>Ga0055584_100000170_pt1 | contig 61809 bp, 57 predicted proteins | sample OSDHelmetaG_FD_58716 | JGI IMG/M metagenome (GOLD analysis project Ga0055584, IMG submission 58716) | Pelagic marine sediment microbial communities from the LTER site Helgoland, North Sea, for post-phytoplankton bloom and carbon turnover... | ecosystem: Environmental > Aquatic > Marine >... | reverse complement strand
CCAGCGAGCCAGAGTTATGGCTTACAGGTAGCCAAACTAGCCGGTGTGCCGGATCTAGTTGTGGGACACGCTAAGGCAAAATTACAACTACTAGAAATGGCTGAACAAGCTTCAAGCCAAACAGCAGCTAGTCCTGTTAATATAACGCCAACAACGTCACTAACTTCTAGCTCCGAAAGTGCTGCTACCGGGGCAATGTCTCCAGCTCAAGCTGATATGTTTGCCGCAGTAAGCCACCCAGTGGAGAGCCTACTGCAAGCCAAGCTAGCCGATGACATGAGCCCACGCCAAGCATTGGACTTGGTTTATAAGCTGCAAGGTTTGTTGAAAAATAGTTAGATTTCACTGTCTAATACATCACTACTACTTAGACCCTGCTGGGCAAATTTTTCATGCAAACTCTTTAGGGCTTGCACCTGAATTTGACGTACACGCTCACGGGTTAGGCCTATCTGTTGACCTACTTTTTCTAGCGTAGAAGGATCATGCCCGCGTAAACCAAAACGTCTAGTCACCACCTCTTGTTGTACCTCTGTGAGTTGGTCTATCCAGTGCCCTAAATTGTCCAATAGATTACTATCGACCATGCTTTTCTCAGGACTAGAAGTACCTTCATCGGCGATTGTATCAATCAATGAAAATTCAGATTCACTGCTGAACTGCGAGTCGATACTAGCAACACGCTCATTTAGGTTTAACATGGCACGCACCTTGGCTAAAGGCTTATCCATGTAATCTGCCAGTTCTTTTTGGCTTGGCGCGTGATCTAGTTTTTGCGTCAACTCACGTTGCGCGCGCAAATAAGTATTCAGTTCCTTTACAACATGAATAGGCAAACGAATGGTGCGCGTCTGGTTCATTATGGCACGTTCAATAGTTTGACGAATCCACCAGGTAGCATAGGTAGAAAAACGATAGCCTAATTCTGGGTCGAATTTCTCAACTGCCCTGATTAACCCAAGATTGCCTTCTTCGATTAAGTCTAACAGACTCAATCCGCGATTTAGGTAGCGTCGTGATAACTTCACCACCAAGCGCAAATTACTTTCAATCATGATATGCCTTGCTTGGGCATCACCTTTTTGCACCAAACGCGCGTAATGCTTTTCCTGATCGGCATTGAGCAATTCACGAAAACCAATTTCACTCAAATAGAGCTGAGTCGCATCATTCGATTCGGCACTTTTGTTATGCCCCCGGCCACTTGCTTTGTATGCTTCTAGCTCATTCAACGGATCTAAGTTCATATCAAGTGACCCAGCCATAGCCTTACTAACCGAGTTATTAGCATCTAAATTCATTTCAACTGATTGCATAGTTACTATCCATTACCAAATTAAGCATTAGTATCATTTTTCACACTTGCAAACGATAATATAGGACAGCAAGGAATATATCCAGTGATTTTGTACATTTTTATCGTTTTAATTAATAAATATGATAATTAGAACTATTGGAACTAGTATCTAAGGGAGATAAGACTGAGGGTTGACGGGCTTACCGTTCTTACGGATCTCAAAATGCAAACGCCCATCTAGCTGCGGGCCCTTACCTGATTGAGCAATCACCTGACCAAGCTTAACAACATCACCTTCACCAACTAGTAAGCGGCTATTGTAGGCATAAGCGCTCAAGTAGGTATCATTGTGCTTAATAATCAGTAAGTTACCATAGCCTTGAATACCATTGCCAGCATAGACAATTTGGCCTTTTGCAGCAGCATGAACGTTAGAGCCAGGTTTAGCAGAGATATCGACACCTTTACTGGTTTCAGATTTACCACTGAACTTTTCTACAATCCCGCCCTTTAAAGGCCATTGCCAGCGCAGGCTACTAGAGCCCTTATAAGGCTGTACTGATTTACTCACTTGCTTACTTGGTTGGGATTTAGCTGCTACCTGTTTGGGTACACGAGTAGTTGAAGTGTTACTAACCGTGGTGGTATTTTTCACCGTTGTAGGTTTTACCTGTGTTGCACTAGCGAGATTAAAGGCAATGGTCTGGCCCACATAGATAGTATAAGGTGCAGGAATCTTATTGAGCTTCGCTAAGGCCTTGTAGTCCCAACCGTAGCGCCAAGCAATGGCAAATAACGTATCTCCACCCTTAACAGTATAAACCTTGGGTGCCTGTGGCTTATATTGTAATACAATTGACCCCGTACCTTTATTGGTCACGGCTAGATCTTGGATAGGGATATAACCAGTCCCCCCACACGCAGCTAAAAGAGAAACCAATAATAGCCCCCCAAACCAGCGGCCACGTGCAAGTACCGTTAACATATTAATGTCCCAAATCCTGTAATTTAATTTGTCCAAAGCGCGCTACTAATACTAATGCTACTAGTATAGACACCAAAGCAATAGGTAATTCATGGTCAATGCCTGTAAGAGCAGTGTAATTCCATGGCCATAAATTTTCTTGCAACAAAGGCACCTGCTCACCCGCCGAATTTAATCGATAGGTCAAAGTATATTTCCAAGGCCACAACTTCAAAGCAGAACCTAGCATAAGCCCAGTTAAGGTGCTCATGGTAGCTCCCGTGTAATTCTTCAACAGCCAGCTAATCAAGCGACTAAAGCTTAACAAACCTACCACACAGCCAACTAAAAACACCCCTAACACAGGGATATTCAATGTCGCCAAGCTAGCAATCATAAATGGGTAGACGCCTACCAACAACAAAATAAAACTGCCAGAGATACCAGGTAATATCATAGCACTGACAGCGACGGACCCAGCCAGCAACAAGCCCAAGTATTGCCAACCTGACACCGTATCCCAAGCGCTCTGTACTGGCATTTGTGCCAACAAGGCACTGACTAGAAAACCACCAAACAAAAATGCAACAGCAAGACTTTTATGTCTTTGCAACTCCTTCAGTAGCATCACGCCAGCAGTAAATATTAGGCCCAAGAACAAACTCCACATCATAATTGGATGATAATCGAGTAAATAATGGATGGCTTTCGCCACACCTAAAAAGGCCAGCGCCATACCAATAAACAAGGTCCCTAAAAAACCGCCGTCTACATGCCGCCATGCAGCACGCCATTGTCCGCTCAACACTAGCTTTAAGGCCTGACCATTAACGGCACTAATGGCAGCCAATAAACGTCCATACACCCCACCCAACAAAGCAACGGTACCACCAGATATACCCGGCACTAGGTCCGCAGCGCCCATGAGAAAACCGGTGATCAAGGTACGTAATGAAAAGGACGATTCTGGTTTATTCATAAGATCCATGTATTTCCATGCTACTTAGGTACAGCCGTTTCTCAGCTAGCTGATGGTGCCGTTAACAAGAGGCACAAAGTTAGCCGCCTCGACTTTTTCCTTAGCAAAATAATTGCCAGACCGAGTAACCTTCAACAAATGTTGTTCGCCAGTACCCACAGGGATGATCATGCAACCCCCTTCAGCCAGCTGCCACTGCAATGCTTTAGGCACTTCAGCAGGTGCTGCAGTCACCATAATACCATCAAAAGGTTCACGATCAGACCAACCGGCATAGCCATCACCATGGCGATAAACAACGTTGGTGATACCCATGTCCTGTAAACGCTGACGGGCACGATTCAACAAAGGCTCTATGCGCTCAATGGTAAACAAGCGTGGCACCAGTTGTGCCAAAACACTGGTTTGATAACCAGATCCGGTCCCCACTTCCAATACCTTTTCGGCCTTGCAGGAGCTTAACAACAGCTCACTCATGCGCGCTACTGTGTAGGGACGAGATAAGGTTTGGTTGTGGCCAATAGGCAAGGCGGAATCTTCGTAGGCTCGATGAGACAAAGCCTGATCTAAGAACAGATGACGAGGAGTGCTACCCATAACCCGCAGTACTTCCGCATGACGCACGCCATTTTCCTGCAATTGATTAACCAAACGCTGACGCGTACGTGCCGAGGTCATACCAATACCGGCACGTTGATGGCGGTCTATAGGCGATTGGCCGAAGCGCATTAAAAGAACTCCTGCAACCAAGGTTCAAGTGGCGCAAAAGCCTCACGGCTAGCCATATCTGGAGCCAAAGGTGTTACCGACACATAATCATTGGCAATTGCATGAAAATCAGTACCTTCACTGGCGTCGGCTATCTCACCAACTTTGCCAATCCAAAAACAACGATGGCCACGTGGGTCCTGAGCATCAATGGCCGCTTGACCAAGGTTGCGCTTGCCTAAGGTGGTCAATAGGACGCCCTTGATATCTTCATAGGGAATGTCTGGTACATTAACGTTGATAATACAGCGCTCTGGCAACTCAAGCTGCTCCATACCTGCCATTAAGCGAGTAACAACTTTAGCCGCAGTATCAAAATGCTTATCGCCAACTAAAGACACAGCCATGGCATGATGAGGCAGATAACGCCCTTCCATCGCTGCCGCAACAGTGCCCGAATAAAGCACATCATCACCTAGATTAGCACCATGATTAATGCCTGATACCACCATGTCTGGCTTAATATCTAGAGCACCATTAATACCCAGGTGTACGCAATCGGCCGGTGTACCATCAACACCATAGAAACCATTATCTTGGGGCATAACACGCAACGGGCGCGTTAGCGTGAGGGAGTTGCTAGCACCACTTAGATCGCGGTCTGGCGCAATCACCGTAACGCCATGTAAAGGCATAATGGCTTGTACCAAATGATATAAACCTTTGGCATGAACACCATCATCATTGGAAATCAGTATATGCATGTCAGTCTGCCATAGAAGGGTTTTGCTGATGAGGGTTAATAGTGTGTACCAGTTCTCGCAGTATACTGGTGGCATAGGCACCGCGCAGTAGCGTAAAGCGCAATTCTAACACATTGCCTGGCAACCACTGCCACTGCCAATCCGTAGGCAGCAAACGTAAAGCGCGACGGTCTGCGTCTAAGCGCAAGTCAGCTAAGCCTTGTAGCCAATCTTCATAACCATTTAAGCATTGCTGCTCAAGCTCTGTAGCATGACTACTTTGCCCACGTCCTGCGCGCCCAACCATAAGGCCTGTAGGCCCTACTTCAGCGCCATCAATACGAGCCTGTGTTGTCGCATCAGCTTCTGCTTTAAACGGGTTATAGTCGTCACTAGCCACATAAAAGTCACCGGGCATAGCTGTCAACCAGTTGCCTAGTGCAATACGCTCTGACAACAGCTGGTTAAAAACATAAGAACGCGCTGCCGACATAGCCATACCTTGCTGAAAGCGATCTTTAATGCGTTCACCCGATACTAAGCGTGCCGCCATATTTAAGTTATTGCCTTGGTGACCAAAGCGCTGCTCACCAAAATAGTTAGGCACGCCCTGCTTGCCAATGGCATCTAAGCGCCTATCCATATCATCAGACTGGGCAATATCACCTAAACGCACAACAAAACTATTACTCAGATGAGCACCGATACGCAGTTTCTTTTGATGACGAGTGACTTCATGTAGGTGTACCTTGTCAGACACTAGGCTGCGCCAATCAGGTTCGAGTGCTTGCTTACCCGGCAAATGCACAGCAAACCACTGACGGGTCACGCCATGGCGATCTTTTAGACCTGAATAGGTAACCTGGCGCATAGGCACATCGGCAAGCTTTGCCAACTGTCGCGCCAAATAATCGGTATTGGTATCCACCTTGGTGATATCCAAGAACACATGCTCGCCTTCACCAGACGGTGTAAAGCCTAGATTCTCAAACACCTGAAAATCTTGCCACTGCTGCTTGAACAAAGCCGATTCAGTGGGCTCACCCAGAGCATAATGCCAATTGGCAGGCCATGCTAATGGCGTTAATTGACTCATTGTTGATCCACCAATTGATAAAATGTTTCTTGTGGTTTCACCATTCCCAAGTCACTACGCGCGCGCTCTTCGACAGCAGCTAAGCCTTGCTTCAAATCTTCCACTTCGGCATATAACTGTTGGTTACGCTGGTGTAGCTCTTGATTTACGGCTTGCTGCTGGGCTATCTGCTCTTGTAGGGCACGCACCTCCACCTGACCGGTTTCGCCAAACCAGTATTGATACTGCAACATCAAAGCTGCAACAAACAAAAATATAGCAATAGCGCGCATCAATTCACCAATAAAAAAGGGAGCGGTTACCGGTAATCATGGTAAGCCTGCTCCCTTTTTGCAAGTCAGTTAAATTTACTGACCTTTAATTTCGCTACGACCGCGATAAGGAGCCGTACCATTTAGTTCTTCTTCGATGCGCAACAAACGGTTGTACTTAGCAACGCGGTCAGAACGACATAGAGAACCCGTTTTGATTTGGCCAGCGCAAGTAGCAACGGCCAAGTCAGCAATAGTCGTATCTTCGGTCTCGCCAGAACGGTGAGAAATAACCACGCTAAAACCAGCATCTTGAGCCATCTTAATGGCAGCCAAAGTTTCGGTCAAAGAACCAATCTGGTTAAACTTGATCAAGATAGAGTTACCAATACCCTGTTCAATACCACGGGACAAAATTTTGGTATTAGTCACAAATAGATCGTCACCAACTAGCTGTATACGGTCGCCACACTTATTAGTTAAGTCAGCCCAACCGTCCCAGTCGCTTTCGTCCATACCGTCTTCGATAGACACGATTGGGTGCTTGTTAGTTAGCTCCACCAAGTAATCTGCAAAACCTGCAGCGCCAAAGCTCTTGCCTTCACCACTTAGATTGTACTGACCGTCTGCGTAGAATTCAGAAGAAGCGCAATCAAGCGCCAAGGTAACGTCTTCGCCTAGCTTGTAGCCAGCGTTAGCAACCGCTTCGGCGATAACTTCTAGAGCAGCTTCGTTAGAAGGCAGGTTAGGGGCAAAGCCACCTTCATCACCAACAGCGGTATTTAGACCACGGCTGCTAAGTACCTTCTTAAGGGCATGGAAAATTTCCGCGCCACAACGCAAAGCTTCAGCAAAGTTAGTAACACTAACTGGCTGCACCATGAATTCTTGGATATCAACGTTGTTGTCGGCGTGCTCACCACCGTTAAGGATATTCATCATTGGCACAGGCATGCTGTATTGGCCAGCCGTACCGTTCAACTCAGCGATGTGTGCGTACAAAGGCATACCTTTGAATTGAGCAGCAGCTTTAGCAGCAGCCAAGGAAACAGCCAAGATAGCGTTAGCGCCCAAGGTTTCCTTGTTTTCGGTACCGTCCAAAGCAATCATAGCCGCGTCTAGCGCTGCTTGATCGGTGGCGTCCATACCTTTAAGGCATTCTAAGATAGGGCCATTAATACCGGCAACGGCCTTTAGAACACCTTTGCCCAAGTAGCGGCTCTTATCGCCATCACGTAATTCCAAAGCTTCACGAGAGCCTGTAGAGGCTCCGGATGGTGCGCAGGCACTGCCCACTTGGCCACCAGCCAAAATTACGTCGGCCTCAACCGTGGGGTTACCACGAGAGTCCATTACTTCACGGGCTTTAATGTCAACAATCAATTGATCCAAAACTAACTCCTGTAGGGGTTTTGTTAAGTTAAATTAATAAAGAACTTAGTCTTTATTTTACTCCAGCGTGATTTATGCCGGCGCGAACAAAGCCTTCAAAAAGACCGTGTCCATCACGTGGAGTCGAGGTAAATTCTGGGTGGAACTGACAAGCAACAAACCATGGGTGGTCAGCTGCTGGCAATTCAACCATTTCTACTAGGCTGCCATCGATTGAACGACCAGAGAAGATCAAACCAGATTGCTCTAGGTCTGCAACAAAGTTGTCGTTCACTTCAAAACGGTGGCGGTGGCGCTCTACGATCACATCCTGGCCGTAGCATTGGCGAGCAATGGTATCTTCTTTCAGGCGACACTCTTGGGCACCTAGACGCATAGTACCCCCTAGGTCTGAATTTTCATCACGCTGCTCTACGTTGCCGTCTTGATCCAACCATTCGGTAATTAGACCAACAACGTTGTGCTTGGAAGCAGGGTCAAACTCGCTAGAGTTAGCATCGGCCCAGCCAGTCACGTTACGCGCGTATTCAATAACGGCAACTTGCATACCTAGACAGATACCAAGATAAGGTATTTTGTTTTCACGAGCGTATTTAACGGTGGCAATCTTGCCCTCTGTACCACGCTCACCAAAGCCACCAGGCACCAAAATGGCATCTACGCCATCTAGCAAACCAGCGCCTTTGCTTTCAATTTCTTCAGCATCAATATAACGCGTGTTTACCTTGGTGCGAGTCTTGATACCAGCATGACTGATGGCTTCGATCAAAGACTTGTAGGCATCCAACAATTCCATGTACTTACCCACCATAGCGATGGTAATTTCGCGTTCTGGGTTAAGCTTGGCATCGGCCACAGCTTGCCATTCCGACAAGTCGGCTTCTGGACACTGCAGACCAAAACGATCAACAACTATGCTGTCTAGGCTTTGCTGACGCAACATAGCTGGAATCTTGTAGATAGTATCAGCGTCAGGTAGGGAAATTACCGCACGTTCTTCAACGTTGGTAAACAATGCAATTTTCTTGCGCTCTGGTGCTTCGATAGACACTTCAGAACGACATACCAAGATATCAGGCTGAATACCGATAGAACGTAGTTCTTTTACGGAGTGCTGTGTTGGCTTGGTTTTAGTTTCACCAGCAGTGGCAATGTAAGGCACTAGAGTTAGGTGCATTACCATAGCGCGGCTGGCACCTAGTTCTACCTTCAATTGACGCACGGCTTCCAAGAAAGGCAATGACTCGATATCGCCTACTGTACCGCCAATTTCAACCAAGGCTACATCGGCACCTTGGGCACCAAGGTGTACACGACGCTTAATTTCATCAGTGATATGTGGAATAACCTGTACCGTACCGCCAAGGTAATCACCACGACGCTCTTTACGCAATACATGGTCATAAACTCGACCGGTGGTAAAGTTGTTATCTTGGCTCATCTTGGTACGAATAAAACGTTCGTAGTGGCCTAAATCAAGGTCAGTTTCTGCACCGTCTTCGGTAACAAATACTTCACCATGTTGAAACGGGCTCATGGTACCAGGGTCAACGTTGATATATGGGTCTAGCTTAAGCATGGTGACTTTTAAGCCACGCGCTTCCAAAATAGCCGCTAGGGAGGCAGAAGAAATGCCCTTACCCAAAGAAGATACCACCCCACCTGTTACAAAGATAAAACGAGTCATGTAATGCCTATATACCTGTTAAGCTGCACTTAGCACGATGTCGCGCTGTGCAAAACAATAAGAACGCACCAATCACAATTAAAAAGTCACGTGCATAAACCGGCCTCAGGCTAGTATACATGTGCTGAAATTGTCGATACGAACGTGTGTTAACTTTGATGTGAAAGCCCGTAAAAAACGGTAAAAACTTTCTCTTCAAGATGGGCGTGTAGGATACCAGAAAGGCACCTTTAGGACAATTGCCAAGCCCGCTTTTTGAGGCTTAATTGCGCTTCTTTCTAGGGTCTATTATTGGGCTTATTTTTGAGCCAGTTCACTTGTATCTAAACCAGCACCAGCAGACCAAGCCCAGCCTAGGGATTCAGGCTCTACAGCAAACCCTTCACAGACCCAAAGATCACCCACCATAGCCAACTCCCCATTGACCCAAAACAAAGGTAAACGCGATCGCTGCCAAGCCGGCACCTGGTATTCCTGTAATAGTTTTTTTAAGCTCTGACTGTGCTGCCGACCTTGCGGCTGACAGCGTTCGCCGCCTTGCCGAAAACTAATCCGCAACTGATCATCAGGCTGTAAACGTAAGCCATTGGCAGCCTGTTGCAAACAACCTTGATTTAAGCAAACGGATGCCTTCTGCACCAGCTCTGCTGACCAAACGATCACCTCTGATTCGGACTCAGAATCTGTCGACTTGAGTTGCTGCCTCTCGCTAGCACTTAGCCAATACAACCGACCTTGCGAGCGACGCAACAACCCATGAGCCAAATATAACTCTGGTTGGCCATCAGCCACGGCACCCAGAACCTGATCATCAATCTGTAACATGGCCTCGTAATCAGGCGCCAAATCACCTAACTCTTGCAACCACCAACGCAATAGATTGTGCCGACGGGCGACAGACAAACTCAGTAACCCTTGCACAGGCAGTGATTTTTTCTGTTCAGCAGCAGCTAGCAACTCAAAATCTTGTGCAGCCACTTCTTGCAACAAGGCCTGCGATTCTTGCATTACCGCACTGGTCGTCTGCATACGTTGCAAAACACCCGGCCAGCGCTGTTTTAACAAGGGCATCACTTTATGGCGCAAGAAATTACGACGATAGTGCTCATCAAGATTACTGGGATCATCAACCCACTGCAGCTCATGCTGTTGTGCATAGGCTTCCAGCTGTTGCCGGCTCTCGGCAAGCAACGGTCGTAGCAACTGACCTGCGCCCAATGCGCGCTGCTTAGGCATCGCTCCCAAACCTGCCACACCAGCACCACGCAACAAACGTAGTAATAAGGTTTCCGCCTGATCATCAGCATGCTGTGCCAATAAGAGCACATCACCAGAGGCAATTAAATTTTCAAATACTTGATAGCGCGCATTGCGAGCGGCGGCTTCTAGACCTTGCTGGCGTTGAACTTGAGGATCAATTTGCACGCTTTCGCTGTGACAAGCAAAACCATAGTCGCGGGCTTTCTGCTCAACGAGCAAACGCCAGTCATCGGCTTGCGCCTGCAAACCATGGTGCACATGTACGACACAAATATCAGGGCAACTTGAGGGAGAGTTTTGCTGCACTTGCTTAACGAGATGCAGTAAACACATGGAATCTAGCCCCCCGCTAACGGCCAACCACCAACAATTTGCTTGTTGTGGAAGGCCTGCTTGCAGACGCTGAGCCAGCGGGGTCATAAAGACAGATACTTTTTGAAAAGATTAAGAGCTGATGCCGTATGCCATCAGACGCTGATAACGACGCTCTACCAAAGCATCCAAATCCATCTGCTGTAGGTCATGCAACTGAGTCACTAGAGAAGTCTTCAAGCTAGCAGCCATCATGTCCATATCACGGTGTGCACCGCCTAGGGGTTCTTGCACAATGTTATCAACCAAACCTAGCTCTTGTAGACGCTGGGCAGTGATACCCATAGCATTAGCTGCATCAGCTGCATATTCCGCACTCTTCCATAGAATGGAAGCACAACCTTCTGGAGAGATAACCGAGTAGGTTGAATACTGCAACATGTTCAAATGGTCACAAACACCAATAGCCAAAGCACCACCAGAACCACCTTCACCAATTACTGTAGCAATAATTGGGCTACGTAGGTCGGACATTTTCAGTAGGTTGAAAGCGATAGCTTCACTTTGACCACGCTCTTCAGCATCGATGCCAGGATAGGCTCCAGGCGTATCAATAAAGGTCATGATTGGCATCTTAAAGCGCTCAGCCGTTTGCATTAAACGCAAAGCTTTACGATAACCTTCTGGACGCGGCATACCGAAGTTGCGCGCAACCTTTTCTTTGACACTGCGGCCCTTTTGTTGGCCGATTAGCATTACTGGCTTGTCATCCAAGCGCGCAATACCACCCACGATTGCTTGATCATCACCAAAGTGACGGTCGCCGTGCAGTTCGTCGAAATCTGTAAAAATACGCTCGATATAATCCAGCATATAAGGGCGTTGAGGATGACGAGCAACCTGTGACACCTGAGCTGCAGACAGCTTAGAGAAGATACTACCGGTCAAGTTAACGCTCTTGTCCTGTAGGGTAGAAATCTCGTCAGTAATATTTAAATCGTTGTCATTACCGAGTAGACGTAAAGCCTCAATCTTGGCTTCCAGTTCAGCAATGGGTTGCTCAAAATCTAGATAATTCGGGTTCATAAGAAAACATCTTAATTATATTTAAACTATAGCTGGCTATATTATAACCGAAGCCTACAAATCTATCACGTTTAATGCTGGCCAATACGACGATAACGCATTTGTACCGCATCATCGCCTAACAAGTAACGCAACTCCTGCATCAAATCATCATCAACGGTCAAACGCCAAGGCGATGCACAGCGCACGACACCACGGCCAATTTCGTTACCGACATGCAGTTCCAGTTTGGTTGCCGGCGCATCACCTAGCACCTGTCTTGGCGTGAGTAGCTCCTGCAAACGGGCCAAGTTTTTAGGCTGAATATGCTCTGCTTGCACTTGCAACTGCAAGCCTTGGGAGAACACAGTTCGTGCTTGCGGCATAGTTAAGACTTCTTTGGCACTCACTTTTAGGCCACCAGAATAATCATCTTCGCTAACCTCACCTTTAACAATCAGCAGGCGATCGTTTTGAATGATATCGCGATACTTTTCGTAGCTATCACCAAACAAGGCTACTTCCATGCGCGCGCGGCGATCATCCAAGGTCAAAAAAGCTATGGTTTTACCACGCTTGGTTTTCATGGTACGACTAGCTACCACCATACCGGCAAGCCACTGATCTTCGCGCTTGGCATAAACATTGTCTAAACGAATACGCATAAACTGCGCTAGCTCTGGATCATAGTCATCAATGGGGTGACCTGTAACATACAAGCCCAAGGTGTCTTTTTCACCTTTTAAACGCTGTTTTAAGTTAAGCGGTCGTGCGCCTTCATAGCGCTCGTAGGTATCAGTCACCAAATCATCGCTATCGGCAGGGCCTGACAGGTCCCCAAACATATCCATCATACCAGCATCGGCATTACGCTCGCTCTGGTCTGCCGCTTGTACGGCGTCTGGAATTGCGGCGTACAACACAGCACGTTCTTTACCAAGAATAAGATTATCCAAAGCACCACTGGCCACCAAGGCTTCCAACACGCGCTTATTAATTTTCTTGCTGCCTACGCGCTTACAGAAATCAAATAGATCCGTAAACGGGCCGCCTGCTTCGCGGGCTGCAATAATTGAGGCTACCGGGCCTTCACCCACACCTTTAACAGCACCTAGGCCATAAACCACTTCATCGTCGTCGTTTACGGTGAATTTGTAGTGACTAAAGTTAACGTCAGGCAGGTTTAAAGGTAATTCCATACGGCGGCATTCTTCTACTAGAATCACCACCTTTTCAATATTCTGCATATCGGCAGACAATACTGCTGCCATAAACTCAGCTGGATAATGGTACTTGAGCCATGCCGTCTGATAGGACACCAAAGCATAAGCGGCCGAGTGAGATTTGTTAAAACCATAGCCGGCAAACTTTTCTACCAGGTCAAAAATGTTACCCGCTAGGTTTTCATCAATGTCGTTGGCCAAACTACCAGAGATAAAGCCATCGCGCTGCTTAGCCATCTCTTCTGGCTTTTTCTTACCCATGGCACGACGCAACATGTCGGCACCACCAAGGGAGTAACCTGCCATCACCTGAGGGATCTGCATAACCTGCTCTTGATACAGGATGATACCGTAGGTAGGCTCTAGAATGGGTCGCAAAGACTCCAACTGGTAGTCTTCATGGGGCCAAGCCAACTTGGCTTTACCATGCTTACGGGCGATAAAGTCATCAACCATACCTGACTGCAATGGACCAGGACGGAACAAGGCCACCAAGGCGATAATATCCTCAAAGGTACTAGGCAATAGGCGCTTAATTAGGTCTTTCATGCCACGGGATTCCAGCTGGAATACACCCGTGGTCTCGCCGCGCTGCAAGAGGTTATAAACTGGTTTGTCTTCCAGCTCTATTTCTTCAATAGCAACCGGCTCCAGGTCTTGCTTGGCGCGCCGATCGTTGATCATTTTCATGGCCCAATCGACAATTGTGAGGGTACGCAAACCCAAGAAGTCAAACTTTACTAGACCGGCATCTTCTACATCACCCTTGTCATATTGGGTTACCAGACCACTGCCGTCTTCGTCGCAATACAAAGGCGAGAAGTCCGTTAACTTGGTAGGCGCAATAACTACACCACCAGCATGCTTACCTACGTTACGAGTCAAACCTTCCAGCTGGAAGGCCATTTCCATGATTTCCTGTACTTCGTCATTTTCATCAATGAAGGTACGCAGAGCTTCTTCCATCTCCAAGGCCTTGGTAAGCGTCATACCTGGCTCAAAAGGAATCAACTTGGACAGTTTGTCAGCCAAGCCAAATGGCTTGCCTTGCACACGAGCAACATCTCGTACAACCGCCTTAGCGGCCATGGTACCAAAGGTAATAATTTGCGATACGGCATCTTTACCGTAAGTTTGCGCCACATATTCGATAACTCGGTCACGGTTATCCATGCAAAAGTCGATATCAAAATCGGGCATGGATACACGTTCTGGATTCAAGAAACGCTCAAACAGCAGGTCGTAACGCAAAGGATCAAGGTCAGTGATCAGTAGCACATAGGCCACTAGTGAACCGGCACCGGAACCACGTCCAGGGCCAACGGGAATGTCGTTGTCTTTGGCCCACTGGATAAAGTCCATTACGATCAAGAAATATCCCGGGAAGCCCATCTGGATAATGATTCCCAGTTCAAACTCTAAACGATCGACAAATTCCTGACGCTTACTATCATAGTCGGGATCATTTTTGTCCAAAATGGTCTTTAGACGTTCTTCCAAACCGTCATAGGACAATTTACGGAAAAACTCGTCCATGGTCATGCCGTCAGGCACTGGGAAGTTAGGCAAACAGCATTTGCCTAACTCAATATCCAGGTTACAGCGCTTGGCAATTTCAACACTGTTGGTAATGGCCGATGGCACATCAGCAAACAAGCTACGCATTTCATCAGAGGTACGCAAATACTGTTGCGGTGAGTAGTCTTTCGGCCTGCGAGGATCATCCAAAGTCATACTTTGGTTAATCGATACACGTGTTTCGTGGGCCTCAAATTCTTCTGCGCTTAAAAATACAATATCGTTGGTGGCTACAACGGGCACCTGCATGGATTTGGCCAGCTCTACCGTTAGGGCCACACAGCGCTCATCATCGGTACGACCTGTGCGCTGTAGCTCTAGATAAAAGCGATCACCAAATAGATCCAGCCACTCTTGCAACAAAGGCTTCGCGTCATCTAGGCCTCGTACTAGCAACATGCGCCCTATTTCACCTTGCGTGGCCCCAGCCAAGGCAATCAAACCGGCTTGTTTGTCACGCACCCAGTCGCGCTGAATAACGGCCTTACCATCACTTTGTCCGTGCTGAAAACCTTGGGAAACAATCTCTGTAAGGTTTAAGTAACCTTGGGCATTCATAGCCAACAAGGTCATGCGCGACAATGGCAGATCGGTACCCTCTGGTGGCGCCAACCAAATGTCACAGCCGCAAATCGGCTTGATACCAGCCCCTTGAGCAGCCTTATAAAACTTGATCATGCCACACATGTTAGACAAGTCAGTTAAGGCAATCGCTGGCATTTGCTCGGCCTGCAAGGCTTTCATCAAAGGCTTGATACGTATTAGGCTGTCACTCAGGGAAAACTCCGAGTGCATGCGCAAATGTACGAAATCAACAGAACTCATTATCGTGCTTCCAAAACTCTTGCCACAGGACCAAAGGTGCGCCGATGTTGATCACACACGCCATGTTCTTTAAGGGCTAATAAATGTTGTTTGGTTGGATAGCCTTTGTGCTTGTCCAAACCATAATAGGGGTACTTAGCATGCCACTCTTGCATTTCTCGGTCACGGGTGACCTTGGCAATAATTGAGGCAGCGCCGATACATATTTCTTTAGCGTCACCCTTCACAATAGCCTGCGCCGGTATTGTAATGTTGGGGCAACGGTTACCATCAATCAAGGCCATATCGGGGGTTACCGCCAAACCCTCTACAGCGCGCTGCATAGCCAGCATACTAGCATGCAAAATATTCAACTGATCTATCTCTGACACACTAGCCCTACCAACAGATACCGCTAGTGCCTGATTCCAGATCAGATCAAATAACCTGTCGCGAGCTTTCTCTGATAATTGTTTGGAATCACCCAAACCTGCAATTGGCTTTTGCGGGTCCAAAATAACAGCTGCGGCCACAACATCACCAAACAAAGGGCCTCGACCAGCTTCATCGACACCGCAAACTATTTCTGGCTGCCAATCCGGCAATTCCAAACCCAATTGATCAGACATCTTGTAATTTCCGGCCTGTTTGTTCGGCAATGACTTGCGCTACCACCTTGGCAGCTTGTACATCGGCATCTTGTGCTAGCATATCATGCATGCCATGAAAAGCTTGTTGCTGCTGCTCACGCATCGATGCGTCAAACAACAAATCCTGCATTTTATCGACTAGCGTCTCTACTTGTACTTGATCCTGTAATAACTCTTCTACCACGCCAGTTCCCGCAAGCAAATTTGGCAAACTCACGTAAGGGACTTGTAACTTGCGCTTAAACATACGGTAGCTAAGACCTGACAAGCGATAGCAAACCAACATAGGCTTAGCAAATAACATGGTTTCTAAGGTCGCCGTACCGGAGGCGACCAACACTGCATCAGCAGCGGCCAGTACCGCACGCGTTTGCTCTAAAGCTAAATGGACCCTGTTATCGCTACCCAAAGTTTCTTGTAGCAAGTCTTGCAGTTGCTGGTAGCGAGCCTCATTAGCTGCGGCCATGACAACCTGCAACTGTGGGTGACGCTTTTGTAACTCTGCCGCCGCCAGCACAAAATCTCTCCCCAATTGCTTTACTTCCATGGCTCGACTACCTGGCAGCAAGGCCAACACAGGTGCTTGGGTATCTATATTTAATTGATTACGAGCCTTTTCTTGCGTCCACTGGCCAGGCAACTCATCAGCAAGGCGGTGCCCAACAAAAGTCGCTGGGATTTGGTGTTTACTGTAGTAAGGCACTTCAAAGGGCAGCAAAGCCAAAACATGATGACAGGCCTTAGCAACGGTAAATACACGCTCTTCACGCCACGCCCACACGGACGGGCTCACATAATGCACGGTAGGTACACCGGCACGCTTCAAATGAGTTTCTAGATTTAGATTGAAGTCAGGGGCATCAATGCCAATCATAGCCAGAGGCGGTGTGTCGGTGTAACGTTTGCGTAAGCGGCGACGTAAGGCTAAGAGTTCTGGTAAACGCCCTAGAACCTCAACCAAACCCATCACGGCCAGCCTCTCCATCGGCACCAGACTATGAAAGCCTAATTCCAGCATGGCTGGACCACCAACACCTTCAAACTTTAGAGTGGGATTGTGCGCTAACAAAGCCCGCATAAGGCCAGCGCCTAACACGTCGCCAGACGCTTCTCCGGCTATAATTACGATGCTATTACTGGCCATAAGTTATTAGCGGATAATGCCGCGAGTGGAAGCTTGCAAAGAAGCAACCAGCACAGCAACTTCAGGCAGCGCATCAGCCGATTCTTGCAGCAAAGCAATGGCTTGCTCTAGGGTGTTACCCTTACGGTAAATAACTTTATAGGCTTGACGCAAACTACGTATAGCTTCATCACTAAAGCCTCGACGCTTTAGACCTTCTGTATTCATACCATGGGGTGAGACAGAATTACCATTGGCCATCACATAGGCAGGTATGTCTTTCAACACCACACTACCTGCACCGGTCATACAATGAGCACCTATCCGACAGAATTGATGCACTGCCGTAAAGCCACCTAAGATAGCATAATCACCAACATGCACATGACCAGCTAAAGCGACATTGTTAGCAACAATAATGTTATCGCCAACCACGCAATCGTGGGCAATATGAACGTTAGCCATAAATAGGTTATTGCTACCTACGCGAGTAACGCCGGCGTCTTGTACCGTACCTCGATGCAGTGTACAACCTTCACGAATAATATTGTTATCACCTATTTCTAGGCGCGTCGGCTCACCCTTGTACTTTAGATCCTGACAAGCTTCACCAACGGAACTGAACTGAAATATGTGGTTGTTGACACCGATGCGAGTAGGTCCTTTCAACACCACATGAGATTCCAGCTTACTACCTGCCCCAATTTCTACATCGGCACCAACGATACTATAAGCACCGACTTCTACGTCGTCGGCAAGCATAGCACTGGCGTCAATTAGGGCAGTAGGATGAATACGCACGTATTATTACACCTTTCTATCGGCACAAAGAATGGTTGCCGATGCTACCAAATCACCATCAACGGTGGCCTTGCACTCAAATTTCCAAATACCACGCTTCTCGGACAAGATAGCCGCGTTTAGTAATAACTGATCTCCAGGTACTACTGGGCGCTTAAAGCGCAACTTATCAGAACCAACGAAGTAATAAATAGAGCCGTCTTGTGGCGTTTTGTCCATGGTTTTAAAACCAAGAATACCAGCTGCTTGCGCCATAGCCTCGATAATAAGAACGCCGGGCATAACAGGATGATCAGGAAAGTGTCCATTAAAGAATGGCTCGTTAACCGTCACGTTCTTATAGGCAACAATGGATTCGCCCAAGTTCAATTCTGTAACACGATCCACCAACAAAAACGGGTAACGGTGTGGGAGATATTCTCTAACTTCTTTAACATCCATAATCATAAGTTTAGTAACCTTGTTTTCCTAACATTAATAGACACCAGCTTTAACAAACCAACCTGATATAGTCTAGCTGCCAATTAATTTACTGTGATAATTGTTCCAAGTGCTTTAAGCGTTTCGCCATCTGGTCTAGCTGCTTAAAGCGGGCCGCATTACGACGCCATTTGTTGTTATCATCCAAGCTGGTACCAGAGGAATAGGCACCGGCTTCTTTAATAGAATGCGTAACCAATGACATTGCTGTCACATGTACACCATCGGCCAATTGCAAGTGGCCAGTGATGCCACAGGCACCTGCGATAGTACAGTGTTTACCTAATGTAGTACTACCAGCAATAGCGGTGCAACCGGCAATAGCGGTGTAATCACCCAAGATGACATTATGAGCAATTTGAACCTGATTATCCAGCTTCACGCCATGGCCAATTTCGGTATCATCTAGAGCTCCACGATCAATGGTTGTACCAGCACCAATTTCAACATCATTACCGGTTATAACACCGCCCAATTGATGGATCTTGACCCATTCCTCGCCATCTTTAGCAAAACCAAAACCGTCGGAACCCAAAACCGCACTACTATGAACAATATTACGCTGCCCTAGGGTAACGCCATAATAAATAGTAACATTGGCCTCTAAACGAGTATCTATGCCCAGCACACAATCATCACCAATGACGGTGTTTGGACCAACCACTACGCCCTTTTCTAAACGCGTGTTCTCACCTACCACAGAGCCAGGCCCTACAACGACATTGTCTGCTAATACGGCAGACGCTGCTACAGTTGCAGTCGAGTGTACGCCAGAAAAGGAGGTCTTGGAGGCAAACAAGGCCGAAAGTTTAGCGTAACCTAAATAAGGATTGGCCATTAATAGCTTATTGCCAGCAAAATGATGTGCCTGATCTGGGTGCATCACGACCGCACCAGCAGCACAAGAAGAAAGCTGTGAAGTATATTTCATATTGGCCAGAAAACTCACCTGATGGGGTTGTGCTGACATCAAGGTGCTCAATCCATTTACCGGGTAATCTGCCATACCGACAAGCTCAGCATCTAGGTGCTGAGCCAACTTCGCTAAAGTATGGTGTTGCATGGACTATTCCTTATCTAACAATGCAGTGATAGCCGTTGTAATATCGACTCCAGCATGGGCATACACCACCGAGCTGCTGTTAATGATTAAGGCAATATCATTGTCCTCGATATAAGCCTTTAAAGCGCCATCTAACTTAGGACGCATAGCGGCGAGAAACTTCTTTTCCGTCTGTAGTTTGGCGTTGTTAATATATTGCTGCAGTTTTTTGAATTCTTGGGATTGCTGGTTTATTTGCAATTCCAATTGCTTAATTTCATCAGCACTCATTAACGCTTGATCTTCTTGGTGGCGTTTTTGTAATGCTTGTAACTCTTTGCCAATAGCTTGCAAGCGTTCACTTTGCGGTTGCAACTGCTGGCTAAGCTGTTGCCCAAGCTGCTTTGCTGCTTGGGTAGCAAAAAGAGCTTGATCTGGGCTAAAGACAGCAATATTTTGTGCCCATGCCAGACTACTAAAGGCAATACTCACTGCTATCAGAAGACCTTTAAAAAAGTTATTCATATGCTATTCCTTTTACTCTATTCCCTAATATTAAATCTAGTACGAACGACCAAGAGTGATATGAGTACGTGTCGTTTTATCAGCAGTTTCTGATTTAAGCGGCTGCGCCATCACTAAAGTCAAAGGGCCAACCGGCGTTAACCAAGCCAAGCTAAATCCAGTGGACGCGCGTAGTTCAGACGCTGCAAAACCACCTTGTGCAAACACGTTACCCACATCCATAAACAACATAGTTCGTACAGATGGCATATCCGTAAACAGTGGGAAAATAAACTCACCTGTGGCAGCGGTTAACACCTGCCCACCTGTTGCGGTACTGGTATTGGTATCAAACGGACCTAAAGAATTGTGTTCGAAACCACGCACAGAACCATAACCACCCGCATAATAGTTAGCAAACGGCGGCGCATAGGTTGTATCGCCATATGCATCGGCATAACCTAGCTGGGCACCAAAGGATGCCACATAGCTATCGGAACGGCCTAATGATGAAAAGGCTCGGTAGTTATACTTGGCTTGGTAGTAACTCACATCGCTAGTAGGCAAAGCGACGAACAAGTCAATGGTATGAGAGCGGCCATCTGTTGGATACCAAAAATCGTTAAGATTATTATCCGTCCAAATTACACTCGCCTTCCATTGGTCATAAGAAACACCTTCGGCCTGGGTGAAGTTCCACAAGTCCGTCGCTGTATTTGACGATGTAGCGCCAGTCGGCAAAGTTAAGTCAATCTGTTCATAACCTAACTTAAAGCTCAAACGTGAGTCATCAGACAAAGGATAACCAAAGCGCATATTCATGCCAACACGATCCGTCGCATAACTGCTTACATCGATCTTGGAATAATCACGTTCCTGATAAGTTAAATCGATACCACGACTAACCCCGTCAACCGTGTAATAAGGATTCAAGTAGCTGAAACTATATTCTTGCGTGCTGGAACTAGAGGTAAAACCAGCTTCCAATTTGTTACCACTACCTAAGAAATTATTCTGGTTTATAGAACCACCCCAAAAAGCACCTTCGCCATCCGTGTAACCAATCATCACAGACCAATCAGCAGTCAACCCCTCGACTACGTCATAGTCAACATCAAGCATGTCATCGGTGCCAACTACAGGCTTGGTATTGGCATTCACTTCAGTGAAATAGCCTAGACGCTGCAAGCGCAACTTGGAGGCATTGATGTCTGAGAATGAAGCTACCCCACCTTCCATTTGACGCATTTCACGGCGCAACACGTCATCACTGGTACGAGTATTACCATTAAAGTTGATCCGGCGTACATAGGTACGCTTGCCTGCGCGCATTAAAAACTGTAAATCCACGGTATTGTCTTCGATGTTAACCAAAGGCATTGGCTGCACTTCTGCAAAGGCGAAACCACCGTCACCATAAATCTGACGTATTTCCTTCGCCACATTCAGCAGCTCGACACGAGAGAACACCTTACCGGACAAAGCATTGACTTGTTCACGAACCTGATCTTCAGCCACTGGCATTTCACCCGCAATGGTAATCCCATCAACAGTAAATTCTGGGCCCTCGTTAATATTAATGGTAATGAAAACTTGGGTTTTATCCGGTGAAATTGCTACCTGTGTGGACTCAACGTTGAACAACACGTGACCACGATCTAAATAGTAGGAGCGAATGACTTCAATATCTGCCGTCAACTTCTCGCGAGAATACTGGCTAGTCTTAGAAAACAATGACCAGAAATTATCCGCTTGCAAACTCATCATATCTCGCAATTTATCATCACTGTACTGCTGATTACCCACAATATTGATATGACTAATAACCGAGTTAACACCTTCGTTGACTTCAACCTCTAGACCAACGCGGTTTTCCTCAAGCTCCAACACACGAGTTTCCACCAATACGGCATAACGCCCCATGGCGTTGTACTGACGTTCTAATTCCAATTCTATCTGAGCCAGCGTGGAGCGTTGAAAAATCTCACCTTCAAGCAATTTAGCATGCTTTAAAGCACCTTGTAGCTGCTCAGTGGTAATGATTTTATTACCGGACAAGCTGATGCTAGCAATAGCTGGACGCTCTTTTAGTTTAACAATAAGCACACCGGAGTCACGCTGTAGCGCAATATCTTCAAAGTAACCACTTTTAAACAAGCTCCGTGTAGCGGCGGCCAAAGCACGCTGATCAGCTTCATCACCCACTTGCAATGGCAAGTGCTGAAAGGCCACAGAAGCGTCAACGCGCTGCAACCCTTCAATACGGATATCGGTGATAACAAAACCTGCCGCCACGGCAAGCTGAGTTGTCAGGGTTACTAGACTAAACAAGGTACCAAGCAGCAATCGTTTTATCATGGTCGTTTCCACTATATTCAGCGTATAAATTGAGCGCATCTACAGGCGCGCTACATCATTAAATAAGGCAATCAACATCATGGTCATTATTAAAGCCATGCCGATGCGTAAACCAGCCCTTTGAATTCTATCAGGCACCGGTTTACCGGTGACCATTTCAATCAAGTAATATAACAAATGTCCGCCATCCAATACAGGCACGGGCAATAAATTCAGAACACCAAGACTAACACTCAAGTACGCCATAAAGGTGACGAAAGAGATCAAACCCATGGCTGCAGAGTTAGAAGCTACCTTGGCAATACTAATAGGTCCACTCAGATGCTCAACGGACACCTGACCAAACAACATGCGTTGCAACGTCTTGAGGGTTAAAGACATCATTTGCCAAACTTGCTTGGTGCCGTTGTTTAACGCTTCAAAAACACTCAAGTCAGGTGTTTCTAGCAAGCTATCTGGCCAAGCTAAGCCCTTAACCCCGACGCCAATCAGGCCGATTAAGCGACCATCTTCCAGCTCTTTACTTTGCAAGCGCAAGGTAACGTCTCTACGGACACCTTGGCGCTGGTATGTCACCTGAACTTGCTGCCCAGGTGAAGCCTGCACCTTGTTAACAAAGACAGCATAATCAGGAGTGGGTTCATTATTAAAATGCGTTATGTGATCGCCAACTCGCAAGCCAGCTTGCTGAGCCGCACCGCCATCAACAATACGATCCAGTGCAACAGGGATCTGAGGACGCCAGATACTCAAACCCAACTGAGAGTGTGGCGAAGTTTCTAAATCATCGGACAACCAATTGCTAATAGGCAACTGGTAAGTTTGTGCATAACCAATGCTCGGCAAAGTTTGCACACCCCGCTCGTCAACAGGAGTTTGTGCTTGATGCTGCAGCTCTGAGATATCCAAAGATTGGACTAACACCTCGACACTGCCGCTTTCACCCAAACGCTCGAGTAACTGTATATGCACCTGATTCCAACTAGACGTCCTAACTCCATCAATAGCTAGTATCTTTTGCCCTGTTTGCAAACCAGCCTCTTCAGCCACAGATTGCGCATGAGGCGCTGCGATAACAGGCACTAGGTGAGAGACACCCGCATACTGAACACTGGCATACAAAAAAGCCGCAAAGACCAAATTGATAACCGGGCCTGCTGCAACAATGGCGATGCGTTTGTAAACGCTTTGCTGATCAAAGGCCTCTGCCAAAGAGGCAGCGGGCACTTGATCATTACGCGTATCTAACATGCGCACATAGCCACCAAGAGGAATAGCCGCAATAACGTATTCCGTACCATCCCTACCTACTCGGCGCCACAAAGGCTTGCCGAAACCGACAGAGAAGCGTAGAACTTTGACCCGACACCAACGTGCCACAAAGAAGTGACCTGCCTCATGCACAGCGACGAGAACGCCAATGGCAAATAAGGTAGTAGCAATAGTAAAAAGAACAGAATCGGTAATAGCTGACATAGGGTTAAACCTCGTTGCACTAGGACTTGTTACAGCCACTAGCCAATGGCACTAGGCTCCCAAGCTAATCAAACATAAAGCGAAAACTGGAGCTGCGGCAGTCAAACTATCAATACGGTCCATAATACCGCCATGACCAGGTAATATATTGCCGCTATCTTTAATGCCGCAATGGCGTTTAAACATGCTTTCTAGCAAATCGCCAACCACAGAGGCAAACAATACCAACAAAGCTAACAGGTAAATCCCCAAAGCCGTGTGGCTAGCAAAATCAAAATAAGGCTTCGCACAGAAAGACACAATCAGCACTGTTACTACAGCACCACCTACACCAGCCCAAGACTTAGCAGGGCTAACACGTGGCATCAACTTACGCTTACCGTAGCGCTTACCAGCAAAGTAGGCACCTGTATCAGCACCCCAAACTAGCAAGAATAGATACATGATCAACCAGGATCCTGACTCCATTTCTCGTACTTGCACCATAGCCAACCAAGTAGGTACTAACACCAGCATACCAACTACGCCTTTGCTAAAGCGGTTGCGCCAGGAGCGAGTCATTCTTGGGTAACGTATCACCAATGCAGTAGCAGCCAGCCACCAGACGGCCGCCACAGAAAAAATAATGGTTTGATAAGGAAGTAGATATTTGCCAGTAACAAGCAAGGCCAGCAATACAGCAAGCACGTAAGCAATACGCTGGCTAGCATGCATCAGGCGCATCATACAGGTCCATTCCCAGGCACCCATAAGTACGACTAGCCCCATGAAGGCCGCAAACCATGGCCCTGGCATGAAGAATACAGCTCCTAGTGTCAACGGAGCGATAATTAATGCGGTTATTACGCGCGATTTAAGCATATTTTTATTTTATTGTGCCGGTGCCTAGTCCCACTAGGTGCCAGAATCCTGTTTTAATAACTGCTCAGCAGTCTGGCCAAATCTCCGTTGGCGCGAACTAAACTCGACTAGTGTATCGACAAATTGCTGATGTTTAAACTCTGGCCACAAAGTTTGTGCAAAAACAAACTCTGCATAGGCCAGTTGCCAGAGCAGAAAATTACTAATTCGTTGTTCACCGCTGGTACGAATACACAAATCCACAGCAGGTAAATCACTTAGGCACATATGCTGACCTAAGCTATCTTCGTCTATTTCATCGGCTTGTATTTCACCATCACGCACAGCCTCAGCCATTTTACGCGCAGCCCTGGCAATATCCCATTGACCACCATAATTGGCAGCAATATTGAGCTGTAAGCCGGTATTGTTACGTGTTAAGTCTTCGGCACGGGTTATCAAGCCTTGTAGCTCAGGCTGCAAGGCCTCGATGTGACCGATGATGCGTAAGCGAATATTGTGCTCATGCAGCTTATTCACTTCACGTTTTAGCACATAAACAAACAAATCCATGAGTGCCTTGACCTCTAACGGCGGGCGCCGCCAGTTCTCGCTACTAAATGCGAATAGCGTCAAAGCTTCCAGCTTATAATGTACTGCCGTTTCGATAACGGCCTTCACTGCATCTACTCCCGCCTTATGCCCAGCTACGCCAGACAAGTTTTTGCCCTTAGCCCAGCGATTGTTGCCATCCATAATAATAGCAACATGCTCAGGCATATTGGCGATGGGAGTAGCGAGTATTGCAGCTCTTGGGTCAGCCATGTGTATTCCTTTCCCGACTGAGCAGACTTAAACTTCCATTAAGTCTTTTTCTTTCGCTGCCAAGGTCTGGTCGATAAGCTCAATGTGCTTATCAGTTACCTTTTGCATAGCATCTTCACCACGACGCGCATCGTCTTCGGAGATATCTTTGTCTTTCAACAATTCCTTGATATCACCGTTGCCGTCACGGCGGATGTTACGTACAGAAATACGAGATTTTTCCGCTTCTTCACGCGCCTGACGAATAAAGCCCTTACGGGTTTCTTCCGTTAGCATAGGCATCGGTACGCGAATTACTTCACCACTAGTAGCAGGGTTCAAACCCAAGTCTGCCTTCATGATGGCTTTTTCGATTTCTGGAATCAATGGCTTTTCCCAAGGCACTACAGCCAAGGTACGACCATCTTCAACGTTGATGTTAGCCAACTGGTTTAGAGGCGTATCTGAACCATAATAAGACACCATAACGGTATCTAAGATACTTGGGTGTGCACGACCAGTACGAATCTTCTTAAAAGCCACATCTAGGGCTTCACGGGTTTTACCCATACGGTCATCAGCATCATCGCGAATATCATCAATCATTGCTATCTCCAGCTTCAGGCATGTTTACATTAACTAGGGTGCCCTCATGGCCTCCCACTACTAAGTTAATTAAAGCGCCTGGCTTATTCATATTAAATACACGAACCGGCATGCCCTGGTCACGACACAGGCACATGGCGGTTAAATCCATAACTCCCAACTGACGCTCAATAGCCTCGTCGAAAGTAATAAAATCATATTTCTCTGCGGTTGGATCTTTCACAGGGTCGGCAGTATAAATACCATCTACCTTGGTGGCTTTCAACACAGCGTCAGCTTCAATCTCGATACCGCGCAAACTAGCCGCAGAATCCGTAGTAAAAAACGGGTTACCCGTGCCAGCCGAGAAGATCACCACATTGCCTTGGGACAAGTAAAGCATAGCGTTACGACGGTCATAATGATCCACGACACCACTCATAGGTATAGCAGACATTACACGAGTTGTGATATTGGAGCGCTCTAATGCATCACGCATTGCCAAGGCATTCATCACCGTTGCCAACATACCCATGTGATCGCCAGTTACGCGATCCATGCCAGCCTCACTTAGAGCTGCACCACGAAATAGATTACCACCACCGATAACCAGGCCTACCTGGACACCAATACCGACTAACTGACCAATCTCTAAAGCCATACGATCCAAGACCTTAGGATCAATACCAAAGTTCTCGTCACCCATCAGGGCCTCACCACTAAGCTTTAACAATATACGCTTGTAACGCGGCTGACGCTTATCGAACGCGGGCATAATTTATCCTCCAGACAAAATCGGTGATCTATTCTACAAAACTTTTTGGCAAAACGCCTTAGCTGCCACCAACATTTTGTGCCATTTCCTACGATTCTTACCGTAGGTCGGACTTCAGTCCGGCATGTCGATTTGAAAACCGACCTACAGACTAGTTTTTAGCAGCTAAAAAAAAGGCGTCGATATCATCGACGCCTTTTCTGTAAAGAGTTTATCAACCCTTCAACTGTGCAGCTACTTCAGCAGCAAAGTCAGTTTCTTCAACTTCGATACCTTCACCAACTTCTAAACGTACGAAAGAAGTTACTTCAGCACCAGCAGCTTTTGCTAGATCGCCAATTTTCACATCAGGATTCTTAACAAAAGGCTGTTCTACTAGGCTGTTTTCAGCCAAGAACTTGTTGATACGACCAACCATCATCTTTTCGATGATAGCGTCTGGCTTACCAGCCATGTCTGGCTGCGCCTTGATGATCTCTTCTTCTTTGGCCAACTCTGCTGCAGGCATGTCATCACGTGAGCAAACACGTGGGTTTACAGCAGTAACGTGCATAGCAATGTCTTTCGCCAATTCAGCATCAGCGGCAGTCATGGACACCAAAGCACCAATCTTGCTAGTGCTGTGTACGTAAGCACCAACGTTGACACCTTCAACTAGCACAGAACGACGAGGAGTGATGTTTTCACCAATTTTTTGTACCAATGCTTCACGCTCAGCAACGAGTGCAGCAGCAATTGGCGCCATGTCATTTGCTTTAGCAGCAAAAGCAGCGTCCGCTACTAGGTCAACAAATGCCAAGAAGCCGGTATCACGCGCAGCAAAGTCAGTTTCGGAGTTAACTTCAACCATTACAGCGTAAGAGTTGTCTTCTGCAACACGTACAGCAACAACACCTTCAGCAGCAGTACGGCCAGCTTTTTTAGCTGCCTTCATGCCACTGCTTTTACGCAAGTCTTCGATTGCTACTTCGATGTCGCCACCAGCAGCAGTCAATGCTTTTTTACAATCCATCATGCCCAAACCAGTACGGTCGCGCAGTTCTTTTACCATAGTTGCAGAGATAGCAGCCATTGTAAGATCCTCAATAATCCAAAGTTAAGCTTTGGCTAACAGGCATATACGCCTATCGGCCAGAATTCTTATGCCTCACCAGCCTTGTAAGCGGTGTCGATCTAATATCGAAATGGGCAGTTCTAAAAAAAGGGAGCCAAGCTCCCTTTTTTTATAAGGCGGAGCGATTAAGCTTCGGCTTCAGCAGCTGCTTCTTCAGCAACTTCAACAAACTCACCAGCAGCAGTGCCAGCGGCGTTTTGGCCAGCTGCACAGGCGTCAGCCATAGCGCTTACGTAAATCTGGATAGCGCGCAAGGCGTCATCGTTACCAGGAATTACGTAGTCAATGCCGTCTGGGTTGCTGTTAGTATCAACGATACCGATAACTGGGATACCCAGCTTGTTGGCTTCGTTTACAGCGATGCGCTCGTGGTCAACGTCAACAACGAAAAGTGCGTCAGGTAGACCACCCATGTCCTTGATACCACCGATGGAACGTTCAAGCTTTTCCATCTCACGCTGGCGCATTAGCGCTTCTTTCTTAGTCAACTGTTCGAAAGTACCGTCTTTCGCTTGACCTTCTAGGTCACGGAAACGACGGATAGACTGACGAATAGTCTTGTAGTTGGTAAGCATACCACCCAACCAGCGGTGGTTTACGTAAGGCATGCTTACGCGATCTGCTTGCTCTTTGATTACTTTGGCTGCAGCGCGCTTGGTACCAACGAACAAAACCTTGTTCTTGTTGGCGGCCATGTTTTGCACGATGGACAAAGCTTCATTCAACGCTGGAACAGTTTGGTCCAAGTTGATGATATGAATTTTGTTGCGAGCACCAAAGATGTACTGGCCCATTTTTGGGTTCCAGTAACGAGTTTGGTGACCGAAGTGGGCGCCAGCTTTAAGCAGGTCGCGCATTGCTACTTGAGTCATAAAATTTCCTTTATGGGTTAGGCCTCCACAAACCCTTGTCCTGCAACCCTTTCGAGCTTCAAGACCATATCCAAATCGGTGACTTTCGCAAGTCCCCAACACCCAAGGATATGTGCCGGTTTGTGTGTGACGTTAAGTTATTTTGCCTGACCTTATAGATTCAGGCGCGCGAATTATATCGCAATTGATATATAAAGCAAAGCTTGTATATGAATCATTGCCAAATCAGCAAAGCAATACGCCCCAATAACCGATAAACACTTATAAAAAGTGTGGCCTAATAATTAAGCCTTTCTGGTATACTTGCTACAAATATTCAACCTGCTGTTATTCAAGCCCATGACTATCATTATTAAAACCCCCGAACAGATCGAAAAAATGCGCATCGCTGGCCGTTTGGCGGCCGAGGTGCTGGAAATGATTGAGCCCCATGTAAAGGTTGGGGTTACCACCAATGATATTAACCAGATCTGTCATGACTATATGGTGGATGTACAAGGTTGCGTGCCTGCACCACTCAATTACCATGGCTTTCCTAAGTCTATTTGTACCTCCGTTAACCACGTAGTTTGTCACGGCATTCCTAATGACAAGCCCCTGAAGAGCGGTGATGCCATTAACATTGATATCACCGTTATTAAAGACGGCTACCACGGTGATACCAGCAAGATGTTTACCGTTGGCAAAACCCCTGCTCACGCTCAGCGCCTAATTGATATCACCTATGAATGCATGAACATGGGTATCGAGATGGTTAAGCCTGGCGCTCGCTTAGGCGACATTGGCGCGGTAATTCAAAAGCATGCCGAAGCTCACCACTATTCTGTAGTGCGCGAATACTGTGGCCACGGCATTGGCGAAGGTTTCCATGAAGAGCCACAAGTATTGCACTATGGCCAAGCTGGTACGGGTGTTGAACTTAAGCCTGGTATGATCTTTACCATTGAACCTATGGTAAACGCTGGCAAGCGCCACGTTAAACTACTCAAGCGTGACGGCTGGACCGTGGAAACTACGGACAAGCGCCTTTCTGCGCAGTTTGAACACACCATCCTAGTGACACCAACAGGCTATGAAAACCTGACTCTTAGGAATGAAGAGAAGTAAACCTCAAGGTATATAAGGAGACAGGGTTTTGAATCCCAAGCAATATGTAAGTGCAGAACTACGCCAAGCCATCTACAATGGCGAGCAACTGCAAGCTGATATCGCTGCCAACAAAGCACCTGTCACACGATTACTAAAGCAAGCACTTGATGCAGGCACAGAGCACCTTAAAGAATTATTCAACACTAGCCGTCATGAACGTATAGTTGAGCTAGTCTACGCCAAAGCTTGGCTTACCGACCGCATCTTATACCTATTATGGCAACAATACAGCTGGCCTCAGGGTGCTGCCCTGATTGCCGTTGGTGGCTATGGCCGCGGCGAGCTGCATCCCCATTCTGATATTGATTTATTAATTCTTATTGATGACAAGGAAGCGCCTGAAACTTGGGAAACCAGTGCCCAGCAGTTTGTGACCGCCTTATGGGACTTAGGCGCCGTCATTGGCAGTAGCGTGCGCACCTATAAAGAGTGCCAAGAACAGGCCAAGGGCGACATCACCATTGCCACCAATCTTATTGAATCAAGAGCTATTACCGGCCAAACCCGATTACGCAAGCTGCTATTCCGCTGGTTAATGACCGACGACGCCTGGACCGACGAAGCTTTTTACAAGGCTCGAGTTAAAGCCCAGCAAGAACGCTACAAGCGCACCAACGAAACGGAATATAACCTAGAGCCCAACCTCAAGACTTCCCCGGGTGGTTTACGCGACATTCAAACCATCACTTGGATAGGTAAGCGACATTTTGGTTTGCGCTACATGCGCGACCTCTACAAACATGACTTTATTACCGAAGATGAACTGGGCTTCTTCTATCGTGCCATCGAATACTTATGGACTATTCGTTACGCTTTGCATCTGCAAAATCGCCGCCCCGAAGACCGCCTACTGTTCGATCAGCAACGTAAGCTTGCCGAGTTCTTTGGCTACCAAGACAATGACCAGGCGTTAGCTGTAGAGCAGTTTATGCGCAAGTACTATCGTGTCGCCATGCGTATGGCAGAACTTAATCAAACCCTGCTACAGCTATTCGATCAAGCCATCTTGCGAGCTAATTTGCCCGACGTTATCGTACACGTTAACCGTCGTTTTGAAATTCGTAATGGGCTATTAGAAACCAAACACGACAAGGTATTTCTACAGCAACCTTTTGCCCTCATGGAAGCCTACGTCATCTTGGCACAGCACCCAGATTGCTCTGCCATTGGTGCCGCTACCCAGCGCTTAATCCGTAGTCACCGCCCTTTAATGGACGCAAAACTACGCAAGGACATTCGCGTTAACAGCTTGTTCATGGAGCTGCTACGCTCCCCTAAACGTATGTCCCACACGCTAATCGACATGCAACGCATTGGTTTACTAGCCTGCTACTTGCCAGCTTTTAGCCATATTACTGGACAGATGCAACACGACCTATTTCACATCTATACGGTAGATGCCCACACCATGAAGGTGGTGAAGCGCATGCGTGAAATGCTGCTTATCAGGGACCGTGAACGTTTCCCTATTGCTACCCGTATCGTGCACGAACTACCCAAAATAGAACTACTCTACATAGCGGGCCTATATCATGATATTGCCAAAGGCAAAGGCGGTGACCACTCTAAACTTGGCGCTGAAGAAGTACGCAACTTCTGCCGCCAACACAGTCTTGGCAAATGGGATACCGACCTTGTCAGCTGGTTAATCCGCAATCACCTACTTATGTCCATGACCGCACAGAAGCGTGATATTGGTAGCCCTGAAGTCATCTATGAGTTTGCAGCCCTAGTGGGCGACGAACTACACCTTGATTACCTCTATGTACTGACCGTATGTGATATCTACGCCACCAACCCAGAACTGTGGAATAACTGGCGCGCCTCCTTGATTCGCCAACTATACACAGAAACCGACCGGGTACTGCGCCTCGGCTTGGATCTAGACACACCGATTGATCACGCCAGTTTAATCGAGCAAACACAGGTAGATGCCCGTAAGTTATTGCTGGAAAAGCGCCTTAATCCGGCTGCCGTACAGAACTTGTGGAATCAACTAGGCGATGACTACTTTATTCGTGAACGTGCCGCCACCGTGGCTTGGCATACTCGCTTAATTATTAGTCACCAAGTAGATACACCTTTGGTAGCCATTAGCGAATACAGTTTCAATGATTTTGAAGGTGGTAGCCAAATCTTTGTTTACACCAAGGACCAGCCCAATTTATTTGCTGCCATGTGCGCCATTATTGGCCAACTAAATCTCAACATCTTCGATGCCCGCATTATCACTACTGACAATGGCTATAGTATGGATACCTTTGTGGTTTTAGACCAGGAAGGAGAAACCCTCGATGCCACTGTAGAAATTCGCCAAAAGTTGCAAGAAAAACTCACTCAAGCCCTACAGCATCCAAAAGATTTTGCTTATCTAGTGCAGCAGCGCACCCCTCGATTGCACAAGTTATTTGCCATACCTACGCAAGTCAATATTACCAACCCAGAAGGCTTTAGCTGGACCCGTGTCGAACTTATCTGTTCTGACCGCCCAGGCCTGTTAGCACAGGTTGGTTTGGTATTTATGCGCATGGGCATCAGCATCCAAAAAGCCAAAATCCAGTCCATGGGCGAGCGTGTAGAAGACGTATTTTTTATCACCGATATGGATGGTGAACGCATTACTGATTTGGAGTTTGTACAGTGTTTGCAAGAACAGATTACATCGGAATTGGATAGCCATATCAATCAGACTCAGTAATACCACTTCGCTCGGGGTCCACTATATTTGGGGTCAGAGGGCCTGCCCCATGAGTGCAGCGAATGCCTTGGGTACCAGAGGTGTGACCCCGTTAATCCCACGTATCTAAATACTCTTTTTTTTGCTACCATTTGCGCTTCAATTTTAGCGCTGCGGAATTTTATCGTGACCAACCTCACCATGCATGGCATTGCCAACTGCGACACCATCAAAAAAGCCAAAAAATGGCTCAATGAGGCCAACATAGATTTTCAATTTCGAGACTACAAAAAACAACCACCTAGCCTAGCCGAGCTTGAATCTTGGTCTAACCTAGTGGGTTGGGAAACCCTATTGAATAAACGCGGCACCACTTGGCGCAAACTAGATCCTGCCTTACAGGCAGACCTAGACCAATCCAAAGCCCTACAACTGTTGGCCGACAACCCCAGCATGATCAAGCGCCCCTTATTGATCAAAGACGGTAGCGCACTAGTCGGCTTTAAAGCCGCTGATTACGAAGAATTTAACGCATAATAGTTTTTATCAGGAGATAAACATGAGCCACTTTAGTTTCGGTTTTGGTGTTGGCACCCAGTCCAGCCAAGGTGAATGGTTGGAAGTATTTTACCCACATCCAGTATTAAACCCATGCGACAGCTTAGTTAAAGCCATTGCTGGTGTACTAGGTAGCGAAATGGCTACGGGCAACCACGCTGCACAAATCAATGCTCAGCAAGCTAGCCAAATTTGTGAAGCACTGCAAGCTATAGACCATGAGAGTCAAGCTCAGTGGCTACGTCAAGCTGCTGACGCTGGCCAGCCTATGGTCATTACTCTGCTAGAAACTGACACTGGCCCAACTAGCACGCCAGAAGTTTATTTGAAGCTGCAATTGCTATCTGCAGGCAAGGTACAGCCACACGGCCAAGACCTCACTGGTATCTTCGGTTTGCTACCTAACGTTGCTTGGACCAACGAAGGCCCAGTTGCTATTGAAGACCTTACGCAGCGCCAAATGGATGCTCGTCTACGTGGCGCATGGCTACACGTTAACGCTGTAGACAAGTTCCCACGCATGGTGGATTACAAGGTACCTAAGGGTGTTCGCATTGGCGATGCTTCCCGCGTACGCTTGGGTGCCCACCTGTCCGAAGGCACCACAGTTATGCACGAAGGCTTTGTTAACTTCAACGCTGGCACCTTGGGCCACGGTATGATCGAAGGCCGTATCTCCGCTGGCGTAGTAGTTGGTAACAACTCTGACCTAGGTGGCGGTTGCTCCACCATGGGCACCCTGTCCGGTGGCGGTAAAGAAATCATTGCTGTGGGCGAAGAATGCTTGATCGGTGCTAACGCCGGTGTTGGTATTGCCCTAGGCGATCGCTGCATCGTGGAAGCTGGTTTGTATGTCACTGGTGGCACAAAGATCACTGTACTAGACAGCAACAACCAAGAAATTGGCACTGCCAAAGGCGTAGCCCTATCTGGTAAGAGCGACCTACTATTCCGCCGCAACTCCATGAGCGGCCGCGTAGAAGTGAAGCCAAACGGCGCAGCCGTAGAGCTGAATGACGCCCTACACAGCAACAACTAATCTGTTGTAACTACCGGGGTCAGACCTTAGGTCTGACCCCATCTATAATCAAGCCAAAGATAAAACCATGACCGACTCAGCCACTATTAGTTTAGCCAAAGACCTTATTAGCCGTGCTTCTGTCACACCAGAAGACGCTGGCTGCCAAGAGGTAATGATTGCGCGCCTTGAAGCCATTGGTTTTCAAGTAGAACGCATGCGTTTTGGTGAGGTGGATAACTTCTGGGCCCGTCGTGGTACCGAGCACCCGGTTCTGGCCTTTGCTGGCCATACAGACGTTGTACCCACCGGACCAGTAGAACGTTGGGACTCAGCCCCGTTTGAACCGACTATTCGTGATGGATATTTGTACGGTCGTGGCGCCGCAGACATGAAAGGCAGCCTAGCGGCTTGGGTTGTTGCTTTAGAAGAATTTGTTGCTAAGCACCCTAATCACAAAGGTAGCCTAGCCTTGTTGATTACCAGTGACGAAGAAGGCCCATTCGTAGACGGCACTACCCGTGTCATAGACACCTTAGAAGCCCGTAATGAAAAGATGGACTGGTGCATTGTCGGCGAACCTTCATCCACTAGCTTAGTAGGCGATACCATCAAAAATGGTCGTCGTGGCTCTCTTACTGCCAATATCGTTGGTAAAGGCAAGCAAGGCCACGTGGCATATCCGCACCTCGTGGACAACCCGATTCATAAAATCGCCCCAGCTTTGGCAGAACTAGCCACCACACATTGGGACGCAGGCAACGATTACTTCCCACCGACTAGCTTCCAAATTGCCAATATCAATGGCGGCACTGGTGCCTCCAACGTCGTACCTGGCCATGTGGACATCCAGTGTAACTTCCGTTATTCCACAGAAGTGACTGCTGATGAACTCACTGCTCGCGTTGAAGCTATTCTAGACGCCCACAATGTGGACTATGACATTGATTGGACCTACAACGGCCTGCCTTTCTTAACGGATTCTGGCGCCTTGGTAGAGGCTTGCCAGCATGCTATCAAGACCCACACAGGCGTGGAAACAGAACTATCTACCGCTGGTGGCACATCCGATGGCCGCTTTATTGCGCCTACTGGTGCTCAAGTAGTGGAACTTGGTCCATGTAATGCTACTATTCACCAGATAAACGAATGCGTAAAGGCTTCTGATCTAGATGACCTTACTAATATTTACGCCAGCATCATGGCCGAACTACTAGGTTAAATCTATGCAACAGCCAGATATCGAAATCTACGTTAAAGGCCCAACTAACGAACAAATCAAAGATTGGCTTAGCGAGCAATTTGATGGTTTAGAAGAACGTAGTGCCAGCCCCAAACGTCAGGTTTACAATGCAACCTGGCAGGAAGCTAGTTTCGAAATCATGGTGTTATCTAAGGTACAAAGTGGCTATAGCAGTATCTGGTTTGATAGCCCGCAACTACCATGGTCTGATGACCAAGCTTGTGCACAACAACTATTTGCCGATCTACAACACCCTGTACGCTGCATTAAGGCCAGCTGGCAAGAAGGCGATGAGCCTGATCAGTGGTTACACATTGATGCCGATGGTGAGCAAGTAGTTAATTGGGCATAGGACTCACGCCACAAACCTTTTATTGAACTAAACTCCTTGTAGGTGCAATTTGCCAAGGAGTAGCTCAATGGACTACACTAAAGACCTGTTATTCGAATGGGACGAAAAGAAAAGTCAGAATTGCTTCAAGCTCAGAGGATTAAATTTCCAACTGGCTACCGAAGCCTTCCATGATCCAATGCGCATTATTATTGAAGACGAAAGATTTACATACGCAGAACAGCGCTGGCTCTGCTATGGAAAAATCAACAATCGTCTCCACTGTGTGGTTTTCACCTTACGAGACAAAAGAATACGAATAATTTCAGCCAGAAAAGCCAATCGAAGAGAGGCTAGAAAGTTATGACTACTACCTATTTCACGTTAAAGCCCGGTCAACCTAGCAACGGAAAAACCGACCTAGAAAAATTCGATGCTACAACGGAAGAAGACATTGCCCGCCAAATTGCAGAGGATGACGAAGAAGCCCGCCAAGACGCTATAGCCTATGTGCGTGGAGTGCGCCTTAAGCTAGGCCTGAGCCAAGCTCAATTTGCTGACCATCTGAAGGTCTCTATCACTACTATACGTAACTGGGAACAAGGCAAACGCTTCCCTAGCGGTGCCGTAAGAACCTTATACCGTATTTTAGATCGTGCCCCAGAGGCCAGCTTAGCCGCGCTGCAAGCCGATATGGATGAAGCAGCGGCTTAATTACCACTGCTCATTTTTTGAAAGTCACTAATCGCCAACCTAGCCTGATTAAAAAAGCGCTCTTGGCGCACATAGGAACCTGGTTCTTCAATACGCGGCACTATCCAGCCCACATAGGTGAATGCCCGTAACATGGTAAACAAAGGCAAATACTGCCACTGCAATGTGCGTATGCGCTCATAGCCTTCAATAAAGGCTGCCTGCAAAGCGTCGGCATCGTTTTCTTGCCAGTTTTTACTTAGGGTAGTGGCCACATCAAATAGGCGATAACCAAAGCCACTGTCATCAAAGTCGATAAGCTGCAAACCATCTTCTGCAATCAGAATGTTCTCGCGTACCAAATCAGCGTGAATCAAACCGTAATCCAACTCTTCGCTTTGCAGAATTTGCAGGGCTTGCTCACGCGCTGCATTGATGTCAGAACGCAGGTCTTCAGGTAAATTCGAATTTTCCCAAAAGCGGCCCCACAAAGGCTGTTCGCCTAGCAGGCCTTGTTGGTCCCACCCCATTCTTTCAAAGCCGATAGGACGCTGCCAAGTATCCGCTTGCTCGTGCAGTCGCGCCATGGTTTCGCCAATGGCAGCAAAGGTAGCATAGCGATCATCAAGCTCAAGGGCAGTGCCTGTTTGCCCCATGGGACAGCCATACAACCACGTTAACAGATCTATATGGAAACCTTCACGCTCCACCAATAGCTCGACTTGTTGTGTAGCAATAGGCGTAGGCACCTGAATCCCCACTTGCGCCAAACTATGCATCCAAGCCAATTCGGAGGCCATGGCAGCGGGTGTTTGATAACCGGGACGATGCAGACGCAAGGCGTACTGAACACCTTCGTAGCTCACCTTAAAAACGGCGTTCTCTCGTTGCGCTACAAGATGTAGGTCCGCGCCTTCAAGGCCCCACAAGGGCAAGGCACGGGTCGCTACATCTATCAGATGCTGAGTGTCCTTCACGAACGTAGCTCCAGCTTAGACAAGACCTTGTCCAAGGTACCTAGCATGATATCCGCGTGCTGTTTTTGAAATTGTAGGTTAGGACGAATCTTCAAAGCATTGTAATGAATACCCAAGAAGTTAAGAATCACGCCTTCTTCACGCATAGCGTTGGCTATTTGCTTAGTGAAAGCAGTCGCAGGCTCTTTAGTTGCTCTGTCCAGCACCATTTCGGCACCAAAAAACATACCCGAACCACGCACATCACCAATGCATATATGCTTATCAGATAGGGCTTGCAAACGAGCACGGGCGTAATCACCGACTTCTTTGGCTTGTTGCATCAAACCTTCTTCGGCAATCACATCCAAAACTGCTTCGGCAGCCGCACAGGAAACAGGATTACCACCAAAGGTATTAAAATAACGGAAGCACTCACGAAACTGGGTCATGATATCCAGACTTGTCACCAAACCAGCCACAGGATGGCCATTCCCCATAGGCTTACCCAAGGTAACAATATCCGGCAAGATACCCACCTTTTGGTGGCCCCACATATGGGTGCCAATACGGCCAAAGCCTGGCTGTACTTCGTCGGCAATTAATACACCACCAGCGGCTTTTACAGCGGCGACAGTTTCATCTAAAAAGCCCGGCTCCATAGTTGGGAAGCCTTCGTTACCAAAAAAGGGACAAATAATCAGACCGGCAAAGCCATGTTCGCTGGCTTCTAGTTCGGCAATTTTCAGTTTTACCTGTTCTGCAAAAGCCTGCCCGAGAGTTTGACCTTCTTTAAGACCACCTTGCCAATAGGCAGGACGGTAGCTATCTGGTGCTGGCACAAAACGCACATGGGAACCATCACCCAAATGAGAGGTATTGGTATTGGATAACTTGGCCACCATAGTGGTGTTGCCATGATAGGTATGATCCGTAGCAATCATGCCGCGGTTGCCCGTCACGGCTTCTGCCATGCGCAGGGCTATATCATTGGCTTCAGAACCCGAACAGGTCATGATGGCGGTATTTAACGGTTCAGCAAAGGTAGCTGTGAGCTTTTCCACATAGCGAGTAATACCTTCATGCAGATAACGGGTATGAGTATTAAGCGTACTGGCTTGCTGACAAATAGCTTCCACTACTTTGGGATGGCAGTGACCAACGTGAGGTACGTTGTTATAGCAATCTAAATATTTACGTCCATCAGCATCCCATAACCATACACCTTCACCTTTTACAAAATGCACGGGATCGTTATAGAAAGTAGAGACGTTTGGACCCAATAGACGGGCACGATCAGCAAGTATTTGGGCGTTATTTTTCAACTAATTGACTCCTTAAAAGTCTAGCACTTTGGGGTCTGAGGGCCTGCCCCATGAGCGAAGCGAGTGCCTTGGGTACCCCAAAGTGCCAGACTATCTTTACAATTAGGCTTTGGGGACGATACCTTGGGCAACCCAGTCATCAAACACACGCAACGCAGTTTCGACAAACAGGTCATCGTTGATGTGTGCATCTAAACTGCTTAGTTGTACTTTGCCATTAGGTAGCAAGGTTTCAATTTCATTTACGAAAGCAGCTAGGCCCTCTGGGTCATGCAAGTCGTTACCTTCGCGGTCCCATTCTTCAATACCATGACGCGGCATGATGAAGTGCACTGGCGCCGTTGCTTCGCTTAAACGCGCGACAAATTCTCGCGCATGGCTACGACGCTCTTCTGGCGTACTCACCAAGCAATGAATCAAACGGTTGTGTTCATGGGCTGGGCGATCTGGGTGCATGGCTTGTACATTCTGCCAGCCTGGGAAGTCCAACAAATCTACACTACCAGGGGCTACTAATTGAGGGATGCCTGCGGCACCGGCGCTAGTTAAACGGTTAGCACCAGAGTTGATGGCCGAACCAGCTATGTAATTGCATACTTCTTGCAAACAGAAGTCCATGACACAGGCAAATTGTTTTTGTGAAGCAAGATTTTCAAAGGCCATGCCCCCCATACCCGTAGAGTGAAATACAACTAAGTCATAGCCACGTGCTTCTAGGGCAGGCTTTAAGGCTTTCATGTACTTCAAACACGAAGAACCCAAGCTAGTCATACCCACCATAGGGCGGTCGTCTGCTGGTGGCTCAACAGCGCGTGCAGCACCCAACACAGCACCAGCGGCTTGGCTTAGGGAAGACTTACAAATAGAGTTAAGGCCATACAAACCACCAGACCATAAGATCATTTGAATATCGGCAGACAAACGCTCTGCTGGAATCATATGAGAGAAAGAAACCGTGGAAACAATATACTTAGGCACACCCATTGGCAGTGCTTGGCAAACATCCAAAGCCAAGTCTGTACCCATGCTACCACCCAAGATCACCACGCCATCAAAGTCACCAGCCGCAAAGCGCTGAGTCACTAAAGCAACGGCACCTTCTGCCATAATTTGCATAGCCACGTTTTCGTCACCACTGTCGATAGCTGTTTGAATGCTACTACCGCCCGCTTCGGCTACGTCATGTTTGCTAATATCAGTGGACTTTTCAGGATCGCCTAAAACACTGACATCCATAGTAAGCACACCGCCATTTTGGCGATGGATACGCTGCGCCATGTATTCCAATTCAGCATTTTTAGTATCGTAAGTACCAATGATAAGTATCGTTTTATCAGCCATGATTATCTCTTGTTAAATTTGTCTACCTTGTGGGTCGGGTTTCAACCCGACTTGTCAGACTTTAACCCAGCTTGTCGGCCTGAAGTCTGACCTACAACTTGATCCAGGCGGTTTTTAAGTCGTAATACTTCTCAAACGCATGCATGCTCTTGTCGTGTCCATTACCAGATTGCTTCACGCCACCTAATGGTACCGTGTTGTCAGAACCACCATAGGTATTAATATGCATCAAGCCGGTTTTCACTGCGCGTACCATGCGGTGTGCACGGCCTAAGTCACTGGTCCAAGCGGCACCAGACAAACCAAATTCGCTATCATTAGCAATAGCAATGGCTTCTGCTTCGTCCTTAAAGGCAATCACACCTAGTACTGGACCAAACACTTCTGCTTGGGCTAGGTTATGATGGGATTCTACGCCAGTTATCACAGTCGGTGACATATAATAGCCGCCTGTTTCTTCTAATACGCGCTCGCCACCAGTAACGATCTTGCCACCTTCGGCCACAGCCTTTTCTACAAAATCTAGGTTGCCGTTCAACTGGCCCATGGAGTTGATAGCACCCACGTGAGAAGACAGTGATAGTGGATCGCCTATTTGCATAGCCTTGGCATGCTTGGCCACTAGCGCTACAAACTCGTCATGAATGCTTGCCTCAACCAACAAGCGTGAACCTGAAATACAAATTTGGCCAGAGTTGCGGAAGATAGCAGAGGCCGCACCTTTGGCTGCTTCTTCCAAATTAGGTGCATCGGCAAACACGATATTCGCCGACTTGCCACCCAATTCTAAATACACACGCTTCAGATTGGAACGTGCTGAATATTCCAGCAAACGACGGCCTGTGGTACCCGAACCAGTAAATACCAGTACGTCTACGTCCATGGACATAGCTAGCTCTTCACCTACTTCAGAGCCCTTACCAGTTACCACGTTTAGTACACCTGCTGGCACACCTGCTTCTTGTGCTAACGCGGCCAGACGCAACATAGTCAAAGACGCTTCTTCGGCAGGCTTAACTACGATGGAGTTGCCCATGGCCAAGGCTGGAGCTATTTTCCAAGCACCAATCATGAGTGGCATATTCCAAGGAATAATAGCACCGACAACGCCAACGGCCTCTTTTTGCACCATGGCTAAAAAGCCTGGATCAGTGGGTGTCACTTCGCCGTATACCTTATCTAAAGCTTCGGCATAATAACGAAAGGTTCCTGCACAGGAGCCTGGCTCAGCCTTAATAGCCAAACCAATTTCCGTACCATTGTCACGCACGCCTAATACAGCTAGTTCTAGCGCATTTTCTTGTATCAGATCAGCCAGCTTGTGCAATACCGCCTTGCGAGCAGCAGGCGCTAAGTCAGCCCAGCGGCCGTCATCAAAAGAGGTACGGGCCGTGGCAATGGCATCTTGCATGTCTGCACGACTTGCGCGCTCGGTCGTGGTAATTACGCTACCATCAATGGGAGATACTACGTCGTTCTTAGAACCCGTACCTTCCACCCACTCACCATTGATAAATAGCTTTTGTGGGGCAATAGTCTGCTGACGTAAAATGTCGATTTGTTCTTGTTGCATTAGCTTGTCCCTATTGCTCAATTATATTCGGCTGGTTGACGATGGGCGCGCCACCAAACATAGAAATTAACTACCAAAATGATCACGATTAAGACAAAGATAGTGAAAGAAATTGGACGGTTGATAAAGTCGGTAAAACCCTCTACTCGAGCCAATCCTGCACGAAACTTTTGTTCCATTATGCTGCCCAAAACCATGCCTAGAATAATCGGCACAATGGGCAAGTTGAGACGTTTTAGCACATAACCAAATAACCCAAAGACAGCACAAATAACGCAATCCACCATAGAATTTCGTAATGAATAGACACCGACAAAGGACAAGCCTAATATCGACAAACCTAGGAAACGTTGCGGAATTTGAATAATACGCAGCAGCTGGCGCGTCGCCAAGGTTAAGAAAATCATGATTAAAATATTGACCACAAACAAGCTTGCATACAAGCCATAGACAAATTCAGCATGCTGCACAAATAGATTGGGGCCCGGAACAATTGAATGTACATAGAACACCGACAGCATCATCGCCGTTAAAGCTTCACCTGGAATACCAAGTGCTAATAAAGGAATCATAGCTGCAGCAGGCACGGCATTGTTGGCAGCTTCCGAGGCAATAATCCCCTCTGGGGCCCCCTTACCAAAACGCTCGGGTTTTTTAGACATGCTATTGGCAATATTATAGGAGAAAAATTGCGCCAGAAACTCGCCTACTCCAGGAATGATGCCCATGATGACGCCAAAGGAGGCAGAGATCAGGGCTTGCAGCTTGTATTTCCACAGGTCAAAAAAACCTTCGCGCTTACTTTCGCCTTTCAAATCCGGCATATCTACCTTTTCATCTTTGCCAAGCAGCAGCACAAAAGCCTGAGACATAGCAAACAAACCCAGTAGCACAGTGATCAAATCAACCCCTGAACGCAGCCAGCCTTGGCCAAAAGTAAAGCGCGAACTATAGCGAATACTTTCCATACCGATGGTGGCAATAAAGATGCCTAAGAACACCAACAACCCTGCCATCAAGGATTCGCCACGGTGAGATACAATGACCAACACCAAGCCCAGCACAGCAGCCATAAAGATATCTCGCGACCCAAAAAGGGGGGCGATTTGGGCAATAAAACCGGTCATTAAGATAAGGCAGATAACGGAGAAAATACCACCAAAGAAAGAAGACCAATAAGCCAATGTCAAAGCACGTCGTGCTCTGCCTTGTTGGGTCATGCTGTAACCATCATAGGTGGTTAACGCGTTGACTGGGGTACCTGGCGTATTAATAAGAATGGCAGGTATCGATCCGCCATACATGGAGGCCCCATATATACCAATAAGTACGGTGATGCCCACTATGGGGTCCAAGCTATAGGTTGCCGGTAGCAATATAGCAATTGCTACCGCCGGTCCCACTCCAGGGATAGCACCAATAATAACCCCACCAATAGATCCAACTAACAAGGCTGCCCACACATCAAGGCGGGTAAATATCTCTAAACTATTGAGCAACAGTTCCATAACGTAAGCCTTATTAGAGGTATAAGATAAAGAAATTGGCAAGTTCACGAGGTAACATTTCGTACCACATGCCTGCGCCAATCTTTACTTGTAAAGTAGATTTGAATATCACCACCACCAATACCGCAATAAAGACGGCAATGGCATACATTTTTTTGCTACGGTAGCCAGCTCGAAACGTCATCAACACAAAAAACGTCACTGTAGCAAACAGGTAGCCTAGCACTGGTACCAAAAACACATAGGTCAAAAAATAGCCCACGTACTCAAACGGCCGCAACCACTCAAGCATCTCCTGGAACTCTTCCCCTACTGGGGCTTGTTCACACCGTACCCGACGCCAAACTGCAATGGCATAAGCGCAGGAGAAAAACAATAATCCGCTGATCGCCATAGACGGCCAAAAACGCGGTTGTTTTAATAAGGCCAAACCATTAAACCACTTGGTTTCTTGGGGTATGGAGAACATTAAAAAACCACTGATAATTACCAGAATAATAGCAAAAGCTAGATCACCGGCATGGTAATGTGAACGATTCATAATGAACCTTTAAAGTCTAAATGAAGACGGGAATATGCGGCAACAGCCTATACTGTTGCCGTATTGGGCAGATATTGAACCCGTGCTGGACTCAATAGACCTTATATTGTTTACTCGGTCAAGCCTGCAATGGTCACCATGGTGGCACGATCAGATTCAATCTGTGCTGCAGCTGTATCAGCGTCCATCCAGTAAACCAAAGCACCGGTATCGGCGGCTAGTTTCTGAGCACGATCACTCATTACCGTTTTCTTAGCCGAAGCAATCAAGGTTTGCTTCACTTCATCAGATGTGCCCTTGGTGACAAACAAACCGTTCCAAAGGCCCATGTTCAAGCTAGGCACAACTTCACCCATTGTTGGTACATCTGGGATATTGGCAATTCGCTCGTTGGTGATGGAAGCTAGCACCTTGACTTGATCAAGACATGGCAAGATCAACTGGATAGTGGTGTTAATAACATCAGCATCACCAGAAGCTAGGGTATTACAATCCAACATATCAAAAGCAGCATCCGAACCCCACTCAAAGCCAAGGGCCGAAGCAGCAGCTAGCGACACCTGGGTTGGCGACAATGGCGCACCAAAATGCCCCAAAGCCAAATCGTTGGATTTAGCATGGGCTGCCAATTCTTGCATATTGCTGTATGGCGCATCACCTGCTGCAGCTAGTACAAACGGATAGGTCAAGAAAATACCTAATGGCTCAAACGTATCCTTATCTAAGCCATCGATGCCCAATTCAGGACCCACAACCGGTACACCAATAACAAAGGAACCAACGGTGGAACCATCGTTAGGGGCACTCGCCACTTCCATGGCACCAGGGAATGGACCACCGCCGCCACCTGGTTTATTTACTACTGCCGCAGCGACCCCGTGAGTGGACTGAAAATCTTCTGCGATCATACGCGTAAGAATGTCTTCTAGATCACCTGGTGGAAATGGCACGACAAAAGAAACTGGCTTATTTGGGTAGTCTGCCACAGCAACACTACTCATTAGGCCGAAGGCAACTACCGCGGCTGTATTCAAAATTTTGCGCATAACGCTCTCCTAAACATTGTTTTTATGCCCGTTAAATTAGTTAACATATTATGTTTCGTTTCAATATATGAACCAACGGTTTAAAAATATTTGCATAAAGGGTACACTTGTGTCAATAATAAAGAACAAATTAACTGTCTCGGTCACAAAGTTGCCAGGCACGATTAAGAAAAAGAGAATGCGCCAAAACGCATAAACTTTGGAGAGATATTCGTGAGCACCATTATCAAAGCGCTCGACATATTGGATTTATTTTCCCCGGCTCAGCCAGCCTTAGGCTTGTCGGAAGCCGCCCGTCTATTAGGTCGAGACAAAGCCAGCGTATTACGCCATCTATCCGCCTTGGAAGAAAAAGGCATGGTGGAACAAGACAGTAAAACCAAGCAATATCATCTAGGCCCAGCTTTGAGTCGTCTTGCCATGGTGCGTGAACAAACCGCCCCCGCCAACCATTCCATCGTCAACGTGGTACGTCAACTCGCCAAAGATTCTGGTGAAACTACCCATTTGTCTCGCTACAGCAACGGCCGCCTCGTACAAGGTAAGGTTATCGACGCGCCTTCACGGGGTGGTATTCGTGTGCAAATTGATCCCGCAGAAGAACTACCACTGCATGCTACGGCCTCAGGTATTGCCTTCTTGTCTTCCTGTCGTACAGCCACACGCGAGCAGGCCTTGGCGAGGCCATTAACCTGTTACACACCGAGCACACCAACCAGCCGAGAAGCGGTTCTACAACAGGTAGAAACGGCCCGTATTCAGGGTTATGCCATAGGCGATGGCGCCTACGAATCAGGGGCTGTCGGCATCGCCGCCACAGTTTTCAATGCCACTGGTGAAGCGTGCGGTGCTATTTCTGTCGCCTCACCAGCAGCATCACTTAATGACACTCGTAAACGAGAAATCATTGCCTTGGTATTAGAAGCTGCACGCCAAATTTCTTGGCACCAAGGCGCACCGCAACACGTTATTTCTCAATTTGACACAAGGATTGCTGCAGCATGAGTGCGCAAGCATTAGTTTTGGACTTTGGCGGCGTAATCAGTCGCACACTATTTGAAACCCATAGCCTTACAGAAGAAGCCCTTGGTTTGCCAACTGGCAGCCTAACTTGGCAAGGGCCTTTTGATCCAAGCAGTGACGACTTATGGCGTGCTATGCAAGCCGACGAAATCAGCGAACGTGACTACTGGATGACGCGTACTGTGGAGACCGGCAAATTAATTGGCCAAGACTGGACCAGCATGCAAGAGTTTGTCATTGCCTCACGCGGTGCCGACCCACTACCGGTGATTCGTCCTGAATTTTTAGATGCCATTGCCAAAATCAAAGCCGCTGGTTTTCGCTTGGCCATCTTGTCTAACGAATTAGATTTATTTTATGGTGCTGACTTCCGCAAAAAATTGCCTTTCTTGCAGGATTTTGAGGTTATTGTCGATGCCACCTATACCAAAATTCTGAAGCCAGACCCTCGTGCCTACGAGGACGTGTTACAGCAATTAAACCTAGCCCCTGAACAATGTGTATTTGTTGACGACCAACTGCGTAACGTTAACGGTTCCATTGCCTGTGGCCTAAAAACCGTTCACTTCGATGTTTGCAACCCCCAAGCAAGCTACGCCGAAGCCCTTGAATACTTTGAACTGTGAGATCCAACATGAGCAATAAAGATTTTATAAAAGCCGAAAACGCCCAACACATGTGGCACCCTATGGGCCACCCCGCCGCCCTACGTGCCAATCAACCTAAGGTGATATCCGAAGCCGAGGGCGTAAACATTCGCGACATCGACGGCAATTGGATGATCGACGGTGTTGGCGGTTTATGGAACGTAAACCTAGGTTATTCTTGTGATCCTATCAAACAGGCTATCAGCGATCAGCTTACCAAGATGCCTTATTACTCTGGCTTTGCTGGCACCTCTAACGAGCCAGCTGTGGAGCTGTCTTATGAGCTTGCTCAGTTCTTTGCGGAAGATGGCCTTACCCGCGCCTTTTTCACCTCTGGCGGGTCGGATTCTGTTGAATCCTGTTTGCGCCTTGCTCGTCAGTACCACAAGGTGCGTGGCGAAACTGGCCGTACCAAGTTTATGTCTTTGAAGTTAGGTTATCATGGCACCCACTTTGGCGGTGCATCGGTTAACGGCAACGCCCGTTTCCGTACTGCCTATGAGCCATTGCTACCAGGCTGTTTCCACCTGCCAGCACCCCACGTATACCGCAACCCATTCAACGAAAGTAACCCAGAGAAGCTAGCCCAGCTTTGCTTGGCTGCCGCCGAAGAAGAAATCAAATTCCAAGACCCAAACACCGTAGCGGCGTTTATCATGGAACCAATCATCGGCGCTGGTGGCATCATCCCAATGCCCCCTAGCTACATCGTAGGCATGCGTGAAATGTGCACCCGTTACGGCATCTTATTTATTGCTGACGAAGTCATCACCGCCTTTGGCCGTACTGGCTCTTGGTCGGGTTGTCGTCATTACGGTATCCAACCAGACATGATGTCTACGGCCAAAGCAATCACCTGTGGTTATTTCCCATTTGGTGCTGCTATGATGTCGGCACAGGTACAAGAAGTATTCGAAGGCAACAACGACGCCATCGGCTCCATTGGCCACGGTTACACCTATTCCGGCCACCCTGTAGGCGCCGCCGCGGCCCTAGCTTGTTTAGCCGAAACCAAGCGTTTGAAGGTGAACGAAAACGCTGCTGTACGTGGCAACCAAGTATTTAAGGGCCTGCAAGCCCTACAAGCCAAATATGAAGTCGTTGGCGATGTGCGTGGTGGCGAAGGCCTGATGAGCTGTATGGAATTGGTAGCCGATCGTGATACCAAGACGCCACTAGATCCAGCCATTGGCAAGAAATTTGGCAAAATCTGTAACGACAATGGTGTTATGGTACGTGTTGCTGGTCACTCTATCATGGTATCTCCACCGCTGATCATCACTGAAGCCGAAACGGACAAGATCTTGTCTGCCCTTGATGCGGCTTTGGCTGGCATCAGCGAATAATCATTAGCCTAAAAGCACTAAGATAAACAAAACTCAAAAGGCCGCAGTAGATCTTATTGCGACCTTTTTTGCTTTAAGAATTGTGCAAAAGTGCCGATAATGTAATCTAACACTTTAAAAGTTTTGGATTTTCATGTTATTGCGTGCCCTTATCATTACTAGCGGTCTACTATTAAGCTTCTGTGCTACCGCCAAAGATATGTCCAATTGGTCGGATAAAACCCTATGCCGCCTGCAAGAAACGCTTAACAACAACACAAGCTACCACCAAGAAGTGCGTTCAAGGGGACTTATTTGTCCTGCACAAGGTAGCCGTGCCGCACCTTATCGCAAACCTTATTTCTTAAGCACCAGTGCCCTGTGCGCAAAGCCAACGCAACCATTAGTAACCGAAGAGGAGCTGGTTCCAGCCCCTAGTCTAGATCTTATCGATCATGTTGCTAGACCAAGCGCCATTCTTTCTCACACTCCCCCAGGTCAACTCATGGTAGTGCATGATTTCAACCAAGATGGCGTGGACGATATTCTCGTCAACACGGGTTTTAAGGCACCGCACCTACATCTGCTATCTGGTCAAAAATCAGGCGAGTTTCTCGACCAACCGCTAGCCAATGCCAACGCCGCAAGCGGGCAAATCAGCCGCATACAAATCGTCGATTTCAATCAGGACGAATGGGCTGACTTCTTGTTATATACCCTAGATGGCAGTAATCAGGTTTTCATCAATCAACAAGGTGACGGCTTCAAAGCGATATTACTAGAGGCCAATGATGCTCAACTCAACAGCGCAGGTGGTGACCTAGCGGACCTTAATGGCGATGGTATTGCAGAACTGCTGCTAGCTAGCTATCAAGGCAATAGTCCAAAGGCACCGTTAATTGGCGCTAACGAATATGACTTTTCAGTTTCTGATTTGCCCTATTCGCCACTCATTGACCAGCACCTTGGCCAAGACCTTGTGGCTGGAGATCTCAACGCTGATGGCTTTACTGACTTGGTAATTAGCTTGGCAAACAACCCATCCTCTCAGGCCGCAGAAAACATTGCTAAAGAAGCGCCATTAGAGGGCAATCTTTATATTATTTATGGCGATGGCGACTTAAATTTTGAAAACAATCAACACGCTTTCTTAGGCTCTCCAGAGAACATCGGCGGTCCGGTAAAGCTACTTGATCTAGATGGCGATCAACAACTAGACATAGTGCACTCCTACAGCCGTCAAGTTAACGAAGATACCTTCATTACAGGTCTTTATACCTATTTGAACAACAACGCAAAGCCAAACTGCTTTACCAATGTAAGTACCCACTTACTACCAGAGTTAGCATTACAGCCTTGGACACACGCACAAAGTGAAATGGGCATCCACCCTATTCGCGATATCCAAATAAGCGATGCCAACCAAGATGGTAAGTTAGATCTATGGGTGCAGTTCCAAGCCGACATACCTAACAGTGGCTTGTTGATACAACAAGATAATCAATTTCGTGTAACCAATATCCAAACTAATGGTGTTACCAACTACAAGATGCTGGCTGGGGACTTTAATGGTGACGGCCTAAATGATATTGCTAAGCTGATCAATCATAGGGATAGCATAGAGATTCAACCATGGCTGCACACCAGCAAACTGGTACAACCTTTAGCACCTTATCAACCAGACAATTTTGCCAACATCAGCGATCAACAAAGGGATATTATTCAGGCATTCATCGATGAAAAGTTCATGCACCCGGTAAGCTGGCAACAATTATTAGATGGCAACTCCACAGAGCTATCCACTACTTGGCAAGGTGAATATTTATTGGCTTGGTACTGGTTGCCTGTTGCAGGCAGCCAAGTCGATTTCTTGGGTTTAGATAATATTCATCTTGACGAGCAAGGGCTACAACTCACAACCAAGAACTTGTATCAGTTCCACCCTACTCGTACTTATCGTGAGCAATTGCAGTTCCATAGTAACCGCCAACAGCAGTTTATCCTGCGCGGCAAACTAGACACACTAGCAGGTAAGCCAGCCCAAGAAACGCAGCTATTTGGCAACTTAGCCAATCGGGCAGCACTAGGCGTGCTAGAAGACGGCAGCATCGTGCTAATGGAATTAATCAAACGTCACGGACTGCTTTAACTAGAACGATACAGATACGAGAGTCAAAGACATGAGCGACAAACCCATTAATCCAGATCTAGTAGCCCTACATGGTGTCATTGAAGATGGCCTCACCGATGTAAGTCTTGATGTAAATCCGCTAGCCGTCCATCTTAATACCCGCATCCAAAGTGCCAGTAAGGGCAAAGTGAGCATGAGTTTTGATTTATCGGATCAATATATTCAAGGTAACGGCGTAGTACAAGGCGGCGCCTTGGCGATGATGCTAGATTTCGGTTTGGCTTTTGCTGGTTTATCCCAAGTCAGCTTGCAACAAAACCTTTCCACCACCAACATGAATATCAGTTACATGCGCCCGGGCTTTCCTGGTGCTTATCATGTAGAAGCAGAAGTAGAAAAAGCTGGTCGCAGCATGATCTTTGCTCGTGCTCAGTTGTTTGATGCCAACGACAAGCTCGTTGCCTCAGCTAGCTCTCCACTGATGGTGCTAAATTAACCTTTATCTATAGTTCGAAAGGTTAAATTAATACGTGGCTGCTCTACGCCCACTACCGGTGGCAAGCGATGCAGCCAATGATCTTGGGTTTTACCCTGCATCACCAGTAAGCCGCCGTGCACCAATTCCAAGCTCACCTTTTCACCACTGGCTTTATGCTTAAAGGCAAATCGCCTTTGTGCGCCCAAAGTCAGTGAAGCAATGGCACCGTGACGCTGTAAATCCTTCTCGCCATCGCTATGCCAAGCCATACCGTCTTGACCATCGTTGTACAAATTCACCAGACAAGAGTTGTAGGTAGTGTCCGTGTGGGCTTCAACTATTTGCTTTAACTGCAACAAAGCATCTGTCCAAGGCCAAGCGGTCTTAGTAATTCCAGAATAGGTATAAGAAAATGGTTGGCTACCATGCCAGGCGATACGCCGACGCGTTTCGATGAGTTTGCCATTGGCCATGGCCTGATCAGGCTGCCAATCAATGTTTTTGAGCAGCGTCTTAAGATAATAATCGGCATCATCCAGTGACATCACCGGGCCGTAGTAATACACCTCACCATCACAGGGCAAAAGATTTACACTAACGTCCCGCTGATCATCAAACAGATCCATAGCAACACCTATAGACTGTCCCTTTGGGGTACCCAAAGCACTCGCTCCGCTCATGGGGCAGGCCCTCTGACCCCTTAGGGACAGTCTAGTATCATTTTTTACGCAAGAATGGATTTAATGTAAGGCCCTACGGCATCAACGCCATCGTCTTCCATCACGCGGATGGCTTCGGAGCCGATGATAGCGATGTCGGCCTTGCCACGAATGTATTCGTAGTCCGCCTTGGTCTTCACGCCAAAGCCCAATGCCAATGGTAAATCGGTAGCTTGACGACATTCGGCCAAATAGCCATCTAGTTCGGCATCAAACTGGGTATTCTTACCCGTTACACCTTTACGAGCTACGGTGTACATAAAACCAGAGGTGTGCTGATTAAGGTACTGTTTGCGTTCCATAGGGCTGTTAGGGGTAAAGATATGTACTGGATCCAGGCCGTGATTTTGCATAGCTTGTAAGTAATCACTACCTTCCTCAGGCGCTAAATCCGGGATAATCGCACCCTTGATATTGATATCATTCATCTTGGCTACGAAGTCATCAACGCCGTACTTGAAGAGGATATTGTAGTAGGTCATAAACAAGAATGGGATATCAAAAGCAGCGGTGATCTTCTCCGCCATCTCTAGACTCTTGTCCATGGTAGCACCAGCTTTTAAGGCTTCGGCATTGGCTTTAAGAATCACTGGGCCATCGGCCATAGGTTCGGAAAATGGAATCTGCAGTTCCATTAGGTCCACCCCCGCTTCCACCATGCCTTCGACCAAACGCATGGAATCATCATAGGAAGGGTAGCCCAAAACTATGTGGGTCATTAACAATAGGTCTTTTTGCTGTAGACGGTCTTTAATGTATTGTTCCAACATGATTACTTCTCCTCCTGCGACGCTTCTGCTTCGGCGCGTGCTCGATATTCATCAGCCTTGTTGATGATAAATTCACGCCATTTCGGGTCGTCTATGGCATCGGCCACAGTAAAGATATCCTTGTCAGCACGGCCCGATTGGTTGATAAGAATAATCTCATCCTTACCCATGGTTGGCGCTTCTTTAAAGGCCTGAGCAAAGGCATGGGATGATTCCAAAGCCGGAATCAAACCTTCTTTCTTAACTGCCAACTGCATAGCATCAACAACATCGTTATCCGTAGCAGCTTCAAAGCGCACCCGTCCGGTTTCATGTAGGTCAGACAAAATAGGCGATACACCCACATAATCTAAACCTGCTGATACAGAATGGGTTTCCATCATCTGGCCATCGTCATCTTGCAAAAAGTAGGTTTTGTAGCCCTGAGCCACACCCACAGATGCATCATCATAGGCTAGGCGTGCTGCGTGCTCACCGATACCCTTACCACGCCCACCGGCTTCTACGCCGATAAGCTCAACGTCTTTGTCATCCATAAAACCGCTAAACAAACCCATGGCATTAGAGCCACCACCAACACAAGCATATACACGATCAGGCAAGCGCCCTTTACGCTCCAGCATCTGTTCGCGGGCTTCAGTACCAATAATAGATTGGAACCAAGACACCATTTCTGGGAACGGATAAGGCCCACAAGCCGTACCCAAAACGTAGTGGGTATCGTCCATGTTGGTGACCCAGTCACGGAAGGCTTCGTTGATGGCGTCTTTCAAGGTCGCACTGCCATCTTCCACAGGAATTACTGTAGCGCCCATTTGCTCCATCCAAAATACATTTGGACGCTGACGGGCTACGTCAACGGCACCCATGTAGATAGTGCAATCAAAGCCAAACTTAGCCGCCATGGTGGCCGTGGCCACACCATGCTGACCAGCGCCAGTTTCAGCAATAACGCGTTTTTTGCCCATGCGTTTGGTTAGCAAACCCTGGCCCATAACGTTGTTGGCCTTATGAGCGCCAGTGTGGTTCAAATCTTCACGCTTAATGTAAATTTGCGCGCCACCAAAATGCTCCGTTAGATTCTCGGCATAGGTGATGGGCGTTGCACGGCAAGAATAGGTGGACATCAAGTCTTTGTATTCCTGCCAAAAAGCAGGATCTTGTTTGGCTTCTAGATAAGCCGCTTCTAATTGATCAAAGGTAGGCACCAGAATTTCTGGAATAAAGGCCCCACCAAACTGATTAAAGTAACCGCGATTTTTCATCACTCTATCCTTTCTAAACCATCTATTAGATGGTGTGTATCGTCTGGGAAAAATTAAACCGATCCGTGCGACAGATAATGTCACAATAGATGGCCCCTTCCACCGCACCAAAGTGCAGTTTGCGCACTACGTGCAACAAGGGTAGTTTGTTATTAACTTGCATCATGTCCGCCAGCTTGCGGCTTGGGAACATGACACTAAAATTCTGTTCGGCACTGGTGGCCGTGTAAAAATACTGTTGCTTCACCTGTTCCGACAGGGCTACAGCCTCATCAAAACGCTGATCAAAAGCCGCAAACAAGTTAGCATCCAGATAAAAGGTTTCTAACAATACCGGCTCTTGGGCTACTTGAGTTAGGCGCTGCAAACGGTAGGCCTTAGCAAACCCCATGTGCGCCTCGTCTACTTCTACCAGCTCAGGCATGACTAGCCATTGGCTATCGGCGTCAATGTTGCTAGCCTGCAAAGCCTGACCAGTGCCACTGAGAGACAACAAATCTATATGCTTGGCCTTCGGCATGACATAGGTACCAGAACCTCGACGGCGCTCCAACACGCCTTCGCGTACCAACAGATCCGTGGCTTGGCGCACAGTAGGCCGACCTATGCCATAGGTTTGCGCTAATTCATGCTCAGAAGGAATTTTTTCTTGCTCGGGATAGGCCCCCGTATCCATAGCCCGGCGCAGCAGGTCGGCAAGCTGCTGATACAAGGGAACTGGCGAGGCGGAATTAAGCATGAAGGAGCACTAACAATTGGTGATTAGTGTGCAGAATAGTCTTTCAACAATAAGTTGTCAAGACAACTTTACAACGCAAAACACAACACCCACAAAAAAGCCCCTTATAATGACTCAACACTATAAGGGGCAACGCATAAACCAATTAATTTCTTAATGCCAACCAGTCAATTGCTAAAGCTAGGTCCTGGCTTTGATACAACACATCCTGGGCAGCAGTGAGGCAACCTCGGCGCTTAGAATCATCCCTGCTTACGCGCCACACTGAGCCATATTTTTGAATTACATAACCGCTGGAAACATAGCGATTACGGCGAACTAAGTGCACATGCCTCATTAGCCCTCTCCTTTATCCGCCACTAGCATATCGGCTTTGCCCTCCAAGCGGCGCATGCCCAACAAACGCCCAACCACCGGCATGATCAACACAGTAGCAGCCAAGCACATGATGAACAGGGTCAAAGGTCGTTCCCAGATGAACGCTAAACTGCCATCGGAAATAATCAATGCGCGACTCAAGTTGTTTTCAAACATGCCGCCTAATATGAAGCCCAACAACATAGGCGCCATGGGGAAATTAAGCAACCGTAGAAACAAAGCTATAATGGTTATGATGGCCATCAACTCAATATCAAAGCTATTAAAGCTCACTAGATAGACGCCAGTGATAGAGAAAAACAATATCAACGGAATTAGAATTGGCTTAGGGATCACCAACAAGCGAGATATATAAGGTATTAACGGCAAGTTGAGTATCAGTAGCACGATGTTGCCAAAGTACATGGAGATTATTACCGACCAAAATACGTCGGGATTATCCACAAATAACCGTGGTCCTGGCTGAATACCATAAGCAATCAACGCACCCAACATAATGGCCGTGGTGCCAGAACCCGGGATACCCAAGGTCAACAATGGCACAAACGAGCCAGTAGAAGCGGCATTGTTAGCCGCCTCTGGCGCCGCAAGGCCGCGCAAGGCCCCCTTGCCAAACTTCTCCTTGATTGCTCGCGGGGCAAAGTTGCGCTCAATACCATAGGCCAAAAAGGCAGCAATGGTGCCGCCCGCACCAGGTAAAACACCCACCAAAAAACCGAACAAGGAAGAACGCGCGGCTGTTGGCGCCACGTGTTTCACTTCTTCTTTTGTTAGTTTCATGCTACCTAAAGACGCCATATCCATGGGGGCCTCTTCGTGCCTGTGCTCGCCCTTCAATACCGACATGACCACCTCGGCTAAAGCAAAAGTCGCCATAGCCAACAGCAAAAAGCTGATGCCATCTATCAGATCCATATTACCGAAGGTAAAACGTGGGATGCCTGATATGGCATCGGTGCCAACGGTCGCTATCATCAAACCGAACACGGTCATAGCCAAGGCCTTTAACACCTGCCCCTTACCGGAAAAAGCCGCCACGGCGGTTAGCCCCAGCACCATCAAAGCAAAATAATCACTCGACTGAAAGCTCAAGGAGACCGATGCCAGAGCAGGGGCAGCCACCAACAAAATCAATGCCCCAACGGTACCGCCAGTAAAAGAACAATAGGCTGCCAAGGCTAGGGCTTTGCCGGCTTGACCTTGCTGTGCCAAAGGATAACCATCAAAAGCCGTTACCACAGTGCTGGCGCAACCAGGAGCATTGATCAAAATAGACGAGGTAGAACCACCAAAAACAGCGCCATAATAAACCCCTGCCATCAAAATAATACCCGAAGACGGGTCCAAGCCATAGGTAATGGGGATCATCAGCGCAACAGCTGAAATCGGCCCTAGGCCCGGCAACATACCGATAAAGGTACCGGCAAAACAGCCCACCACAACCATCATGATATTAAACGGAGCAATGGCCGTTTCTAGACCAGTAAATATTCCATCCCACATAACCCTATACCCCCAACAACCATTGCCACATACGACCGGGGGCTAGATAAATTTCTAACACCTGAGCCAGTAAAAACCAAAACACCAAGGCAAAAGGCACACTAGCTACTAGCAAGGTCTTTACCTTGCGCTCACCCAACAGCCAATAACCCACCATCAAAAAACCAATGGTAGAGAGTAAAAAGCCGAACCATTGTAGAGCTTGAGCAAACACCCAAACCAACACCATCAGCTTGGCCACCAAGGCTAAATCTAAACCAACAAAAGACAGCTTGTCTGTGTGGTTTTTAGAGGCCGTAGCCAACATTAATATGGCAATCACGGAGCCAATCCAGGCCAATGCAACAGGCACCGTTTGGGCATTAAAGGCTTCAAACTGATCACCTGGGAACATGCGTATGTCATAGGCGTAGTAGCCATATACCACTGACAGGCCTAAAAACAGCAAACCACCGATGTGATCTTTGGTAATAGTCATAGTTTTCTCCCTGCTTAGATAAGTAGCTCTGCAAAACTAATTTTTGCACAGTTACCTATAACCAAAAGGGCCTCTGTTAGAGGCCCTTTATTAATCAATACGGCTTATAGAAAACCAAGCTCTTTCATTAGGTCACCAATTACTTCTTCTTGCTGCTCCAAGAAAGAAACAAATTCAGCACCTGGACGGAAGATTTCGGTCCAACCGTTGCGGTCACGTACTTCAGCCCATGCTTCAGTGGCATACATATCAGCCAACAACTTCTGGTAAGCCTGTGTATCTGCATCGCTCAAACCAGGAGCGCCAAAGAAACCACGCCAGTTAACAAAACTTGCATCAAAGCCCTGTTCCTGCAAAGTTGGTACGTTAGGCGCCGCTGGAGAACGTTCGCCAGCAGTAATGGCCAAGATACGCACTTCTCCGGCATTCATCATGGCAATGGCTTCGGAGAAGCCCGTAGACAATACGTGTGTTTCACCAGATAGCATGCCCGCCATGGCCTTGCCACCAGCATCGTAAGACACATACTTCACCTTAGTGGCATCGCCGCCCCCAGCTTTAAATGCCATGGCCGCAACTAGGTGATCCATGCCACCACGGGAAGAACCACCGGCTACGGCAACGGAGCGCGGATTGGCATTATAGTCCTTAACAAGTTCGCCAAATGATTGGTACTTGGAGCTCGTTGGCACCACAAAGGCAGCATAGTCACCAATGGTGGCCGCAATTGGCGTTAGATCGCGGAAATTCTGTGGGAACACCTTAGTTAAGGAACGGATAACGATAGGCGTGGAATTCACCATCAAGGTGCCATGGGCTTGATCTGCTGTTTCAATCAAATGAGCAATGGCTTTACCGCCACCACCACCGGACATGTTTTCATAGGAGGCGCTGTCTAATAGGCCAGACTTGGTTAAGGCTTCACCCGTCCCGCGAGCAGTACCATCCCAACCACCACCAGCACCGCCGGGAATCAAGAAATGGATATCATCTATCGCTTGGGCGGCACCGGCACTTAGGCTAGTAGCAACAGCCAAGGTCGCTGCCAATACAGCGTTCTTGCTCATTAACTTCTTTAACATGGTTTTCTCCTGTTTATTGTTATACGAAGCGGCTCTTTTTGCGCCTCTTGAAGTAAGCCATGGCAGAATATCGATCCTGACTAACAGAAAAAAGTTTACTCACTTAATGGTTTTAAGAAACTTAAAGGGCTTTTTGTGCATATTGTTTACGGGACAATTGGCCCCAGTTGAGTACAATGGTGTGAAGCTAAGGAAAACTCATAATAATTACCAGCGTAGAAAAACATGCAGTATTCTATTCGCCAACTAAAGCTCAAAACCCGCATGATCGTGGTGTTTGGTTTCATGGTATTAGTGCAAACTGGCCTAATAGGCCTATATGCCTTAACCACCCTCAATCAGTCTTTGAATGAACAGATTGCCGAACGCGCTCTTCATGTAGCTAAAACCATTGCTGCAATGCCACAAGTCATTGCAGCCGTAGATAAGCACGATGGCCAAGGCCTACCAGAATTAGCCCTCACCATGGCGGCCAAAAACGAAGCCTTATTTGTGGTTATTGGTAACCACCAAGGCATTCGCTTGGCCCACCCTACGCCCAGCAAAATTGGTCAGCCCATGTATGATGATGAAGGTGACTACAACGAACCCGCCCTAGTACACGGCAAGCCATACACTTCTGTGGCTGTAGGCAGCTTAGGTGCCTCTATGCGCGGCAAAGCACCTATATTTGACGTTGCAGAAGAACAGGTAATAGGGGTGGTGTCCGTTGGTTTTAAGATGGATACGGTACAGCTAATCACTAGCCGGTATTTTAATAATCTGCTGGCGGCCATTATCTTTAGCCTGTTTGCCTCCGTGGTGATTGCCCTCTGGTTCACCTATCACCTGCAGAAAGCCATCTTTGGCCTGGAACCTGAGCAAATTGGGCGTCTATTTCAAGAGCGTAACGCCACCTTAGAGAGCGTGCGTGAAGGCATAATCGCCATCAACAAAGAAGGCCAAATCACCACCATTAACAAGGCCGCCATCACCACCTTAGGGCTTGATACAACAGAGCAACTACAGGGCCAATATATCCAACAGGTCCTGCCCGGTAGCCGCATGCTAGAGGTGCTTCAAAGTGGCCAACCGGAGTTTGACCAAGAAGTTTGGTTACGTGATCGCAGCCTCATTGCCAACCGCATCCCACTGCAACATCACAATGAAATTACCGGCGTGGTATCCAGCTTTCGACTCAAGAACGAGCTAGATCTGGTATCCCAAAAGCTCACGGACATACAGGCTTACGCCGATAGTCTGCGCAGCCAGTCCCACGAATACGCCAACAAACTACAAACCATTGCTGGCCTGATTCAAATAGGCAATGCCGATGCAGCCCTTAGTTTGATCGGCCAGGAAAGCCGTAGCCATCAAGAGCTTATCAGTTTGTTAAGCCAAGCCGTTGCCAACCCTATTTTAAGCGGTTGCTTAATGGGCAAGTTTAACCGTGCCAAAGAATTAGGTTTATCCCTACATATTGATCCAGAAAGCAGCATGAACTGCGTGCCTGACGACTTACATATGGAACAGCTAGTCAGCGTACTTGGTAATCTTATAGACAACGCCTTCGAAGCGACCCACGCCAATAGCGGCCACCAAGTAAGCTTACACATGACCGACCTAGGCCAAGAGCTTATATTTGAAATTGACGATGAGGGTAGCGGCGTCAGCGAAGCCGACGAGCAACGTATTTTTGAGTGGGGCTATACCAGCAAAACAGATCCTGGACACGGCATAGGCCTGCATTTAGTGGCTCAACTCTTACCCTTAATTCACGCCAGATTAACCATTGAAAACATTTCATCTGGATGCCGTGTAACCTTGTATGTAGATAAAAACAATGGAGGCAAAGCATGACTATTCGCGTTGTGATTGCCGAAGATGATCCGCAGATAGCCGAGATTCAAAAGCGTTTTCTGAGCCGTATTGAAGGCTTTGAACTAGTTGGCATAGCCCACGGTATTGCCGAAGCAAAGGACTTGGTAGAAGTCCTTAAGCCAGACCTACTGCTGTTGGATATCTATTTTCCCGATGGCACCGGTTTAGACCTATTACGTCAACTACGCAGCCAACATAGCACCACAGACGTGATTTTGATAACCGCCGCCAAAGACATCGACACTTTGCGCGAAGCCATGCATGGTGGCGTATTTTACTTCCTTATTAAACCTTTGGTATTTGAACGTCTGCAAGAAGCACTACAACGCTATCAAGAACACGTTAGTAAGTTACAAGATCTAGACCAATTAGCACAGACAGACGTCGACAAGTTATTTAATAGCAATGTCAGTAACAACTCGGACACAGGTAAAGAACGACTACCTAAAGGAGTGGACCAACTTACCCTAATTAAAATCAGAGAGGCATTTTCAGCAGCACCAGAACAGGCCTTTAGTGCCGAAGATATGGGTGAAATAATTGGCGCTAGCCGCACCACGGCAAGGCGCTATTTGGAATACTTGACCAGCACCAACGAAGTCAGTGCTGAGGTGAGCTATGGTAGCGTAGGCAGGCCAGAGCGACGTTATATCAAAACCAAGTAGGTCGGACTTTAGTCCGACACAAACCAATTCGGACTAAAGTCCGACCTACAATCAGCTTCGCTGAGCCTTGAAGTACTCAATCAGACCATTGGTAGAAGCATCATGAGCATTGGTACTGTCACCATTGATTTCTGCTAAGATGCCTTTAGCTAGGGTCTTACCCAACTCAACACCCCACTGGTCAAAAGAACAGATATCCCAGATAACACCTTGGCTAAAGATTTTGTGTTCATACATAGCAATCAAGGCACCCAAGGTACGTGGATCAACGCGGTCTAACAATACCGTGTTACTAGGGCGATTACCTTCGTGCACTTTATGGGGCAACAAATCTTCAATTTCTTTGGCATCGAGGCCCTGCCCTTCTAGCTGCTCACGCACCTGATCTTCGGTAATGCCGTTCATCAAGGCTTCGGTCTGGGCAAAGAAGTTGGCCATCAGATTTTCGTGGTGACCACGCACTGGGGTGGAACTTTGTACGGAGCCAATAAAGTCAGCCGGCACAATGACGTTACCTTGGTGCAACAACTGATAGAAAGCATGCTGACCATCGATACCTAGCTGACCCCAGACCACAGGTGCCGTTTGATAACTAACGCGTTCACCAGATTGCACCACATGCTTGCCGTTACTTTCCATATCCGCTTGCTGAATATAGGCCGTGAAGCTCTTCAAGGGCTGGTCATAAGGCAAGATAACTTGGTTTTGCGCACCGTGCAGTAAACTGTTCCAAATACCTACCAAGGCTAGAATTACCGGAGCGTTCTTTTCCAATGACTGGTCACGGAAGTGACGGTCCATATCATGGGCACCGGTTAACAGTTCTTCGAACTGATCAAAACCTATATACAAAGCAATTGGCAAACCAATGGCCGACCAGATGGAATAACGACCACCAACCCAATCCCACATGGTAAACATGTGCCCGGTGTCGATACCAAACTCCGCTACGGCTTCGGTATTAGTAGAAACTGCCACGAAGTGATTTTTTACCGCGCGCTCATCAAAGGCAGAGGCCATGAGCCAGTTGCGGGCAGTTTGGGCGTTGGTCATGGTTTCGCTAGTGGTGAAAGTCTTGGAAGCCACCACAAACAATACTTGTTCTGGATTAAGTGGGCGCAGCACTTCAGCCACCTCCACACCATCAACGTTGGAGATAAAGTGTACGCGCAAGGTGTTACCAGCGTAAGCACTCAAAGCCTCGGACACCATCTTCGGGCCAAGATTAGAACCACCAATACCGATGTTTACAACATCAGTAATACGCTTGCCAGAATAACCTAACCATTCACCACTACGTACCTTATCGACAAAGCGACGCATGGTGGCCAACTCGTCGTTAATCTGGTCCATGACATTGACGTCATCGACAAATACCGGGGTATTGCTGCGATTACGCAGTGCCGTATGCAACACTGCCCGGTCTTCCGTGGTGTTGATCTTGGCACCACGGTACATGCGTTCTATGGCACCAGTCAGGTCCATGTCTTTAGCTAAGCCAAAAAGGGCCTCCATGACTTCTTCGGTAACGCAGTTCTTAGAGTAGTCTAGGAGTATATTTTGCACCGGCAGGGAATAACGCTCAAAGCGATGTTGATCTTCGGCAAACAGGTCGCGTAAATGGGTTTGCTGGTGTTGCTTGGCTAAGGCCTGCAAACGTTCCCAGTTTTCTGATTGAGTTAACTTCAACATGTTATTTCCCTACTGATTCTGTACAGCCAAGGCCGCACCTTTGAGGCCTAAATTGGCATCTAAACTTAAAATAATTGGCATCTCATCCATATAAGTACCAAAACGCCCACGCTTTACAAAACGTTCAACAAACTCACTAGCTTGCAGCTGATCCAACAGCTTGGGCAAAATACCACCCACTAGGTACACCCCTCCGGTAGCACCCATAATCACGGCAGCACTGGCAACGGACTGACCCAAGATAGCAAAGAACATTTGCATGGCTTGCTCAGCCAGGGCATCACCCTGTTTAGCAGCTTCTGCAATATGTGC
>Ga0055584_100000169_pt1 | contig 62112 bp, 73 predicted proteins | sample OSDHelmetaG_FD_58716 | JGI IMG/M metagenome (GOLD analysis project Ga0055584, IMG submission 58716) | Pelagic marine sediment microbial communities from the LTER site Helgoland, North Sea, for post-phytoplankton bloom and carbon turnover... | ecosystem: Environmental > Aquatic > Marine >... | reverse complement strand
AAGCGTGTATGCGGGAGACCGTATCGAGGGTTCGAATCCCTCTCCCTCCGCCATTTTTCTAGAGGCAACTGTCTCTCTGCAAGACGGTTGCCGCAGAAAATCCCAGCTTCTGCGCGGTTTTGCGACAACAACTGTGCACTGCACTTTCTTCTCAAAAACCGCATTTTGACCTTTTTCGCTCTCTCCCCGCCCGCATTCTCTGAAGGCTGTGCACTTCGTGGCGAGGTGCCCGTTTTGCGCACCTTAATATTTACTCGTTAAATCAATCAATTACGCCGGAGCACAATGGGCACCGTTCTACGCGACTTTCTCTACCGAAGGGGACTGGTTTCAGAAACGGCCCTTTTAAATAACGGTTTTCAAGCTTTCCGAATTCACCGATCCAGGTGTATGGCCGCTAGTGTCTTCAATCCGGAGCCAGTTGGAACCGGCAACGATAGTTTTCGGCTTCCTTGTCCCAAGTGATTGCCTCCCCATCTATCGCGAAGAATGCGCTGAGCCTTTGGTTCAGGGTCTGCTTTCGCTTCTTGTTCTCTCGCCTAGCCGCCGATGCTTCCCATGTCATCTGCCCATGGCCATCGGCCAAATTTCCAAGCAACTGCCACTGCACATCCGGGTTTCCGTTCCTGCGGTCGACCATGCCCATCTGGGTATAGTTGAAAGTCCCTCTCTCGGACTTGCAACGGATGGAGACCGTGTGACCGTCCTCAAACTTGATGGTGACGTCACCCCAAATAGCATCTGGTGGCGTTGGAAATCGTTCAGATGGTCCTCTATCATCTTCTGGCATTACCGCCGAGTGGAATTCAGCGAGTAAAGTCCTGGCGGCGTCCGTTGCCACAAGCTTTCCCGCGCCGTCGTTTTCAAACAGGTCAGCTAACGCCGTGCCCCTGGCTTTTTGTCGGCCAAGCAGGTCCATCATTGCTAAGTCGGAAAACCGTGTGGTCGGGATCACCAGGATGAAAGCAGTGTCGGTGGTGGCACAAAGGCGTGTGGCCACGTCACGCAATGAAGCGGGATCAGTCTGAAACGTCAGGAAAAGCGGAAAACGTTTTCCAGCCTGTGGATGGTAATCGCCAACCCGGTACGTCTGCGAAAAACTTGCGACCTCATTAAAATCCGGGTCAACGCCGAACGCTACGGCAATGGCTGTGCCGAGCTTGCGTGTGTCGAGTTCATAGATTGCGATATCCCGTTTGTTCAGCGTCAGCCTGTCGCATCGCTTGGGTTGGTCTCCACACACGGCGACGATCCTGCCGTTACCATGATCGACGATGCTGCGCGAACACCCGATACCACCTGGGCTGGGGCATGGGTATGCCTCTGCACGCCGATTGGTCAGCCGTAACAATTCCTGACCGGCATCAAAATCCTCGCCAAGCCGCTCCCGCCATTCCTCAATGACCGCCGCCAGCCCAGGAAGGGCCTCAAGCGCTGGCCACAGCTTGCGCAGGGGCCGCATCAGCTTCCTCCTCTTGCTCAATAATAAAGCCGCGAGCTGTGAGCCACTTTTCGACCAGTGCACTGTCATCGTCACGGGTAAAAGTCGCCACATTGGGGGGGCGGATTTTCACCGTCCGGGGATTCTTAGCGTTGTCGAACTTTACGGCGAACGAAGCCAGGATGAGATTAGCGTTCTCCGGGATATTCCGTGAACGCGACGCCAAGGACGCGAGATAGTTTTTGGATTTTCGTATTTCAATGTCACCGTAAGGCCCGCCTAATAAACGTTGGAGCTCGGTGAGTTTCACCTCCTCAATTCCCTCAATGTCACCGCAGGCAAGACAGCTTGGGTCACCGGACTTCAGAGGTTCAAGTGTGTATTTGTCGGTGTCGGGAAAATACTCGGAATCGCCAAACAAATGTCTGCCGAAAGCGGCAAGGTAGAGCTCCCTCTCACCCTTGGTCCCGGTGTGCACGGACATCTCGTTCGCAATCCTGTCGTAGACAAGAACATCATGAATCTCGGGACGATAAAAAACGGTTCCCGATTGTCCTTCGTTCAAACTTCCTTCGCGCTTGAACGGCATGCCGTGTCGAACCAGAAAACTGATTTTGTCGCCATAATCAAAATGGAGCACCTTGCTGCCCGTGCCTCGCTTATGATCCTCGAACCAGAGGTCGAGTTCCTGCTGCAAAGCCTCCTTCGTTTTTTCGTCTGGGGCCGTGAACGTCTTTGGCCCGAATTCCCGGCTCTTGAAGTGAGTGAATGACTTAGGTTTCATCACCAGGACTTCGGCGTGCATGCTCTCAAGAAGCTCCGGCGCTTTCAACCAGACCTGGGCCGCGATATCCGCAGGCGTCGTGTCCGGGTCGTGATCGAGGTCGATTCCCTCATCCCGAGCAGCCTTGATCAGATTGTCCATTTCTTCCGGGGTCGCCATTTCATGCACAAAATACAGTGCATCGACCATCTTGGTAGGAATCAGGTCATCTGGCTTCATCAGGATGTTGGCCAAGGCGACATAGTCGATCTCTTCGGAATCGCTCTCGGGCCAAATCATACCCCTGCCGTCAAGATAGTCGTTGTAGGGGGCGAGAAACTGGAGCAGACGATCTGGATTAATCGCCTTTAGTGCGTCTGGTTGCGCGAATCTGCGCGGGTTCAATGTGGCCAAGAATATCTCCTAAAACAAATGATCGCCCATAGTGAATATTGCACGGGAAATATAAAACGCCACAGCGCTTTTGGCGAGTCAAATGTTCCTACATTGTTCCCCGACGATTTCTTCTCTCGCGCGGTAAATATCGGATAAGAGCCGACCATCGTTCGCCGAACCCTAGCCGAGAGAAAACAATGTTGAACGCCCTGCACCCCGACCGCATGACCTCCGCCGAACGCCTCGACGAAGTGGCCACAATCCTCGGCATTGGATTCCTGCGACTACGGGAAAAACTCAATAAACACAATAAACTGGGAGACGTTTCTCTGGACTTATCCGCGCAGCAGAGCGTGCATGGTGACGGAACCAATGACCACGGAGAAAGCCCATGACATCAAGCGTAACGGCCCAGGTTGCCGCCCTGCCGGACAAATCCACTGAAGAATTAAAGGCAATGTGGGAGGACCTGTTTGGCACCAAGTCTCCACCCTATAACCGATCTTTTCTGGTCAAGCGGCTCGCCTACAGAATCCAGGAACAGGCCTTCGGCGGAATGAGCGAATCGACGGAAAAACGCCTGGAAGCCATGTCGCGCGATCCGGCCTACGCCGACCCGGCAAGAACACGGCGTCGGGTTGTTAACCGCCCGGTATCCGGGACACGCCTGATACGCGAATGGCAGGGTATCGAGCACCACGTCACCGTCCTTGACGACGGCTTCGAATATCAGGGCTGCAAATACAAAAGCCTCTCTGTCATCGCCCGGACAATCACCGGCACCCGTTGGTCGGGACCAGTTTTCTTCGGTCTTAAAAAACCAGGGAGCAAATCATGACCTCCAAGCCCACGCGCAAAATTCGTTGCGCCATCTACACCCGCAAGTCCAGCGAGGAAGGCCTCGACATGGAATTCAACTCGCTCGACGCCCAGCGTGAATCTTGCGAGTCCTATATCGCCAGCCAAAAGCCCGAGGGATGGTTATTGACGCCCGACCATTATGATGACGGCGGCTTTTCCGGCGGCACCCTTGAACGTCCGGCCCTCAAGCGTTTGATTGCGGACATAGAGAATGATCTCATTGACTGTGTGGTCGTATATAAAATCGATCGTCTGAGCCGTTCTCTGGTTGATTTCACCAAACTGATTGAGGTGTTTGACCGCCATAACGTTACCTTTGTCAGCATCACCCAGTCGTTCAACACCACCACATCAATGGGAAGGCTGACTCTCAACATTTTGCTCTCCTTCGCCCAGTTCGAGCGTGAGGTGATTGGCGAGCGCATACGCGACAAGTTCGCCGCCAGCCGCAAGAAAGGCATGTGGATGGGCGGCAGCCCGCCGCTTGGCTACGATGTCAAGGACCGCAAGCTGGTTGTCAACGAAACCGAGGCGGCGTTGGTTCGACATATCTTCGATCGGTTCACCCGTATTGGTTCCGCGACAATGTTGGCGGCTGAGTTGAAAAAAGACGGCTATCGCACAAAGACCTGGACGACCCAGAAAGGGCGGGTGCGAGAAGGCCGGTCCATCGACAAGGGGTTCCTCTACAAGCTGTTCCGCAACCGGGTTTACCTGGGAGAGGCGGTTCACAAAGGGGACAGCTTTCCCGGTGAGCACACCGCCATAATAGGCCAACCCATGTGGGACAAGGTCCACACCATTCTGGCGGAGAACCCCAAAGCCAGATCCAACAGGACGCGAGCCACGACGCCAGCGCCGCTCAAGGGATTAATCCGTTGCGGTCATTGTGACGCGGCGATGACGCCCAGTCACACCCGTCGTAAGGGCAAACTTTATCGCTACTACCTCTGCCTGTCGGCGTCAAAAAATGGCCACCGCACTTGCCCGGTGCGCAGCATTGCCGCCGGAGAGGCAGAGGCCGCGGTCATTGACAATCTGCGCGCCTTGGTGCGTTCACCGGAACTGATCGTGCGCACTTGGCGTACCGTGAACAAGGATGGTGGTGATGTCGCTGAGCGTGAGGTCCGGGACGCTTTGGGACGCCTCGATGACATCTGGAATGAATTGTTTCCAGCCGAACAATCGCGCCTTCTCCGCCTGATGGTCGACAAGGTCCTGCTGACGCCGGATGGCCTCGACATCCGGTTCCGGGGTGACGGCTTAAACACGGTGATTGAAGATCTGAGCACCATCGAGCAGGAACATGATCGGAGCGCCGCATGAAACCCGAACTTTGCCGCGATGGCCGCACCATCAGGGTCCATGTGCCCATGACCTTCCAGCGCCGGGGAGGCCGCAAGCTCATTATTTCTCCGAATGACATGGATGCTTGGGTTCCGCCTCAACCCAAACAGGATGACACCCTGATCAAAGCCCTCGCCCGGGCTCTTCGTTGGCGACGCAAGATAGAGAGCGGCAAAGTTTCTTCAATCCGTCACTTGTCAGAAAAGGAAAAAATCAGCAGTTCCTATCTCGCTCGGATCCTGCGGCTGACATTGCTGGCACCGGACATCATCGAAGCTATTCTTGACGGTCGCCAGCCAAAGGGGTTGGCCCTAGCCGATCTCATGGAACCGTTTCCGGTGGATTGGGAACAACAGCGAGAGCTGTTCGGGTTCACTGGGTAGCAGCGGTTCGCAGTTTCGTGGATATACCCTCGATGAACAGAACGCCTAACGAGGTCCTAAAATTACAACATGGTGCACTTGCAACTGAAATCTAGGTTGGAATTACTACAAATTATCAATTTGCATTTATAGTGCAACTTCATAGGTGAATCGCCTTCTAGACTTCAAACGTCGTCAGCTGTTCCCGCATCAGTGGGAACAATTCCTCTTTCGGCATAGCCTTCACGGCTTCCGGAACGAGCTTATACTCTAAAAAGTGCTCACCTTTCGCCTTTACGGTCATGTAGGCTTTGATTTGATCGAGAACGAGACGCCAGAAATCCAGCGCGAAATCTGTAGACTCGCAAATAGCCTCGCCTTGGCCCGACAACATATTTGAATAGTAGGCGATGCGTTCGGCGGTCATGCCATCACCTGTCCCGTTTTCGTGTGCGTGCTGAGCGATGAGTGCGTTCCTAGACCTTATCTGTTCGTTTAGTTCCTGCATCATTCCCATGGCACGATGCACAAACAACGTTAGCGCGGGCATATCTTTGCTGAGCGACGAATATTCGCCAAACCCCGGTGGGGCCATGACGGAAGTCTCTGGCAAGCTCATGTAGAAATGGAGCATAGACTCTGAGAGCGCTACGAAGTCCGGAATGTTCTTTGCGCGTTCCGCCACCGGTATTTTGTAAATTTCCTCAGACGCGGCTTTCATCTTCTCGACTTCGGACCTTAAGTCACTGATGAGTTGCAGCTTACTATTAGCGAGTGCTTCAATATTCGCCCCGGCAGCGGTCGTCACCCGGTTGAGTGCGTCAAGAGCGGCCCTCCAGTCATCTTTCTCTTTTTTAGCAGATTGCCGCCGCTGTTGGTGGTGGAATGCAAAGATACCAAGCACGAAGCCCACGGCGGAACCGATGGTGGTTTGTGCTACGCCAAGCCAAAAATTACATGCCATGTGACGCCTCGTTGTGAGCTCGTTAGTCCGCCGATACTGACAGGTGTTTCCCAGAGGGGCAATTGGGCACGGTGAATTTTCACCGGCACTAAAACCGCCAACCGAAATTTTTTTCAAACTTTTTCCACCGCCGCAACCCGGCGGTTTTCTTGTGTTTGGAGCACATCACGCCCCGACGGGGAGGTGGTCGATCCGTCCATCCGGTGAGTTTTCGCGAGTCGAGAGTGACCGGGCCTTGAGCCCGCCACTCAGACCAAGGCGAAAACCATGGAGTCCAAAAACCGTTATGACGGCGTTGAAGCGTATGCCGTGACCAAAATCCGTTTCCAAGCCCGCCAACTGGCCCGCACCCGGGTCCTGGCTGCATCCGATGTCGAGGATATCGAACAGAACCTAATGCTCGACTTACTCAAAAGGATGCCCGCGTTTGATCCTTCCAAATCGAGCAAAAACACCTTCATCGCCCGTGTCGTCGAAAACCACGCGGCGACCCTGATCAAGGCTGCGTTGGCCGAAAAGCGTGGTGCGGCAATCACACACGAAAGCCTCCACAGCGTTATTCACGATGGCGTTGGCGAGCCCATTGAATTGGGCGACACCATTCCCACGGAACGTGGTCTGTGGAACACGACAGAGCGTGACTGGGACGAGGTTATCGACCTACGTCACGACCTGATCCACGCCATGGGCGGACTGCCACCGGACCTTGTCACCTTGTGCCGCCGGCTCTCCGTCGGGACCGTGACGGAGGTCTCACGCGCCACCGGCATGTCACGCCCATCCATCTATGACGGCATCGCCAAAATCCGTGCAGTTCTGAAGAAAACAGGTTTCAGCAATTATCGCTGATCATTCCGACGATTCCGCGAGCGGCTCGGTATGTATCGATTAGAGGCCAAAAACAGCCGGGCCCTCGCGTGAATACAAAACCTTCGGGGAATAGCGCGACGGCTTCGCTCCTTGGGCCGCGCAAGGCCCGGTGACCGCATTCGGTTTGGTGACCACGCTGATCCGGTGGCAGTCCGACAACAGACGACACGGAGTATTTCTCATGAAGCCAACCACCATTGAACGGTTCCCGTTCCACCGACGAATTACAGAAATTGATTTCTGCGCTTGGGCGTCCCAGGCGGAGCCCGGCGATGTTCTCGAATACCACCGTGGTTTTCTTTGTGTCGATCTAACGCCATTCGGCAATCCCATGAGTCCGAAATCCCGTGCGGAACTCGCCCGCACCAGCGCCCGCGCACACGACGTGGCGGAGCGTGGCTTCGCGCATCTGGTTCAGCGCAGGCTAGGCCAGGACATCTTTAGTTATCTGGCCATTGCCCGTCCGGTTTCCAAACACACGCCCATCTCCTTTGAGACCCTGATGTCCGGGGAGGCTGCCTGATGTCCACGCACACCAATCTTTTTTCCCGATTTTCCCTGAACAATGAGGTGTCATCATGACCACCAAAACCAAACTTGAGCGCTTGCGCAAGGCCAACTGCTTTCTCGCCGATATTCCCGACACCATCCTTATCCCGGCGCTGGGCCAGTGTCAGGACGAAGTGAGCAAACCCATCGAGACGGCGTCGATCGACGACATCGCCTTCGCTCAGTTGGCGCTGCAAGCCCGAGCCTCCGCCCTCTACGGCCAGATTGATGCGCTACGACGGATATATGACATGGCGCGCAAGAACGGTGCGCTTGGCGCGGACAACGCCCTCAATGCCATTTCTGACGGAAAGGAACGCCAGGGATGAGCCTTCAAATTGTCACCGCAGACGAGCGCCTGTCCGGCACGTCCGCCAAAACCACAATGGCGATTTTCGGTCCCACGGGTGCGGGAAAAACCTCACTGCTTAAAACCCTGCCACCGGCCGACACTCTGTGCCTCGATTTCGAGGCCGGTATGAAGTCTGTCCAGGATTGGAAAGGCGAGAGCATCTCCATCAGGACATTTACCGACGCCATCGATATTGCCTGTCTGATCGGCGGCGTTAATCCAGCGGCGGATCCCAGCGGGTTTTACTCCGAGGGCCATTATCAACACCTGACCCAGACCTATCCGGACCTGGTTCCGATGATCGACGCCAAGCGGGTTATCTTTGTTGATTCCATCACGGACCTGACTCGTCAGGCTATGGCCTGGGCTAAAACCCAGCCCCAAGCCTTTTCCGAGAAAACCGGCAAGCCGGATATCCGGGGTGCTTACGGCCTGCTCGCCAGCGAGGTCATTGGACTGCTCAAGCACCTTCAGCATGCGCCCGGCAAGACGGTGATCTTTGTCGGCATTCTGGAGAAGGTCGTTGATGAGTTCAATCGAACCAACTGGCAGCCACAGATGGAAGGCGGCAAGGCGGCGCGCGAACTGCCCGGCATTGTCGATCAGGTTCTGACGCTGAGCCTGTTTGCCCCTGAAGAAGACGGTTGGCGGCACGACCCGGACAAAGCCCAGGAGCGACGCCTCGTCTGTCAATCCGGCAATCCCTTTGGCCTTCCAGCCAAGGACCGCTCCGGTCGCCTTGATTTGACCGAACCCGCCGATCTCGGCGCTCTTCTCTCCAAAATCAACATAAGCCCGAAAGGATAAGACCATGACCTTCGATATGAACGACGCCGAACCGCAAAAAACCGGTGATCTGATTCCCGATGGCAGTTTCGCCAAAATCACTATGACCATTCGCCCCGGCAATGTGGACGGACAGAGTGAAATCGACCAGGGCTTGCTTAAAGCCTCCAACAGTCCCGGCAGCGACGTCCTGATGCTGGACGCCGAGTTCACCGTGGTCGAAGGACCGCACGCCAAGCGTAAGTTCTGGCAAATGTTCACGGTCGCCGGTGGCAAGGTCGACGAGAACGGCGTTTCCATCGGCTGGAAAATCTCCAAGAGCACCTTCCGCGCCATGATCGACAGTGCGCTGGGCTTAAACCCGGACGATATGAGCGAAGAAGCCAAAACCAAACGGGTGCTGCGCGGGCTCAAAGACCTCGATGGCATTACCTGCGTCGCCAAGATCAAGGTCGAGCCCAGCACCAATCCCCAGTACAGCGACAGCAACAAGATCGACAAGATCGTGCAGCCGAACGAAGCCGAGTGGCGCAAGGTGATGGATGGCGAGATGGTCGCGGCTGCTCCCGGCAATCGACCTCGTCCCGCCCAGAAGGCGCAGTCCCCGGCGGCAATCACACCCGCGTGGGGGGCCAGCACGGATTCCGCTCAGGGTTCCCCGGCTCCGGTTCAACGGCAACAGGCCCAGCCTGCGGCACAGGCTCAGCCTGCCGCTCAGGGACCGGCCTGGTTGAACCCGTGACCAATGATGAATGGCACGCATACGTCACACGGGAAGCGGCAAAGGCGATTGGCGAATGGCTCGAAGGCAGAGGACGGCTCCATCAACCCATCCAAAATCTCAAGATGGTCGAGCTCGACGCAATGGCGTCAAACGCCATCAGCCGCTTCATCGTGTTGGCTTCGAGGCGGATCAAGGAACAACCCGAGGGAAACGAGGACCTCACCCTGCTCTTGCTCGGATGACGTCTTGCGCCATTTGCGGACGTCAGTCCCGAGGCTTCGGCTATTGCCACCAGCTGAACTGGGATCGTTTTCCCTATCACCGTTTCTGTTCGATGCGCTGCCTCAAGGCCGGGTCGGCAATAGCAAAAAGGAAATTCGGCATGATCGATAAAACCGACATGGAACAAAAAGCCATTATCGACGCCCGCCGGTTTTTCGCTGAGGCGTTGACCGAGTTGGGTCTGATGGATGCGTTCCATGACCGTAGTGCCGCCGACATCGATCAAATCATCGAAGCCTGTGTCGATGGGTTTCAGGACTCCATGCTGCGCCAATCGCTCAATGGCGACATCCCATTTTGAGGGCTAACAATGTTTGTTGATTTCAATCATGGGTCCGGTTTTGTCTATGGCTGCGGCTATCCTACCCCGGACGCCAATCAGCGGATCAACACGCTTGTTGACCGGGCACTTGTTGATGAAAACCAGCGACAAGCTCCCCGCAACTATCTCGGGGCCAGCCGCATTGGTGAGCCTTGTGCGCGCAAGTTGGTTTATGAGTTCGCCCATACGCCCCCTGATCCCGGAAAGGAATTTGACGGTGGCGTCTTGCGCATTTTCGCCGCTGGTCATGTGTTTGAAGACCTGTCCATTCGTTGGTTGCGGGCGGCTGGTTTCGATCTGCGCACAAGTAATAACAACGGCGGGCAGTTCGGGTTTGAAACCGCCTCCGGGCGCATCAAGGGACACATTGACGGTGTCATTGTCGGTGGCCCTGATGTCGGCGTCACTTGGCCCGCACTCTGGGAGCACAAGGCTCTCAACGCCTCATCCTGGAACGACACCGTCAAACGGGGCGTGCGTGCATCCAAGCCGGTTTATTACGGCCAATTGCAAATCTACATGGCCTACATGGATCTGCCCGTGGCGCTGTTCACGGCTCTAAATAAAGACACGCAAGCTCTTCATCACGAAGTGGTGCCATTTGACGCCGTCGAGGCGCAATTGCTGTCCGACAAGGCTGTCGATGTCATTCGCGCGGCGGACGCTGGTGAACTCCTGCCTAAAATTTCAAATCAATCCGATTTCTATCTTTGTCGTTGGTGCGTCTACGCCCGGCGCTGTTGGGAGTATTCCTCATGACTTTCACCCCATCCCCCCTGCAAAGCAAAGCCATCGCCCAGATCAAGGATTGGTTTAACAATCAAACCAAAGACCAGCAGGTGTTCCGGGTGTTCGGCTACGCGGGCAGCGGCAAAACCACCATCACAAAACACGCCATTGATGAGCTAAGTCTCTCGACTATGAGCCCCAATGGTGGACGGGGTGGTGTCCTATTTGCTGCTTTTACCGGCAAGGCCGCCCTGGTCATGAGCCGTAAAGGCACCCCGGCCTCCACCATTCACAGCCTCATCTATCGTGTCTCGGAAGCGACGCCCGAAGAGGTCGCCCGGGTCGAGGAAGAAGCCGCGAAACTGAGTACCAGCATTCTGACCATGCCTGCGTCGGAACGCGCCTTTGCGTCCGAACGCCTCAAACGTCTGGAACTGCGTCTCGCCGACATTCACAAACCCCAGTTTGTCTTGAATGAACAATCCTTGGTGCGTGACGCCGACCTCGTCGTTCTGGACGAAGTCTCCATGGTCGGCGAAGAAATGGCCAGTGATCTTCTCGCCTTTGGCAAACCCGTCTTGGTGCTGGGTGATCCGGGTCAGTTACCTCCCATCAAGGGGGCCGGTGCGTTCACCGATGTCGAGCCCGACGTCATGCTGACCGAGGTTCATCGTCAGGCCGGGGACAGCGCTATCATCCGTCTAGCCACATTGGCCCGCCAAGGCCTCCCCATCCCACAGGGTCAACACGACGAACACGTTTGGAAGATGTCGCGCCGGGACGTGTCGCCCGCGCAGATGCTGATGGGCGGCCAGGTTATTTGTGGAATGAACGCCACCCGGCGACAACTCAACAACGCCATGCGTCATGCGGCAGGTTTTGCCAACACTTATCCCACGGGCCGCAAAGAGAAACTCATCTGTCTCAAGAACCGCCACGACCTTGGCCTGATCAACGGCATGTTTATCGACCTCACGGACATTCGTGATGAAGGCCCCCTTGCGTTGAGCGCCGCCGTAAAAACCGAGGATGGGGTTTCGATATCTGGCCGGGTCAAAATCTACAAAGGTCATTACGACGACCATGTCGCCTTTGACAGTGAGCGCTCGCGCAGGGACTGGCGCGATATACGAGGCCTGGTGGAGAGTGACTGGGGCTATGCAATCACTTGCCATAAAAGTCAGGGCTCGCAATGGGAAAATGTCCTCGTCTATGACGACGGCCTTGGCCGAACGTCGGAAGACCGGGCGCGCTGGCTTTATACCTCCATCACCCGTGCCGAGCGAGGGTTGGTGATCCTTGATTGATTTTAACGACGTCGTTTCGGGGCGCGTAAAACCCGTTCACTATGATTTGGACGCCATCGTCGCCCGATTGCGCGACACGGCGGAGCACTGGGTGCCGCAAAGCTTTCCCAACGGTAAGCGCAATGGGGACGAGTGGCGGCTGGCCAACATCCGAGGTGATGCTCCGCGCAAAAACGGCTCGTGCGTGATCACCCTAAACGGTGAGCACGCTGGAGACTGGATTGATTTTGATGGGGGTCAGGGCGGCGGTCCCTTAAGCACGCTGGAGCAAAGAACGGGGCTTTCGGGTCGCGATCTGTTTGCCCATGCGGCAGGCATGACGGGATGGACGGCAGGGTCACCACCGCGTCAGGAGCCCGCCGCCGCACCAAAGTCCGGTCGGGATCCGGCCAGTGAAATCGCCTTCATACTATCCCATGCCAAGGTCATAGAGCATACGCCCGCCGCCAATTTTCTGGCGGGCCGAGGTCTCAATATTCCTGATACAGCGGACCTGCTATTCCATCCCGACCTGACACACTGGGAAACCAAAACAGGGCTTCCGGCATTGGTCGCCATCGTTCGTGATAACGCTGGCAACGCCGTCGCCATTCATCGAACGTATCTACAAATTGATGCCGCTTCCGACGCCGTGACCAAGGCCGATGTCTCAAAGCCCCGCATGATGTTGGGCAAGGTCGCGGGCGGTGCCGTGCGTCTGTCGGAGATCGGCTCGGACGGCGTCATCGGACTTTGCGAGGGCATTGAGACCGGGTTGGCGGCGATGACCGCATGCCCTGATCTTTCCGTGTGGGCGACGTTGTCGGCAACCAATCTTGAGCAGGTTCACCTCCCTCCCGAGGCGACCCGGGTCGTCATATTGGCGGATCACGACGCATCCGGTGCGGGGTCTCGCGCCGCCGAAACCGCTGCTCGCCGCCTGCGTTCAGAAGGCCGCGTGGTAAGCATCGCGACGCCCCCACATGAAGGCGAGGATTTTAACGACCTGCTAATGCGTGAAGGTCCAGACGCGATCACGGAGATTATGAGATCGACGCAATGGAATGATGCCGAAGATGAACTTGACGTTATAGGACGTCACATTCCCATTGGTTTCGTCCATCCGACCACATCTCTGCCCGCTCTGCGCGCCGATGAAGGTGATTTGGCACGGGCCGTCGATCGCGCGTGGAGCCTTCTGCTTACATCCAACCAGCCCCCTTGGCTGTTTAGGACCGCCGGGTTGCCAACCTGGATTGTTCCCGACGACGAAAGCCGTCCGTTCGCGTCAACGGTCACGGAAGAACGCCTGCGCTATATGCTGGCCAAAATCGCCCTGTGGCGGAGAATAGGACGAACCGGAGAGCTGGTCCCCACATCGCCTCCCACAGTTCTCGTTAAATCGCTCCTGGCGACGCCCGATCCAGGCCTGCCGATCCTGTCGGGCATCGTCACCACGCCGGTGTTTGGCCGAAGCGGCACGCTCCTGACAGAACCTGGATATCATCCGGACGCCCGGCTTCTATACCACGCCATTCCCGGCTTTAAGGTACCGCAAATTCCGGAGCATCCCAGCCCTGAGCAAATTGCTGAAGCGCGGAATCTTTTGCAAGACGACCTGTTCGGCGATTTTCCATTCACTTCACTAGCCGAGCGGGCACACGCCATTTCCCTGCTTCTGCTCGGATTTGTCCGCGCCTTAATTAATGGCTCAACGCCCCTACACCTGATTGAGAAACCGTCTCCCGGCACCGGTGCCACCCTTATGGTGGATGCGATCTCAACCATCGTCACCGGGACCGGCACCTTGGTCATGACTGAAAGCCGGGACGACGAGGAATGGCGCAAGCGGATCACCGCCAAGCTACGTCAAATCCCGGCCATCGTGTTGATTGACAATCTGCGGAGCAAGCTCGATTCCTCATCTCTCGCCGCCGCTTTGACAGCCCCTTTTTGGGAAGATCGAATCCTTGGTGTGTCGGAAACGGTCCGTCTGCCCATCCGTTGTGTCTGGATCGCCACCGGCAACAATCCGGAATTCTCCAACGAAATGGCACGGCGTCTGGTGCGCATTCGTCTTGACGCCCGCGTTGACCAACCCTGGCGGCGAGAGGTGTTCAAACACCCGGATTTAATGGGCTGGGTTCGCGCCAACCGCGCCCGATTGGTTGCCGCCTGCCTAACCCTTTGCCGGGCGTGGATCAGCGCCGGACGACCCCGTGGACAGAGCAGCATCGGCAGTTATGAGGCCTGGGCGCAAACCATGGGGGGCATTCTGGAGGTCGCGGGCATTGAGGGCTTCCTCGAGAATCTGGACGACATGATGGCGGCGTCTGACAGCGAGGGTGCCATGTGGCGTGGCTTTATTTCTTCATGGTGGGACCGGTTCGGCACGGCGGAGGTTAGCAGCGGTGATCTCTATGAATTGGCAATCACATGCGAACCACCCCTGCCACTTGGCTCCGGTAATGAACGCTCTCAACGCACTAGGCTTGGCAAGTCGCTCGGGCGCATGCGCGACCGGGTGTTCGCCGTCGATGAGCGCAGCCTTCGGATTGGCGAGGCGGGAACTTATCAGGGTGCCAAGCGTTGGAACCTGAATATTGATGAAAATATAGGCATAAATCTCGTGAACGTCGTGAACGTTGGTGAACGTTGTGCTTCAAACGTTCACGAAGGTAATCCATTGAATAACAACGGCTATTTGGACTCTCGTGAACGTCGTGAACGTGGTGAACGTTTACCCCTTTCCTACGCGTATGCGGGGGCGCACGCGCCCGTGAAAGACCCCCCGGAAAAACGTTCACCACGTTCACCACGTTCACAAAGCCTAGGAAATCCAAGGGCTGTAGACGGTGAACGTTGCGGTGAACGTCAAAACGAACGTTCACCCATCACAAATCCACCCGACTGGCTCAAGGAGGTCCAGTGATGCTCACCAACCTGCCAAGCAACGGAGAAGCGATATGGATAAATCAAGTTTGACCAAACCAAAACCAGACCCAAGGGTAATGGCGGTCCTTGCCCTGGACCTGGGCTCCAAAACTGGGTGGGCACTGCATGGCCAAGACCAAGCTATCACCAGTGGCACCGTCGAATTTAAGAATGACCGATGGCAAGGTGGCGGCATGCGCTTCCTGCGCTTCAAGCAGTGGCTCACCGAGATCAAGCAAATGGCCGGTGGTCTGGATGCGGTCTTCATCGAGGAAGTCCGTCGCCACGTCGGTGTGGATGCCGCCCACGCCTATGGCGGTTTCTTAGCCCACGTCACCGCTTGGTGCGAACACCATCAAATTCCCTACGAGGCTGTCCCCGTCGGCACTATCAAACGCCATGCCACCGGCAAGGGCAATGCCAACAAAGAAGCCATGATCGCGGCGGCGCAAAGCCTCGGCTTTGACCCTGCCGACGACAACGAGGCCGACGCCCTGGCTCTGCTCGGCTGGGCACAGGACCATCGCATGGGAGACGGGTCATGAAATGGCACCCCCGAGGCTACGGCGGCGACCGTCGCCCCCCTGACCATGTCAAGCGGGACGGCTGGCGTGAGCAAGGTGTGCTGGCGGTCTCCATCGAGGACGAGCGCCTGACGTGGCCGGAGAAGGAACTGGTCCGTCAGCTAGGCGAGAAACTCTATGGCAGGCGGCAGGAAAACGCGGAGAAGCATTATGACTGATTGGACGCCAGCCATGGTCGAACAACGTTTAGAGGAAGCGGTCGATACGTTGGATCGGTTGCCGGAAGAACGAGTGCGCGGTTTTTATAGTTACTGGCCGGATATGATCAGTGATTTTTCTGACAAGGTTGGACAGACCCCTGATCCAATGCGCCGCCCGCCACCGTCACCGGCGGCGATTTCGCGCATGGACGAGGTGCTGACATGGATGAAATTTCTCGATCCCGAGGATGCCCGTTTGGTTTGGGCACGGGCAGAGAGGACGCCGTGGAAACAAATCTGTTGGCGTTTTGGGATTGCTCGGGCGACAGCCTGTCGGCGTTGGCAATATGGCATCGCTGTCATTACCCTTCGTCTCAACGGGCATCGTGTGGCGACGAAGCGGTCCACCCGATATGTGATTGACCGCGCGAAGAACCTGTCAAGATAAAACGAAGCGTGAGACATTTTTTCGTGAGACATCGCGATGGATGACAGATGCGGGCGCTGGGGACTATAAGTGTGTCAGGCTTCAAAAAGTTGGGTGCGAAATTTTTTTCGCCGACAAGAACAGCCTAAGCCTTTGATATTTTGGTTCCTTCCTGGCGCTAAACGTATGCTGGCGGGCTTTGCTCGGCATTTTCCTAGTGACGAATAATAAAAAAGCCATTTCCATTTCCATTTGAGAAATAAAAATTCTGCCCCGAAGGCGCGGAACCTTTGTTGTTTTGAAACATTACCCCATGCCCGCAACCGGAAATGGGATGCTGGGTCATTTCCGTTTCAAACGGAAACGCCCTTAATTTCTGGAAAGCAAACACACATGACCAAAACCTTTCTGGCTGACGTGGTTGAGCGGGACCCGGCGGAGCTGACGCCCTATGCCCACAACGCCAAAACCCATCCCGATGATCAGATCGACAAGATCGCGGGCTCTATTGCAGAGTACGGTTTTGACCAACCCATTGTTGTCGACGCCGACGGCGTGATCATCAAGGGCCATGGTCGTCGTTTGGCTGCTGTGCGCCTCGGGCTTGCGTCGGTGCCGGTGATCGTGCGCGATGATCTGACCCCGACACAGGTGAAGGCCGCACGACTTCTGGACAACAAATCTGCAGAGTCCGATTGGGATCTGGATCAATTGGTGGTCGACCTGCAGGCGCTCAAGGATGATGAATTTGAAGGGCCACTCGGGTTCGATGAAAACGAAGTTGCCTCCATGTTGGCGAATGCATTGGGTGAACCCGGTGGCATGGGTGATGACGATGTTCCTGAGCCTCCCGCAACACCGGTTTCCAAAGCCGGCGATTTGTGGTTGCTCGGTGATCATCGTCTGCTGTGTGGCGACAGCACCAAAGCGGATGATGTTAAACGCTTGATGAATGGGGAACGGGCGATCCTGTTCGCCACCGACCCTCCTTACCTCGTTGACTACGACGGCACCAACCATCCGCAAAACAGTGCGCGCAAAGCCAAGGTGGCCAAGGGCGATAAAAGCGGGACTGATGGTAACAAGGATTGGTCTGAGACCTATGGTGTGACCTGGGATGATTCATCTCAAGGCCCCGAGCTCTATCGTGGATTTATCAAGGCTGCCATTGCCGAGGCCATCGAGCCCAATGCCGCCTGGTACTGCTGGCATGCTTCACGCCGCCAGGCCATGCTGGAAGAAGTCTGGACGGAGCTGGGCGCGTTCCAGCATCAGCAGATTATCTGGAATAAAGAAAAGGGTGTGCTCACCCGCTCCAAATATCTCTGGAAACACGAGCCCTGCCTGATGGGCTGGATCAAGGGCAATATGCCGCCAAAAATTGAGGGTGCTGATTTTCTGGCATCGGTCTGGGATATTCACGGCCTGAGCGGTGATGAACGCCCGGACCACCCAACGCCGAAACCGCTGGATTGTTTTGCGATCCCCATGCGCCAGCATGTGGAAATTGGCGGTCTGTGCTACGAGCCGTTTTCTGGATCAGGATCACAGATCGTTGCCGGTGAAAGCACCGGACGCCGGGTTTACGCCATGGAGATCGGTCCGACTTATGTGGATGTGGCGGTGATGCGGTGGCAAAAAGCCACCGGCAAGACCGCAACGCTGGAGGACGATGGTCGTTCGTTTAATGAAATCAAGGAAGATAGGCTGGCCGCATGAGACAATCAAAGCGCATGTCGATGGTGGAATCATTGACCAACGTGGCCGTTGGCTATGGCGTTGCCGTATCTGCCCAAATTGTGATCTTTCCCCTGTTTGGCCTTGAAGTAGCATTGGCAGATAATCTTGCCATTGGTGCAATTTTCACCGGCATTTCGATTTTGCGCAGCTATACGCTTCGTCGGGTGTTTGAAGAAATCCGGGAGCGGAGAGTCTGGGTGTGATCCTGGCTTACCTGGAGGGTGCTGTGGTATCGCGCGCCTTGCGGACTTGGATTATTGAGTGGAGCGAACGATCCGCCCGATGAGATCAACCAGCCGCTGGATGACCTGATCATCGGTTTCGCCCGGAAGTCGTTCCTTTTGTATCTGTCTATAAGTATCGTCTGCAACCTGAATGAGCCTTACGCCGTCTGCCGAGCGTTCCCCTGTTGAGGGAAACGGCAAGCTGGCAACGTCGGTGAGGGCGCGGTAAGTCGTCTCGCTGATTTTGAATGTTTTCATAGGGTCCGGTCGATCCTTATGGCTGGCCTTTAGATCAAAAGCGTTCTGTGAATGCGTAAAAACGGACGATCTTGCCGTCATGCTGGTTGATGCTGGCAATGGGGAAATCCAGATCGATGTGATCAATATTGATCATATCCAATGCCCGCTTACCGGTCTTTCCGGTGTGGTGAGAAATGTAGGTTTCGATCAATTCAAGAAGCTCATTTTCGCTGGATGCGCGGTTCCATGGGCGCGGAATTTCCGTGCTGCCGTCGTTCATTAAGATAGCAATATTGGTCATGAGTTTATCCTTTTGGCTCAATCATTTGATTGACCCAGTAACGCTCTGAACCACCCACACATCAACGTTATTAGACTGCTATTCAAAGGCTTTTGACCGTCCATGGCTGAAAATGCTCAATCCGCCGAGGTGCTGGCAAAGCTGCTCGATATTACCGAACGCCGTGTGCGTCAGCTCAGCGCAGAAGGCGTTATCCCCAAGGTGGCACGGGGCCGCTACGAGATGGTTGGAGCCGTGCGCGGCTACATTCGGTATCTGCGAGACTTAAACATTCAGGGCGATGTCGGCCCGGCTGACTACGGCACCGAGCGCGCCCGTCTGGTGAAAGCCAGGGCTGACCTGGCCGAAATGGAAGCTTCACAAATGCGCGGCGACTTGCTGTTTGCCCCTGACGTGACAGCGGCCTGGACGGAGATCGTGGCGCTGATGCGGGCACGACTGCTGGTGCTGCCTGACAAAATCGCACCGGTGGTTCATGAAACGACAAGTATCAACCAGGCCAAAGACGTCATCAAAAAAGCGGTCTTTGAAGTCCTCACGGAAATCGCCGAGACGGAAATCGAAATCACGCCTCGCTCTGACGGGGACGCCAGAACTGCTGAAGGTGGTGACGGCGGCCTGCCGGATGGCGGCACCACCACCAAACCTGACGATCAGCCAGTGGGCGGATAGTTACCGTAAGCTTAGCTCTGAATCCTGTTCTGAGCCGGGGCAATGGCATACGGACCGGGCCGAGTATCAGCGCGGCATCATGGATGCGGTCTCAGATGCCGCTGTTGAAACCGTGGTCATCAAATCCTCGTCACAGGTCGGAAAATCAGAAATCGGCCTCAATATGGTTGGATACCATATCGATCAGGACCCGGCACCGATCATGGTGGTGTTGCCAACAGAACGAGATGCGGAATCCTGGTCCAAGGACAGGTTTGCACCCATGGTCCGAGATACGGAACGCCTGCGTGGCAAACTGTCGGATCCTAAATCGCGGGATGGATCTAACAAGATCCTGCACAAAAAATTTACCGGCGGTCAACTGACCCTGGTTGGTTCCAATGCTCCGTCTGGTCTGGCCATGCGGCCGATTCGGATTTTGTTGTTTGATGAAGTGGATCGTTATCCGGCCAGTGCCGGAGCCGAAGGTGATCCGGTAAATCTGGCCAAGAAACGCACGGTCACCTTTTGGAATCGCAAGATCATCATGGTTTCGACCCCGACGATCAAGGGGGCGAGCCGGATCGATGCGGCTTGGGAGGACAGTGATCAACGGTTGTTCTGGGTGCCTTGCCCCGATTGTGGCGAGCATCAGGTTTTACGATGGGAACAGGTCCATTGGGACAAGGATAAAACCGGCAAGCATTTACCGGAAACTGCACATTACACCTGCCAGCATTGTGGTGTGGTTTGGAGTGACCCAAAACGCTGGGCAGCGGTGCGTTTAGGTGAATGGCGGGCAGAAAAGCCTTTTGCCGGAGTTGCCGGGTTTCATCTAAACGAAATTTATTCGCCGTGGATCCGTCTGGAAGAAATGGTTCAGTCTTTCTTGTCAGCTAAGGCGCAAGGTGCCGAAGGTATGAAAACCTTTGTCAATACGTCCCTTGGAGAAACCTGGGCGGAAACCGGTGAAGCACCGGACTGGCAGCGGCTTTATGATCGGCGCATAGCGTGGAAGACAGGAACGGTGCCAAACGGTGCCCTGTTCCTGACCGCAGGTGCGGATGTTCAAAAAGACCGTATTGAAATTGATGTCTGGGCCTGGGGGCGCGGGCTGGAAAGCTGGCTCATTGATCATGTGATCATTGAGGGCGGTCCCGGTGACGCCAATGCCTGGAATGAGCTCAACCAATTGCTGGATCGCACATGGATCCATGAAACAGGAGCCGCTCTTCGCATTGCCAAGCTGGCCATTGATACGGGCTATGAGACTCCGGCTGTTTACAGTTGGGCGCGCTCGAGCGGTTTTGCTCAAGTGGCACCGGTTAAAGGCGTTGAAGGATTTAATCGCTCAAGTCCAGTCTCGGGACCAACCTATGTGGATAGCTCAAACGCAGGCAAGCGCCTGCGTCGTGGGGCGCGTCTTTGGACCGTGGCCGTTTCCACTTTCAAGGCAGAGACATATCGGTTTTTAGGCTTGGCCCGTCCGACTGATGAAGAACAGGCAGGCGGTGCGAAGTTTCCGCAAGGCTCCGTTCATTTGCCGAGCTGGATTGAATCTGAGTGGATCAAACAACTGGTTGCCGAGCAATTGGTGACAGTGAGAACCAAGCGTGGGTTCCCCCGCCTTGAGTGGCAGAAATTACGCGAACGCAATGAGGCTCTTGATTGTCGGGTGTATGCCCGGGCAGCAGCCTGGATTGCCGGTGCGGACCGATGGTCGGATGCCAAATGGGATGATCTGGAAGAACAACTGGGGGCTGAAGCCTCTTTTGACAGCGCCGGTTTGATATCCAGGCAGCCTCCGGAACCGAAGGCCAAACGGCAATCTGACTGGATTGGGCGGCGCGGAAGCTGGTTTTAGTTTTAAAGGTAATGGTCAATGACACAATGGACGGAAGCCGAACTGGCCGCTCTCAAGCGGGCCTATGCCAGCGGCACCTTGCGTGTAATCTATGACGGCAAGTCCGTTGAGTATGGCTCTGCTGATGATCTGCTTTCTCGCATCCGCACCATTGAGCGCGAAATGTCCGCCACGGCCCGCCCCCTTCCCATTGCCGGGTTTGCTGGCTTTCGTCGAGGGAACACTTAATGAAATCCAATTGGTTTGATCGGACCCTGGCGTCTGTGGCACCCGGTATGGCGGCGCGGCGAGTACTTGCCCGCCAGGCATTTGAGACCTTGTCCCAAGCGAGCTTGTCTCGGGGATATGACGGGGCATCAAAGGGACGCCGCACGGATGGTTGGCGAACGTCGGCTGCTTCAGCCGATACCGAGATTGCTATGGCGGGCGCGCTTTTGCGAGATCGTATGCGTGATCTTGTCCGCAACAATCCGCACGCGGCTAAAGCTGTCTCGGTGTTGGTCAATAACATTGTTGGAGCGGGTATTATGCCCCGCGCCGCAACGGGTAATGAAAATCTGGATAAGACCGTCAATGCGCTCTGGGATCGATGGACGCGCAAATGCGATGCCGATGGGCAATTAAACTTTTATGGCCTGCAAACCCTGATTTGTCGGGAAATGGTAGAAGGCGGAGAAGTGATGGTGCGCCGTCGCATGCGCAAGCCGGTTGATGGTTTGGAAGTGCCATTGCAATTGCAAATTCTGGAATCTGATTTTCTCGATGCAAGTCGAAACGGAATTACCTCTGGTAATCGACGTAGCGTGCAAGGTGTCGAGTTTGATGCCATCGGCACCCGTCAATCCTATTGGCTGTTCCCGGAGCATCCGGGGAACGCTTTCGCTACATTAAACGGACGGCTACAAAGCAAGCCTGTCCCGGCTCGGGACATCGCCCACATTTATGAAAAACAGCGGGTTCAGGTTCGTGGCGTTCCCTGGGGTGCACCGGTTATTCGTACCCTTCGTGATCTGGACGACTATGAGGTCGCAGAGATTGTGCGCAAGAAAACCGAGGCCTGCGTCACCGCTATCGTCTTTGGTGATGACGAGAGCCAACAAGGCATTGCTCCGACTGTGGTTGATGCTGATGGCAATCAGGTTGAGCAGTTTGAACCGGGGTTGATCGCTTATGCCCGTGGTGGCAAAGACATACGGTTTAATCAGCCAGCCGCGACCGGTGGTTACGCCGAGTACAAACGGGCCAATTTACATACGGTGGCAGCTGGTTTCCGGGTGCCATACGAATTGCTCACGGGTGACTTGAGCCAGGTGAACTATTCCTCAATTCGGGCCGGACTTGTGGAGTTTCGGCGCATGATTGACGCTGTTCAATGGCAGCTTTTTGTCCCCATGGTTTGCCAGCCCATTTGGGATTGGTTCACCGAGGCTGCATGGGCAGCCGGGAAAATTCCTGACGCAAACGTTTCTGTGGAATGGTCGCCACCCAAGTTTGAGGCGGTTGATCCTTTGAAAGATGCCATGGCAGCACTTCTGGCCATGCGATCCGGCACGATGACGCTGGCTGAAGCCATCGCTATGCAGGGGCGTAACCCAGACGCTGTTCTGGCAGAAATCGCCAGCATGAACGCCAAGCTGGATGAATTGGGCATTGTGCTGGACAGCGATCCACGACGGGTCACCAAAACCGGCGTTGCCCAAGTCAACGATACTTTTGACGACGCTGATCAGGTGGCTAGCGCTGCCCAACTTGTTTCCAACGACTAACACCCGAGGATCATATGGATAATACCATCGAACTCCCGGCCATGCGCCGGGCGGCGGAGCTTGCGCCAAATTCAACGAATAAGGAAACCCGAACCATTGATGTTGTCTGGTCGACCGGGGCTCGGGTTCGGCGCTCACCGTTTTTTGGTGATGCCTATGATGAAGAGCTTAGCCTTGAACCCGAACATGTCAGGTTAGAGCGCCTTAATGGCGGTGCACCGTTTTTGAAGGTTCATGAAACCGGAGAATTAGGGGCCGTCATCGGCTCTGTCGTTCCTGAAACTGTTCGTATTGAGAACGGCAAAGGGATCGCCACCATCCGCATCTCGGAGCGCGATGATGTCGAGCCCATCTGGCGCGATATTCAAGCCGGTCATATCCGCGCCGTGTCCATTGGTTATCAGGTTCATCGCTACGAAGTCAGCAAGCCAGAAGGTGCGCGCGAAGTCTGGCGGGCTGTTGATTGGACCCCCTTTGAAATCTCCGCCGTGCCCGTCGGCGCTGATCCTGCCGCTGGATTTAGATCCGTTGAAGACCTCCACGATTGCGTCGTGCACCGAAGCGACATCACCCCCACCCATAAAAGGAATATGACTATGCCCGATGATACCCAGACCCGTACCGATGACGCGGTGACCGCGCCCGGCAAAACAACCGATGCAGCTGCACCGGAAACAACGGTGACGAAAAGCACTCCCTCGCCAAAAGAAGCGGTCGACAAAAAGCGTGACCTTACGCTTGATGCTTCTTCGGTGCAGGACACAGATGCCCTGATGTCACAGACACGCGATGTTGAACGCGAGCGGGTCTCGACCATTTTTGATCTGGCAAGCAAACTTGATCTGGAGCGCTCATTTGCTGAGGATCTTGTCAAACGGGGCATTACCCTTGATGAGTCCAGACGGTTGATCCTTGATCAAGTTGCCAGCAAGACCGAAGAGACGCGCACGTTCCCCCATGTCACCATGCCTCTTGGCGGGCAGGACGAAACTGTCACACGTCGTGATGGCGTTGCCAGTGCATTGCTCCATCGTTACAGCCCGACGCTGTTTCCCATGGAAGATGCCGCGCGCCAGTATCGTGGCATGACGCTGATGGAACTGGCCCGCGAAAGTCTGAGCAACACCGGCGTTAATACGCGCGGCCTTTCCCGCGATGAAGTCGCGACACGCGCCTTGAACTCAACGTCTGATTTTCCGGAAATTCTTGCAGCGGTCACCAATAAAACCCTGCGACAGGCTTACGAAACCTATCCACGAACCTTTTCGCTTTTCTGCCGCCAGGTATTGGCCACAGACTTTAAAGCCATGCACCGGGTACAACTGGGGGAAGCGCCTCAGCTTTTGAAGGTTGAGGAAAGTGGCGAATTCAAACGAGGCAGCTTGGGCGAGGCCAAGGAAAGTTACCGCATTGAGACCTATGGCCGTGTGGTTGCCATCACCCGCCAAGTCTTGATCAACGACGATCTTGATGCCTTCACCCGAATTCCAGCCATGTACGGCAATGCCATTGCCCAGCTTGAAAGCGATGTAGTCTGGGGCATTATCACGGCCAATCCGGCCATGGGTGATAACAAAGCCCTGTTCCATGGCGATCATAAAAACCTGGCAGGGACAGGCACGGCATTATCTGTCGATGCCATCGGTGCGGCACGCGCAGCCATGGCAAAGCAGACCGGGCTTGATAAAAAGACCGTCCTCAACATCCGCCCTGCATTCCTGATCATTCCGGCATCGCTAGAGCTGAAAGCCGAGCAATTACTCGCCCAAAACCTCGTGCCTGCGGATACGCAAAATGTTGTGCCCCAATCTATTCGCACCCTCTCGCCAATTTCTGAGCCGAGGCTTGACGCGCTTAGTGAGAAAACATGGTTCCTGGCGGCGAACCCAAACCAGATCGACACCATTGAGTATGCCTACCTTGAAGGCCAGCAAGGCGCTTATGTGGAGACCCGTAACGGCTTCGATGTGGATGGCATGGAGATCAAGTGCCGTCTCGACTTTGGTGCCAAGGCGATTGATTGGCGCGGTCTTTATAAAAACCCGGGTGCGTAAGGTATTCGGGGCTTTCGCTCAGCTGATGTTTGGGGCTTCGCCCCAGGCCCCACCAAGGGCTGAGTCCTCGGAACTCATGATATTTTTGATTGGAGAAACGATATGAAGAATTTTGTTCAGCCTGGGAACACGGTCACTTTGACTGTGCCCTACGATGTTGTGTCCGGGAACGGATTTTTGCTTGGCGCTGTCTTTGGTGTTGCTGCCGGTGACGCCTTGGGCGGTGCAAATGTGGAAGCCAATCTGGTTGGCGTCTTTGACCTCACGAAAGCCGCCTCCCAGGCATGGGTCGTTGGCGACAAGGTCTATTGGGATGATACCAACAAGGTTGCGACCAAGACGGCCACGGCGAACACTTTGATCGGTGTTGCCATTGTTGCGGTCGGCGGTGGAGCGACGGAGACCATTGGTCGTGTCCGACTGAATGGCAGCTTCTAATGTCCGCTTTCGGCGCGGCGCTTGATACTCTGTTTGCAGACTCCAATCTTGGGCGTGATGCTGTTTATCATGCCCAGGGCTCAAGCCCTGTGACCATTCGGGTTATGGCACGTCGCGCCGATCAGGTTTTGGACTTTGGCGATACCCGTGTTCATACCGGCAACATCATGTTTGATGTTCGGGTTTCTGAGGTTCCAGATCCCGGTCCCGGTGATGTACTGGAAATCAATGGTGAGAGTTTCTCCATTCAGGGCGAGCCGGTACGTGACCAGGAACGATTGGTTTGGACGCTGGATGTAAGACCAGCATGAAACTTGGTGCTGCCATTGTTGGCTCCCTCATGGCTGATATACAGGCTGAAGCAAAACGCATTGAACGTGGTGTCGCGGCTGGCGTCAAAGAGGCTGGTGCTGGCCTAAAGGGCGATCTTCGTAAACAGGTGGTTGCTGCCGGTTTAGGGCCGAGGTTGGCTAGAACCTGGCGGAGCCGCGCGTATCCCAATAAGGGGTATGACGCAGCAACACTGGTTTGGTCCAAAGCCCCGCAGATCATTCGCACCTTTGATGAAGGGGCGGTGATCCGAAGCAACTCTGGTCTCTGGCTGGCGATCCCGACACCAGCAGCTCCGAAACGAGGCGTTGGTGGCAAGAGGATCAATCCAAGAAATTTTCCGGAGCATAGGTTTGGGCCTCTGCGGTTTGTTTATCGGCGTGGCCGTCCGTCACTTCTGGTGGTGGATGGCGTTCGTATCAATAAATCAGGGCGGGTGGGTCGTCGTGCCAAGGGTGGCGCGTTCACCAAAACCGGTCGCATGAAGCAGGGTATCACCACGGTGGTCATGTTCATCATGGTGCCTCAGGTTCGGCTAAAGAAACGTCTGGATGTGGTGCGAGAAGCCAAACGTTGGGAAAGACGGGTTCCGGAACTGATCAGCAAACAAATGCGATTGGATTAGACATTGCCAAGCAGCAAATCAGAACAGGTTCTTGAAGCCATCAAGGAGCTTCTGCTAACCGTGCCGGGTTCCAAGACCGAGCGCAACACAGCTGCCCCTGAGAAAATACCAACTGGCGGCCTGATCGTACTGCGTGACGGAGATCCGGGCGAACCGGAAACCGCTCTTGGTGGGTTTAGCGGTGTTTACTACAGCCACAATGTAGAGATCGAACTTTACATCGAAGATGGCGACGCCACGGTTCGTGATGCTGCCTTCGATACCTTAGTGCGATTCATTGGCACCGTTCTGGAAACCGACCTCACCCTCGGCGGTCTTGCCTTCGGCATGTCCTATGCCCGACCTGAGATCGATACCGAAGCTGTGGCCGGAGCCCCGGCCATCAAAACCGGTACGATCATCGTGACCGTCGAATACGAAACTACCAGCCCACTCGGCTGATCATAATCCGAAAACAGGAGACGTTCTATGTCGCGAGCCTACGGTTCGAGCGCAACACTGCTGCTCAAACGAGAAACCACCTATGGCACATCGCCGTCTGGCGACTATATCCGGATGCCATTCAACAGCGTCTCTCTGGGTTCCGAACAGGGCCTGATTGACGATCCGGTATTGGGTCAGGGGCGTGATCCTCTGGCTCCCTTGCAGGACGTCATCAATGACGAGGGCGATATCACGGTTCCCATGGATCCGCGTTATTTAGGCATCTGGCTCACCGGCTTGTTTGGTGATCCCGCCAGCACCGATAATCTGGACGGCACCTTTGATCATGTGTTCGTTTCGGGCATGGATCTACTGCCCAGCTATTCCCTCGAAGTCGGCATGGCTCAAGTGCCCGCTTTTTTCATGCATACAGGCGTGGTTCTGGGTTCTATCGCTTTGGACTTTCAACGCTCCGGTGCGGCGGCGGCGACCATTAATGCCATCGCCCAGGGAGAGGCCCGTAACGGTACATCTCAGGGCGGCACACCAAGCACACTTGCTTTCAACCGGATCAGTCAATTCCAAGGGTCTATCAAACAAGCAGGTGCGGCGGTTGCAAACCTCACATCCGGGTCACTGACCTATTCCAACAACCTGGAAAAAATCGAGACCATCCGCTCTGACGGATTAATTGATGGGGCCGATCCTACGGTGGCATCCCTGTCTGGCCGCATCGATGTGCGGTTTGCCGATACCACCTTGATCGACGCGGCCTCCAGTGGAACACCCGTGGATTTGGAATTTGGTTACACCGTCGGCAATTCCAGCGTCATGTTCACTGCCCATGAAGTCTATCTGCCTAAACCGAAACTGGCCGTGGAAGGCCCGGGCGGCATTCAAGCGAGCTTTGATTTTCAAGGAGCTAAAAATGAGGCGGCTGGCCGCATGCTGACGGTGACGTTGGTCAACGATCTGGATGGAACCGAATACTTATGATCTCCTTAAAACAACCCAACGAACCATTTGACATTGATCTTCCCTACGGCATCACCGTCACGGTTAATCCTTTAACCACGACGGCAATGGCAGCGGCGCAGGCCGGTGCCCGGCGGCGTGTTGAAGCCGTGGAAGCGCAGGTGCGAGATCGTAAAGACTCAGGTCTGTCATTGGACGGACTTCCTGATCTCAGCATTGAAGAGGAACGGGACGGCTTCCTGCAATGTCAGGTCGTTTATGAATTAGCGACGCGCCAAATTACCGCATGGATGGGCATCGAGGATGACCCGCCGGTCACACAAGACAATATCATCGCGGTGATGGATCTCTATCCGGTCGGAGAGCAGTTCCTGCAAAAGCTGACCTTGCAGCAGATGTTGCTCAATGCCGCAAAAAACGCATCAGGGCTCTCTGCCTCTGGCACTTCAAGCCAGGTGGAGGGCCCGGATATTGCCAAGGGTGCGAAGATGAAGACGCCGCTTGTTCAACAAAAAAACTAAATCCGGGCGACCGCCAGTGTCCCTACCAGGAACATGCTCTGCAATCGGCAGAAGAACACCAGGCCTGGGACGTGCTCAGCGCCTGCCTCGGGCAACTACGATTCACACCATCTGGCCATGTGGCGGGCATCGATATGAATGCAGCCCTTAAAATTGCTGAGGCTCGAGGTTTCGAGCTGGGCGTTATGTCCGAGCTTCTGAGTGCAGCAGAGAATGGCCTGATTGAAGCAATGAACCAGAAAGAAGCAGATTAATGGCAAAAGCCAAACATACCTATGCAATCCGTCTCAGCGTTGACGGCGGCGGCAAGGTCAAGGCTGAGCTCTTGGATGTGGGTCGCGCTGGTGATAGGTCCCTCAAGAAAATTGAGAAGGCTGGTGGCAAAGCATCTCTCGGCCTTACTAAGCTATCTGACCGGGCTCAAGCCTTGGGTCGCAATATGAAGTTCCTCTACGGCGCAATTGCCGCCGCCGGGGCCATTCGTGGCTTGCAGGAAATGGTGAAACTCTATGCCGACTTTGAAGCTGGCCTTATCGGTGTAGGAAAAACAGCAAACCTGTCCAAAACGGAACTGGCCTCACTGGGCCAGGACATCGACGCCCTTTCCAAACGCATCCCGGTGGCGACCGATGAACTACTGGCCATTGCCCAAAGTGCTGGGCAGCTGGGCGTGAAGGGATCTGCCAATATTCTCAGGTTTACCGAGACCGTGGCCAAGCTTGGCACGGCAACGGATTTATCAGGTAATGATGCGGCCATGGCTCTGGCGCGCATTCTGAATGTTACCGGTGAGACCATGGATACCGTGGATGTACTGGGATCGGTGATCGTGGCTCTCGGCAATAATTTTGCCGCCACGGAAAGTCAGATTACAGAAATGACCACCGAGATCGCCCGAGCCACCGCCGTCTTCGGCGTAAGCTCTGCCCAGGCCTCAGCATTGGCAGCGGCATTGGCATCCGTCGGTGTTAAATCAGAAGTGGCAGGCACGTCGGTTGGGCGGGTTATGCATATGATGGATGCCGCTGTGCGTAGTGGCGGTAAACATCTGGATATTCTCTCAAAGATCACCGGCCAAACCGGTGCACAAATTAAAACCTTGTTTGCTCAAGACTCTACGGCGGCCTTCGTGTTGTTCATCGAAGGGCTGAAACGGATCAGCGATGCTGGTGGATCAGCGGCGGAAGCCATGGCTGCATTAGGGCTGTCTGACCAACGTTTGTTAAAAACACTGCCCGTGTTGGCAAACCGTGCCGATCTATTGGCCACAGCGCTTAATCTTGCCAGCCGTGAGACCGAAAACGCCACGGCCTTGAACGAGGAAGCGGTAAAGGCGTTTGAGAGCCTGAACAGCCAGACGGAGCTGATGTGGAACAACATCAAATCATTGGCGCGTTCTATCGGTGAAGATCTGGCCCCCGGTGTGACCACAGCGGTCAAGGAGCTGGGCAGTCTGGCCAATCAGGCCGGCGTCGCCTATGAGCAATTAAAACTGCTGGCCCAGGGCGATTTCAACCTCGACGGTCTCAGTCTTGGCAGCACCCGTTCCATTGTCGCAGAACGCCGCGCCGAGCTTCAGGAAATTGCCCGCGAATTAAACGAACTGGGCGACGTCGGGTTTATGGACGATCCCCTTGGCTGGGGCCGCAAGGTGGCATTGGAACGTCAGCTCAAGGAAAAGACGGCCATTTATCAGCAATGGTCGACAAAGCTTGCCTGGATGCAAAGAGATATGGGTGGCAAGCCCGATCCAGAAACCAGTACACCCATACCTGAAGGCACTGTGGAGATTGATATCAAGGCGGCTCAAGTCAGAACAGATCGCATCACCAAGCTTGAAAAAGACCTGCAGCGGCAATTGTTCACTCTGACCCATCAGGGGGCGGACCGCATTCGGGCAGAATATGAACAACTGGCAAAAGACGTTGAGGCCTTGCTGGCCCCGGATGGAAGCAACCGCCCTCAGGTTGATGCCTTGATGGATCAAGCAGCCTCTGTACGGGACGCCAAGTTGGCAAGGCTGGCAGCCAAGGCACAGGAAGCGGCGGATCGCATTGCTGAGGCAAATCGTAAGGTTGTTGATGGATTGCGCGCCGAGCATGATGCTCTGGCCATGACAGACAAGCAGCGTTATGTCTCTCAGGCTTTGCGGCGATTGTCGGCAGAGGCAACGGACGTTGAACAGCAACAGGTGCGGGAACTGGCCGGTACCTTGTTTGATGAGCAACAAGCCATTGAAGCCCGCAATAAGGCGGAAGAAGAATCTGCGAAGTTAAAAGAAAAGGGCCGCGCTCTTACGGAAAGTCTGCGGACGGCACAGGAAGTGTACAAGGCCGAGATTGCTGATCTCAATCGCCTGCTTGATGAAAGAGCGATTTCTCAGGAGACTTTTGCCCGTGCGTCCGAGGAAGCCTATGGCCGCATGCTCAGCGCCAGTCGGGAATGGTCGGACGGTGTCACGCGGGCATTGCGTGATTATGCTGATGAGGCTGGCAACGCCGCCAAGCAGTTTGAGCAGGTCACCACCCGGTCATTGAACGCTGGGGAAGATGCCTTTGTTCAATGGGCCAAGACCGGAAAGTTCAATGCTGCTGATTTGTTCAACACCATTGCTGAAGAGGCGATGCGTGCGGCGATTCGCATGTCGGTGATCAAGCCCTTTAGTGGTTTTTTGGAAAACGTGTTCAGCACAATTGGAGCCAATCTGTTTAGCGGCGGATCATCCGCGCCGGTGGGAGACTTCCCCGCAGCCGGTCCGGTGATGGTTGCCCATACGGGTGGCGTCATTGGCATGGACACCCTTGCAAGCCGTTCCGTTGATCCGGTGGTGTTTGCTTCTGCGCCGCGCTTTCATGGCGGTGGTGTGGTCGGCGGCGAGGTCCCCATCATTGCCAAGCGTGGTGAGACCGTATTTACGGCGGGCCAGATGCGGATGCTGGGATCTGAATTAGGACAAAAGCCGGAAGTTAAAGTTGTCGTCAACATCGATAACCGGGCTCCTGGTACGGAGGCTACGGTTCAATCTCGCCGTGATGCCAGCGGCAACCTTGGCCTGGATATCGTTGTTGAAAAGGTCGAGGGAAAACTGGCACGCAATATCGGGCGTGGTGAAGGCTTGGCCCCGACACTTGAGCGACGCTATGGACTTAACCCGGCGGCAGGGAGTTACTGATGCCAATTACCTGGCCAACAACTCTGCCATTGCCCAGTATTCAAGGCTACGGCGTCCAACAAGGCGAAGCAATTCTGCGTACTGAGATGGAGGCTGGTCCTGCCCGGCAACGCCGTCGATACACCCAGGTGCCGAGCCAGATTGCCGTGCGCTGGACCTTCCGCCGCGACCAGTTCGCGTTGTTCGAGTCCTGGTATCGCTGGCACGCCAAGGAAGGCGGCGAATGGTTCGAGATCGAACTTCTGGGCGGTATTGGAATGTCTGTCCACGAGGCCAGATTCACCAAACCCTTCGATGCCAAACCACGATCCGGAGTTTTATGGGAAGTCACCTCTGAATTGGAAATCCGTGAGCGTCCCGTTTTGACAGAGGACGCCCTGGCCATCGCGCTCGACAGCGACCTTTCCGCTTTATTCGCCAGCGTTGATCGGTTGCACGGGCTGGTGAACGTCTCACTCTTCAGCCCTTATTCTTGGTAGGAGAACTCCAAATGACAATGCAGACCGATCTGCAGGCGGCTGTAGATAAGGCCACGGCTGCCAGCGCCAAGCTACATGACGTCGTTCATGGCGATGACACTTCCACCGTCGCAACCGACTCTGGTTCGGTCAAAACGGTGGCCAAGGCGGTTGCCGACATCGAGGCCGATATTGATGCCAGCCGCATTGAGCTCGATCAAAAGGTTGCCGATGCTGCAGCCAGCGCCACGGCTTCTCAAGCCGCCAGAATTGCATCGGAAACGGCTGAAACCGCATCAGAGACAGCCCAGTTAGGTGCCGAGATTGCCGAAGCCGGAGCGCTTGCTTCGGAGACAAACGCGAACGCGGCAAAAGCCGCTGCTGAAATAGCCCGCGATGCGGCCAGCGTCAGTGCCGGTCAGGCCGCGACAAGCCAGTCGGCGAGCGCTGCTTCAGAATCAGGCGCCGCTGCAAGTGCCCTGGCGGCTGTCACTTCCGAAAACAACGCCGCGACCAGCGACGGCATTGCAACCACAAAAGCCATAGAATCTTCCGCCAGCGCCGATGCTGCCGCCCTTTCCGCAACGGCCTCCGCCGCCAGCGCCTCAGAGGCCAGCGGTGCCGCCGCTTCCTTGAACCTGCCGACCGCGACTGGACAGGCGGGACAGTACCTTAGGCAAAAACAGGATGAAACGGGCCTTGAATATGCCCAGGTCGATCTTGCCAGCAGGGTAGACAAGACCGGCGATACCATGACGGGCGATCTGAACCTGCCCAACCTGGTCGCGACAGGTAATCTTCAGTCAGGGGCTGTCGGTGATAATGCCCGTAGCACTGGGTTCAAGATTGCTGACGGCACGGATATTGGTGAGCTTAACCGGGTTAGCCAGTATTACGACGACCTTGCTGATAATTGCGCAGGCTATATTCCGACCGGCAATTGTAACTCTGATCTTCGGTGGACACCGCCCAATGGGGATTGGTGGAACTGGGGTCTTGGCTTCTCGCCCGCTAATCCCAACGGCTATGATTTTGCCGGAGGACAGACCATTGGTTACCAGGTCGTCCCGGTTGGCTTCGTCTACGGATCTTACAATCTCGCCGCCGATGAGATCGGTGGCGGCGAATACCGCCGGGATTACAACAACTGCAATTGCGGCGGCTTTAATTGTTACTCGAACTGCAATTGTAACTGTAACTGCAACTGTGCCTGCGACTGCAATTGCGGCGACGCCTGAGGAGTTCTCTCGATGATCCAACCTTTTACGCGGCACTTCCCAGGATTAGGCGTGCCGGTTCTTCTATCTGTCCTTCGCGATCAGCGTCAGGTAACTCTCAGAACATTCCGGCAAGTCGCAAATGCTAACGCCCTAAAGGACGGTACCCGCACGGCTGACCCAAAAGAAATCACCGAACGCCTTGTTCGCCATGCGGCGTCCGATGCCGATTGGGAATACCGCTCAAAGTTGATTGACGGCGCAATCCTTGATCAGCGTTTCGCAGACAGGACCTACGAGCCTCTTGGCGGTGTCTGCCTGGATCTGGATTCAGCTCTCGGCATTGCCGAATGGAGCGATTACGCAAACTGGGTATTCCCACTGGATCAGCAAGGAGCGCCGGGAACGCCTTTTAACCGTTATATAGAAACGACCAACACCAAGGCTCGCACTCCGCGCCTTCTTCAATTGAAGAAAGTTAACTGCGCCCTGCAGATTTATGTGCCTTTTGGATCCTGTGATTTTGCAAATTGCAGCTTCAGCATCGCGCTTCACCCTGACTTCGGAATGATTGGCAATCTTGATCCAGGAGCCAAAGTTACCTTTGCCGAAGTGCTCAAAGGCGCATCCCGGGCCTTCCCCAAACTCGCGATCTCGGGGCCCACAGAAGTAACAGCTGATGGAAGCGCCTTGCTGACACTATCGCTCAAAACCATAAGCGGCACCCTGATCAGAGATGCCATGCCACAGGTCTATATTGAGCAGACCGCAGGATATCTGCCCAAAAGCCGATTGGTGCCACAGGATGGAAAAGCTCAGTTCAAGGTGATGGCGCTCGGCCTTGAGGTCGGCGACAGCATTAGGGTCAAGGCCGGGTTCCGACATTACGGCGGGCTCGCCGATCATACGCTCCGGGTTGTCTGATGCTTAACGTTTTTCTGGGGTACGCCTGTAATTTCAAGTGCGGTTATTGTCTGCAATCGCCGGGGTCGCCACCGGCACGGAATAAACAAGACGACGTGGAGAAATTCGTCGATGAGGTCGTTCCTTTTCTGCAAAAGAACGGCATCGACGAGATCGCCTACTGGGGCGGCGAGCCACTTCTTTACTGGCCTCAGATCGAGATCATTCATGAGGAATTATTGCGTGCTGGTTTGACATTCCAGTTCGTCAAATTCGTCACCAACGGCTCGCTTCTTGATGATCATTATGTTGAAACACTGAACCGCTGGGGAGCCTATGTCGTCGTCAGCAGGCATAATGTGGAGAGTGAGCCAAGCTGGAACAATGTTGCAAAATTACGCCGCTCCAGCGTCTCGTTCCTGTTTACTCATAAAGAGTTATACGCATGGCCATGGTTCCATGCCTTGGACACGTTGGAGCAGCGTTGGGGACGGCCATTCTTTCCCTACGTTCACTGGGTGCGGGCGACAGCGGGGTGCGCTTCGGGGTTCTATCTGACCCACAATGACCTTGATCATCATGTTCCCCATCTCTGGGAACTGGCGGAACGGCGCTTGGCTGGAGACCGGTATGCACGGTCCATGTTCGAAGGGCATCTTCGTGACTGGCAACGGGATCTGGTTCCCGGCGGCGACGGCATTCCCATGTGCCATGGCGACCATCATATCTCGGTTGATCTTGCCGGCAACCGGTATGGCTGTCATCACTCGGCCCGGAGTGAACTCAGGACCGGTAGTATCTTCGGCTCAGAAGAAGCGACACCGGAAACAAAGCGTGCAATTGCGCATGTCGAGAAATTCGTAAAGAGCGGCGAGTGCATGACTTGCCCCATACGGTCCTGGTGCCGGGGTAACTGCCATCTCTCCGACACTCATGATGTCGACTGCCGCCTCGCCAAGGAAAAACACAAATTACTCGCCTGGATCGACGCCCAGGAAAGCGGCTCCAACGACCGAAACTCCATAAAGGTTCCCTGACCCATGACCGATAATCTCCAATACCGCCTCACCATGCGGGGGCGGAACGGCTACCTGCGCCATTTACTCTACCGGCCTCACGAGTCACGACTGAACTGGGAGGATAACGGCGAGCGCGTTTCTCTGAATGCGGTCAGTATGGGATATAAAGACCGGGACCGCACTTGGAAACCGGCGTTCCCGATGAGCCCGGAGAACCCGGCCCGTAAATCGAGGGCCGTGCGCACCCTCAAAATCCAGATGGGCCTCAAGTGCAACTTCTCATGCGCTTATTGCAACCAGGCGAGCCAAGGAGGGCAAGCCAACGGCAACGTCGCAGATGCCAAGGCGTTTCTGGAAAACCTTCCGGACTGGCTTCATGCGGATCCAGACAATCTCCGGGTTGAGTTCTGGGGCGGTGAGCCGTTTGTTTATTGGAAAGCGCTCAAAGTTCTGGGCGATGGATTGCGGGAAAGATTACCCAAGGCACAATTTAACATCATCACCAATGGCTCGCTGCTCGACAACGACAAAATCAATTGGCTGGATGAACTGGAGTTTGGCGTCAGCATCAGTCACGACGGTCCTGCCCATAAAGCCACACGCGGTCCCGACCCGCTGGAAGTCCCGGCAACGCGGCAAACCATCCGTAAGCTTTATGATCGGCTGTTTCCCAAGGGTAAGATTGGATTCGGCTGTGTGCTGACCAAGGACAATCGGTCCCTTGTGGCTGTCCGTGAATACATCGGAGAAAGGCTCGGCATTCCGGCCCATGATATCCCGTTGTCGACTGAAGAAATCCTGCTTCCCTATGATCAGGGCGGCATGGCGTTATCACCCTCGACGGATGAAGAGCACGAGCAGTTCCTAACTGACGTATTTTGGGAGGCCGTTCGTGGCGGTTCCATGCCGGTGGGTGCTGTTCGCGGAAAATGCGAGGATTTTTACAGGTCCCTGGCCCAAGGCCGCCCAACCCGAACACTCGGCCAGAAATGCGGCATGGACAAGCCCGAGCATCTGGCCGTCGATCTAAAGGGCAATGTGCTCACCTGCCAGAACACCAGTGCCACCATGAGGCATGGTATAGGCAGTGTTGAAGCCTTCGATGATATTCGCCTGACCACGTCGCGGCATTGGTCAACACGGCCCGAATGCAACCGTTGTCCCGTTGTCCAGCTTTGCAAAGGCTCCTGTATGTTCCTGGAGGGCGATCTGTGGGATCAGGCTTGTGACAATAGCTACACCTGGAACCTCTCCATGTTGGCGGTCGCGCTCTATTGGTTGACCCGACTGGTGCTGGTCGAAATTGAGGGGCCATCGCGACGTCCGGGTTTGCCGAACAAAATGTCGGTCATTGCGTTAACGGACTTGCAGGATGGTGCCGGAGGCCCTGATGCCTGATCCGGCTCTTTCTCAGGCAATCAAGGAGGCTTACGCTGCCGCTCCGTCCGACGTGGTGATCCTGCATACGCTGGAACTGCGGCATCCGGCCTTTGTTGATGACGATGGCATTGTCACTGCCATCCGGGTGGTGCGAGATCATGTAAATATGGCTGTTCGGTTGGAATCAGGTGCTCCATTGGATGGAGGAGCCATGGTGACGTTTGTGGCGCTGGCGTTTGATCTGTCATTGCCACCCATCGACACCGCTCCCGTGCCGGAGATCACGGTGACGCTGGATAACGTGTCTCGTGAAATTGTCCGGCATCTGGATGCGGCGGTGGCAACACAGGACAAAATTGAGATTACCTATCGACCTTATCTATCCACTGATCTGGAGGGGCCGCAGATGGATCCGCCGATCACCCTGGTTCTGACCGAGGTCGAGGCAAACGCGCTGCAGATTACTGGCCGGGCTCGGATGCTCGATATCGGCAACAAAGCGTTTCCGGCGGAGATCTATACGGCGAAGCGGTTTCCAGGGTTAGCGAGATAAATCATGCATTGGGCAGAAACGTATATTGGCATTCCTTGGTCGGCGACAGGGGAAGGACCGGACAACTATCACTGCTGGGCCTTTGTTCGCCATATCCAGAAAGAGCACTTTGGACGAACTTTGCCGGGCATTCCCAATCCCGAAGATGTCCTCGCTATTGCTCGCGGGTTCAGGGATCACCCAGAACGGCGGCGTTGGAAATTGGCAAAGGAGGCATTCGCAGGCGATTGCGTGCTTATGCGCCAGGCTCGCTATCCAATTCATGTGGGCATTTGGCTTGATGTTGATAATGGCGGTGTTTTGCATTGCTCCCAAGACGCTGGGGCGGCGTTTCAAACTTTAAATTCTCTGTCTTTGAACGGCTGGGCCGTCGAAGGCTTTTACAGGTTTACCGGATAATGCTGGCTTGCGTCTTCATGATAAATAACCCGTTCCAACCGGGGCGGAGCCGAGAAGCCTTGCCCGTGGCACAGTCGGTATCTGTGCGGGGATGGTTGGATGGTGAGGGCATCGATGAATTCGACCGCCCGACAATTTGCCTGCACAATGGACGGGCCTTATTGCGGGCTGACTGGAATTCCACCCTCATCAACGAGGGGGATGTGGTCACCTTTGTAGCATTGCCCCATGGCGGTGGTGGTGGGGGCGGCAAAAACCCTCTTAAAACGGTTCTCTCCATTGCTTTGATGGTGGCAGCACCCGCCTTGGGTGGTCCGCTTGCGGGGTCCATGGGACTGACCGGTAGCCTGTTTGCCGGAACGGCCTTTGAAATTGGCTGGGGTACGGTTCTGGGCGGTGTTGTGTCTCTGGCCGGATCGGCCTTAATCAATGCCGTTATTCCGTCGCCACGCACATCTGTTCCAAGTACGAACTTCAGCTCTGTTGGATCACCTCCAGCACCGAGCCCTACTTATTCGTTATCGGCACAAGGCAATGAAGCCCGGTTGGGTCAACCCATCCCGGTTCTCTATGGTCGGCACCTGATTTATCCGGATTTGGCCTCCCATCCCTATCAGGAGTTTCTGGGCAATGAGCAGTACATGTTCCAACTGCATGTCATTGGCCAGGGGGAATATGATCTGGAACAGGTGCGCATTGAAGACACACCCATTTCCTCATTTGAAGAAGTGCAAACTGAGGTCGTTGGCCCAGGCGGCAGCGTCACCTTGTTTGAGACCGACGTGGTCACCGCGCCCGAAGTGGCAGGACAGGAATTGCTCAGCTCCGCTGATGGTGGTGGCTGGATTGGTCCGTTTACGGCCAACCCGGCGGCGACACAGGCAGGAAGCCTTGATATTGATGTGATCTTCCCGCGAGGTCTCTATTACGCCAATGATGCGGGTGGGCTTGATACACGTAGTCTTCAATGGAAAGTCCAGGCCAGAAGCATTGATGACGATGGCATTGCGGTTGGTAGTTGGGTGACCTTGGGCAGCGAGAGTTATTCTGCGGCCACCAATACGGCGCAACGCCAAAGTTTTAAGTACACTGTTACGCCGGGTCGATATGAAGTGCGCTTGCAACGGTTAGATACTAAAGACTCCTCGTCTCGCGCCGGTCATGAAATCCGCTGGGGTGCGCTTAGGTCCTATTTGGACGGCGCGCCTGATTTTGGCGACGTGACTTTGTTGGCAGTTAAGATGCGGGCCACCGATAATCTGTCGCAACGCTCATCCCGCATGATCAACTGTATTGTCACCCGCAGGCTTCCTGTCTGGAACTCTGTAACCGGGTGGAGCGCGCCGGTGCCCACACGTTCCATTGCCTGGGCCTTTGCCGATGCTTGCCGATCCCAATATGGTGCCAAGCTGGCAGATGCCAGAATTGACCTGAATGCCTTGGTCGCACTTGATCAAACTTGGGCTGATCGTGGTGACGAGTTTAGCGGCATCTTCGATAGCTCCATGACCGTGTGGGAGGCGCTTAATCGTATCGCCCGCTGTGGTCGCGCCGTGCCAGTGCTTCAAGGGGGTGTCGTTCGCATCTTCCGAGACGCGGTTCAAACATTGCCCATAGCCATGTTCGGCCCCCGCAACATCGTTAAAGGATCGTTCAAAATCCAGTACATCATGCCGGGCGAGGAAACGGCAGACTCTGTGACGGTCACCTTCTTTAATGCCCGCACATGGAAGCCAGATGAAGTCACGGCGGCATTGTCTGACAGCGCCATTGAGAAACCAGCCAAGGTTTCGTTGTTCGGCTGCACCGGAGAGGCTCAGGCCCAACGGGAAGGTCTCTACATGGCCGCCGACAACCGGTATCGACGCAAGTTGGTCTCCTGGTCAACGGAACTCGAAGGGATGATCCCCACCTATGGCGACCTGGTTGTGATCACCCATGATATGCCGCACTGGGGACAGGGTGGAGAAGTGGTGGACTGGGATGACCAGGCACAAATAATGACGCTTTCAGAGCCGGTTGTCTTGGAGCCAAACACCAGTCATTACATTGCCCTACGTCGCCGTGACGGGTCTCTTTCCGGACCGTTTGCCGTGGAAGCTGTGGTTGGGAATGACGCCCAGGTCCATCTGCTGGAGGCGATTGAGATCACCCCCTATACCGACACATCGGAAGAGCGCACACATTTTGCCTTCGGCATGGGCGATGCCTGGGGCACCAAGGCCCGGGTCATTGCCGTCAAACCCCGTGGTGAGCATGTGGAAATTACCGCCGTTGCTGAGGACGTTCGCGTTCATGAAGCTGATCTCGCCGCCTGATTAATTTCTCAATTTAAAGGAATAAAATAATGAACCGACCGTCCATGGAGGACGGGCATGTCCGCATGCCCGAAGAGGAGTTTGAAGAACTCTTGGAACTGGCCGCCGAGCGAGGGGCCAAACGAGCCCTTGCCAACGTTGGCCTGGTTGATGAGCACGCCGCCAATGACATTCGCGATTTGCGCTCCCTGTTGGGGGCGCTGCGTGTTGCCAAGCACACTGCCTGGTCGACCGTCATCAGGTTGATCACCACTGGGTTGATTCTGGCCCTCATGGCTGGCGTTGCCATTAAGCTCAAACTGTTTGGAGGGATGCCGTGATGCCAAATTTTTCTGAGAAATCCCTGAACCGGCTTGCCACCTGCGATGGCCGCTTGAAACGTGTGTTTCAACAGGTCGTTCAAGATTTTGACTGTTCAATCATCGAAGGGCATCGCGACAAGGATCGCCAAAACCAGATGGTCGCCGAAGGTAAAAGTCGGGTTCTCTGGCCGGATGGCAAGCACAATACCGTGCCGTCTCTCGCGGTCGATGTGACGCCTTATCCCATCAAATGGGATGACCGGGAACGCCAGACATTGTTCGCGGGGTATGTCCTCGCCACTGCCAGGGCCACGGGCGTGACACTGCGCTGGGGCGGTGACTGGGACCGGGACACCGAGGTCAGAGACAACAGTTTCGACGACCTCGTCCATTTTGAAATCGTGGAGGACTGAGACATGTTGGATAAACTGATCGGCGGAGGTCTCGTCACTGCGGCAGAAGGCGTTGCGAACATTATCGACCGTTTCGTTGAGACCGATGAAGAAAAACAGGCTGCCGACTTGATCAAGGCCAAGCTGATGATGAAACCGAGCCTAGCCCAGATTGAACTCAATAAGGTTGAGGCCGGGCACCGCTCTATCTTCGTTGCTGGCTGGCGTCCCTTTATCGGTTGGGTTTGCGGGTTCGCGCTACTCTGGCACTTCATCCTGTTCGACCTGCTGACCTGGGTGACAGTGAACTTCTTCACTCATGTGACGGCTCTCCCGGAGCTCACTGGGACGGAAACCCTGGTCACCGTGTTGTTGTCTCTGCTTGGCCTTGGAGCCATGCGTACGGCAGAGAAGTTTGGAGGAAGAGCGAGATGAGCGCCTCAAACGAAAATACTATGGCAATGTCCGCGTATAGAGCTTTGTGGTCGAGGGAGTCCAGCAAACCAATTTAATTGCCTCTCGATGTCGAAGTGCATGTTCAAGTTCCGCTATGAACGGACTTTGGAGCCAATCGATAACGCATGCGGCTTGCTCTTTCTGGAAAGGGACCACAATCAAAAGAGTCCGTTGGCCTGCTGAACGGCGCGCACGTACTTAATAATCAACGCAAGCTGATTGTCGGTCACACCCTCGACAGGTTTCATATCCCCAAACTTCCAATGGTGCGCGCGCGTTCCACGCTTGGCAGCGATGTAAAAGGCTTGGTCGCCGTGGTGACCCGGATGATAGATACGGCTAATGAATGTCGGCCCTTTGTCCGATCCGGCCGTCGTCTTGCCGTGGCACGACGCGCAATACGCCTCATAATTCATCTTCCCGAGATTTAACTGCGGCGTCGCCTTGGGTTCGACGGGACTTTCGTATATCGCGCTCTGGCCGCTATGTGCGGGAAGCGCGATTGCCATCAACAGAAAGGCCGTCGCGATTCCAAGAAGCTGATAAGTATAAACAGGTTTTGATTTCATGGCTCATATTCCTCATTCGTTGAGACAGTTAACCTTCATTTCCCTATGCCGTCGCTCCTATGCGACGAACTCGATCATTGCATCCGACAGCATTGCCAAATCGTCGATCGCATAGACACCGAATTCGTTGGTCATGCCTTTCAGCTTGACCGACCGAAACGAGCGTCTGTCCACGTTTAGATTGCCGCGCGTGGCGACGACCGATGAAATGATTAGCGGAGCCGCCAAATCCTTCGTCAATGCTTCCAGTCGTGCCGCGACGTTTACGTTGTGGCCAACGGCGGAGATGATGGACGAGCTTGGCGGCCCAAACGCGCCGACGATTGCCTCCCCAGAGTGTATGCCGATACCAATACGCAAACCGTCAGGAAGTTCATTCTTCAATCGAACATTCAGGTCTTCCATGCGCGAAAACATTTCCCTGGCTCCCTTGATCGCTTCGATACATCCTGCTTGCGGACCACTATCCAAGCCATATATTGCGAGTAAGCCGTCGCCGGTAAATTGCGCGTAGTGACCGTTTGTGCTCCGCAGTGCCTCATGCATCTCGGTAAAGAAAAGGTCCAAAATATAGGCGATATCGAATGGCATTCGGTCTTGCGAAAGGCCTGTCGACCCTCGAAGATCAACGAATAAAAATGAAACATCCAACTCACCGGCCCGCGCGAAATTTGGTTGTCGAAGATTTTGCTGTGACGACGTATCGGGATGCATGAGCGCCGTTACTTCGATGTCGGTGATGGGGCGAAGTTGGCAGGCAAGACGGATGGACGGCGAATTCGTATGCCGTGACAAAGCTTTGACTTCCAGGTCGTTGGGCGACGGCAGGCCTTCCAGCGGGCTGGTCACGCGCACACGACAGGTCGAACAACGACCTCGCCCACCACAAATCGATGCATGCGGGATTTCGGCGGCTCGAATAGATTCCAGTAGAGTTGCACCAGGAATCAATTCGCGCTTTAAGTTGCCAGGCCGATAATACAGGCGATGGGGACGACGGCTACCCTGCATCCGATTCCGAATGTGTCGAGCGATCAACATCGTTCCCAAAACCACAAAAAATATGAAAAGAAATACCTGTTCTTGTAGTGTCCGCGTGGCGAAAAAATCGGCGTTGCCATTGGCCGTAGCGAACAGGTTTTCGATCCAACCTTCCTCCTTAGCCAAATTCAGCACCAGATTGCCGGCGGAGACAAAACCCGCTAGCGCTAACGCCGGTATCACAATGACGACGGAAAGAGCGACACCGTGATAGCGCGCATATCCCCGCGTCCGGTTCAACCAGAAATACAATCCAAGACATCCATGCGCCCAGACCATTAACATCGCAGCGACTTGAACACCCCCCCGCCAAGGTGAAATCACCCAGTACTCGGCCAGAACCGTGTAAAAACTAGGCTCGAACGACGTTGAGACGCTACTCACGTATGTCCCGATAACATGTCCAACGAGCAAAACTGGCGCCAGAAGCCCGGAAATGAGCTGTGCGGCTTCACGCGCGCTCATCCGGAGGGTACGACGATCCCAAATTGACCAAAGTGAAATCAAAAGATGGCCCAAGAATGCCACTGCCAAAAGCACCATGCCGAAAATTGTGTGCCAAGGAGCAAGCAGAATTTTCGCGCCTCGGGTCATCAAATCAATGGAAACGATGCCCATAGAAATATTGAGGAAGTGTCCGGTTACGAACGCGAGTAGTGTCAATCCAAAGATAAGTCGCAATCTATTCCGCCAGCCGCTTAGACGCGGGCTCATCGTTGGCAAGGAGCCGGAAAAGGACCTTTCGGTCCTGCTCCGGGTCCATTCGTGGTCGTTGGCACTTCGTTGGCGCATATTGTTGGATTGCTGATTCAAGGTGTTAAAACACAAACCGCGTGCCGATCACAGCGCGCCAACCTTCAATATCCTCTCCCTCAGCGTCGAGGATATCGGCCGTGTTACCGAGTTTGCGTTCGTAGACAAAACCGACGTAAGGCGATAGCGTCCTATCGACAATGTCGTAGCTCAGGCGTGCACCGACCTCGATATCGGTGAAGCCCGATGCGATCTCCAGGTCGGTGTCGCCCGAGAATGCGGCGTTGATATCTACCGACGGCGTCAGTATGAGCCGGTTCGTAATCAATAGCTCGTACTCGACGTCAAGGCGGGCGGAGAGATCACCATCTTCGCTAACGAATAAATCAGCGTCAATCTCGAACCACTGCGGAGCCAGCCCCGTGATGCCAAGGACGCCGTACCACTGGTCGCGTCCTTTCGGTGTGTCAACCCGTGCTCCTCCTTTTAGATCGAAAAACGTCGAGATGGGTGTTTGCAGGACTAGACGGTTTTCGAGCTTTTCGAAGGCAGAGGCCTTTCTGTCGTATTCGGCTTCGCCAAGCCAGCGGAGTTTCAACTCATCCGTCCCAACAAAGGCGTCGCCATTCCAGGCAAAGAGGTTTTCGTCTTCATCACCGCGCCTGTATTCCAGTTCCTCCATCTGAAGACCATAGAAAACCATTTCTTTCGACTGGGCGTTGGCGGGCCCAGACAGAGACACGATAAACACAGCTCCTGTCCAAGCGAGCATCATAAGTAGTTTATACATTTGTTAATTCCTCACTGGCTCATTTGAAGTTGCGATGTCTCGGGGCCACCCTCAACGACGACCCGGCGAAACATGCCGCTGGCGGCGTGATACGATAGATGGCAATGGAATGCCCATTGACCCGGTGCATCAACTTCCGTTTCAGTGTAAACGGTGGTACCGGGAGCAACGCTAATCGTATGTTTGATTGGATTCCATTTCTTCGCACCCGTATCCAGTATCGACCACATGCCGTGCAGATGCATGGGGTGCGTCATCATGGTTTCGTTGACAAATTTGAAGCGCACCCGCTCACCGTATTTGAGGCGGATTTCTTCGTCGTCCTCGTACTTCTTACCGTTGATCGACCAGATGTAACGTTCCATGTTGCCGGTCAGCCGAAGTTCGATTTCACGGGTCGCTTCTCTATGCTTATAGAGTGGCCTCTGTGCCTTCAGATCTGCATATGACAAGAATCTACCACCGTTCGCCGCTTTCGGCGCGAGTCCGCTGCCGGGAGCATAAAACGGATCTGGCTTACCCTCGGCCTTCATGTTCGAATGGTCCATACCCGCCATGTTGGAATGATCCATCTCCTTCATATTTGAGTGGTCCATGCCCTCCATGCCTTCGTGCGCCATGCCCATATCAGCCATGGTCAGCAAGGGGCGCTTTTCCAGTCCAGGAACCTCGGCCGTCATGCCTTCCTTGGGCGCCAGTGTGGCGCGGCCGTAGGCCGAGCGCCCCATCGAGGCGGCAAATATCGTGTAGGCCTTTTCCTCCTTGGGCCGCACGATGACGTCGAAAGTTTCGGCGACGGCGATGCGGAATTCGTCGACACGGACCGGCTGCACATTGTTGCCGTCGGCATTGACGACGGTCATCTTCAATCCCGGGATACGGATGTCGAAGTATGTCATGGCGGAGGAGTTGATAAACCGTAGCCGGACCCGTTCGCCCGGCTTGAACAGGCCTGTCCAGTTCTGATCGGAACTCTTGCCGTTGATCAACGGCGTGAAACCTTGCAGATCTTCGACGTCAGCCGGCATCATTCGCATTTCGCCCCAGGCCATGCGGTCGTTAACCGTCGTGTCAAACCCATTCTTTGCCGCGTCGTCAAAGAAATCGCCTAGCGTTTGTTGTTGCCGATTGTAGTAATCCGGCATCATTTTGAGATTCCGCATGATGCGCGCACCGTCGTGCGGATGCTTGTCGGTCAGCTGCACGACATATTCGCGATCATAGCGAAAAGGCTCACGCTTCTTGGGCTCAATGACGATGGCACCGTAGGCCCCGTCGGGTTCTTGGAAACCGGAATGACTGTGGAACCAGTAGGTGCCCGATTGGACAATCGGAAAATTGTGGGTGAACGTTTCACCCGGTTCGATGCCGTCATAGCTGATCGTTGGCACACCGTCCTGTTGAAACGGAAGAATCAGGCCGTGCCAATGAATTGAGGTCGGTTCATCGAGGTTGTTGGTGACGTTGATGGTCACGTCTTCGCCTTCCTTGAAACGCAGCACTGGGCCCGGTGAAGCACCGTTGTACCCAATCCCTTCTTTCTTGGAACTACCGGTGTCGATGATGACCTTATCGACCGAAATGTCGTACGTGCCGGCCTGAGCGGTGAGAGAGAATACCGTCGCCGCAAATATGCCGACGATGGAACTTCTTCTTAGCCGTGAATTATTACTGTTCATTTTTGTCTCCCTTGTTTGGAGAAAAAGGCGCGCGGGACTACGCCGCGCGCGATGTTTCAATTAAAGCGAACGTGGCCCATCATGCCGGATTCGTAGTGGCCGGGGACATTGCAGGCGAATTCAAGCTTTGCCGCTTTGGAAAATTTCCAGACAACCTCGTCCGATTTTCCGGGTTCCAACAAGACACTGTTCGGATCGTCGTGTTCCATCGTCTTGCCGTTGCCCATGTCCATCTTCATCATGCTGTGGTTGATTTTGTCGGGCTCTAGCGCACCGTGTTCCATCATCATCATCATTTCTTCTTGATGGGCCGCGTGCATTGCGCCGGTACCGATGTTGAATTCGTGAACGAATTCGCCCTCGTTCTTGATGACAAAACGAACCGTCTCGCCAGCTTTGACCGATATTTCTTCCGGCTCGTAGTAATTGTCGAACATCTTGATTTCGATCGTACGGCCGACTTCCGACTTCTTGCCCGGCTCTCCGATACCCATTTTGTCACCGTGGCCGTCTCCGTCGGAATGGCCGGCACCTGCCTGAACTTGTGTGGCAGTGAACGCCATCGAAATCGAGAAAGCGGATACGGCGAGGATTTTGGTGAAACCTTTGATGCGAATCATAATTTGAGTCTCCTGTTTCCACGCGTCATGCGGGGGCAACAATGGCACCAACACGCAGATGACGAGCGTTAGGTTATATTCGAGATTTTTGGATAGATTGATGGCCTGGAGACTCGACGTGAACGAGTCCAGTGCGACGCGAAAGCGTCAGATCACGGCGCGCGGCGGGCGATGCGGCGGTGCCTGAGGCGATATTACGTGATGCGTAACGTTCGATAGGAAGACTTTAGTAGGGGGGGAATCTAAGGGCTCAAATGCCTTTCCAGGTAGAAGTGAAAACAGACACATCAAGCCATGGCAATCCAAACTATTGCCGTGATGGTCATTGTCCTCGGGTACTTCCCGGCCATGGTAGTGAGTGCCTTCAACTGGAATCGAGGTACTCACGAAGTCGTTTACGTGATGGTTTGAAGAGGAAGCGAGAACTTCGGGCGCAACACTGGTCAACAAAACTAGAACTGCAACGGTTTTAGCCAACGATCTTCGCCACTTGTTAATAATCGTCAACAATAGATTACGCCGCTCCAGTTTTTTCAAAGACAATTTCTTGGCCTTTTCGCATAAAGATATTGACCGTTCGATCAAACCTGTCAATTAAATTTTTTGTCATATGACCTGAGCATACACAGGCCTCTCACAGTTTCACTCGACGGCACGGACTATAAATCTACGATGAACGCACACTATTAACGCGGTAAAGAAACACTGATTGACAAACCGAAAGGCTCCCGGTTTCGTACCGAAATTTCTCCACCATGCCCATTAACAATTGATTGAGCAACACTCAGACCAAGGCCAACGCCGCCGGTTTCGCGACTTCGCGAGTGCTCAATTCGGTAAAACGGCAAGAAAATTTTTTCTATCTCATTCTCGTTTATACCGGGGCCATCGTCTTCTATAGCGATATAAATCATGTCAGGTGTAGTCCAAAGAATGGTTCGCGCAACGCCTCCATACTTGACTGCGTTCTCAATAAGATTAGTCAAGGCGCGACGCAACGCAATGGGACGACAAGAATATTCGACGTTGTCTTCAACCTCGCTGGAAACAGGCTTTCCGATGTCGACCATGTCATCGGAAATGCTCGAAATAAGCGCGCCGAGATCGACGGTTTGCGCCTCTTCCTTTACGGTGTCCTCGCGAGCGAACGACAACGTCGAGGAAATCATCTCCTCCATTTCGTGGAGAGTATCGAGCATCTTTGTTTGCTCCTCCTCGTCCTTTACGAATTCCGCTCGTAAGCGGAGCAATGTAATCGGCGTGCGCAAATCGTGCGAAATAGCAGCGAGCATCTGCGTGCGGTTCTCGAACAATCGCTGGAGGCGTTGCTGCATCCGGTTGAACGCGCGGGTCGCGTCGCGAATTTCGGTGGGGCCGGTTTCGTTCATGGGTGGCGTGTTGACGTCTTTGCCAAGCCGGTCGGCGGCCGTTCCAAATAGCCGGAGCGGCTTGGTGACGCGCCTGATGACCCAGAGCGAAAGCGCAATCACGGCGGCGGCCATTAAGAGCATAGAATAGAAAGCTTGCGACGACCAGAGAGGATTGGTCTCGGAAACAGCGGTCGCGAAGTTCACCCATTGACCGTCATCGAGTTGAACAGAGGCGCGCAACAACGGCCCACCGGCGTCCCCGTGGAAAATCCGCCCCATGGTCATGTGTTGCGAATGCATGCCCTCCAACGATGCCGGTGCGTCCGGGGTCTCGGAAAGATCGAGAAGCTGAACATTGATCTTGCGCGTTTCCCCGCCGACAAGGTTCTGCAGAAACTTGCCGATCAGCCTGCCAAAAACGCCCGTGTCCCGGCCTTCGACAAGCTGGCTAACCGGCGTGACGGTGACGGCCAAGGACGGGCTGTCCGTGGCATGAATGATCTGTTCTCGCCACTCGGTCGGCGTCTCGTCGAGCAACCGCGTGATCGCGGCGATCCGGTGTGCGACATGGCGGCCGCCCGCGAGGGTCAGCACCTCGGCGCGATCAGCTGAATAGATCAGCATGCTGAAGACATGAGATAGGGTCAGTCCCACCAGCAGGACGATGATCGTCTGCCCAGCGATGGTCTTCGGAAGGATGCGTTTCATGGTTTTTCCACCGGCGGCGTGAAGACGTAACCGCCGCCCCAAACGGTCTTGATGATTTCGGGGTCCTTCGGATCGGCTTCGATCTTCTTGCGAAGCCGGCTGACCTGGGTGTCGACGCTGCGATCGAAGGGCGTCGAGTCCCGGCCCTGTGTCAAATCCATGAGTTGATCGCGGTTGAGGACATGGCCGGGGTGTCGGACGAAGGTCAAAAGTAGGTTGAATTCACCGGTACTCAACGGAACGATGGTTCCATTCGGCGACAGCAACTGGCGCTTGGCGGTATCGAACGTCCATTGATCGAAGGTCACCGACGTTTGATCGGTCGGCGCGTCCGTTTCGGGGAGACTTTGGGCGCGACGGAGGACGGCCTTAATTCGTGCAAGCAATTCGCGCGGATTGAAGGGCTTCGCGAGATAGTCGTCGGCCCCCATTTCCAGACCGACGATTCGGTCGGTCTCCTCGCCCATGGCCGTCAGCATAATGACTGGGATTCGCGATTTCGCCCGCAGATCACGGCATAGCGTCAAGCCGTCGTCACCGGGTAGCATCAAATCTAGGACGATTAAATCTATGCGATACTCGTCGAGGATTCGCCGCATGTCCTTGCCGTCTGCGGCGGTGGCGACCCGCATCCCGTGTTCGCCGAGATAACGGGCGACCAGATCGCGGATTTCCCGATGATCGTCGACTACTAGAATATGTGGATTTCCCTTCATGCGCGGCAGTATAGCGGTCGATGCCCGGCTGCCGGTCGAAAAAAGTGTGACAAAGTTTGACAGTCGGCGGGCTGGTAAGATTCTGTCACAAAAAAGCTGCTTCCCGACGAACTTTAGAAAAGGTTCCGGCGTCTAATGGCGACAGTAAGGCGCTGGCATTGATCACGCGGGTTCGTGTCCCACCAACGCTCCAACGTCCCACGCAAGAGATGGAGGGCACTATGAGAAAGACTTTGAAAATCGCAACCGCCGCGTTGTTGGCGGTCGTCGTCGGAACCGGCGTCGCACTCGCCCACGAAATGAAGGGCAGCACAGCCGCTCCTGGCATGGGCCAAGGCATGATGGGTTCGCAAATGAAGATGCACAGTGGCATGGGCGCCGGCATGATGATGGGCGGCGGCTACGGGCCGTGCCAGAATCAGGCCGGCGGCAAGGACCTGTCGGCGGACGACGCCCGGACGATCCTCGACGGTCACCTCATGATGATGGGCCATAAGCGCCTTAAGGTCGGTGACGTGACGCCGGACAAGGACGGCGCGTTGATCGCCGATATCACCACCCTCGACGGCTCGCTGGTTTTGAAGATGGAAGTCGATCCCGGTACGGGCGCCATGCACATGGTCGCCGAGTAGCGAGGTTGAATGATGGATCAGGTGAGTGAGCGATTTTCCCAACCGCAACCGTCGATGCACGAAGGCGTCGAAAAAATGGTCCTGACCGTCGATGACATGCACTGCGAAAGCGCCGGCGCAGATATCGCGTCGGCGCTACGTTTGACGGCGGGTGTGACGCGCTCACGCATAAACCTTTCTTCCAAAACCGTCATCGTCGACTACATGCCGGCATGTACCTCGTCCAACAAAATCGCCGATGTGGTCCGCTCGACGGGCTATACCGTCGGCGCGCTACGTCTGCGATTGCCGGTTTCCGGCCTCGATTGTGCCTCGTGCGTGCGGCAAATCGAGGCCGCTTTGGAGGCCGCGAAGGGCGTCGTCGCGGCCAGCGTCGACCCGGTACGCGCCGTCGCCGAAGTCGAATATCGCCCCGCAGAAACAGGTTTGGCGGTACTTAAAGAGGCCGTGGCCGCCAGCGGCTGCAAGGCCGGCATCGCCGCCGCGAGTTCCCACGACCCCGCCACCGTCGCGCCGGACGACCGAGAACGTGAATATCGCCAATTGATGTGGAAGTTCTGGCTCGGCGCTGTGGTATCGGTGCCCAACGTTCTGTTCATGTATCCCGACCTGCTGCCCAGCGTGGCCGAGTTGATGCCGCCCGCGAGTGATGCCCGGCGGATCTTGTGGGCGGTGCTCGGTATTCTCACGTTGCCGGTCCTCCTGTGGTCGGGATCGCAGTTCTTCGTCGGCGCCTGGCAGGCGCTTAAGCATCGCTCCGCCAACATGCACACCCTGATCGCGCTCGGCGTATCAGCCGCCTTCGCCTATTCGGTGGTGGCGACGGCATTTCCGCATATTTTTCCCGATCCGATGCTGGCGGAACCGTTCTGGGACGTAACCACGGTCGTCATCGCACTTGTCGTGCTCGGGCTTGCCCTGGAGAACAAAGCCAAGGGCCGCACGTCCGCCGCCATCCGAAAGCTGGTCGGGATGCAGGCGAAAACCGCGCGCGTGGTGCGCGATGGCGCGGAGATCGATATTCCGGTCGAGGAAGTCGTTACCGGCGATATCGTCGTGGTCCGCCCCGGTGACAAGATTCCGGTCGACGGCGAGGTGACGGAGGGTGCCAGCAGCGTCGACGAATCGATGATCACTGGCGAGCCGATCCCGGTCGAAAAAAGCATCGGCGACGAGGTCGTCGGCGGCACCATCAACAAGACCGGCAGCTTCCGCTTCCGCGCCACCAAGGTCGGCAAGGACACGGCACTCGCCAACATCATCCGCATGGTCCAGGAAGCCCAGGGCTCTAAGGCGCCGATCCAACGGATCGTCGACAGCGTGTCGAGCTACTTCGTGCCGACGGTGATGATCCTGGCCGTTCTTGCCTTCGTTGCCTGGTACGACTTCGGGCCGGAACCGCGCATCGTGTTCTCCACCATCGTCTTCGTCACCACGCTGATCATCGCGTGTCCGTGCGCGCTCGGCCTGGCGACGCCGACGTCGCTGACCGTCGGCATCGGCAAAGGCGCGGAGAACGGCATTTTGATCCGCTCCGGCGACGCTCTGCAAACGGCGGAGAAACTGACCACGATCGTCCTCGACAAAACGGGCACCATCACCAAGGGCGAACCGGCGTTAACGGATATCATTTCGTTCGCCGAATTTGAGGAAAAACGTCTTCTGAGATTGGTCGCAACACTTGAAAGTAAATCAGAGCACCCACTGGGTGAGGCAATCGTTCGGGCGACTGCCAAACGAGGCTTGGAGTTGCTAACGGCGAGTCACTTCGAAGCTATACCCGGGAAGGGTATCTCCGGCCATATCGATGGCAGTGTCATTCGTGTAGGGAATGAAAAATTGATGGCGGAGGAAAATATCGCGCTGAACAGTGCCATGACGATTTGGCAAGGCCTAGCCGACCAAGGCAAAACACCAATGTACATCGCCGTTGATCGTCGAATTGCGGGGCTCGTGGCTGTGGCTGACACCATCAAGGACGATTCCGCTGCCGCAATCTCGGCGCTGCACGACCTCGGCCTCAAGGTCGCAATGCTGACCGGCGACAACCGGCGCACAGCAAAAGCCATTGCCCGCGAAGCCGGCATTGACGAAGTGATCGCAGAAGTATTACCGCAAGAAAAATCAATGCGCGTGAAAGAACTTCAGGCCAAAGGCGAGGTCGTCGCCATGGTTGGCGACGGCATCAACGACGCTCCGGCGCTGGCCAGTGCGGATATCGGTCTCGCCATTGGCACCGGTACCGATGTCGCCATCGAGGCCAGTGACATTACCTTGATTAAGGGCAGCTTGTTCGGCGTTGTCACGGCCATTGATATCAGTCGTGCGACCATGCGCAACGTACGTCAAAACCTTGTCGGCGCATTCGGGTACAACGCCCTAGGCATCCCATTGGCGATGGGCTTCTTGTATCCCTTCTTCGGTATCCTGATGTCGCCAATTATCGCCGGCGCAGCAATGGCCTTCAGTTCCGCGACCGTCGTCTCTAACGCCAACCGATTGCGGTTGTTCAAGCCGAAAAGAGCCGGATCATGATGCTGGATCAGTTGATCGTTACTTCCGTTGGTTTGAGCCTCGTCCTGTTGATCGTCTGGTTCTTCTGGATGCGGCCGACGCAGGGACGCTGGGCGGCGCTCGACGGCCGCGTTCAGGAAGCGCTTATTTCGGTTAAGGGCGGCTACACCCCGGACACGGTCATCGTCCGCAAGGGCATGCCGGTGCGTCTGCATTTCCGGCGTCTCGAAACGGCCTCATGCTCGGAAATGGTTTTGCTGCCCGATTTCGGAAAGAGCCTGAAACTGCCCACTAATGAAACCGTTACCGTGGAAATCTTGCCGAACATAGCGGGCGAGTTCGAGTTCGCCTGCCAGATGGGCATGCTTCGCGGCAAGTTGATTGTTGAATAGGAGAAACCCGTGGAAATGCTCAGTCGCCAGAATGTCTACAACTTCATCAAGACCCCCCGTGGCGTGATCATCAGCGTCGCCGTGGTGGTCGGAATCTATGTCGTGTTCCGTGAGGTGATCGGCGTCGAGAATCTGTTGCCGGTGCTGTTGCTTGGTGCTTGTGCCCTCATGCATCTGTTCATGCCCCATGGCCACGGTCACGGTAACGACAACGGTAAGAACGGTCATGAAAGCGATCAGAAATGACTGAGTTGAATCCTGAGTACGGGCTCTGGAGTTTGGTGATCGTCAACTCGATGATCTTCATCATTTTTGCGTTCAGTTTCTTCAAGCCAAATACGGCGCGGGACTGGCGCTCGTTCGGCGCGTTCAGCGCATTTCTCGTCGCGCTGTTTACCGAGATGTATGGCTTTCCCCTCACCATCTATTTCCTTTCAGGCTGGCTGCAAAGCACCTATCCGGAGGTTGATTGGTTCGCGCACGATTCTGGACACCTGCTTGAAATGATGTTCGGCTGGAAGACAAATCCGCATTTCGGACCATTCCACCTCTTGAGTTTCGTTTTCATTGGCGGCGGATTCATCGTGATTTCGAAGGCTTGGCGCGTTTTGTACGAAGCTCAGCGGCAGGGCACCTTGGCCGTCACCGGCCCTTACTCGCGGGTTCGTCATCCCCAGTACGTGGGATTCGTCATGGTCATGCTCGGTTTTCTCTTTCAGTGGCCGACGTTGCTCACGCTCGCAATGTTCCCCGTGCTGATCTGGATGTATACGAGACTGGCGTGGTCGGAGGAGGCCGAGGTCCGGCGCGCCTTCGGCTCTGCCTACGATTTGTATGCGGCGAGCGTGCCCGCCTTCATCCCATACATTGATTTGTCGCACGGGAGGCATGCATGACAGCCGGCATACCGTTTCCCGATATCGATCCGATCATCTTCTCGATTGGCCCCCTGGCGATCCGCTGGTACGCGCTTGCTTACATCGTCGGCTTGCTCGCAGGCTGGCGTTACATGCGGGCGCTGGCGGTGAAGTCACCGGCTCCCATAGCCGCAGACGAAGTCGACGATTTCCTGACCTGGGCGACGATCGGGGTCGTGCTGGGGGGGCGGCTCGGATACGTCTTTTTCTACATGTCGGATTTCTATCTGGAGAACCCAGCGGCGATCCTTCAGGTCTGGCGCGGCGGCATGTCGTTTCACGGTGGCCTGATTGGGGTCATCGTGGCGACGTTTCTATTCGCGCGGCGGCGCAAGATCGACCTTTTGGCGTTCTCCGACGTTCTGGCATGCGCCGCGCCGATCGGGTTGTTCTTCGGTCGCATCGCCAACTTCATCAACGGCGAATTGTTTGGCCGTGTGACCGATGTTCCATGGGCCGTGGTGTTTCCGCACGGAGGCGAACAACCGCGCCATCCCAGTCAAATCTATGAAGCGCTGCTCGAGGGCCTGGTGTTATTCATCGTGCTTTCGATCGTCTGGCGATCGGAGAAGCTTCGCAACCGCCCAGGGTTAACCACCGGCCTGTTCCTTGTCGGTTACACGGCGGCGCGGAGCTTCGTCGAATTGTTTCGCCAGCCCGATGCCCATATCGGATTTCTCCTCGGTGGCACGACCATGGGGCAATGGCTGTCGGTGCCGATGGCTGCGTTCGGCGTCTATCTGATCGCTCGGGCCCTCCGGGACGCGCCGAGAGCCGCGTTGCCGACGGGTGCCGGCGAACGTTCGAGATAGGGAGGGAAAACAATGGCGACCATGGAAGATTTTCAATCCTCCGACGACGGCCCGGACGAAGACGTTCGTCGCGAGTTTCTGCTGGCGACAACGGCGACGGTCGGCGTTGTGGGTGTCGGCCTGGCGACATGGCCGGTCATCGACAGCATGAACCCGGCTGCCGACGTGCTCGCGCTTGCGTCGACGGAACTCAGCCTCGAGCCCGTCGAGACCGGGCAACGGATTACCGTCATATGGCGCGGCAAACCGGTTTTCGTCGAGCGGCGCACATCCGAGCAAATCACCCAGGCGCGCAGGGACGACGACGCGGAAATGATCGATCCCGAGCCGGACAGCGCGCGCGTTCGGCGCGAGGAGTGGCTCGTCGTGGTCGGCATCTGCACCCATCTCGGCTGTATCCCGCTCGGTCAGAAGGAGGCCGACCCGCGCGGCGAGTGGGGTGGCTGGTTCTGTCCGTGCCACGGCTCCCACTACGATGCGTCGGGGCGCATCCGCAAGGGGCCGGCACCTCGGAACCTGGAGATACCGCCATACAAATTTACGTCCGACACACAAGTCGTGATCGGCTGACCGGACGCGCGCGAGGAGAGTTGCCATGGTTGACCAAGTCGTATCGATGCCCCCCAAGAGCGATACCGGGGAAAGGAAACCCCGTCTTCGACGTCTCATGTTTCTCATCCCTTTTGCCGCGTTCGCCGGAATCGCCGTCGCGTTTGCCATAGGCCTGACGATGGACCCGCGCAAGTTGCCGTCGATGCTGATCGGCAAGGAGGTGCCGGAGTTCGATCTACCGCCGGTAAAGGGCCGGACATTGGGATTGTCGAGTAAGGACCTGAAGGACGAGGTCTCGCTGGTCAACGTATTTGCTTCGTGGTGCGTCGAATGCCGGGCCGAACATCCATTGCTCATGAAACTCGGTGCAAGCGGCCCCGTCCCCATTCACGGCCTCAACTACAAGGACAAACCCGATGATGCCGCCAACTGGCTCGATGGGTTGGGCGATCCCTATACGCGGACCGGAGCCGACATATCCGGCCGCGTCGCCATCGATTGGGGTGTCTACGGGGTTCCCGAGACCTTCCTCGTCAATCGCGACGGCAAGGTTGTCTACAAGCACATCGGCGCGTTGTCCTGGAAGACATATAACGAGAAAATCCTGCCGCTGATCGAAGACCTCAAAGGCGAGGACCGGTGATTCATGCCCGAAATCCTCGGTGTCGGCGTCTTCTGGGCCTTTCTGGCCGGAATCGTGTCCTTCCTGTCGCCCTGCGTGCTGCCGTTGGTGCCGGGCTACGTCTCCTACGTGGCCGGCCAGTCGCTGGGCGATATGGTCGACGGCGGGTTTTCCCGCGCGCGCATGATCGCGTTGGCGCTCAGCGGCAGCTTCGTGCTCGGGTTCACGGCCGTCTTCATCGCGCTCGGCGCCAGTGCCACCGTACTCGGCCAGCTCTTCCAGTCCTATCGATGGCAGGCCGACTTGGTTGCAGGCATGGTCATCGTGGTGTTCGGCCTGCATATGATGGGGTTGTTCCGTCTAGCGCTGTTGAATCGCGATATCCGCCTTCCCGCCGTGGGCACCGAGGGCACCGTGCTCGGCGCGTTCGTCCTCGGCGCCGCCTTCGCGTTCGGCTGGACGCCGTGCATCGGCCCGATCCTGGGTGCCATCCTGACCTTGAGTGCAGCGACAACAACGGTTGGCGGCGGGGTCGCCTTGCTCGCGGTCTATTCGCTCGGACTGGCGATTCCGTTTCTTCTAGTCGCCGCGTTTACCGGTACTTTCGTCGCGCGGATGAAAGGGTTGGGCCGTCTCGGTCGCAGACTTCAGGTCGCGTCGGGGGGCATGTTGACCCTGGTCGGCATCGCCATGGCGACGGGCTATCTGTCGCCGGTCGGCACCTGGATGCTCGACGCCTTTCCGTTCTTCCAGGAGATTTTGCTTTGAACGCGCATGAAACTCGAACCGGGGTCCGGACCCCATGGAGGTTGGAATGAACGTATTTTCAATCAAGGCCCGCACGTTTGGGCTCATAGTGTCGATAGTTATAGCACCTTTGGTTTTGGCCGACCCCGCGAACGCACAGGTAGGCCCGGAGCAGGTGCGGCGCCAAATGGAATCCGTCTACGGCGTCACGGTACTCCGCATACGCGAAGTCGTTGATAATGGTAATCCGGCCTACGCCGTTACCGTGATGAATCCGCCGGGTGATTTCAACGAGGCCTTTCAGGTCAATACGGTGGCCGTCGATCCGGAAACCGGCGCGCTTATTCCGCAATTTCGCGAAGGCGCGAACGGGGTTCGGCATGCGGCACCGCCGATTGCGCGTCGGACAAGTCCTCTGACGGCGGATACGCCTTAAGACGCGGTGGCGGGATAAATGATGAATAGGAGATTTCCATGAGAACCGCCCAAATGACGGGCATCTTGCTCGTGCTCGCCACGCCCATAAGCGCCCTCGCGGATACCCACGTCAAACATGGCGGCGAAGCGGCCTACATGCGCAGCTGTGTCGCTTGCCACGGTTCCGACGGTGCGGGGACGATGCCCGGAATTCCAGACCTTGGCGGGACCGATACCCCCTTGAACAAATCCGACGCGGTTTTGCTATCCAGCATCATGAAAGGCGTCGAATCCGAAAATGCCCCGCTGCCTATGCCGCCCAAGGGTGGTGACGACGCGCTGAGCAAGGCGGAAGCGCGCCAAGTGATCGACTACATGCGCCGCGCCTTTGGGGCGCAAGCGAAAGTCAACATGTGAAACCGAAACCAACCAAATCAAGAGGTTCGAAATGATTAGAAAGCCCTTCATTCCATTTGCTTTGGCCGTCAGCCTGATAGCCGCACCGACCGTCGCCAAACCGCTGGTCTACGTCGCCGCCGGCTCGGCCAACAAGATTATCGTCATCGATGCGGCGACCGATAAGGTCGTCGGTGAATACGATGATATCGACAATCCCCATTCGATCGTCTCGACCCCGGACGGCGAATACGTGCTGTCCGGCAGCCTCAAGGAAAAGCGAAGCGAAACCGATCCGGATAAACCGGCCGAAAGCACCGTTTACCTGGTCCACCCCGACCACGGCCACGTCATGCTGACCATGGCGGCGGAAGGCATGATCCACCATCAGGCGATCACGCCCGACGGCCGTTACGTTGTCTCGACCCACCCGACCAAGGGTAATATCAGCGTCGCGGACTTGGAGCAGAACAAGGTCGTGCGGACGGTCAAGACCGGTAACGCGCCCAACTACGCCCACGTTTCGAAGGACGGCAAGGAAATCTATGTCTCCAATAGCGGCGACGGCACAATCAGCGTCATCGATATCGGAACTTGGACGGAAATCCGGACGCTGCCAGCTGGCCCCGGTCCCGAACATCTCGCGCTGTCAACGGACGGAAAAACTCTCTACGTGACCAACCCCCGAGCCGGCACTATAACGTCCGTCGCCATCGCATCCGGCACCAAGAGCCGGACTTATCAGCTCGGCGGTAAGCTGCATGGCCTTGATATCAGCGATGACGGTCGAACGCTTTTCATCACCAACCGGAGCGAGAACAAACTGGTCGCACTCGATCCGCTGACAGATACCCGCCGGGTATTGCCGCTGTCGCCGGCACCCTATCACCTGGAAACCATTGACGGCACCGGAAAGGTTTACGTCTCTAGCAGTAAATCGCCGATTATTTGGGTCGTCGATCAGAAATCCGCCAACCTTATCGGCGAGATCGAAATCACCGGCGAGGGTCACCAGATGACAATCGTGCGTTAAGACCGCGAAATTAGGAACGCAATCATGAATTTAAAGGATAAGTTGTTGCCGGCGTTTGTTGCCTTGATCGTAGTGGGAGGCGCGGCAGCATTTGTCTCGGAGCTTTTCTCCCGCTCGAACGCGTCCGCGATCGTTGACGTCAAGGTACCGAAACTCTCGGAAACGGCTGCGCAAGGGAAACGTGCCTTCGATGCCAATTGTGCGACCTGCCATGGCGAAAGCGGCAGTGGCAGCGACCAAGGCCCGCCGCTGGTACATAGTATTTACAATCCTGGCCACCATGCCGACGACGCCTTTTTCCTAGCGGCGAAGAGGGGTGTCAGGCAGCATCATTGGCGTTTTGGCAACATGCCTCCGTTGCCCGACATGCGCGACGAAGACCTACGGACATTGGTTCAGTACGTTCGCGAACTGCAACGCGCCAATGGCATTACCTTTCAGCCTCACAATATGTAAGGGATTTTCGCATGCAATTCGGACTCTCACGTTTTTGGATAAGCTTTTTCGTTACCGTCGCTTTTGCTCCCTTAGCCGTGTATGCGGAGCCCGTTCCGTTGGACGGTATTGATCATGTCCATGGGTTGACTGTCGATAAATCAAACCCTGACCGACTATTATTGGCCACCCATCACGGACTGTTCGCTGCGACGGAAAATGGCTTGGCGGTCCGCGTCTCGAAATTAAACGCGGATTTCATGTCATTCGCCGAAGATCCGCTAATTCCCGGAAAACTATATGCCAGCGGCCATCCGGCGCAAGGTGGCAACCTCGGTGTAATGATCTCACAAGACGGCGGCGTCGTATGGGAGAATTTGTCCCAAGGGGACGGCGGGCCCGTTGATTTTCACGCTTTGAGCGTCAGTCCGGTGGACTCTCGTATTCTTTACGGTATTCACGAGGGACTTCAACTCAGTCGAGACGGCGGCAAGGTCTGGCAGCGCATTGCCGACGCACCAAAACGAACGTTTGCCCTCGCGGCGTCGGCAAAGGACGTCGACACCGTCTACGCAGCGACCATGCAAGGGCTTCTCGTCAGTCGTGATAGCGGTCGAAATTGGGAGGAGGCGTACTTCCTCAAACGACCTGCAACCATGGTGCACATCGCAGCCGACGGTCGCATGTATGCCTTTATTTATGGAGTCGGTCTTGTCAGTGCAGAGGAGCCGAGCTTTGCCTGGACGACGATATCGGAGGTGTTCCAGGATCGTGCGCTTATGTCTCTTTCGGTTCATCCGCAAGATAAAAGCCGGTTATTCGCCGTCACTGATACTAACGCGATCATGATCAGTAAGGATGGCGGAAAATCTTGGTTCTCCTTCGAAGGCAACCAACGCCAGACCGCAGAGGGAATTGCCGCAGGCGCGAAGTTGTACGCGGAGAACTGTCAGGCGTGCCACGGTGCCAAGGGGGTTGGCGAGCGCCCGGACAATCCAAATGCCCAGGACGAATACGGTTTTGTGGCCCCCGCCCTCAATGACGACGCCCACGGTTGGCATCATCCAGATGCGCAACTTGTCGAAACGATTCTCAACGGTTCACCACGCAATGAACGAATGATCGCCTGGAAAGAATCGCTGTCGCGCGAAGACGCCGAGAGTCTTGTCATTTATATCAAGAGCCTTTGGAGTTTCCGCAGCCTCGCTTGTCAGGGGACTCGGCATATGGCGTGTATGCGTTAAGCTGTCGTGCCAGAAACTGAGTTTCAATTACGCCGTTTCCTGACAATCGCGGCCATTCTTTTGAGTCTTCTGGTCGGGATATATGCGACGCTGTCCCATTTCGGCGCCCTCGAGATCCTTGGCAACCGAGAAACTTTCCAGGCGTGGGTCGATGAACTCGGAGCCTACGGTCCACTTGCCGTCATCGGCGCCATGACTACGGCAATCGTCTTCACACCGGTGCCGAGCGCGCCGATTGCGTTGGTCGCTGGCGCGGTCTACGGGCATGGGTGGGGGACTCTGTACATTCTTCTCGGGTCCGCTCTCGGGGCCAGCTCGGCTTTCCTGATCGCCCGCCTGTTCGGGTTCGCCATCCTTCGCCGTTGGTTCGGCGAAAAGTTGTCGCTCGGATTACTCGGATCGCAGAACGTGTTGATGGGCGTCGTCTTTGCCAGCCGTCTGCTGCCATTCCTGTCCTTTGACATCGTCAGCTACGCCGCCGGCCTGACGTCACTCACGTTCTGGCGGTTCGCCATCGCGACCCTAGCTGGGATCGCGCCTGCCAGTTTCCTGCTCGCCCATTTCGGCTCGGAACTGGCAACCGGCGATGCGATGCGGATTGCGGGGACCGTCGTGGCGCTCGGGGCCTTGACCTTGATACCGGTAATTATTGGACTGCGGCGCCGGCGAGCTGCGAACAGCTCTTCACCAATACCCAATCAACCGAAGACCAACGTATCTAAGATTCGCAAGTCGGTATAGGATCATTCATAGTATCCCTTGGAAAAACCCCTGATTGCCCGATCATCGACGCCTTGTATGTCGGTCGGCAAGACGTAAAAATAGTTTCGGATGACGCAATCCCACTGGATTTCGTTGGCTTAGGTATCGGTTCCATTCTCCCCGATTTCAAAGTAACCGTGCAGAAAATCACAAAATGGTTTGTCGAACGCGATCGCGTGTTGTCTGGCCCACTTCAATACAAACTCGGAAACTATGCTGTTGTCGTATTCACTGCACACGAAGGTGTCTTGAAACCGTTTCAGCATCCGCAGTATTTGCTGGTGCTCGTGCTTGTGGTCATCGAAATCGGGATAACCAGCGTCGAGCATCAACTGTTCTTCGCGTTCCAGGTTGCGTGTCATGAGACGGTGAGTGTCGGCGATTCGATCACAAGGTCCCTGTGAATTCATGCAAGTGGTTTGTTTGTGGAAGTAGCGATCGAGCACGAAAAACAGAGCTTCATAATTGGCGCCAATGATCTTGTCTCCGCTATTGATGTCAGTCATGGGAATCTCTTTTTTGGTGGGCACTCGCAGGCGTTGGTTTCAACTCGCGGGCAACGAACGGTTTTGGGGATATTCGTTCCCGGATTACCGGATTTTGAACCGAAATGGCGTAGTCGGGGGTCGATTTGACGCTTCTTGGTCCTGACGCCAATTGGAGACGAGGCCGACAACCGCAAAGGCGATAATGCTGACGGCGATGATTGCAATAATTCCATGAAATCCGAATAACCAATCCCATTCGCCATGGCCCCAGCCCATCATTCCCGTATGCATCCATTCGTCATTCGACATGATATTTCTTCTCCATCAACAACCGGTTTCGCCAGCCTTTGTTCGAAGTGCTGCTTCAACCTGAAATCCGGAAATGTATTTCCGGCACATCTTCTCGAAGTCCATAAAATTGGATGAGGTAGCGGGCGGCGGCCCGCCCCAAGGGGTATTCCTCGGTATCCGGTAACGGCGGCTCAGTAATCATTCCTTGTAGGGCAACCGAAATAGACGTGGGGCGGTGCCCGGCAATGTTTCGAGGGAATTCTTGGTCGCTGGACGGCGACGACTCGCTCGTGCCAACATCGGAGTGACCGAAGCGTTTGACGTCGACTTGTGGTGCATCCACGGGCTCGACGGCGCGTCTCGAAAATTCCGCTCCGTGGTTGACGGTGGCATTCTGCAGCGGGCTTACGAAGAGCCCGTAACGTTCATAATCCAACGGTGCGACATTGATCATCATTGTGGGCTCCAAACCAAACGAGGCGTTTTCTCATGCCCCCGTCCAGGTTGGAATTTAAGCAGGGAAATGTTTCCAAAGTTTGGCGGCCTTCCCCGTTTTTGTAACAAAGATTGACGGCGCACGCGGCTGTCACAATTCGGCACAATCTTTCCGCCCAAAGTTTTTGGCGTTCGAGCGCCCTCTGCGAACGCAGATTGTAGCCGATCAACAACTTTCTCAGCGATCCCTTTGGAGACGGTTAGTTTCCAGGCTTCTTCCCTCCGCCATTTTTCTTTGCTAATTAATTATTTAATTACAGTAAGTTAGCATTTGTAT
>Ga0055584_100000168_pt1 | contig 62214 bp, 46 predicted proteins | sample OSDHelmetaG_FD_58716 | JGI IMG/M metagenome (GOLD analysis project Ga0055584, IMG submission 58716) | Pelagic marine sediment microbial communities from the LTER site Helgoland, North Sea, for post-phytoplankton bloom and carbon turnover... | ecosystem: Environmental > Aquatic > Marine >... | reverse complement strand
CTTCTGCGCAGCCTCCAGCTCGCTATACCCGCAGGAATAACAGCTTTCCGCCTCGTGATCGACGGGACGCAAACATTTCGGACACTTCATTTCACCAGCAACAACAACGACAATTCAACATCTTTATCTAAATTATCAATATTACAAGATTATAAAGATAATTTAAATAAGTCAAGTGATTAGAGTGTGTTTGGTGGGTGCCTGAAGAAAGTGCCCAAAATGGGCTGTTTGGGAAGTGTGCGGATTATTTGCGCGGCGGTGGGGAATTTTGACCTCTGATCTACCTCACCCCAAAGGTCCGCTCATACCTCGGCATTTCATTCTCCTCCCAGCTCTTGAAGCCATTGAGCGTATCATGCCATTGCGGCTCCTGGTGAGTCCCGGACCATTTTTTCCCTTCGGCGACGACTTCTTTCACAAAGTCAGATCTATCCTGCGCGAGATCGTTTTTTTCCTCGGGATCGTTCGCGACGTCGAAGAGCTTCCACTTGCTGAACTGCTTTCGGTAGGCTTTCAGGTTGCCCCGACGAATGGCGACTTCATTTCCACTACCATGATGACGTATCCAGAAAATTGGCTCATCTTCGCGTGAATTTTCCCCAGCAAGCAAGGCATCCCAAACATCAACTCCATCGAGAATTTTCTTCTCGGGAACTTCGGCTTTTCCCAATCCGGCAAAGGTCGGGTAAAAATCGAGGGCAGAAACAGGGTGGTCGTAGACTTTGCCTGCCGAAATTTTCCCCGGCCAGTGCATGAACATAGGCACGCGGATCCCACCTTCCATCGTCGAGCCCTTGTCATCCTGCAGTGGTGCATTGCTTGCTGCCTGGAGAATCTTCCCCCCGTTGTCGCTCAGAAAAACGATCAGGGTGTGTTTCTCGATGGAATCATTCTCGTCACCATCCCCGTTTGGATCAGACAGCGTATCCATGATCTGAGCCATTCCGCGATCCACGGCATACATCATCGCAACGTAATTCTGTCGACCCTCGTAGTCCCGGTAGTCGACTCCGTTCTGTGGATTCTCCGGTTTGTGATTCGGATACAATTTCTGCAAGTCCTCCGTCTTTCCCTGCAAAGGGGAATGGGGAGCATTATAGGAGAGGTAGAGAAAAAACGGCTTTTCTCCCTCCGAGCTTTTTCGAATGAAGTCAGCAGCCTCTTCCGAAAGTGTGTCAGTCAGGTAGGCTCCTTCGGGAGAAAGAACATCCTCTCCGTTGCGCTCGAGAAAATACTGATAGTCGTTAACCTTCGGCTCCACTTTGTCGGTTACGGAGGGATAGTACTGATGCCCGCCTCCAAGGAATCCGTAGAACTCTCTGAAGCCCCGATTGTTTGGATGAAAGTCCTCCGCATAGCCGAGATGCCATTTCCCAACGCATCCCGTATCGTAACGTGCATCCTGCAGGACAGAGCTGATAAGGGTTTCCTCCACCGGTATCCCTTTCAAATTGTAGTCCTTCAGGTTCAAAGCCTTGTTCGGAAGATTCTTCTGCCCGCCAAAGCAATGCGGCATACGCCCGGTAAGGAGCGCCATGCGACTCGGGCCACAGAATGGATGCGCAACGTAGGCTTGTTTAAAAACCGTGCCTTGCTTCGCAAGCGCGTCGATGTTCGGAGTCACCACATCCGTTTCGACACCGAACAGTTCCGCATTGAAGCCCACATCCGCGTAGCCAAGATCGTCGAGCAGAATCAGAAGAATGTTGGGGCGATCGTCTGCTCCTAAAGCAGCCAAGGAACCAGCGATGCCGATAGCTATAAAAAAAATAAGGGGAGAAAACGGAAAGCGGGTTTCGTTCATGAGAAAGTGGAGATCTTCTTTTTCATACCACTGCCGCAGAGACAATATCTAACGAAATAAATTGGCAGACACCGGCAATGTTTGATCCACTTTGTGGTGAGCAGTCCAATTCCTACAGGTGTTTGCTCAATTTCTTCTCCGCAAAATCTTGAATTCCCGAAGCCAAAGCTTTTGAGTCTTAGAAAAGGGATCATGAGAACGGAACTTGAGAAGTCCGATTCTCGTTCGACGACTGAATCTGCCCTCTATTTCCCCCATGCGAATCTTGCTCCCTCTCATTTTCCTATCTCTCATCCACTCGGGCCACGCTGCGGATCGCCCCAATTTCGTGATCTTCTACGTCGATGATCTGGGATGGGCCGACACCTCCGTTCGGATGATGGATTCCGACCCTGACTCCGCCAGTGATTTCCATCAGACGCCACATCTCGAAAAGTTGGCCGCACGCGGAATGAAATTTTCCGCCGCCTACGCGCCGGCACCGACCTGCACTCCGTCGCGCAAAAGTATCCAGTTCGGAAAAACGCCGGGACGCCTCGGCTACACCTTCGTTCACGACGTGCTGGCCTTGGAGAAAAAGCTCGAGTGGAAAGACGAAGTCTCCCTCGCCGATATTCTCAAGACTGCCGAACCCGACTACATCACTGCCCATTTTGGAAAAGGAATGAGCAGCGAACAGATGCGCACAATTGGATACGACGTCACTGATGAGGTTGACGGAAAAGCCGGCAACGGAAACTTCCACGGTGACTACATCAGCCTGAAAGACCGCACTCATCTTCCCCCGGACAATCCAAAACGCATGCCGGAACTGAAAAAGCGATCTGTCGAATTTGTCGAAGAGCACAGCGGCAAGCGTCCGTTTTTTCTCATGGTTTCCCAATACGCCGTCCATGTGCCGCATGCGGCGCGTCCGGAATTGATCGAAAAATATCGCAAGCTCCCTCGCGGCAAACATTGTAAAGACGACGACTATCTTCCCACCGAAGAAATCCCCAAGGGAAAGAAAGTCGGCTCATGGCGACTCCAATACGCAGCCATGCTGGAAGAAGTCGACGAAGGTCTCGGTGCGATCATGGAAGCTATCAAAGCATCCGGGCAGGTGGATAACACTTACATCGTTTTCACGTCCGACAACGGTGGTGGGCTCACTCCGAACGGATCGCTCAATGGCGGAAAAGCCAATCTCTACGAAGGTGGTCTCCGCGTTCCTTTTGTCGTCGCCGGCCCCGGCGTGAAAGCTGGGGATCAGTGCGACATTCCTGTCTCGCAATGGGACTTACTATCAACGTGGCATGATCTTTCGGGCAGCGAGGAACCGCTCCCCGAAAATCTCGACGGCGGCAGCCTGCGTGAAGTTTTCGAAAAAGGAAACGACGGAAAAGTGAATCGACCGGTCGAGGGCTTCGTCTTCCACTATCCATGTTATTTTGCCCCACCGCTAAGTGTGATTCGGTTAGGAGATTACAAGTTGATGGAGCACCACCTCACCGGACAACAGAAGCTCTACAACATCGCCACCGACTATCAGGAAAATCACAACCTCATCTATGAGAACCCCAAGAAGGCGCTGGAGCTCAAAGCGGTGATGGATGAATACCTGCAATCGATCGATGCCGAAAAAGTCGAAGACGTTTATCGAGCCCGGTTCGCCGAGCTTGACCGCTTCGAAGAGATGGCTCGGAAAAAACACCGGAAGGAAGTCGAGAAGGCGAGTGGCGATGCGACTGCCATTGCTGACGCTGATGACGAACTTCAGAAAGACCTCGAACGATTTGAGAAAAATCGAAAGGAATGCCAGGCGAACATGAATGGAATTACATTTTGATGAACTCGAATGCAGTTCAGAAAATTCGCGACCATTCGCAATCCATTCGTCTTAGCGCGGCGAATTCGTGCCTGATCCTCCTCCTCATCTTCTCCCAGATGCAGGCCGAAGAGAAGCCGCCAGCCACCGACTACTGCGCCCAACTCGAACACGAAATCCAGGATCGCAAACACGGCTTCCTCGCCGGTAACGTCACCTACTACGTCGGCGGTTTTCATGCGAGTTGGAAACCTATCGAGGACGAAACGATCGGCCTCACCCACCCCTTCCACCACGATCTCCGCAGCCGCGGCGTTGGATTGCTCGAAAGCGAGATTAACGGCAAGGAAAACACTGGTACCGGAAACGATTACAACGGCTGGGAATTCTACAAAGATACCCGCGTGCTCTACGGCACCGTTCACGTTGACGGGAAATCCTACCAAAACCCCAAACCTACCAGCATGCGATGGAGACCCGACCGGATGATCTGTGTCTACGAGTTGGAGGGAGTGACAATTCGAGAAGAGAAATTCATCGCAGCCAACGACGCAGCGGCTTCCCTTATCACCGCAAGTAAACCTATCTCCATCGAATTTTCCGGACACAGCTTTTTTCACCGGAACAGTGTCACTTCAACCGCAGCAATTCGTCACGATGCGAAAACAAACACTCTCCTCATCACAGAAGGCGGAACCGTCAAATCCAGACCCGATCCCGACGGCCCCGAAAGAATCGGCCCATGCGTTTACGAGGGAATGACAACTGTCCTCTCTTCCTCTTGCGACATCGGGAGCTCTCTCTCAACCCGCACAGACGAACGCGGCATGCAGCACTACACCTTTACAGTCCCCTGCAACAGCGGAGGCACCGTCGTCTCCTGGGCGATGCACGACAACCCTGATATTGCCATATCCTCAGCGCGTGAAATCTTTACCAAGCACAAAAAGATGCTCAATGCGAAGACGGCAGAAATGAATCGCCTCCTCAATGAAGAGATTCCTTACTTTCGCTGCCCGGATCAGAAGTTCGTCGACATCTACTACTACCTCTGGGCGATTTACCTGATGTATTCCATCGAAGTCGGAGAAGGCTGGGAAATGGAAAACCACACCCAGACCGCGGTGAACAATTTCCTCGGCATCCACCGATACGATGCCGCATTTCAAATCAAAGTCGGAGCTTGGACAAATGACAAATCCCGACACGCCTATGGCAACGTGCTTACCTGGAAACACCTCACGGAAAACAACCGCTTTCGTGAGCTACCCAACGGACTTCGCATGTTAGCGGATAACAAAGGCATCGCGTGGCACAGCGGCGCTTACGGGAACGAAACATCCGAACATGTTCTCGGAGCCTGGCAGATCTACCAACACACCGGCGACGTCGATTTTCTCAAGGACTGCTACGAAGACCACTTCGCGACCTTGTTCTGGGAGAACCCGTCCGGCTTTGCGATGAATGACTTTGAGGTCGTCGAAGCGCTCGAAAGAATGGCGAAACTCACCGGGAACGAATCCGATGTCGAGCACTGGCAGAAACTGATTCGGCGCGATCCCGAACACATTCGACACATGTTCGAGCAGCGCTGGGAAACCAACGATGTTTCCAACTTCTTTCTCGCTCCCAAAAACCGCATGCTCATGACCAACGGATTCTGGGCAATGCGCTCCCGGCATTTCCCGAAAGATTACGCCAGCATCATGGTCGACGCCTGGGCGCTCGATCGGGAGAAAGGATTCTACGGAGAATTCTTCCCTCTCGCGATGGCGAAAGAGTCGATGGAGACGTTCAACACCGATGTCGATCATTCCTTTGGCTACACGCCGGACACAGCTTATTTCACACTCGATGGGATGTTTTGTCAGGATCTAGGAGATGTCGCTTCCGAACTCACGCTTAACCATCTTGCCAATTACAACTGGCACAAGGAATGGAACATCCCTGTCGCTCCCGAAGCCTACGAACGTGACCTGACCCTGTTCGGCGATCAATATTCCAATTTCAATGCAGGGAAAATTCTCCTCTATCTCGAAGGCCTTGGCGGACTCAGCTACTCGATTCCAGACGAAAACCTCACCGTTCGGCCAGCGCTTCCCGAGTCATGGGATTGGATGGAGATCCGCCTCCCTATCGCAGGCGAATGGACAAAAATTCGATATGGAAAGAATCAGGTCGACGTGACCGGGTGCCCGTTAGAAGTTCACATTCCAAACAGGGTTGAGTGAAGCACCCAAGCCTGTTGAGTGGCTAGCAAAAAAAATCAGGATGTGGCAGCCTCCGTAGCTGCATTTGATAAAATGCAGACCGCAGATCAAATGCCCACCGCGACAGGTCGACCGCCGGGAATTCCCACGAAGTTTCTTTACGATTGTTGCGCTCGCATCTGTTGAGAAAGCAAAAAGTAAGGCGCAGCATCCGCCCCAAAGGGGCAACATCAACCTAGCCCAGGGCAGCGCCCTGGGGTTCCCAGCAAGTCTTTCGGAGCCCTGACAGGGCGGATTCAAACCGCCGACTTTGAATCAAACTGAGTCGCACTTTCAGTGCTTGGGGCAAGGATCAATCCGTTTCCCGGGGGGTCGCCCCGGGCTAGCTTGAATATGCCCGTTGGGCATTTACTTTCTCGTTCTTTTCTCTCCGAAAAATTGAATGGCTTCTTTTCCACAATTGCATTGAACTCGAATCATGAAAAACCTCCTTTTTCTCTCTCTCGCCTTCATCGGCGCATTCGCTCAGGCAACTGATAGACCCAACATCATCCTGCTCATGGGTGACGATCATGGCTGGGAGGAAGTTGGCTACAATGACCATCCGTATGTGAAAACGCCCTACCTCGACGAGATGGCTACTGCAGGGCTTCGCTTGGATAATTTCTATGCGCAGCCGAGTTGCTCTCCAACCAGAGGCAGCGTTCTCACCGGTCGCCACCCGAATCGCTACGGGATCTTTCGTCCCGGTTATTCGATCCGGCCTGAAGAAACCACTGTCGCCCATCTGCTTCAAGATGCTGGCTACGCGACGTCTCATTTTGGAAAGTGGCATGTGGGGCCGGTTAAGAAATCCTCCCCAACCAATCCAGGCGCGATGGGATTTCAGGAATGGTTTTCCCACGATAATTTCTTCGAACTGGACCCTGTCCTTTCTCGCAACGGCGGACCGCCAAAGAAGTTCTATGGTGAGAGCTCGGATATTCTTGTCGATGAGGCGATCAACTACATCGAGGAACGAAAACAGGACAGGAAGCCCTTCTTCACGATCATCTGGTTTGGCTCTCCTCACGAACCCTACAGCGGGATCGAAACCGACCTCGCCCTGTATCACGATTTGCCGAAGAAATATGCGGATGTCGAAGTCAGCCTGACCTCAAACGAAACCGGCTTGCGCGTGAAACGTCCCCTGCGGGATGTCCTGATCGAACGCTATGCCGAGATCACGGCAATGGACCGCTCCATCGGCAAATTGCGCAATGCTCTCCGAACTCTTGAGCTTAAGGAAAATACGCTGCTCTGGTATTGCGGAGACAATGGCACACCCCCTAGCGGACTCCGAGAATCTCGCTTTCGGGGACTCAAAGGAAAAGTGTATGAAAATGGCATTCGAGTTCCCGGAGTCATCGAATGGCCAGCTGGCATACCTTCGCCACGAACCACAACCGTGAGCGCCCACACCTCCGACATTCTACCCACCCTTTGCGCTCTAGCTGACACCCAGGTTCCCGAAGTGCCTCTCGACGGGATTGACTTGGTTCCTCTCCTGCAGGGAAAAATGGAGCAACGCCCCGAGCCGATTGAGTTTTGGAATTTCCCAGTGAGCGCGAACACGGGAAAAGGAAAACCCTACATCGACTTGGAACTGCAAATGGGCACGACTCCTTTGGCCAAACAAATGCGCGGTCTCTACACGCGAAATTTCGTGAACTATCATCATGCTGAAGTGACAAAAGAAAATTTCACCGGGGCGAGGACCATCATCGTTGATGACTACAAACTGGTCATCGACGGAGACAAAAATTCCGGCGTCGAACTTTTCGATCTCAAAGCAGATCTTGCCGAGGAAAACAATCTGGCTGAGTCAAAGCCAGAAGTAGTCGAGCAGATGTCCAAGCAATTACGCAAGTGGCAAGAGGACGTGCTGAACAGCTTGATGGAGCAGGACTACAAATAGTCGAGTTTTTCACCACCCATTCAGCTCAGCGATCCTGCCCAAAATACCAATTCCGTATCTCCCTTGTCGATCCCCTTGGTTTTCTACGAATTTTTTAACGAGCGGATGCGCCGGCTCTCCCATCCAATCGAGGACGTTGTGGAGCATCATTTCGTTCTTCGTTCCCTTGAAGAGAAGCTCGTCAAGACAGGCGAATGCCTTTTCAGACTGACCCAGTTTGATCAACGTCCAGGCGGCCATCATTCGCACCTCGTGTGAGTCGTCGGCGAGAGCTTTCTCGAGAGTTTCTGCAGCGGCAGACGCATCGTCTTCCAAGAGGTGGAGTCCGACAATTGCCCACCAGCGCAAGCCTTCATCCTTGTCAGACATTGCACTAACAAACGCATCAAGATTGCCCTTATCCCGGACAAGAGCGAGATCGGCAGCGTCCAGGTAAGTGGCTAGTGGATACAGCTTCTCATTGCGAATCATCTCGTAAATGGTCACCCCATTCTCTTCCGCGCGTCGAACGCGCATCTGCTCAGGAAGCAGGCCGGAATCGTAAAGTTCGAGCTGCTGCTCTCGCAGAGCTTTTTTCAGCTCCGCAATTTTTTCCTGATGGTCCTCTTTGTCGATGAGGTTGTCGACGTTATCGAAATCGCTTTCGTTGTCGTAAAATTCCTCCGATACGCGAGGACGGAAAAAGCGCCCCGTAACGTCATTGGTTTTTCCTTCCCGGTGATGCTGCTCCCAGGCTGGTGTCGCTTTCGCTTTCCAGAGATAGGCAAGATGCTGTCCCGCTGGCGCAAACGGAAAGTAGTTTTTATGATAGGAGAAGCGCTTGTCTCGCATCACCCGAACGTTGTCGAGACGCTCATCAGCGCGCTCGCGAAAGGCGAAGTGAAACTCAGGCTCCTGCTCGACCCCCTCACCAAAGAAAACCCGGCCTTGAAAGGTGTCCGGAATTTCCGCACCGGCGAGACTCAGCCAGGTCTTTGGCATATCAACGAAGCTGACAAGACGATCAACCGTCATCCCTGGCTTATCGGCAGGGTAGAGATGCTTGAATTTTTCAGGAACGCGAACGATCAGCGGGCAGTGGACCCCGCTGGAGTAGACGAAGCGTTTGCTACGCGCCATGACTCCTCCGTGGTCGGAGTTGTAGATAACGATCGTGTTTTCAGCGAGACCATCTTTCTCCAGCTCGGCGAGGCACTCCCCCACCTTGCTGTCCATGTTCTCGACGGCGTCCGCGTATTTCGCGTAGTTCTTTCGGATCACCGGGAGATCAGGGTGGTAGGAAAATAGCTTCATCCCCGCCGGATCATTCTTTGTGCCTTCCACATCACCATGAGCTCTGCTTTCGTGGCTCTCCGTAAAATTGACAACGCAGAAAAACGGCTGACCGGGCTCGCGTTTTCGCCATCCATATTTCACACCCTTACCTAAATCCCAAGGCTCCTTATCTTCACGCCCACCAATATTGTAATCTGTCTTGCCCGGATTCGATGTGTGATAACCCGCCTTGTTCAGGAGATCTGGATAGTAGAAGATCTGCTTGTGCGGAATTTCATTCCGACTTCGCATCGGCTGCGTGCCGTTGGAGACACCATACATTCCCGTGATCCAGCATGAGCGAGTCGGCGCACACACTGCGGCATTGTCGAAGCAGTTGAGATAGCGAAAGCCTTCCGATGCGAGTTTGTCGATATTGGGCGTCTGCGCATTGGTCCCGCCGTAGCAGCTTACCCACGAGATGCCGTTGTCCTCACTCGTGATCCAAAGGATGTTAGGGCGCTCTTCAGCGAAAGCAGTGACTGCGAAAATGGAGACGCAGATAATCAGAAAGAGATTTCGTATTTTCATATCGGAAAAAATCCCGCTGCAGTAAAGACGAGAAAACGGGGAGGTGGAATATTTTTTACCTACTTTCTCTTATGTGACTGAAGAGCCATTTGAAGAAATCTGGATCAGAATACGGACGCCGCCCAGCGTCGTGACCCATGTCTTCAAAAATAATCAGCTCCGCCTTTTTCCCTCCAGCTTTTTCGACAGCCTCGAGAATCATCTCTCCACGATCAGCAGGCACGACTTTATCCTTCGCTCCGTAATAGGTTCGCATTGGCAAAGTCGCGAGATTCTTTCCCCACAGTTCGAGCTCTGTCGTGATGTCCTTCGGCCCACCGGGACCGATGCCACCAACCATCGGCGCAATAGCAGCAAAGTGCTCCGGATTCACTCCCGCCCAAGCGTAGGTGCCATAACCGCCCATGCTGGAACCAGTCAGGAAGACGCGGTCTGGATCAATGGGAAAGGTCTCCAGCAGATGGGCCAGCAATACGTTCAAGTCCGCCGGTAACCATCCCCCTTCGGCCTTAAACTTGATCGCACTTCTGCCTGCCTGAGGAGCCACAACAAGAGATTCGATACCCGCTTTTTGCATCGTCCGCAATGGACCAAGGGGCGCACCTTTGACCTTCTGAATATCCATCCCTGTCCCACCGCCACCATGAAGCACGATAAGAAGTGGAATCTTTTTCCCGCCCTCCAGTAAGTCCTCACCGTGAACCCAGAAATCCGGATTCAGCGAAATCGTTTTTGCCGCAGCAGATTCCGGCAATCGGTGGACAGCCCCTCCGGGTGGCCGGGACTGAGCTTGTAGAGCAATGGCGGATAAAAAGAAAAGAGAACAGGCAAGGGAAATTCGCATCATGATGTTCCCCACTTTACTAGGGCCCGTCGATTCTTCAATCTCATTAGACGAGCGACGCAACAGCGGGCAAGGCCGCTTATTCCATCGATCTTCAGGGAGACTTTATGGCCGAGTTCGCAGACTGAAAGGATAGGGCTGGGAAATCACGAAATGACTGGTTCGATTACGGCCGAAATGTGCCTAATTTTCTTCCTGCGTAATTCCGTCCGCTGACATATGGTCCGCGCGCCCGACCTTTTCTTTTACGATGAAATTCACCTCCTCCCTTTTGCTTACTGCCATTCTTGGCGCCTCCCTTTCGTTTGGCAACGAGGTCAAACAATTCGAGCCAATTGGCACACTGCCGTATCTCTCTGTCGAAGAGAGCCTGAAGACATTTCAACTGCCCGAGGGCTACCGACTTGAGCCGGTTGTGACCGAGCCGCAAATCACTGAGCCAGTCGTTTGCGCCTTTGATGGAAACGGCCGCCTCTACGTTGTCGAAATGCGTACCTACATGCAGGATGCCGACGCAACCGGCGAGCAGGAAGCAACCAGCCGCGTGTCCCTTCACGAAGATACCAATGGCGACGGCGTCATGGATAAGCATTCTGTATTCGCCGATAACCTGCTCCTTCCACGCATGGTGCTTCCGCTTGATGATCGAGTCCTCATCGGAGAAACGAACACCCTAGACATCTACTCCTATCGTGACACTGACGGCGACGGAGTCGCTGACGAAAAAAAGATCTGGTACGAAGGAGGACCACGTGGAGGAAACATGGAGCACCAGCCCAGCGGACTGATCTGGTCCATGGACAATTGGATTTACACGACCTACAACGCATATCGTCTTCGCAACAATCCCGACGGCCTCGCCCACAAAGAGGCCACCGCTGCCAACGGCGGGCAATGGGGGCTTTGTCAGGATGATCATGGCAAACCATGGTTCGTCAATGCCGGCGGCGAACGCGGCCCATTGAACTTCCAGCAACCTATCGCCTACGGCGCTTTCAATGTGCCAGATCAATTTCCCGTCGATTATCGCGAAGTCTTTCCCCTCGTTGGCATTCCCGATGTCCAGGGTGGCGAGAAACGCTTTCGCCCCGATGAGAAAACTCTCAATCACTTCACAGCCACTTGCGGTGAAGAAGTCTTCCGGGGCGACCGACTCCCTGAGGACCTGCGCGGCGACCTGCTTTTCTCCGAGCCAGTGGGACGCCTCATTCGCCGAAGCAGAGTTGAGGTTCGCGATGGTATCACCTATTTGAAAAACGCCCACCCCGGCACTGAGTTCATCCGCTCGACCGATCCGAATTTCCGTGCCATGCACATGGTCAATGCCCCCGACGGAACTCTCTATGTTGTCGACATGTATCGGGGCATTATTCAACAAGGAAACTGGACCAAACCCGGCAGCTACCTTCGAGGAGTGATTGATGAATACGGCTTCGCCAAGAACATTCAGCGCGGGCGAATTTATCGTCTCGTGCACGAAGACTTTGAGCCAGGCCCTCAGCCAAAAATGCTCGACGAATCTCCTGCTGAACTCGTCGCCCACCTCGAGCACCCGAATGGGTGGTGGCGTGACACCGCGCAGAAGCTGATCATTCTACGCGCCGACAAATCAGTCACCCCTGCTCTCGAAAAGGTTGCCAGCGAAAGCCAATCGGACCTTGCTCGCATGCATGCTATCTGGACGCTGGAAGGACTTGGCTCCCTCACTCCGGAATTTGCCAGCGAAAAAATGAAGGATGAACACGCCTCCGTTCGCCGCACCGCAATTCGTGCCAGCGAGACCTTGTTCAAAGCAGGTCAAAAGGAACTGCAAACAGACGTCGTCGCTTTAGCCAATGATGCCGACCCCAATGTCGCCATTCAGAGTCTGATGACTGCAAAGCTGCTGAAGTTCGACAACTACGGAGAAATCATCCAAAGCACAATTTCAGAAAGTGAAAGCCAGGGTGTGAAGACCTTCGGCAAGCAACTCATCTCCGGAGCACAGAAGACTCCACCCAAGCTCAGCCCTGAGGAACTCACGCTCTACAAAGAAGGACAGATTATCTATGCATCCCTTTGCTTTGCCTGCCACGGCGGCGATGGAAAAGGCATGCCGATCCCAGGAGGCGACAACCTTCGTCTCGCCCCCTCCTTGATCAATTCGCAGATTCTTCACGGACATCGCGATCTCGCTCCTAAAGTTGTCCTGCATGGACTCACCGGGCCAGTCGAGGGAAAAGCTTATCCTGGAGAAATGATCGCCATGGCTTCGAACGGAGACAAGTGGGTCGCATCGGTTCTGTCCTACATTCGCAATAGCTTTGGCAATCAGTTAGGGTTCCTTACGGAAGCAGAAGTGAAACGTATCCGCGAAGAAAACGCAGATCGAAAAGTGCCTTGGACAGAAGGAGAGCTTCTCGTCAGCGTTCCCCAAATCATTCCCAACCGAGCCGACTGGAAAATGTCCGCAAGCTATGGCAAGAATAATTTGAAAAGCGCGATCGACGGAAATCTAAACACTCGTTACACCACAGGTCGAAGCATGGAGCCCGGCATGTGGCTGCAGGTTGAGCTTCCCGAAGTGACTGACGTCGCCGGCCTCATCCTCGATGCCGCCGGATCCCGAAACGACTACCCCCGCGGCTGCGAGGTTCACATTTCCACCGACGGAAAAAACTGGAGCAAACCGATCAAGAAGAAGGAAGAGAAGTCTCCCAAGATCACCATCGACTTCAAAGAGCAGCCCGCCAAATTCATCAAAGTGACCCAGACCGGAAAGCACAAACTGTTTTGGTCCATACACGATCTGCAGGTTTTGCGGGCGGCTGAGTAGGATACACCTTTGCAATTGTCGAATGCAGCCACATTGACTCCGCTATCCATGTAGCGGAACTTGTGAAAGTTCCGGCGAAAAGAGTGCGAGAAGACAAACTTGGAACGTTCGTTTCGGAAGAGTTACCACTTCCTCTAGATATCTCTCCACTCAGTAACGAAATTTGAAAGGTTTCGATAGTTGCCTACTACTCACTGCCAATTCAGTCGAGGAGTTCGTTGGCCAGGGCCAATTCAATCAACGCTTTCGTTTTCCGGGATCCCTCAATCGGGTCCATGTCATGCCCTTCGAACTCGATCGAAATAACTCCGGAGTAATCAGAGTCATGAACGATTTTCAGCATGCGGAAAAAGTCGGTCTTTGTCTCTTGCCCCTCTTCGTCGAAATCGAAAGCCTTCGCACAAACCGCTACCGCATGAGGAAGCGTTTTCTCGACAGCTTCGTAGCGATCGTATTCTCCGAAATTATTGAAGTCGGGAAGCAATCCCGCATTCTCCCGGTCGAGCTTCTCCATTGCCGCAAGGAGCCAGGCAGGATCCTGAGAATTTCCGCCGTGGGGTTCGATGACAACTTTTACGCCCGATGGTTTTGCGTAGTCGCAAAGCGCGCCCATTCCGTCGGCCGCATTTTTCAGATTCTCTTCGCGATCACCTCCCGAGCGGCAATTGACACGGATCGCATCGCACTTTAGTTGCGCTGCGCAATCAATCCAGCCTTTGTGTTCGTCGACGGCTCTTTTCCGGGCCGCTGCATCAGGCGAGTCGAGTTGGTCTTTGGCATCGACAAGGATGAGAACATTTTTCATTCCCTCCCCAAATGTCCGCTTCGCAAGTTCTCCGACATAAGCCGTATCGGTGTGCTTGCCGTTGAAAGGGCGATTCCAATATTCGATGTGCGTAATCCCAAGCTCCTTTTTCACCAGAGCAGGATAGTCGAGATGATCGAGCTTTCCGCTTTTGAGCCAGCGGTTGAAAGTATACTCCTGGATTCCAATTTGAAATCTCTCCTCTTTGGCTGGCAGATTCGATTGCAAAAAGAATGCTGGCGATGCGGCAGCAGCAGCAAGAATACGTCGTCTGGGAAATGTGGTCATAGAAAAATAGAAATAACTTCCTAACACTTACACCTTAGGCTCCCAACCATCGCGATAGCTTCGCTTCACCAACTTCGAAGCCTCTTCGTTGTCGGTCGACTTCATGTTAGGTCCATCCCAGTTGATAGGACGGCCTTCGCCAATATTCTGTGCAATACAACCTAACAGAATCACTTCGGTCAAATAGCCTGCGACTTCAAAATTGGAGTAGGCGGGGTCTCCGCCTTTCATCATGTCGAACCATTCTTTGACGTGGCCGGGCGAACGCGGAATCGACTGGGGAATCGCTTTGCAGAACTCGTGCTGATCTCCAGGGATGTAGACCTTGTCATCCTTTCTCATCAGCGAAAAGTCGCGTCCGTAGTCGTCGCCGGAGTATAGCTCGCCTTCGTCTCCAATGATAAGGCATCCGCTCGTAGGAAGCTTCCCTTGTGCCGCGACGACGTGTTTCGTCAAATCTGAGTACGGGCGGATCGGCCAGAAGTCTGCGGTCGGCTTTCCTTCGTACCAATAAAATTTCAATGGAGGCCATCCTTCGCGCGCAGGAAAATCAAATCGAATACGCGAACTCAATGGGAAGGTCTCGGGGTAATCGCGCGAAGAAAATTCGCATTCGATACGGGTGGGATACCCGAGCTTGAGAGCACGGAACGGCATGTTCACCGTGTGGCAGGCCATGTCACCAAGAGCGCCGGTTCCAAAGTCTTTCCATCCACGCCACTTGAAGGTGTGATAGACGCCCTTCTTGTAGGGCCGATCTTCAGCAGGCCCAAGCCAAAGATCCCAGTCGAGATTTTCGGGGATGGGATCTTCCCCTTCCGGTCGCGCGAGACCTTGTGGCCAAATGGGGCGATTAGTCCAGACGTGGAGTTCTGTCGGCTTTCCAACCGCGCCGCTATGAATCACTTCGACACTGCGGCGGAGTCCATCCATCGCGCTGCCCTGATTGCCCATCTGGGTCGCAAGATTTTTTTCCTTCGCAAGCTCCTTCATCGTCCGCGCTTCCCAAACAGTCTGGGTGAGCGGCTTCTGAACGTAGGCATGCTTGCCTAACTGCATCGCCTGGATCCCGGCAACGCCGTGGCAGTGGTCAGGAGTCGAAACAGTCACGGCATCGATCTGGTCGGCCATCTTGTCGAACATCTCCCGGAAATCCTGGAACTTCGCCGCCTTCGGGAAATTCTTCGCCATCTTCTCCAGCGTATTGGTATCGACATCGCAGAGAGCTGCAATTTCACCGCCCTCTTTTGCCGCGTTCTTCGTGTCGCTATCGCCTTTGCCGCCGACACCTATGCAAGCGACTCGGATTTTGGAATTCAAATTCTGCCCGCGAACAATGGCAGGGAATCCGATGGCGCTGGCAGCAGTCAGCCCAGATGATTGAAGAAAGGATCGTCTCGTTGATTTTTTCATGATGCTTTGGAAATTCTTTTTCAAGAATAGAAAATGCGGGACACACACCAAGCTCAATCTTCGTTTTTACGGCCCTGATTTTCGATACGGGTTTGCAGATGACTGATCGCAACGCAGGCTTATTCCCTCACCGTGATGGAGCGGATTTACCAAGGGGAGTCCGAATTGATTCCGGAATTTGTGATGGTAATGGATCACCTGACCAATCCTAAACTACCACCAGCCTTGCGGGCACAAATTCGGAATGCACGAAAGTCCCTTGATCGAATGAAATAGCCTGACATGCTTCCGCAAACCTCACTACTCACAAAAATGATTCGCCAGGTCCTATTGTCGCTCTACCTCCTCTTCGCTTTCGGAATTTCCAAAGCAGAAGATCGTCCCAACATTCTCTTTCTCTTTGCTGACGACTGGGGCTGGGGCGACCTGAGTTGCCACGGGCATCCCTATGTCAAGACCCCCAATATCGACCGGCTTGCCGCAGAAGGAACCGATTTTCAACGATTCACTGTCGCCAGCGGAGTTTGTTCCCCGAGCCGAACCGCAGTCATGACAGGGCACTTCCCCGCCCGCTACAATATCGATGGTCACTTTGCCTGGGTGCCGAGCAACGCGAAGCGGGGCATGCCTGACTGGCTTGATCCTGAAGCCCCTCTTCTCAGTCGCTTTCTTCAGGGTGCAGGATACCGCACAGCCCACTATGGAAAGTGGCACCTTGCCAACGACATGATTCCCGATTCCCCGACTCCGGCGATGTATGGATTCGACGACTACGGCGCTTTCAATTGCTCGGGAGAACAAATGCCGTGGCACGAAGATGCGGAGCGCGCCTCGGCATTCATCGAAGAAAGCGTAAAAGAGGAAAAACCATTTTTCATCAATGTGTGGCTGCACGAACCACATACTCCTTTTCACACCGTTCCCAAACACGAATGGAGATTCCGCGACCTCGACCGCGCCGACCAGATCTACGCATCGGTCCTCTCTCATGCTGATGACCGTATTGGCGAACTGCTCGATACACTCGACCGTCTCGCGATTGCAGAAAACACGCTCGTCATTTTCAGTTCTGACAATGGCCCTGCTCGCGCATCAAAGCCGACGGAGCTGACATTGAGCTACGACACGGCGACCGGAGCGGGTTGGGGAATCGGCGGAGCCAAGGGAATCACCGGAGGACGGAAAGGTTACAAAGGAGCGATCTTCGAGGGCGGTATCGGAGTTCCTTTTATCGCGCGCTGGCCAGGAAAAATTGAGGCAGGCAAAATTGATGAAGAATCTCTCATCTCTGCAGTCGACCTTCTACCCACATTCTGTGAACTCGCCAAAGCAGAGCTCCCGGAAGATTATCGCGCGGACGGAGTCAGTTTTGTGGATGTATTGAAAGGGGAGACCATGTCATCCCGGGATACCCCTCTCTTCTGGAAAATTGGTGCTGCCTGGCCACCACAGAAAACGAAGCCCGACCACTGGGTGTCGTGGGCAGTTGTTCATCAGAAATGGAAGCTGGTAGCGAACAAAGATCTCTCCCACTTGGAATTGTATGATATCTCCAATGACGTAGCCGAGGCCAATGACCTCAGCAGAGAGAATGAATCCGTGGTCAAAGACTTGCTCGCAAAACTTGAGGCGTGGCATACTACCCTGCCTGAAAAGCCCACGGGCAAGGTGTTCTCGAAAGAGCGGGAGGAATTGTAAGGACCTGCTGATCGGGAGTGCCTGACAATCGTGATTGGCGAAGTCAATGGTAGGGCGAAGCGTCCCCGCTGAGCCGCCGAGAGCAGATTCGAAATTCGATTAGCAGTTCTGACGCGTTCATCCGCGTGACGGCTCGGCAGGGACGTCTCGCCCTACCTTGCTGATCCCGCGCGTCGTCCTTTCATAGTAACTCTCCTACATCAATCCGACGAAAACTGCACTTTCGTTTCGGCACCACCACGGAACTTTACATTGTAGGTCCGGCTCCACGTTTTTGTCTTGGGATCGAAATCCGTCTGCCAGAAGTCACTTCCGTGAACGCTTTGATCAAGGATAGCGCCGTTTATTTCCAATGATCCCCCAGCGGGCGAGGAGAGTCCTCCAATCGTTATGGGTATATATCCCAAGCCGCCATGAACCGCAGCCAGCGCGCTACCATTCTCCGAAATGATACGAAGGTCAGGGTATGTGCGGGAGAGCTTCCCGGTAGTAACCACAACCTCCCTTTGATCTTCCAATGCTTGCCGCTGGATCATTTTCCAGGTGTTTCCGTCTTCCTGCAAAGCTGTTCCCAGCTTTTCATTCGACCCATAGTAGTCGTCAGCGGACTTCGGGACGATGAGGTGTTCGATTACCGCTTCTACAAAATCACCCGGTTCAAATCTTCGGACACCCTTCGGAGGAACGATGTCCATCGTTGAGGCCTTTCGATTTCCCGCGAGATCGACCCCTCGTTCCGCAAAATTCGGCAGCGCATCTTTTCCTCCCAACTTTGCTTTCCACTCTCGAATCACGATTCCACGATTGGCCCACGCTCCCGACTGTTCTCCGTGCCCGTTTCCACCAGCGGTGTCATGAAGAGATGCCCAGGCAGCCTTGCCCTCCACGGAAAAAGGATCCATACGATACTCATCTCCACCCCACTGCGTTTCCCATTCCCTGACAAGTCCCCCAGCGTTTCCCATAGCCATCTTTCTCTCTCCAGATGAAGAATAGGTATCCGCTCCAATCTGAAAAATGACGAAGCGGGAAAAATCGACAGCTTCGTTCACCCTCATCCGGATCCAATACGTTCCGACAGTCATGTCGTCACGGCGACTCAAGCTCACCGTCGTATCGTGATCAATCCCCGTTCCGTGAATCTTCCCCGAATAGGTTACCTCAGTTAAACAAGGCCCCTGCCGATGATAGACCGCCCGCATTCTGGAATGAGGCCGCCGATTTCCATCGGTATCGAAATAGCGAAGAAAATCTCCCCCTCCGTGATTGTTGGTCCAGCCCCACTGCTTTCCATCCTTCATCGCAGTGACCATTAGCGGACGAACATCTGTGATCGAACAATTCGCCTGCGCCTGCTCGGGATCGAAGCAGATGCTTTCTCCCCACGATCCGATCGCCGCCTGATCCCAACGTTGATTTCCTCCCCAGCCAATCAAGCTGAGTTGCGAATGCGACGCCGCGGCAACCCCGCCCCAGTGCCCGTAGACCAAACACAACTCCAATTCCAGCTCAGACTCAGGAGGCATGCGAAGCTGACTGATGCCGTGGAACCATTGCCCCGAATACGCACCGCCTTTCGGATGCACATGCCAGTTCTTGCTGAGCTGAACAGGAATCCCCGTCGGGTTGCCATCGGTATCGCGAAGGATGGCCGAGACACCTGTGATCGGCGTGCCGATTTTTTGCTGAATCCCTCGCCGTGTTTTCTCGAAAAGAAGTCGCGCGACCTGTTCCGAATCAGAAGAATTCTTCACCCGCAAGCGGATCCGCTCCATCGCGTCGTTTGTCGGATTCTGTTGTCCGGGAAGAGTGACAGGTTCAACACCATCCAGATTGATCCGGTGCCATCCGCGCAGAGGTTCGAATGAAACCGGGCGCGAATTTCCCGTTTCCCGTTCAGTAGCTTCGATTTCGATTCGATGTGGACTTCCCAGACTACCCGGCCTTAATGGATCAAAGCGAATGCCAATTTCTTTCCAATCAGGAGATTTCCAACTCTCCCCCACTTCAGATTTCCACACGGATCGAATGACATTTCCCCCCTGCATTAGAACCAACTCCATTTTCGCATCCTCCCAGCTCTCAGCCGACTGCGACAAAGACACCTTTCCATTTTCCCTAAACGTCCATTTTTGAGATCCCAGTAAGTGCTCCGGGACAGTTTCAGGCCTCGCCCGCAAACTCCTCAGTCCGCCCAGAGCGACCGCGTAGTCATACCAGCGCACCTCATCAATCACTCCGCGAAATCGAAAAGCCCCATCACCGAGGCCATCCTGCCTGTCCCCGATCGCCAAGCCGCCCGATTTCGGAGATCGAGCTTTGCCGATTTTTTTCTCTACCACAAATTGCCCATTCACGAAAAGCCGCAACACTTCGCTGTCGTAGCTGATTGCGAGAAAATTCCAATCATCCAACTTCAGTTTGTGCTGTCGCCCGGCCTTGGCAATCGCGGCATTTTCCCTACCCCCGCCAATATTGCACCGGGCTTCCGGCACTGCATCCTGATCGAGCATAATCCCGAAATTCCCATCCGCCTGTTCATGCGGATTCTTGCAGACCAACCATGGGTTATGTTTGCCTGCGCGAAAGTCACTGGGGACAAACGCCCAGAAAGCCAAGGTGAAATTCGGCGTATCCTGAAATTGATCGGCGGGAACATCAAAACGGTTTTCCCCACTCAATCCGAAACCACCTCGTACCCGGCCAAAGGAATCTTCCCCTGAAACGATTGCCTGCACCCCGGGCCTCGCCGCAAGAATCAACCTAAGCTGATCCGACCACGCCACGGTCTCAAAACGCGCCTCCACATTGAGCCTTTCACCCGACTCCGCCCCAAACACCAAATCCGTCACATCGGCGCGCTGCAAAAAAAGTCCCGACTCAATCAATCTCGGGCCAGTAAACCGGGTCCATTCCTCGGATCCTTGACAGAGATAGTTTTTTCCATTGGCACTGATCTGCAGAGCTAACTCGGCACCCGGCAATGCAGCGAGTGATTCGCCCACCGCGCCGAGATGCGGCACTTCGAGGGATTCCGTATCGAGAATAAATCCGTAACTCCCTGTTTTTACACATCGATGCCAAGGTGCCCCTTCGACAACGTCCGGAAATCCATCGCGCCACCACATCGAAGTGTGGTCGACATCGCGGGGCATGAACCTCATAATCGAAGGCACGCTCGATGATTGCCCGGCGCTATCTCGCGTAACTCCCAGGCAAATCGCTATCGAGAAAACGAAAAATCCGAATTCCTGTATGAAACTGTTCCCCATACCGAGAAACGCTTCACGGCGAATCCCCTCCCTGTCAATTTCGCGCTTCGAACAAAACATGGATAAATTCTCGTTAGATTTTTCTGACTTCGGTAGTGTTGGAGTGATGAAGCTCTTCCATCACCCATTTTCCCTAGTTTTCCTCACCCTTTGCGCCTTTGCACCTCTGCGTGAGTCATCTGCTGTCGACTTCGAGAAGGACATCTCTCCGATCTTCGAAGCCAACTGTCTCGACTGTCACGGACCGGACAAGGACAAGGCAAGCTTACGTCTCGACCAGCGCGCTTCCATGCTCAAAGGCGGCGATACGGGTCTGCCAACTCTCGTTCCCGGAGACTGGAAAGGTAGCTTTCTCATGGAGGTCGTTACCCACCTCGACGAGGACATGGCAATGCCGCCGAAGGGGGGAAAACTCTCCGACGAGGATATCGCCTTGCTGGAAGAATGGGTGAAGTCCGGGGCTGATTGGCCCGGTCAAATGGATGTCCGGATGGAAGAAGGAACGAACCTCTGGTCCTTTCAGCCCGTCAAACGACCAGAGGTGCCAGAGGGAGGCACCAATCCTGTCGATGCTTTTCTCAATGCGAAGCTCGCAGAAGCAGGCTTGGCAGCGAATGGAGAAACCGATCTGCGTTCACTTGTCCGCCGCGCGTCCATCGTCTTAACAGGGTTACCTCCGACACCTGACAAGGTTGAGTCATTCATTCAACAGGGTTCAGTTGATCGCAAAAAAGCGTATCAGGATCTGGTCGACGAGCTAATGGACTCCCCTCATTTTGGCGAACGCTGGGCACAGCATTGGCTCGATGTGATTCGCTGGGCAGAGACGAATGGCTCCGAGGCCAATTTGTATCGAAAGAATGCGTGGATCTATCGCGACTACGTGGTTCGCGCCTTTAACGAAGATCTTCCTTACAATCAGTTCATCAAGGAACAGATCGCCGGAGACCAGTACGGAGTCGGAGAGGCGACAGGCTTTCTCGTTGCGGGCCCTCACGTTCCTGCTGCGACGGTCGGCCGGGAGCCAACCGCAATCCGCCAGGCGCGTGCTGACCGCATGGACGAAATTATGCAGACTGTCGGAGCATCCATGCTCGGCATGACGGTTAGCTGCGCTCGCTGTCACAACCACAAATTCGACCCAATCTCGATTCAGGACTACTACTCGCTTACGGCCGTTTTTCAGGGCGTGGAGTTCGGTGGACGCTGGCCGGAATACAGCGAGGACCATCCTCGCCGGGAACGGGCTGCTGAGATCCAGAAAGAACTCTACAAGCATCGCAGCCTCCTCGCCAAGGAAGCGGGGCAGTGGGAAGAAAACTGGGGCGGGTTTACCGAAATGCGTTTTCGCCCGAAAGAAACCAAAGCCCTTCGCATTGAGTTTGATCAGAAGGCAATCGGAGTCGACGAACTTCAGGTCTATGGGCCAGAGCAGCAGAATGAAAATTTCGCCTTGGCCTCCTCCGGAGCAGAGTTGAAAACCGATGACGCTATGACCAAACCCGGCAATTACTTGTCGAATGCGAACGACGGAAATTTTGGAACGATGGCATGGCGGACGCTTCCTCAGGAGGACAAGAAAAAGAAGCCTTGGGTGGAAGTTCATTTTCCGGAAGCAAAGGAAGTAAATCGCTTCCGCTACAGTTCGAACCGGGAATACTACTTCGAGACCGACTACCTCGAGAAGAAGAACACTGGATATTTTTCCGGCTTCAAGATCAGTGCTTTGCAAGAAGATGGCACCTGGCAGGAAGTAGCAAAATCCGGCTGGGCAAAGGAACTTCTCAAACGCACCCCCAAGTTGGCAGAAGCCTCAAAAGCACTGCATGAGCAAATAGAGATTCTGAAAGAAGAAGGGCCCCGCCACAGTTTCGTCGGCCGTTTTCAAAAACCGAAAGTCACCCGCGTCCTCCAACGCGGCAGCCCTGAAAATCCACGTGACGAAGTTATGCCCACTGGATTCGCGATGCTAAGCGGAGATCTGGGCCTCGATTCAAAAGCGTCCGACCCCGAGCGTCGCAAACGGTTTGCCGAGTGGCTTGCCCAGGAAGACCACCCTCTCACCGCTCGAGTGATGGTGAACCGGATGTGGCATCATCTTTTCGGAATGGGGATCGTCCCTACGGGCAGTGACTTTGGATTTGCCGGGGCGCTCCCCTCTCATCCGGAACTTCTCGATTGGCTTGCTGCGGAATTCATGAGCCCAACCCAAACCGAAACGGCTCCATGGTCAATGAAGGCAATGATTCGAACCATCGTCATGTCCGAAGCGTTTCAGAGATCAAGCCAACCGACGGATAATGGAATGAATGTCGACGCAGGTGTTGCCCTGCTCTGGCGCTACCCGCCCCAGCGCGTCGAAGCGGAAGTCATCCGTGACGGTATTCTCCAAGCTTCCGACAAATTGAATCGCACGATCGGCGGACGCAGCTTTCGGATTCACAACGAAAAGAAAACCTACGCGCAATGGGAAGTGGTCAACAATCATGGAGCCGAGACCTGGCGGAGGATGCTTTACCAGGAACGAATGCGCCGAGTCGATGACAAAATGTTCACCGCATTCGATTTTCCCGATTGTGGTCAGGTTAGGGCCAAGCGCCCTGTCTCCACCACTCCGCTGCAAGCTCTCAATTTGATGAACAGCAACTTCGTCGTCAAACAGTCAGACTTCATCGCAGAACGAGCAAAGAAGGACGCCGAAGAGAATCTCGATTCACAGATCAGCCGCATATTTGAACTGCTTCTGAATCGCCAACCCAGCCAAGACGAACTCGCCGCCTGCCGCGAAGTGGAATTGAACCTCGTCGCACGGACGCTGATCAACTCGAACGAATTTGCCTTTCTTCCTTAGAGAAACGCACGCAGAGGCGCAGAGTTTAGAACCCCATTTATGGAACTCTTTATCCATCAACTATTCGCGCCTTTGCGCCTTGGCGTGCTCCTTGCTGCATTTTTCCAGCTACCGGCAATTGCATCCGAAAAGCCAAATATTCTTTTCATCGCAATCGATGACCTTCGTCCGGAACTCGGTTGCTACGGATCACCGATCGTGAAGTCCCCCAATCTCGACGCTCTCGCGGCACGCGGACTTCGCTTTGATCGGGCTTACTGCCAGGAGGCGATCTGCTCTCCTTCACGGGCTAGCCTTCTCTCCGGCCTCCGCCCCGACCAGACGGGGATCACTCACAACTACGTTCAGTTTCGGGACCTGAATCCTGACGTCATCACTTTGCCTCAGCATTTCATGGCGCACGGATACGAGACAGTCTCTTCCGGGAAGATCTTTCACCGCCCGAAGGATGACCCACAGTCCTGGAGCCGTGAACTCGCATTGAATAAGACTTCCTACAAACGACCGAGCTACACCTTTGCCGATCCGAAAAATCACGAACTGCATCAGCGCTATCGCAAAGAGATGTTTGAAAAGTATGGCGAAGCTTCCAAGCGCGGACTTGCCAGCGGCCCCGCTTTCGAACGATACGATGTCCCGGATCATGCCTACGTCGACGGATGGCATACCGAAGCCGCTATCGCGACTCTGAAGGACATGGTCGAGAAAGATGCCGAAAAACCGTTTTTCCTCGCTCTTGGATTCAAACTGCCTCACCTCAACTGGGTTGCTCCCGAGAAATACTGGGCGCTCTACGACGACGCCGACATTCAACTGGCCTCGCAAACAGAGGGTCCGAAAGGAGGAGCGCAGATCGGATTGCATCCTTCTTTTGAACTCCGCGTCCGTGCCAACATTCCGAAAATCGGTCCCATGGGTGACGATCTCTCACGAACACTCCTGCATGCCTATTACGCCAGCGTGAGCTATGTCGATGCAAACATTGGGAAGATGCTCGCCGCACTTGAGCAAGTGGGGAAAATGGAAAACACCATCGTCATCGTCTGGGGGGACCATGGCTGGCATCTCGGCGACATGGGAATTTGGGGCAAGGCGACGAACTACGAAATCGCAACTCGTGTCCCCTTGATCCTTGCCACTCCTGACATGAGAGCAAAAGGCAAGAGCACCGACGCTCTTGTCGAGTTGGTCGACATCTATCCGACCCTGTGTGAACTCGCGGGTCTCCCCCGCCCCGACCACATCGTCGGCAAGAGTTTCGCTCCCTTGATCGAAGATCCGGATCAGGACTGGAAGGAATTTGCTCTCAGCCAATTTCCCAGTCCCGCTCTGCGCGAGTGGGCAGCCAACCCACTTTCGCCGGAAATGCGGGAGACTTTCTTCGGCCCACTCATCGAAGAAGTCGAAGGACGAATCATCAAACAACAGGGCGACCTCTGGGATCGTGATCTTTTCGAAAATCACCTCATGGGATACGCCCTTCGCACCGACCAGTATCGCTTCATCACCTGGCTTGATTCACGCGATCTCGAAGCCGCTCCAGTCTTTGTCGAACTCTACGATCACGGCAACGACCCTGACGAAACTATAAACGTAGCTGATCAATATCCTGACGTCGTGAAGGAGCTATCCGGAACAGTGCTGGAAATAACACGCAAAGGCGCAGAGGCGCAAAGGAACTAGAATTTGTAGCTCAGATTGACAGCTCTCTCTCCAATGACCGAAAACGAAATAGCAGAAATTGTGGTGGATACATCAATTGCTATTCATCGTTCACTGGGCCCCGGAATTCCTCAACCCTTTGCGCTTCTGCACCTTTGCGTGATTTAATCCCTGTCTACTCCCCCTATGAACGAAGCAGAAAACATCTCCCCAATGGGACAGCGCCTTCTCGATCGGCGTCACTTTGTCAAAAATACGGCGGGCGCACTGGGCGGCCTTGGGCTTGCGCAGTTGCTCTCAGCAAAGGAAGAGGATCCCACCGCGTTCAGCGGAAAGCTGCCGATCCGCCCTGACATCGATCCGAACAATCCCTACTCTTCGCGGGCCAGTCATTTCGATGCAGCTGCGAAGCAAGTTCTGGTTATCTACTGCCCGGGAGCAGTCAGCCACGTGGATACTTTCGACTACAAGCCTGCTCTGGAAAAGATTCACGGCCAGAAGGCTCCCTTTATTCCTGAAGTGACTTTTGAAGGCCCTCCGGGAAATGTCGCCAAGCCATTCTGGGAGTTCAAACCACGTGGCGAAAGCGGCAAGATGACTTCCGAACTATTGCCCAATATGGGTGCGCTCGCGGACGACTTCTGCTTTATCCACTCTCTCACCACGCAAACGAGCGCACACCCCCAGGGTGAGAATTTCATGAACACAGGATTCACGATGGAGGGCTTTCCTTCCTTCGGTTCCTGGGTCACCTACGCTCTTGGTTCATCTTGTCAGGATCTTCCCGCCTTCGTTGCGATCAACGATCCTCGAGGACTAGCCCGATCTGGAAAAAACAACTTCGGAAACGGATTCCTTCCCGCAGCCTTTCAGGGCACCGACTTCAACGCCAAGAATCCACCGGCAAACCTGAAGCGACCCGCTGGCCTCTCTGCCGCAGACGACAAGAAAACAGTCGACCTTCTCAAGCGACTCAACGCTGGTCACATGGAAAAATTCCCGGGTGACGCTGATTTGGCGGCACGGATCGCCAGCTACGAACTTGCCGGCCAGATGCAGACTTCCGTCCCCGATATGATGGATCTCGCGGGCGAACCCGAGTCGATTCACAAAGAATACGGCACTGATACCGGGACCGAGTTGAAACGGGAATACGCAAAGAATTGCATACTCGCCCGACGTCTCATTGAGAAAGGTGTGCGTGTTGTCCAGCTCTTCAACGGCTCGGATCCTTCGGGAGGAAATGGGATCACAAACTGGGATTCGCACAGCAATATTAAGAAAACTCACGCCATGCAGGCCGAGATCATGGACCAACCGACGGCAGCTCTGATCCATGATATGAAGCGACGCGGGCTTCTCGACAATACACTCATTGTCTGGGCCACGGAGTTTGGCCGCATGCCATTTTTGCAAGGCAACGGAACCGGACGGGATCACAATCCAGATTCCTTTACCTGCTTTCTCGCCGGGGCCGGAGTCAAACGCGGATTCAGCTATGGGCAGAGCGACGAGTTTGGATTCAAAACCGCGGAGAATCCCGTGGAGGTCTACGACTTCAACGCAACCATCCTGCACCTCATGGGATTGGACCACGAGCGACTGAGCTTCTATCACAACGGACTTGAGCGACGCCTCACGAATGTGCACGGCCATGTGATCAAAGACGTGCTGGCGTAGATGTAATTCGAAACGCCAACCTCCCGGAAGATTTCCATCTTCCGCTACATTTCCGATGTAGCTGCATTAGGAAAAATGTGGACTGCGCCCACAAAAAGCGCGGATTCACACTTCTGTATTCGCTAGCTTCGTCGCCATGCGAATCGTTCTTCTCGTCGTTTTATCCTCTGTTCTTCATTCTTCCGTAATTGCCGATCAGGAAAGTCGGAAGGCGACTCTTTCGACTGGCGAATCCGTCAGCTATCTACTCTATGAGCCGGGGCGGTTACGGCGCCTACCGCCTCGCAATGGAAAACCCAAATCGCTTCGCAGCCATGATCGTTCTTTGCGCAGCAGCGCCGACACCATACGCTGGCTGGCTTCCCAAAATCCCGATCTGGCTGATCCACGGCGACAAAGATCCTATCATTCCCGCGGACGAGTCGATCCGGATGGAGAAAGCCATTCGAGCTTCAGGAGGAGATGTCACCCTGACACGACACCGGGACGCAGGTCACGATGTCTGGACGAAAACCTTTGCGAGCCATGATTTTGTAGAGTGGCTACTGCAATGCGAGCGTGAGGAGGATTAAGCATGTGTACGGGTTTCCATGTGTAAGGCCGAATAGCATGTCGACCGCAGCCGCGCGGGGACGCGCAGGCCTGCCTCTTGAAATGAACGCGTTCGGAAAATTTGTAGGCCAGTTCCTCCCGGAAGGCTTCAGAGGCTGTGCGCAAAGCATCCCACCTTATTAGCTCACGGAGAACACAAAACCGCCCGCCACTTTTTCGAGCGGACCATATACCTCCAGATCAACCAACCTGACAACAGCACTCACAATCGCATCTTCATCGCCGTCACATCGTTTCTCCAAGCTCGTTGAAATTCGCAGCGGTTGCACTTCGAGAAGAAGGTCGAAGTTCATTTCGATCTGCTCCAGATCCTCCCGATCAGCTTCGATTTCGAAATCCACTTCCGTGGAAAACTGAACCGCGATTTTTCCAACCTGACATTCGCCAAACTGCAATCGGGTGACGTCGGCAGGATTTTGCTCCCCGAACAACATGACCGCACCATCAACAGAACCCGGCTTTGGTTCGTAGGGAAATTCATACTCAGACTCAGCGAGATCTTTCCAACTTTTCGCCGGGACCACAATGTTATTGATGCGGAGCAAGGGGTTCAAAACCTCGTCATCCAACTCAAAGGGTTGAAAAGCAATTTCGATGAAAAACTGCAAATGCGGATCGATTTCCTCCCCAGGATTCTCGAAGATCATTTGTCCTAATTTTCCACCCGCAGGTTGAAAGGCTCCGTCCGGTAGTTCGCTCATGGCTGATGCATAGAACGCTTCACGGAATCTCTCAACTAAAACCGAAAAACGGACCTTTTCAGATTTACTCTCCCCTGCCACATTCGAATCAATAATCTCACAATGACCTCAACACAAAAAACCACTTCTCGTCGCACGTTTCTCGCCCAATCAGGAATCACGCTTGGATCACTCGCCATGGCAAAAACCGCTTCCGCCAAAGAACCGCTTTTCAAAATCTCGCTCGCCCAGTGGACGATCAATCCCGAGCTCAAATCCGGCAAAGTCGACAACCTCGATTTTGCCAAGGTGGCTCACAATCACGGAATCCACGCAATCGAATACGTGAACCAGTTCTTCATGGATAAAGCGAAGGATACGGCCTACCTCGGCGAAATGAAAAAGCGCGCCACCGATCTCGGGGTCAAAAGTCTCATCATCATGTGTGATCGCGAAGGCAACATCGGCGACCCCGATGAAAAAAAGCGAAATCAGACCGTCGAAAACCACCGCAAATGGCTCGACGCAGCGAAGGCTCTCGGATGCCACTCAATTCGAGTGAATGCGGGGAGCTCAGGGAGCTGGGAAGAACAGGTCAAACTCGCCAGCGACGGTCTCGCCAAATTGACGGCCTTCGGAGCCGAGCAGGGACTGAATGTTATCGTCGAAAATCACGGAGGACTTTCCAGCAACGCCGACTGGCTCGCCGAAGTCATCACCAAGGTCGATCACGACCGCTGCGGCACTCTGCCTGACTTTGGAAATTTCCGAATCAAGGACGGAGAGAGCTACGATTCCTACGAAGGAATCAAGAAACTCATGCCCTGGGCCAAGGGTGTTTCGGTGAAGGATACGGTATGGGACAGTTCGTCCAATCAGAGCGCGCTCGACTACGACCGGATGCTGAAAATCGTTCTCGATGCCGATTTCCGCGGGTATTGCGGAATCGAGCACGGAGGCTTCGCCGGACTGAAAGCTTCTCGCGAAAAACTGGAGCAGGCTCGTGAGCGTCTTGCCGGGTGATTACTCAACACGGCATCACTTCGCTTTTCCCAGAGATAACAAACGCGACTGGGTGCGCAGATACATGACGCCATCGGCAATCGCGGGAGTGGCGAAGGTCTTTTCACCGAGATCGACTCTGCCCAACTCGGCAAATTCACGGCTCGCAGCAAGGACGACGACTTCGCCGCGCTTGCTAATTCCATAGATTCGCCCTTCGATCCAGAGAGGCGAACTGTAAAACTCGCCACCGACTCGCTCGCGCCAGTGCACTTCCCCTGAAGCCGCATCAAGGCAGGTGACGACGCCACTGTCTGTCCACAGGAAGAGAAGACCGTCTTTCACCACGAAACAGGGAACGAGCGGCACGGATTTCGTAACATCGTAAACGAGTTCGCCTTTCGCACCGCCTCCCTTCTCGGGGCGAACCGCGACGAAGCGTTGCCCGGACAAGCCCTGGCCGAAACTTCCGAAGACCAAACCGCCATGCAACTGCGGCGAGCTGACGGTGCGATTGTCCCAGAGTTGGTCAATTTCCCAGCTGATCTGACCCGTTTCGAGATCGACTGCGGTAATACCATGAGGCGTGCTCGTAAAAATCGCTTCGGTTCGATCACCAACTCTGCGGATGCAAGGCGTCGCGTAGCCGGCCAGTTCCGACTTCCGATCGATCTTCCACCGCGTCTCGCCGGTCTTTCGATCCAGCGCGATCAGGAAACTTTTTCCCGGAGCCCAATCGGTGTCATCGGGCAGGTAAAAGGAAAAGCGCTTGGGATCCATCTGGTCATTTGCGAGGACGACCAACCCATCCGCTATGATAGGAGAACTTGCCGCCCCGTGCAGTCCCTTGTAGGGGCCAAGATCCCGCCGCCATTGCTCCTCGCCATCGAAGCCCAACCCAATCATGAGCAACTGTTCCGGCGATGACCAGACCACGATCACCCCATCCTTGTCCACACAGGGAGTAGCGGAAGCAAAATCGTTGTCCCGATGCAAGTAGTGACTTTCGAATGAGTAATCACGACGCCACTGGATACGTCCGCTTTCCGCATCGAGGCAGAGAATGCTGCGACTACCGTTTCTGGCATCATCTCCGGTGAGGAATATCTGTTCCCCCCACAATACTGGTGAACTGCTGCCCTGAACGGGAAGATCGACCTGCCAGTTGTAATCATCCTCGGACCAGGTGATAGGAAGGCCGGTCGCAGTGCTGATACCAGAACCATTCGGGCCACGAAAACGCGTCCACTCTTCCGCGATGGATCCAACGCAGGGAAGCATCGGAAGGAGAAGCAAAAGACCAAACAAAGGGCGCATGCCGACGAACATACGCAGAAAAGAGACTTACTCAATATGACGGTCATACCGCATAGTTCGCGACGCAGGACGGATTGCCAATCCGTCCTTCTTCCGCTCTCCCGGCATTTTGGGCAGATGGATTAGCAATCCATCCTACCGGGAGTCACAACGGGAAAAATCGACGGCGTGGATCTCAGTTCCGTGCTTTTTGAAAACGCTAAAGTCGATGAGCGAAATCTGTTCTGGAGGATGCGTGGAAAACGCGCTGTTCGAAGCGGACCGTGGAAGCTCCGCATCGAAGAGCAGGCATCCCCGGAACTGTATCATCTTGGTAAGGACATATCAGAGCGAAACAATGTCGCCGACAGCAATCCTCACAAAGTCACGGAGCTACTTGACGCATTAAAAGCGTGGGAAGCGGATGTGGAAAGATCAGCTCCGGCATTTCGCTGAAATTGCGGATCGAAACAATTGCACCGTTCCAAAAAGATTCGTTTCTTGTAATTGCTGACATGAGCCAACGCAGGCATTGTATAAGTAATGGACTCCGCAATCATTTGGTTTCTTATCGGTCTCGGCCTCATTCTCGCCGAGTTAGCTGTTCCGGGCATCATCCTGATTTTCTTTGGTATCGCTGCCTGGATCGTCGCGATTCTGGATTGGTGCGGAGTGGAATCCTTCAGTGTTCAGTTGTGGGTATTTGGACTCACCTCGCTTGCACTGGTCCTCTTTGTCAGACGCTTCGTGAAAGACTGGTTTCTTGGAAGTCAGCGGACTGCCAAGGGGAGTGTCGATGAAGAATTCGTCGGCAAAATCGTCAACGTAATTGAAGCCATCGAGCCCGGAGACTTTGGCAAAGTCGAATTGAAAGGCGCCCATTGGAAAGCCTTTTCTGATTTCTCTATCGCAGCCGGAGACAAAGCAGAGGTCATCGCACGCGACAACATCACTCTGGAAGTAAAGCCGCGTGGGTAACCCTGCGTGAGTACCCCTTTTCCCTCCTCGTAACATCAACCCATAAACAATAGAAAAAATATGGAATTCATTATCCCAATCGGAGTCGTCCTCCTCATTATCATTATCCTACTCAAGACGGCACGGATCGTGCCACAGCGAAAGGCATTCGTTGTCGAGCGCCTAGGAAAGTATAGCCGAACCTTGGAGGCTGGTTTTCACATCCTCATTCCTTTCCTGGACAAGATTGCCTACAGGCATTCCCTCAAAGAAATGGCAGTCGATGTGCCCTCGCAGATGTGTATTACTTCGGACAACATCGCCATTGAGATCGACGGCGTCCTCTATCTTCAGGTCCTCGACGCAAAGAATGCCAGTTACGGAATCGAAGATTACCTGTTCGCTTCTACGCAACTGGCCCAGACGACTCTGCGCTCAGAGATCGGTAAGCTTGAACTCGACCGCACCTTTGAGGAGCGTGACTCGATCAACGCGAACATCATCACAGCTCTGGACAAGGCATCTGAGCCTTGGGGCATCAAAATCACACGTTATGAAATCGCGAACATCGCGCCGCCACCGAGCGTCCGCGATGCCCTCGAAAAGCAAATGCGTGCGGAGCGTGAGCGCCGAGCCGTCATTGCCGAATCAGAAGGTGAGAAGGAAGCAAAGATCAACGTTGCCGAAGGTGAAAAGCAGGAAGTCATCAAGAAGTCGGAGGCGATTCGCGAACAGCAGATCAACGAAGCGGAGGGTAAAGCCCGCGAAATTGAACTGCTTGCCATTGCCACTGCGCAAGGCATTGAAAAGATCGCGGAAGCCATCGAAAGCCCCGGCGGATCACAGGCGGTTAACTTGCGAATCGCAGAGCAGTATGTCGATCAGTTCGGCAATCTCGCGAAGACCAACAACACCTTGATTATTCCGAACAACCTTTCCGATGTCGGAGGCATGGTCGCCGGACTGGCAAAAGTGCTCGACTCAACCGGTAAGAGCGGTCCGAATGTGCCAGCGCTTCCGAAGAGCTAGCAGGCAGGATACTCAAATCAAGCAGCCACTCGCTCTCAGGACCGACGTGGCTGTTTTGCTTGCAGGGGAATACCACCACGTTCAAGTTCACGGCCATCTACTTCGCACCGATTGACGATGCCCAAACCTGCCCTCCTTTTCGATCTCGACGGAACCGTGACAAACCCTGCCCCGGGATTTCTCGCGAGCATTCGCTATGCCATGAGTGAACTCGGTGTAGACGATTGGCCGGATGAAAAACTGATTCCCTTCATCGGCCCGCCGCTTCGCCAGAGCATGGGAACGATCCTGCAAACTAATGACCCGCAACGCGTCGAGGAGGGAGTCGAGCTCTACCGTTATCGCCTCGACAATGGTGGCAAATTTGAGGCGGAAATTCACGACGGCATACCCGAACTACTCGAGCATTTCTCCGCTCTCGGATTTCTTCTCTTCATCTGTACCGGCAAACCACAATGCGTCGCCGGAGATATTATTTCCCATTTTCAATTGGATCACCTATTTCAAAAAGTCTACGGAGCTCAGCTCGATGGAACGCATGGTGACAAAGCGGATCTGATTCAACATATCTGGGAGGAACAAGCCCTGACAGACACACCTGGGATCATAATCGGTGACACCGCATTCGATATTCGTGCGGCAAAGAAAAACGCCATTGCCGCGGTCGGAGTCCGTTGGGGATTCGGAGATGATGAAGTGCTTCTGGCAGCAGGTGCCGATGCTCTGGTTTCCAACACCAATGAGCTACAGGCAGCGATCGAAGCTCTAGCCTGAGACAATTCCTCTGAGCACCAACGGTGCAATCGAAGCACAGTCCTCCGCAATTTACGCTAAGCGGAGAGGCGGTTTTATCGGGCATATTAGTCCCGAACAGAAAACCGCCGCTATGAAAGAACGTCTTAAATCCCTCGATAGCCCAACCCGACGCGAGTTCGTCGAAGGAATCGCCAAATCAGCCTTCGGAGTTTCTATGCTCCCGCTCACCGATACGCTGCTCGCGCAGAACGCTACGACAGTCGGTAAGCCAGCATCAAAAATATCAGGATCTGAGGGAGGAATCTTATCAACCGCGACGAGACTAGCGGATCAACTACCTGAAAGACAATGGGTTTCTCATGCCAACCTTCGGTTTTGCAGCTCTCATCTTCCGTGTGAAAGGCGCAAAAAAGTCCGTTTTTTCTAAAAGATTTTCTCCGTAATCAACATAGCTTGGTGACCCTTTGCGGATTCACCCGCAAAGATCCCTGTTTAGAATTCTATGAAATCTCTGTTGTCTCTCCGAACGCTGATTATTTCGGCCCTCACGCTCAGCGTGTCATTCCTACATGCTAACTCTCCTGATTCGGACCATCTGGTCTTTGAAGGTTCAGACGGTCCCGGCAAGGGCAAGCACGTTGTCTTTCTTTCTGGCGATGAGGAATATCGATCCGAGGAAGCCCTCCCCATGCTCGCACAGATGCTCGCTAAGCAGGGCTTCAAGTGCACCGTCCTGTTCTCACTAAATGAAGACGGAACCGTCAATCCGGACGCCGGAGACAACGTCAGCCATCCTGAGGCAATGGACTCCGCCGATGCTCTTGTAATGAGCCTGCGCTTTCGTCACTGGGATGACAAGGCGATGGAGCATTTCGACAAAGCAGTGAAGCGAGGCGTTGCCCTGATCGCTCTGCGAACCTCCACCCATGCCTTCAATTTCCCGAAGGATAGCAAGTGGCAAAAATACAGCTGGCGAGGACCAGAGGAACTGGGATGGAAAAATGGATTCGGCCGTCAGGTTCTCGGAGAAACCTGGGTGAGCCACCACGGAAAGCACAAGGTCGAGGGATGCCGCTCGCACATCGTTGAGGAGAACAAAGACCATCCAATACTAAACGGAGTGGGAACGATATTCGTCCCATCCGATGTCTACGGTGCCAATCCTGAACCACCTTCCACTTTTCTACTTCGTGGCGAAGTCACCGCCACGCTTGAGCCAGACTCCCCCGGCGTCGAAGGCAAGAACGATCCAATGCAGCCGATCGCCTGGACTCGCGAATACAAGCACGACAGCGGAAAGAAGAATCAGGTTTTCACCACTACGATGGGTGCCTCAAACGATCTACTCGACGAGAATCTCCGCCGCCTTGTCCTCAACGGAGTTTACTGGGGCCTCGGACTCGATGTGCCCAAAAAGCAGGACGTGACTCTTCCCGAGGGATACAGCCCGTCCATGTTTGCATTCAAAGGCTACAAGGTAGGCCTTCGGCCGGTTGACTTCATTCCCGGAGCTCCTGCATTTCAAAGTGCCAAGACTCCCCAGCCCAAGCCAAAGAAACCCAAACAGGCTGCAGCTCCGAAAGAGCTCAAGGTAAACAAGGGCGACAGCATTGTCCTCGTTGGCGCAGGCATGGCATCCCGCATGATGCACTTCAATCACTTCGAGACGGAGTTCTACCTTCGCTATCCTGACAAAGATCTCACGATCCGCAACATGGCGGATGAAGGAAACACGCCCGGCTTCCGACCTCACCCCGGTCGCAATCATGAAGATCAATATGCCTTCCCCGGTGCCAAGGCTCTTGTGAAGAAAGAGTTTCAGGCCAACACCAAACCACAGGGGCACTTTGAAACGCCCGATCAATGGCTAAGCCGACTTAAGGCAGACACCGTTCTCGCGTTCTTTGGATTCAATTCCTCTTTTGACGGACCGAGTGAACTCGACCGTTATAAGAAAGAGCTCGATGCTTTTTTCAAGCACACCAAAGCGCAGAAATACAACGGCAAATCCGCTCCTCAACTTGCCTTGGTTTCTCCCACTGCTGTTCAGGATCTGTCCGAAAAGTACGGAACACCGGATGGAGTGGAAGCGAACAAGAATCTGAAACTCTACACGAACGCATCTCGCGACGTAGCCAAGGCGAACGGTGTCCTTTTCATCGATGCGTTTTCTCCATCACAACGCTGGATGAAGGCCGGCAAGGAATTGACTACTGACGGTGCTCTACTCAACGACGATGGCTACAAGCAGCTCGCTCCGTTTCTCGCCAACGCGATTTTCGGAAAGGCGACCAAAAAGGAAAACCTGCGCTCCGGAATCCACGCTGCCGTCACCGAGAAGAATTGGTTCTGGCATAACGATTTCAAAATCCCCAACGGCGTTCATGTCTACGGTCGTCGCTTCAATCCATTCGGTCCTGACAACTACCCTCACGAGTTGCGCAAGACCCGCGAGATGAACGCAATTCGTGACGAGGCGATCTGGGCGATGCTGAAAGGCGAAAAGTTTGATATCGCGGCCGCCGATGCAAAAACCTACAAACTCCCGCCGGTAGAAACAAACTACCAGCCGAGCGTGAAAAATGGGACGATCGACTACCGCCCCGGCGAAGTTGTTGAAACAAAAATCAAGACTGCCGAGGGATACAAGATCGAACTCTTCGCCGATGAGTCGATGTTCCCTGACTTGTCCAATCCCGTCCAGCTTTCCTTCGACAACAAAGGACGCCTCTGGGTTGCAACAATGGCAAGCTACCCTCACTGGAAAATCGGTGATCCGCTTCCGGAGGACAAACTTCTCATTCTCGAAGACACAGACAATGATGGCAAAGCGGACAAGCAAACCGTGTTCGCCGGTGACCTTCACATTCCGATCGGATTCGAGATTGCTCACGACGGCGTTTACGTTTCTCAAAGCGGCAGCCTCGTAAAGCTTCGCGACACGAATGGCGATGATCACTACGACATCAAAGAGGTGATCATGAGCGGTTTTGACGACCACGATACTCACCACGCCATTTCTGCATTTTGCGTCGATCCGGCAGGAGCGATCGTCATGGGCGAAGGCGTCTTTCTCCACTCCAGCGTCGAATCGGCCTACGGACCATCACGAGGTTCAAACGGTGGTTTCTACCGATACGATCCATCGCGCAAACATCTCTCGCGTCACGCTCAGTTCAACATACCGAACCCGTGGGGAGTTGCCTACGATGACTACGGTCAGGATTTCTTCCTTCACACTTCCGGAACCAAACTCTCCTGGATGACCCCGGGAACTGTTCACTGCATCTACGGAGTGAACATGACCGCCCCGGATCTGATTACCTCGCAGTCGGTTCGCCCGACATCGGGAATCGAATTCATCTCAAGCCGCCACTTCCCCGATGAAGTGCAGGGCGACGTCGCTTTCTGCAATGCGATTGGATATCTCGGTGCCAAGCAGCACAAAATGATCGAAGACGGCACCGGTTACACGACCGAATACCGCCACGACCTGTTCGTTTCCGAAGATCTGAACTTCCGCCCTGTCGATCTCGAGTTTGCTCCAGACGGCTCCCTCTATGTCGTCGATTGGTGCAATGCTCTCATCGGCCACATGCAGCACAGCGCCCGCGACCCCAATCGTGATCACAAGCACGGACGCATCTATCGCGTAACCTATCCGTCCCGCCCCCTTGTTGAGCCCGCCCAAGTCGCCGGAGCCAGCATCGAAACGCTTCTTGATAACCTGACACTGCCAGAATACCGGACCCGCTATCGCACTCGTCGCGAGCTTCGTGGGCGTGATGCTGATGAAGTTCTCGTCGCTCTGAAGTCTTGGGTGCCGAAGCAGAAAGACGAGCGCCACAAGCTCGAAGGTCTCTGGGTAAGCTGGGGTCTCAACAAGACTGACAGTGATCTCGTGAAGGAATTGATGGAATCAGAGGATCATCGCATCCGAAGTGCTGCGACAAGGGTTCTTCGTTTCAGCAAGCACAACGTTCCCGAATTCGACAATCTGCTTGTCGCTGCTGCCAACGACAATCACGGTCGCGTTCGATTAGAAGCTACCGCAGAAGCCTCACGGCAGGATGAAACGCTGGGCTTGAAAGTTCTCGCCGCCGCTGAAGCCAAAGGTCTCGACAAGTATTCCGAGCCCACCTTCAAAACCGCCAAAGCAGTCTTCTCCGGAGAGATCGAAACCGATCACAACAAGAACCTCCGCATTCAGCCGCCCAAACACCTTACTGATAATAAGGCGAAAAAACTTTTCACAGTTGGTGCAGAAATCTATGCGCGGGAAGCGCATTGCGGCACCTGCCACCAGTCAAATGGCAAAGGCCTTCCTGCTGCTGGCTTTCCTCCAATCGCAGGGACCAAATGGGCGACAGGAAATCCTGACCGACTCATAAAAGGAACCCTCAAAGGAATGATGGGACCAATCGAAGTATTGGAAGTGAAATATCCGGGAGTCGTTCCCATGACACCTTTCGAGCACATCCTCAAAGATGACGAGTTAGCCGCCGTGCTTACCTTTGTCCGCAATTCCTGGGGCAACAAAGCAAGCGCAATAATGCCCGAGGATGTTGCGAAGGTGCGCGCCGAAGTGAAAGACAAGGCCGGATTCTATCAGCCCGCAGAGCTGCTGGAAATGCACCCACTGGAAGAGTAGATTTCTCCCCCAAGGAGCGGCGGCTTCCAGCCGCCGACAAACAACTAGCAAAGGCAGAGCGAGCGGCTAACCGCACGCCCCTCCTCAAGCTGTCCTTTCTCAGGACAAAAAGGCGTAGATCCTCGCCTTCGGTCTGCCAATCATCGCCTTTTTCCCCTTCACGAGGAGAGGGCGCTGAAGCAGTTGCTTGTGCTTCACAAGAATGTCGACAACCGCGCTCGGGCTATCCACAAAATCGTCGGGATCGAGCTCCAGCTTCTTGAACTTTGAATCCTTGCGAACCAGGTCTTCTACCGGATCCTCCAATCCAGCGACGATCTTTTCCAGATCCTCTTTTCTCGGTGGTTCCTTGATGTAAAGAATCACATCGTGCTCTACTCCCAGTTCCTCGGCGACCGCCAAGGCATTTTCGGAAGAGCCTCAATGCGGGTAGTGATAAATTGTAACGTCTGCCATAAGAGAAACGAAAAGCCTCGTTCGCGAGTCCTCGCAAGTGAATCTTTCCTCTCGCGGGGGAATTTTACTTCACCTCTTTCCTATCCTGCTCTTCCCGTTCGATCGATTCGCGAATTCCGTTTTGAAATTGCTCGTCGAACGAAGCACCTGCATCGGTCTTTGATGCTCCGATAGAAAGATACGGTTTGGGTCGATCCTGAAATTCTCCTCCGTCCCACCGAAAAGAGTGAAATGTTGGAATTCTCCCCTTCCACATCTCGGGAAAGCGGGAAGGATCCTCTTTCCAACCCGGAGTGAGAGCGAGGCTGGTAACAAAATCGTAGCTCTCAAGCACCCCGCCGTCCTCTGTCGAAAAGTCACCCAGTTTCAGGCTGATCGAGTTGCCCCCTTTCTTCGGCACCGAAACAAATGCCACATAGCGTTTCGTCTTTCTTCCCGTGTAGCTGCGCCATTGGTTCGCAGTGAGAATAACAGCAAGAGTATTGTCGGCCTCATCCGTTTCCAAGTCGAGCAAGAGCGAAGCACCGCGCGGCCCAAAATGGAGCGCATCTCCCACCTTATAGGTTTCGAAATTCCAATGGTGACGATTGTTCGCGCTGACGAGGGACCAGTCGCGCATACCATGAGAAAAATCGTCAATCAGACGCGTGCGTTCCGTAACTGGTTTAACGCCTGCCGAGTCCGGAAATGGGAGATAGGCAAAGCTGTATTCACTGGTCACCGTGAGTAGCGACGTATCCTCATACCCAGCGGGCATTGGTAAAATTTCTCCCGTATCATACGTCACATTCGCAAAAGCAAAGATCGGCTCGTCCAGCGCCAGCACAGGACATTTGCCGATAAAATTCCTTCCTGACTGAACCACCTCTGCCGAGTGCCAGAAGCGAACTCGAGGATCGCGTTCGTAGCCATAAAAAATTGAGACCTTCTTGATCGGATACGGGACTGATTGATCCGGCTCCACAGACACATAGGGAATACCGTCGTCAGTGTTCAATACCATCCCGAACTCCGGCGTTTTCGGAAACACAAACTCGCCTTTCAAATGAGTATCGAACCACCGAACTCGCGCCGCGAAATTATCAGCTGTGAATCGGTGATTCATATGCGGAGTGAATGAGGTCCGGCTCTTCTCCGGGTCCGGCAAATTTCGAAACCCGCGAAAAACCAGTTCCATCGGCGAATTGAAATCATTCGTCGCCCCGAGAAACATCACCGGGCAGGTAATGAGCGGCCAGTATTCCTTGCAGTCTATGGTTTTCAGATAGAGGTCCCGAGCCAGCCCTTCGGGCATTCTCCGAGCTGAACCCGGAACACCCCGAAGGTCTTCGTAGAGATAACCACTCCCCCCAACAGAGGGAGACGCCGCCTTCACTCTCGGATCAATCGCAGTCAGAACGGTAAGACGACCACCCATGCTGTGACCCTGCACGCCGATACGGCTGCCATCACACTCTGGCTGCTCTTCAAGAAATGTAATCGCCCGACGCGCTGCAGCTGAGTAGAGAAGCCACGAACTATTCCAGGGGTGAGGCTCCTCATGAAGAGTTCCTTCGTCCGGATCGACTTCGTTATGATGCGTCGGCTCAAGAAATCCGGCAGGTATGCCGAGCCACTCTGTATTGGGATCGTCCTTCTGATCGATCGTTTTTTCACCCCAGTTCACCGCGATTGCCGCGTAGCCAAGCCCAGCATAGTAGCGAACCAAAGCCTTCCGGGCGAATTGACCTCCTCCGTGAATCTGAATAATCCCTGGCAAATCTTCCCCGCCTTCGGGAAAGGCATAGAAAGCCGCCACCCGGGGCTTCTTCCCTTCAAAAGTTCCCACGACATATCGAACATAACGAAGGACAATCCCCTCTTCGATTTCCTCTCGGATCACTTCCGTCTCCAAGGGCTCAGCCTGCGGATCAAACGCTCCCCACGTTTCCTTCACCGTATCCGGCACTTCAGCCGCAACCCGGAAACAGAGAAAAAGAATCAGCAAGATGGATTGAAATCGAATCATTGTCAGGACACTACGACGAGATTTGATAAAAACGCAAAGCTCACCCTCAGGAAACTACTTTCCATAGCCTGTTTCCGGCATAGAGCGATTGCTCCAAGTTTGCTAGCCTTCTAGGTGTGTTCCCTATTGCGACAAATTCCCGTGGCCTACCTGCTCTTGGCATGTTCGGGATCATCGTCGCTGGGCGAAGCTTCTCCTCGTTTCGATAAGGACGTCGCTCCCCTTCTCGAAATGCGCTGTCTTTCCTGCCACAATGAGGTGGAGAAAAAGGGCGAACTCGATTTGTCTCAAAAGGATTCGGTCATAGGAAATGTCATTGCCCCCGGCTCCCCTTATGACAGCAAGCTGTTCCATGCCATCTTGGGCCCAGAACCCGAAATGCCCAAGACAGGCAAGCAACTCACTCCGGAGCAGGTCTCCATCGTTCGAGACTGGATCGCCGCCGGAGCCGACTGGCCGACTGGCCAAGTCCTCGTCGACAATCCCGAACGCGATCTCGATTGGTGGTCCTTGAAATCCTTGATTACCAAACAGGCTACAGTGGAAGACTCAACAGGGTCAGATCCCTCACCCAACCCTGCTAGGCACCGCCCTGCTGGGCACATCCCCGTCGACCATTTTGTAAATTCAAAACTGAAGGAGAAAAAGCTGACCCCGGTAGAAGCTGCTGATCCAGTGACCTTACTGCGACGGCTCACCTACGATCTCACGGGGCTTCCACCAACACCTGAGGAACTCGCCGCTTTCACCCATGACCCGGACTGGGAGCGAACCGTGGACGGGCTTCTCGACTCTCCCGCCTTCGGCGAAAAGTTTGCGCAGCACTGGCTCGACCTGGCCCGCTACGCAGAATCGCATGGTTACGATAAGGACAAGCCTCGCAACAATGCGTGGCCCTATCGTGATTATGTCATCAAGAGCTTCAACGAGGACAAGCCCTTCCCGCGTTTTGTTCAGGAACAGGTCGCCGGTGATGCGCTTTTCCCGAACAACCCGGATGCGATCACCGCACTCGGATTTCTCGCCGCAGGCCCCTGGGATTTCATTGGTCACTGGGAGGTGGGAGAAGCAAAACTTGATGGCCGCATCGCCAAGCATCTCGATCGAGACGAAATGGTCTCTGCCGTCTTCAACGTCTTTCAGAGCACCACTGTCCAATGTGCCCAATGCCACCATCACAAATTCGATCCAATCCGCATGGAGGACTACTACCGGCTTCACGCTGTCTTTGCAGCAGTGGACCGAGCTGACCGAGTTTATGACGGCCTCCCACCGGAACAGCAAAAGCGGAAGAACGAATTGCTGAGCCAGATCACCGAAAAGAAAAAAGACCAGGAATCCCTCAGCACGACGATCAATCGTATCATCTCCGCAAAGACCTCCGGACTCGATCGACGTATTGCTGAGCTGAAGGACAAATACGGAACCGGTTCGGCTCAGAAACCGCAATTTGGCTACCACAGCAATATCACGAAAAATCAGAATGAGGAAAAATGGGTTCAAGTCGATTTGGGAAAACCTCGTTCCGCGACGCGAATCAATCTGATTCCATCCTTCGACGACTACGCTGGGATTGGAGCGGGTTTTGGATTTCCGGTTCGTTTCCGTATTGAAGTCTCCAACGACGCATCTTTCCAGAAGGACGTCCGCATCCTCATCGACGCCACCAAAGTGGACCATCCGAATCCAAAGTCTCGGACCCTATTCTGCGAAGGCGACGGAAGGCCGTTTCGCTTTATCAGGGTCACCGCCACCAAATTGCGCGAGCGAAAAAACGATTTCATCTTCGCACTCGCGGAGCTCGAAGTCTGGCCCGAGCAAACTGACAACAACTTTGCCGCGGGAGCCGTGGTTACCGCCAAAGACTCCATCGAGCAAGGCACACGCTGGGGAAAGAAGAATCTCGTCGACGGAATCTACTTCAAGGAAATCACCAATCCTGACGCGGCCACAGAACTTGAATCACTTGAGAAAGAACGCGCCGCCCTCGCGGAATCCCTTCGCCCACCGGAAACTGATAAACGTCTTGCCGAAATTGACGGCGAATTAAAAAAACTCGAAGACGAGCGCAAGACTATTCCAGCAGGCAAACTTGTCTATGCAGCAGCGACAGACTTTCCCCGGGGAGGGCGCTTCACCGCCACTGCCGGAAAACCTCGCCCCATCCACCTACTGCACCGAGGCGATCTTAGCACTCCCGGCGATCCAATGCGCCCGGGCGCGCCTCCACTCTGGCCCACCGTGAAACCAGAGTTCTTTTCCGGGAAAGAATGGGATGAAGCAAAAGCACGCGCAGAACTGGCCCGCTATCTCACCCGGAAGGATAACCCGCTCTTCTGGCGGTCGATTGCAAACCGGGTCTGGCAATGGACGATGGGAGCACCTCTTGTCGGGACTCCGAACGACTTCGGACGCGGCGGAATGGAGCCGTCTCACCCTCAGCTGCTCGACTACCTGGCGTCGAACTTGCGAGACGATCCGAACCATTCGCTGAAGGCTCTCGTCAGAAAAATCGTGATCAGTAATGCCTATCGCCGCTCCAGCAGTGGCAATGCCGAAAACGCTGCGATCGATGGAAGCAATACCTATCTCTGGAGAGGGAAGCGCCGACGCCTCACCGCTGAGGAGTTCCGCGATTCCATCCTCGTCATCAGCGGGCTGCTCGATAGAAAAGTGGGCGGCCCCAGCTTTCAGGATTTCGTAATCGAGAAACCGCAGCATTCTCCTCACTACCAATATCACCTCTACGATCCAAACGATCCCAAGTCGCATCGAAGGACGATTTATCGTTTTGTCGTTCGCTCTCAACCGCAACCCATGCTGACAACGCTCGACTGCGCGGATCCCAGCTTGAGCGTTCCGGCAAGGGACGAGTCGACAACCGCCCTGCAGGCGCTCACCCAGTGGAATCATCGATTTGTGGAAGCCATGTCAGGACAATTCGCAGATCGCCTTCGCAAAAACACCACATCCTCTGCCGAAGCCAAAGTCCTATTGGCATGCCAACTGGCATTGGGTCGTCTCCCTTCTGAAGAGGAAAAAAAAATCCTGACAAATCACCTATCTGAACACGGCGAAGAAGCCTTCGCTCGGGTTCTATTCAACCTGAACGCTTTTGTGTATGTCGACTGAACTCAGAACATCGCGCCGCCATTTCCTGGGCGCCTCGACGAGTGCATTTGGCAGCCTCGCCCTCGGCGACTTGCTCGCACGCGACGGTGTTCTCGGGCAACGCTTGCATCATCCGCCGAAAGCAAAGCGGGTGATCCAGCTTTTCATGGCCGGCGCGGCGAGTCATGTAGACACCTTCGATCACAAACCGCTTTTGAAGAAAGAAGATGGCAAGGCCTGGGATCCCGGCGAGGCAGTGGAACTTTTTCAAAGCACGCCCGGAGCCACCTTCGCCAGCCCATGGGAATTTCGCCACTATGGCAAGAGCGGGAAAATGATGAGCGACATCGTCGCGCCTCTTGGAGAAGTCGTTGATGACATCGCGTTCGTTCACAACATGGAGGGAAAGACCGGAGTTCACAGCCAGGGCACACTTCTGCAGACGACAGGCTTCAACTTTCCCGGCTTTCCGAGTGCCGGTTCGTGGGTTTCCTACGGTCTCGGAAGTGAAAATGAAAATCTTCCCGGCTTTGTGGTTTTGCCCGATCACCGCGGCTACGCCTCCAACGGAGCCAAGAATTGGGCCACGGCTTTTCTTCCCGCCGAGCATCAAGGCACGGTCATTCGCCCCGGGTCAGAAAAGCCGATCGCTGATCTTTTCGCACCGAAAAGCCAATCCATCACTCCAGAAAACGATCGCGCAGGGCTTGAGGCGCTCTCGAAACTCAATGCGCTTCATGCCGCCGACCGTCCCGGAGACGATCGACTTTCCGCTCGCGTCCGCAGTTACGAATTGGCAGCAGCGATGCAACTCAGTGCGACCGATGCACTCGACGTTTCGCGGGAACCGGAATACATCAAGGACATGTATGGCCTTTCTTCCGATGGCCCCGGTGTCGACGATTCCGGAACGATCAATGAGAAAGCAGAGACCGAGTTTTTCGGAAGGAAGTGTCTCGTTGCCCGTCGGCTTCTCGAGCGCGGCGTTCGATTCGTGCAGGTGTGGAGCGGCAATGATAACGGCTTTCCTCGACGCAACTGGGACAGCCACGGGGATGTGAAGCGAGACCATGCGCCACTCGCATTGGGAATGTCACGAGGCGCGGCAGCCCTGATCAAGGATCTGAAGCAGCGCGGCATGCTGGAAGATACGATCATTCTCTGGACGACAGAATTTGGGAGAATGCCATGCTCGCAAGGCAGCAAGGGGCGAGATCACAATCCTTTTGTTTTCACCAACTGGCTTTGCGGTGGCGGAATCAAAGGCGGTACCTATGGAGAGTCAGACGAATGGGGTTTCAAACCGCTCGACAGAAACCGCCCCACTCATGTCTACGACATCCACGCGACAATTCTTCATCAACTGGGTATCGATCACGAACAACTCACGGTGAGACACAATGGAATCGATCGCCGCCTCACCGATGTACACGGCCATGTGCTAAAGGAGATGATCGCGTGAGTTTTTACTTTGTCTGCTCGAGCAACTCTCCGATTTCTTTTCCACTCCACCGCGACAATTCCTCCAAGAGCTGTTTGGTTTCGAGGAGTTTTGCACCTCTTAGCGCCCGTCCCTTTCCATCACGGAGGATCACCCAGAGCGTTCAGGCATCGATCTAATCAATATCATCGTAGCGAAACTTCTTTGCCCGGAAAAATTTCCAAATCACCATCCCTCTGTCATCGAGGATAAAATTGAGTAGAAAGACAAATCGGAGAAAAAAGAAGATCAACTTGAGCAATACGATTCCGAAAAGGAGCAGGAGCCATTCATCAGGCCAAATGCGTTCTATTCGATCAAATAAAAGATGCTCACCGAAGTAGTGCTTTTCACCTTCCTCTGTAGCAACTTTGTGCCAGTGATGGTTGGGATCCTTGAGTGCTCGTTCAAAGACAGCATGGGCGTGCTGCCTACCGAAAATTCGATAGCGATATCCATCGGTTTCCTCTTCGTCAATGTAGACACCTCCGCCTGAGCAATCGGCGGTGAAAAGATTATTGGGTGCCAACTTTTCCCCTTCCAACGGCAGGTCGGGCACGTTCACGGGTTTCCAGGAAACCCCATCATCACTCTCGGCCGCCACCATCGTAAACGGCGACCATTTCACAGAGTGAACGAGACGAAACTTCCCAGTCTCTTCATCAATCCAGACACTGGAAAATTTGACACCTCGATCCAGAAAGGAAGGATCACGGTATTCACATTATTCAACCCATTCCGGCTCACCCTGACAAAACTTCAGGTTATTCCAATGATCAAGTTTCCACAGATCGAAGAATAAAACTTTTCGAGTACGCGCATATTCCCTAAAGGAAAGGAACAAAGTTCCGAAAACCATCAGCGCTACACCAAGGGCAGCTTTCATTTTTTCTTTTCCTCTTTCTGCAGCAAGTATCTGACACGGTCATATTCCGGGTTCACACACTTGTCTTCCCAGCGCTTCAAAGCAGAAAGAAGTCCCACATCAGATTCTGGGGCCTGCCCCTTGTCGCCGGTTTCCTCAATCCACTCCGCGAGATATTCGCGATGCTGATCCAATTGCTCCGCAAAGTGCGGGTCTTCAGCAAGGTTGTGCAGCTCGTGAGGGTCGTTTTCCAAATCGTAGAATTCCTCCGGAACTCGGTCCTCGCCGAAGAAAATCAACTGAGTCTCATTCATTTCCCCGTTCGCCATCATCTCGCGAAACTTCTTCGTGACCGGCCAGCCATCTTTGTAGGTCGGCTGCATGTAGGGGCGATCCGTCAGGTAGTTGCGGAGATATTTGAAACGCGGAGTCACTACCACACGGATTTTTTCGATCGTGTAGTCGCAGCGATCACGCGCCGCCACGAGGTACTTTCTTGGCTGGTAATCTTCGACCAGAAAATTGAGCCCCTCCATTTTTTTCGGGACACCGATTTCAGAAACCGCAAGCGATGCCGCGGAAACGTCGATCCCACTGACGAGGTCATCCCGGACCGCTCCCGCCTCGATCCCGGGACCGACAACGATAAGCGGCATGTGGATCCCTCCTTCGTATAGCATCTGCTTGTGGCGATGCAGCTTCATGCCATGATCGGAAAACATGAAGATAAAGGTATTCTCGTAGAGACCATCTTCCTTCAACTTGGCGATCACCTGGCCAATTTGCTCGTCGGTTTTCAGGAGACAATCGTAGTGATGGGCAATCTCCTCACGAACAATCGCGACGTCGGGATAATACGGAGGAACCGAGACGGCAGATGGATCAATAACTTTCTCCGCGCGCTTCCCGAGCTTGCCACCGCCCAGTTGAATCTGGCCAAAGAAGGGCTTTCCATCCGGCTTATCTTTCAGGCAGTCCCCCTTCAAAAACGACCCCGGTCCCCAGCCGCCTTTGCTTCGCTCGAAATCATAGAGCTCCTCCACCGACCACTCGAAATTGTAGTCGTCTTTCCCTCCTTCATTGAAGGTCCAGAATCCAGCTTTGCGAAATCGGATCGGCAAGGGAGTCGCCCACTTCGGCAGAACATTTTTGTCATATTCCCCCATCGATTTTCCCCGGAAGTCAGCCCGGCAACTCCGATGGTTGTGCGCACCAATCGTCGTTTGCATGTAACCCGTCACGATGGCAGAGCGCGTCGCCGAGCATACCCCGGCCGGAGTGTAGAACCGGGTAAACTTTGTTCCTGCCTTGGCAAGGGCATCAATATTGGGTGTATCGATCACTTCATCGCCGTAGCAACCAAACCAGCCACTGACGTCCTCGAGATAAATCCAGAGAACATTGGGCTGCTCAGCTCCGCGAGCTGGAGAAATTCCAAAACAAATGGTTACAAAGAGGGCAACAAAACAAAAACGAGATAAAGAGGTCATCCTTCTTTCATACAGCAGGCAGCCAGCGTTCGCGACCCCCTCGGTCCGGCGGGATTGCGGCTAAGTCATAAACATTCGATTTTCGCACGAAAGTATATCAGTCTGGGGCACAGTAATTCCCTCCCGATGGCAGGTAAGCAAAAAGACATTTCTCCAAAAACTCATTTTCGCGGATACGCCATTCCCGGCAGCCCCGCCCCCGGCGATTCCGAGGGGGATCCATGTCTTGAAATTGGCGAAAACGAAACGCTCGATGTTCTCTGTGGGCACCTTCGCATCTTTCAACTCAAGGATGGGCACCGCTATTCCACCGACGATCTGCTGACGGCCTGGTATGGGACCACATGGTGCCCCAGTGCTAGGCGAATCCTCGATCTGGGAAGCGGCATCGGAACCGTTGCTATGGTAGCCGCGTGGCGTCTCCCGGGAGCAGAAATCGTCACTATTGAAGCTCAGGAAGAAAGCACCCCTCTCGCAAAAAAATCAGTTCGCTGGAATGGATTTGAAGACCGTTTTGACATTCGTCAGGGTGATCTGCGAAGCCCCGATGTTTTGACAAAGGAGGAAAAGTTCGATCTCATTCTGGGCAGCCCGCCGTATTTCCCACTCGGAACCGGTGTCGTCGGCGACCATCCCCAAAAGGTTGCCTGCCGCTTCGAAGTGCGTGGAACAATAGCTGACTACTGCTCTACCGCTTCTCAACATTTGGAAAACGGGGGCATCTTCGCCTGCGTCTTCCCTGTCAATCCGGACGAGCAACGAGAGCGTGTCACTGAGGCTTCCAAAGCTGCCGATCTCACCATCGTGCGAGAGCGACACATCGTCCTTCGCGAAGGAGAACCACCTCTACTCGGCCTGTTTGTCATGTCGAGAAAATGCGACCTCCCGGAGTCCATGCACGATCAAATCTGGGTCGAGCCTCCGCTGGTGATACGCGCAAAGGACGGCACGATTCACCCGGAATATTCTGCGGTGAAGTTGAGCTTCGGCTTTCCACCCTGAACGCCCACCGTTCCACTCCAGCTCTTTTTCTGGATTCTCGCCTTCCTTGCTTTCATCATCGAAAAGAATGCGGCATTCTGGAATCGCAACATCCGAGCTCGTGATTTCCTCTGGGCCGGAGACAACACGATCCTGAACGCGTTGCCGTTGGAATTTCCTGTGGCGGAGTCTGGCAGACTAATGACGAAGGAGAAAACTGGGAGCAATCCGCTCACGGAATGAAATACGACTTTCTCCCGGAGGATCAGGGCGGAGACGATTCCGAAAGCAAGGACCCCCACTGCATGGTCCAATGCCGCAGCCAGCCCAATCGATTCTGAGTCCAGCATCACTCTTCGATCTATCGCTCTGACAACGGAGGACGGGCCTGGAATGAGATCGAAAATGTGGCTCCCTCGAATTTTGGCTTCGCGGTTGCCGTCCACCCAAATGATCCCGACACGGCTTGGTTCGTTCCCGCGAAAAAAGACGATCATCGCTATCTCGTGAATGGAGAATTCATCGTCTCGAGGACGCAAGACGGCGGGAAAACTTTCGAAACTCTGCGCAAAGGATTGCCGAAAGAACCGGCCTTCGGCATGGTATATCGACACGCTCTTGCCGTGGATGCGGGAGGTATAACGCTGGTCATGGGCTCCACAACTGGTTCAGTTTGGGCGAGCGAAGATTCAGGTGAAAGCTGGATTCAGCTTTCGACTCACCTTCCACCCGTTTACGTCGTATCGATTTCATGAGACCTATACTACCAACATTTCTCATCGCTGTTCTACTGCTTCAGTTTTCCCTCCTTCCCGCCGGCCCCAAATACCCGGCACCCAAATTCGAACCAATATCTAACGGCAAAGACCTCGAAGGCTGGGACAGCAAACCCGGCGCGTGGGAATTACGCGACGGCGAAATTTGGTGCACAGGAAAGTCAGAAGAAAAAAACTGGCTGATCTGGCGCGGCGGCGAACCTGACAACTTCAGACTCCGCCTTGAGTTCAAATGGGAGAAAGGAAATTCCGGCGTGCAGGTTCGCAGTGATGACCTTGGCAACTGGCAGATCTTTGGATACCAAGTCGAAGTAGCCCAACAAGACAAGATGGGCCTGTGGCATCATTCCCTTTTTCCGGGAAACCATCCGAAAAAGAAAGCTCGGCACCTCATGACGACAGCAGGAGATAGGGCAGTCATTTCCGAAGACGGAACACGGAAAAACACCTCGAACAAAGAGCCCGCAAAAGTGCAAGCTAACTACAAAGAGGCGGAGTGGAACACCATGGAGATCATTGCCAAAGGCGACACTCTCATCCAGAAAATCAACGGCGTCGTTTTTGCAACGCTTACTGACAAAGACACCGAAATGAGCCGGAAGAAAGGTTTCATCGCTCTTCAGGATCACGGTAAAGGATGCATCGTCGCGTTTCGGAAAATCGAGTTGGCGAAGATTGCAATGCCGAGCATTGCGAAATGATGGGCAAAATGAAGCTGCCGTTTTTCTTTATTTTTTCCCTGCTCGCGTGTGCGAACCTCGCTTCATCCGCACCCAATCCACCCAACTTCGTCGTCATTTTTATCGATGACATGGGCTACGGCGATATTGGTCCATTCGGTTCCGAACTTAACGAGACTCCGCATCTCGACCGCATGGCTGCGGAAGGAAGAAAGCTGACTTCCTTTTACGTGGCATCTCCCGTCTGCACTCCGTCGCGAGCGGCCCTCATGACGGGATCCTATCCGCAGCGAGTTGGATTGGAGCGCGGATCCGATCACGCAGTTCTCTTTCCCGGAGACCCCCACGGGCTGCATTCTGACGAAATCACCATTGCGGAAACGCTGCAAAAGGCGGGCTATGCGACGGGGTGTTTCGGCAAGTGGCACCTCGGAGATCAGCCTCAGTTTTTACCTACCTCGCAGGGGTTCGACACCTACTATGGGATCCCCTACTCCAACGACATGTGGCCTGGCCTCAAGCGATGGAAGTTTCCCGATCTCCCCATTCTTCAAGACACCGAAGTGGTAGATGTCGTCGAAGATATGGACGAGCAGGCTAACCTGTGTCGTCTCTTCACGGAAGAAGCCGTGAAATTCATTCGAACCAACAAAGACAACCCTTTCTTCGTCTATCTCCCCCATGCGTTCGTTCACTGGCCGCGACAGGCATCACCAGAATTCATGAAGGACGGAAAAACAGTGGAGACGTCTCAAGTGGAGGAAGTCGACTGGAGCGTCGGCCAGATTCTGGACACACTGCGCGATGAGAAACTCGCGGACGACACGCTGGTCATCTTTACCTCCGACAACGGGCCTGCTGGCGGCTTATCTGCCGGGCCACTCCGAGGCAGAAAAGGGTCCGCATTCGAAGGCGGACATCGCGAACCAACAATCGCGTGGTGGCCGGGCACGATTCCGTCGGGCACGGCATGCGACGAACTCTGCACGGCAATGGACCTGCATCCCACTTTCGCGAAAATGGTTGGAGAACCCATGCCCTCGGATCGCGTAATCGATGGAAAGGATATTGCGCCTCTCCTACTTGGGGAAGAAGGTGCAAAAACTCCGCACGATCGATTCTTCTATCAGCAAGGAGGAAAACTCGCCGCGGTACGATCAGGCAATTGGAAGCTCTTTACCAATGGGCAACTCTATAACCTTGCTGAAGACATTGGAGAAAAGAGCAATGTCGCAGAACAGAATCCTGACAAAGCCGCAATACTCCAATCGATGCTGGAGGCATTTCAAAAAGACATTTCCGAAAACTCCCGCCCCGTCGGGACTGCTCCAGATTCGCGCACGCTCGTTCCGCGCCCCGGCGTGAAAGGAGATGAAGGTTTTATCCCGACCTTACACTTGGGAAAATCCGGGTAGCAGCCGAGCTAGCTAACCGCCACCCGCAAAACATCGTATCCGTTGACTCGAGTGTATTCCGCCTCGCGTTCAACGTGCTCAACTTCCTCCTCGATCGTCAACGAAACACCGCAGTCGCAGAGCTTCTGGAGCAAAGTCCGAATGATGAGTCGGGCGTGAGGCGCACCGAGGCAGAGGTGCTTTCCAAATCCGAACGCGACATGAGGATTCGGCTTTCGGTCGAGTTGGATATCGTGCGGATCCTCAAAAACCGTTTCGTCGTTGTTGGCCGAAGACCAGCAGAACGATACGCGACCTTTCGGCTTTACTTCAAATCCGTGCACATCGGTCGTCACCGGACAGGTCCGCCCAATGTGAGTCAGCGGAGTGACGACACGGAAAAACTCCTCACTCGCCGCCACAATATTTTTGGGACTCTCCCGCAAGTAATCAAATGCCTCGGGATGCTTGGCGAGATAGGCAATCACGCAGGAGATGGAATGAATGATCGTGTCGCGCCCACCCGCGAACGTGAGATTTCCAAATCCCATCATCTCGTCGCGAGTCAGTTTTCGCCCCTGGTATTCTGCCTTTGTGAGGGCACTGAAAAAGTCTTCTCCTGGATCTGCCTCTGCCTTGTCGAAGGCTTCGTCCAGGTATTCTTCGAGCACATTCCCCCTCTGCTCGCAGTCCGCTTCATCCTCTCCGTCTTTGAAAACGTGTATTCCCCAACCTGTCCAGATCTCAGCCTCTTCTTCCGGCATATCGAGTAGATAGGTAAGCGCACGTGACTGAATCGGGAGAGAAAATTCACGGACGATTTCGATAGAATCCTGATTTCTCGCTCGATCAATAAATTCGTCTATGAGAGCCTCGACCTTTGCGATCATCTCCGGGTCTTTGGGGCGCTTAAAGAATGGCTCGACGATTTTCCGGTATTCCGTGTGCTCGGGCGGATCAACCTCAATAGGGAGCTGTCGCATTCGGCGTAGTTCTTCCTCCGAAGGAATCGGAACGCGGAAAGGAGCGTCGGAGCTGTATGTCTCCCAGTCTTTGCAAGCCTCCCGAAGATCGGCGTGACGAAGAATCATGGGGACGGTTTCACCCTGAAAATCACATGGAAGAACGGGGCATTTTTTCCGCTGCTCGTTAAAGGGGTCACTGGTTTTATCCATGAGGAAACCCTATAGAATTTCCCAGCACTGACAAATCGCCTTTTCCGATTTCATCAAGATTGCATGGGAAATTCATAGTAGGTTCACATTCAGGAGCAAAATTTGCTCATGAATATTTCACGACGAAAGAGTATCGCCCGCATTCTTTTCTATGGCTCACCACTAGCCAGCTTTGGCTACGCGAATCTGATTGAAAAGCGATTGGTATCGGTCACAAAAAAGGAGATACCGCTGCAAGAGGCTCATGGCAGCCTCGATGGTTTTCGCGTCGCAGTGATGGGAGACTTTCATCATGATGACTTTGGCGACAATGACCTGATTCGACGAGCCGTTGAGGAAATCAACGCGGAGTGCGTCGACCTTGTCATGTTGGTCGGTGATTTTGTCTCGGAAGATCCGCGCGCTCTGCGACCACTTTGCGACGAGCTTCAGAACCTTCGCCCTCAACTGGGAACGTTTGCTGTCCATGGCAATCATGATCGCTGGCACGTGGGCAGTGCTCTTGGAACCCATCTCACTGATGCAGGAATTCGGCTACTTTCCAACGAGTCGGTGGAATTTCCCCAGGTCGTCGTCGCGGGGTTGGACAGTATCTGGGGTGGCCATCCTGATCTGCCCGCCACTTTCAAAAATACAGGAAAAGACAAACCGATTATCGCAGGCTGGCACGAGCCCGACACTTTCAACATGTACCAGGATTCCCGTGTCGCCCTGCAGGTTTCCGGGCACACTCATGGCGGACAAGTTTGCGCACCGGTGAAAGGTCCAATCCTGCTACCGCGATACGGGAAAATCTACCCCTACGGACACTATCGCAAAAACGGAAGCTCGCTCTTTGTAACCCGGGGCGTCGGAACACTATCTGTCCCGGCCCGATTTCTCTGCCCTCCTGAAGTGGCGATACTTACTCTTCGAGGACACGGTTCAATCGCCTCATAGATCCACTTTGTGCGGAAAGACGGAAAACGAAAATCACATCGATCACGTAATTGCGATCACGATGTATTTTTAGAATACTGGGAACACGTAATGATCGAATTGACCGATAGATCACGACGCTCCCTTCTCAAGATCGGTGCGCTCGGACTGGGAAGAGGGATGTTCACCCTCCCGGAGTTTCTTGCGGCCAAATCCATCCAGCCCGGCCTCGTGAAGGATCGCTCTGTCGTTTTCCTGTTTATGCATGGAGGGCCCTCTCAGACAGAGACCTTTGATCCGAAGATGGATCAACCATCCGGGATTCGTTCTGCTACGGGAGAGATATCGACCTCTCTTCCCGGAGTCACCTTTGGATCTACCTTTCCCAAGCTTGCCAAGCTGGCTCACAAGCTAGCCATAATTCGCTCTTTCACCACGGGAACGGGCGCGCATGACATCAAACCCATCGTGGGAAAGAACTCTCTCGGGGCTAACATTGGCTCTCTCTACGCTCGAGTTGCCGGTGCGAATGATCCCACCAGTGGAATCCCGAGAAATGTTGCGCTCTATCCAAAGGCCGTCGATCCGGAGGCCATGCCGATGATCAAGAAATTCGGAGACTTTGCAGACCCCGGCCCACTTGGCGCTGCCTTCTCTCCGTATGAAGTTGGGGAAGGGGGATCGATGCAATCCGACATGACTCTGCGAATGGCTCGCGACCGGATGGAAAACAGAAAAGCCCTTCTCAAAGACCTCGACCAGGCCAAACGAAGCTTGGACTCAGGAGGTGCTGAAACGATGGGAAACTACCAGTCTCAAGCTTTCGACATGATCCTCGGAGGAATTTCCGACGCGTTTGATCTCTCCAAAGAAGATCCGAAAACGCTGGCGCGATACGACACCGCTCCGCTCGTGAATCCGAACTCCATTCGAAAAGTGTGGAACAATCACGAACGGTATCGGGATCATAGCCAGACCATTGGAAAACTTATGCTTCTCGCCAGACGGCTATGTGAGCGAGGTGCCGGATTCATCACCGTGACGACGAACTTCGTCTGGGACATGCATGCCGACAAAAACAACGCTACCGTGACTGAAGGCATGGACTATGTGGGCGCGCCCTTCGACCATGCCGTGAGCGCTTTCATCGAAGATGTCGAGGCACGAGGGCTCAGCGAGAAGATCCTACTCGTCTGCTGCGGCGAGATGGGGCGTAATCCAGTTATCAACAAAAACGGCGGCCGTGATCATTGGGGAAAACTGGCCCCGCTGATCCTTTACGGGGGCGGCCTGAAAACAGGGCAGGTCATTGGACACAGTGACCGAAAGGGAGGAGAACCCGCATCCAATCCTATCCTGATGGAGAATCTGACCGCGACGCTTTTGCATTCCCTTCTCGATCCGGGAGAAGTTCGTCTCGTTGATGGCCTGAGCAATGATGTGCTCACCACGATGACATCGCCCCAGCCAATTCGGGAATTGATCTGAGCTCAGTCTTCGGTTTGAGATTTCGCGAGAGCCGAGAGAACACCGTGAAGCAGTTTGACCTCCTGATCATTAGGCAAGGCTCGCGCGAAGATGCTACGCAGTTGTCGGACACTGTGAGGTTTCATTTCTTCGGTCAGGAAAAAGCCAGTTGCTTCGAGTTGTGATTCGAGCCGGGCGAGGAAGTCTGCGATTTCGGCCCGGTTTGCTGGCTGCTCGTGCTCGACTCCCTCGTCGCCTGCAAGCTGCTTCTTCCATTCCCAACCAAAAAGCAGAACGGCCTGGGCCAGATTGAGGGATTGGAAATCGGGATTGGTTGGAAAGCGCACGAGAAGATCTGCTCGCGAGATGGATTCTCGATCCAGGCCCGACGCCTCCGGCCCGAACAATATCCCGATGCGACTTCCCGAGTGACTCGCAATTTCTGCGGCGGCCGTGTCGACTGTCGCGACGGGTGTGCCACCTGCCCGATCTCGGGCCGTTGTTGCGAACACACGCTGGCAATCAGCAATCGCATCATCGAGGGTTTCGAAGACCTCAGCATTTTCAATGACAACATCTGCGTCCGCCGCAGTCGCCTTTGCGGATTCCTGCGGCCATCCGTCTCGCGGTGCAACGAGTCGCAACTGCGTTAGACCACAGTTCAGCATCGCGCGCGCGCACATTCCGATATTTTCCCCCATCTGCGGATGGACGAGGATGATCACAGGCTGTTCGTTGCCGGACATGATTCAATGTGCGAGGTTTGAGCGAAATGGAAGTTCCTGAAGAAATTATCTGCGTCGATTGTGGCCAATCGGCCCATCGTCTTACCTACCCACCCGAGGAAGGCTGGGAAGTCGGCGATATCGTCGCGTATCGTTGCTCAGGCTGCAACGACCGATGGGACCTGATTTTCGAAGAAGACGACGGTCAGACTCCTGACCACTTTGTTTCCTACGCCGCAGAAGCAAGAGCAATCTTGGAATCTCGCCGTGACCAAAAGGGAGATGCCAAATGAAACGGGAAAAAAACATACTCCTTTTCGATAGCGATTGCCCAATGTGCACTTTTCAGAGCCGCACCCTGGCCTGGCTCGATTGGCTCAACTGCGTCGAAATGGTTCCCCTGAATGACGACCGGACGAAAGAGATCGCTCCCGACATCACACGAGAGGATTTGCTGGAAGCAATTCACTGCATCACTCCCGATGACGAGATCCATCGCGGAGCCCGAGCGTTTCGCTTTCTCGGCATGCGTATTCTCCTGCTGATACCAGTTGGCCTTTTTCTCTGGCTGCCCGGTGTAATTTGGATCGCGGAAAAGGTCTATGCGTTCGTTTCCCGGAACCGCCACTTTTTCAGCAAGATATTCGGCTGCAAAGGAGCTTGTGCGATCATGCCCGAGAAGAAGAACGAGGGCTGATTGGATTGAATCGAATTAGTTCGATTCAATCGGTAGGCTTCGTGAGCTCTGGGGAATCGAATTCATTCGATTCTACGCTGTCTGCCTCCGGTTTTTTCAAAGTCGCCTTCACCATAATGGCGGAGCGACCTTTGTCGGGATCTTCCGCCCCGAAGAACTGATTCGCAAATTCATCACTGGCACCTTTGAAGCCATAGAACCGGCCGGTTTCGTTTCGAGGAATCGGGATCGTCGTTCGGAACTGGCCCAAATCAACAGATTCGGGATCGCGCTCTGAACCTGCGACTTGCTCCGGGTGAACCTCAAGCCGGGGAATCACATCCAACTCAACCACACCAAGATGAACACGCGGGCGAATTACAATCGACGTCGTAATTCGCGTCGTGGAAATGATAGGGGAGTTGATCGCACCTGGATCGATAAAAGGATTAAAGAAAGCAGGATTGGCAACGTTGCCGTTTACCGGAACATTCCCAATACCGCCTGCCGGAAGAATCGCGGAGCCATAGTTGATGAACCCCTCGAAATCTGTGTGCTCGTGATTGATATCCAGCGTAATTGTCCCGTCGGGATTGATCGTGCTGGTCGTTTCACTGGTCACGCCGATGTTTCGTTTCTGAAACTTGGTTGGTGTTGCCGGAATGACAGTGTATCCGCCACCGGGCTGGACAATGATCGTCGGAGGATTGTATGCCGTCGGGAACGGCACCTCCTGCGCTACGGTGATAGACTTCTTCCGGGGTAACCCGGTAACAAATTGAAAATCGAGCGCCACATCGGCTTGCGGAAGAGCCGCGCCGGCCATGGCCTGCTCTGCTGCGAGAATTCCCTCCGGCGTATCGATCACGAGGACTGCGCTCTTGGCTGGGAGAAGAACAAATTTCCCCGCCGGAGAAAGTGCTGATTTCAAAATCGGGCGGACCGTTTCGAGATCAGCAAAGCCAACGTCGATTTCTTTTTTTATCGTGCTCTGGGCAAAGCAGGAAATACCAGCAATGGTCCAGACTACGGTCACGAGGAGGAGTTTGACCGGATTCATAGGCACAGTATGCCTTCTCAGCACACGTTTCGGAAGCCAATTTTTCAGCTGTCCCAATTCCGCGACTCGTACTACACAACAAAAAAGGGCAGCTGCCGAAGCAACCACCCTTTTTCAAAGAGTTTATGTGATCTCAATGGATTGGATCAATGCTCACCACCGCCTACGGAGAGATCGACCGGCTTGTAACCTCCTTTAGATCGGAAATACAAGAACAGACAAATGAAGGCAACAAGCATGATTGCCGGAAAGACAGCCATGTTAGCGAGTGCTTTCTGGGCACTTCCCTCTTTCGCAGCTCCAATCGCTTCGGTCATCGCAGCTTGCTGATCTGCTGGTGCAGCTTTGACCATTTCGTCGACCTTCTCAGCCTTCAGTGTAGGATACTTGATCGTTCCATAATAAATCGAGTTCTGATCAAGGTATTCATCGCTGATCTTTCCATCTTTAAGAAAACCGTCAATTTTCGAAACTTCCTCAACTTTCGCGACTTCCTGAACAACCTTTTGTTCCTGAAGAGCACCGATGTATGGAAAACCAAGAACACCGACAGCGAGCATACCAATTCCAGAAACGGAGTTGAGAGTCAGGGCTCCACCTTTTGGTGTCTGCTCAGACACGATTCCCAGCATAGTTGGCCAGAAGAAGGTCTTACCAAGAGCGTAAAGTGTCGCCGCTCCAAAAATCAGAGCCACTCCTTTCGCTCCGGATAGAGCCAGAAGGCCAGCAATCGCCAATACAGCACTGGCAATCAAAAGACCGAGAGGGGAAAGCCTGTGGACAATAGGGCCTGCGAAGAATCGAAGAACCATCATGATCACCGAAGTGTAAACAAGGATCCATCCGCCGTGGAATGTAACAACACTTTCCATGATTCCGGCAATCCAGCCATCGGTTCCAATTTCAGTCGTGGCAAGTGGAGCCATGATCAGGATCAAAATGAACATCAGGGGTCTTCCCAAACTTCTTGTGTAGAGCCCCATCGCCAGAGCCATGACGACACCAAGAATGATCCAGGCAGTCATATGACCCGGGAAGAACTGGTCGAGCTGCAATACGACGAGAAACGAAACCACGGCAGAACCGAGGAAACCGAACTCACTGAGCATCTCACGGTAGGTAACACCGGAAGCAACACGTTCCTGAATCGGGAATTTCTGTCCGATCAGCATCACAAGATAGAGGACTGCTGGAATAATGATAAGACCAAGCTTCATCTGCCAACTAGCCTCACCCATCAGGATAACAAGGACACCAGCAACAACAAGACCACCAGGCCAACCCGCATGAAGGATGTTCAACCACTTGGTCTTTTCCTTATCGTACAGGGTGGCAACCACAGGGTTAATAAATGCTTCAACAGTGCCGTTACCCAGGGCAAGAATCAGGCCGCCCCAGAAAATCAAGTCTTTCGCCAACTCAGGATTTTCACTGGCAACGTTGAGTCCGTAGATTCCCATAATCGCCCAAATGATCTGACTGACGCCAGCAAAAATCATCGAGAACTTATAGCCAACCTTATCGATAATTAGACTGAAAAGAATGATACTGACGGCAAAGGGCCAGATCTGGATCCCTTTAAAAATCCCGACTTCAGCATCGTCGAGGCCAAGCAAGCCCTGTGTGATGGCTGGATCATCAAGAAGGAACATCCTCGTGATGAAACCAAACGCGGTCGTGATGAGGGCGATAAAGCAGCCCCAAAAAAGTAGTTTCGATGGTTTTTCGTTACTCATATTTGTTCGAATATTGTCAATGACACCCACGGTAAGTTATTTGAATTCCGCGAGATGGAACGCGTTTCTTACCAAACAGGGGCGGTTCCACAAGTACAATTCACAACGAAATCGCGGGGAGGTCGACTGAACCCCGTTGAGTCGAGCATCCAACAGGGTTGCTTCTTCTATATAACCCTGTTTATCAAAATTATTAATTCTTGCAATTATGAGATTTCTATCTGATAATTTCAGTCGTTACCGCGATTTATCTCATGCGTGATCAAACTTTGTCCCATTTTGGAATCGAAATTCCGGGAAATCCTTTCTCCGAAGACGTTTTTGACGATCATTCGGAAAAGTTGCCGGGTGTTGCGCGAATTCACTACCAGACCTTCTCGAAAATTGTGGAGGATGTGGAGTCACTCGTGATTTACCCCCAAGAAAGTCGGGAATCTGCTCAGTTAGGGAAAACGATTCTGGTCACAGCCCCACGCGCTGGATATGGAAAGTCGCACCTCGTTGCCCGCCTTCGGCAGCATCTGCGTTCTGCTGCGACCACTTTGACTCTTCCACTTGATCCGTCGCGGCCTGTCGCCTGGCCTGTAGGGCTTTCGTCGATTCTCCGACAGTTCTACCAGGAGACCGGAACTCGATCGGTAGCCAATTCACAATTCGAAGAGACGGGGCGCTTTCTCCTCGCCCAAGTCGTGCTGAGCCAGCTTGCCGGCGGAAACCTGAATCCAGAAGACTGTCCAGCTGACGAGGCTCGCCTGCGCTCAGAGTTCGTCGAAATCTTTTCGTCCGAATCTTCCCCGAAGATGCTGGCCTGGATCGACAAGCGCGCCAGCGACATCAGCCGCGAAGCCTCACCCGAATTTTTGCGACAGCTGGGTCTTTCCCGCAATGAGCTGGGATTCTGGATCCGATTGATCATCGATTTCAACCTGCGCGGCGACGGGGCTCTGGATCCTCTTCGCGGACTTTCCAATGGAGAAGCGAGAGAGCGACTTTTGCAGTGGCTGCGCATCGCTACCTTTTATCGTCCCGCCCTTATCGTTGCAGACGGACTCGATGGATTTTTTCACTCGGAGACTGCGGGCATGGAGATCGCGGAGATGCTCACAGGCATCAGGGAATCAGTTCCTCGCTCGATTACTCTGGTATCGATAAACGAAGACGTGTGGGAGTCCGTTTTCGAAAACCTCCTTCCTTCGGCTTGGATCGATCGCATCACGGGGGAAACGGAGCGGCTCCGCCCCATCGATCCGGAATCCGCATCCGAAATGATTCGCCAACGTCTTGAGAAGACGAGCATGAATCCGGTTGGCATTCTGCGATTCCTCGATCGACTTGAGACCGATCACCTCTGGATCGACTCGGAGACTCGCCTTTATCCTCGCGGTGTGATTCGTCAGGCGCGTGACCTTTGGGATTCGGATGCTGCTGCGTTTTTCAAAATCGAAAAAACAGAGCAGGACACAGTCGAAGACATTGCAGAAAAACCACTTTCGGAGCTGACGGACAAAGTGGCTTTCTTCAGAGCGTTGCAGGAAGATCATCCCGCTCCGGCACAGCCTGAGATTGACCGTGGACCGCCAACGCCTCAACAAGCCCCTTCGGAGGGCTTCATTCCGCCGATTCCCGATAATCGGGAAGTTTCTTCAACAGCCCCAACCAGGCCGATTCCAACCGCGAATCAAAATCCCTTTTTCCAAAGCGCTCAGCCAGATGCCCAGCAGGCTGAGCCGAGCGGCACTTCGGCTGGCGGCACGCCTCTGCCTACTCCGGCAGATCAGTTGGCGGGTATTGATTCTATCATCGCAGATATTCGAGGAACCGGAAACTCCGTCGTCAGCGAAACGCAGCCGATTTCAAAGGAGACTCCGATATTCCCGGTTCCTACGGATTCTCCGCAACCAGCTGTGCCAATTCAAAGCCAGGCACAGCCTAACCCTCTTGAGAACCCTGCCGCTGCATTTCAGGCGGGCGACCTCCATATAAAACCGGCGACACCTGCTGGAAATGGAACCCCGATAAAAAAAACAACCACCGCCGCGGTGTCTCCGGCCACTGCGCCGATTCAGCCAGTGCCGACCGATGTCGTACCACCGAACATCCGGACCATTCTTCGGGACGAAGAGCAGCGACTCCAATCAGGCCCGGCTCTCCAACTCGATCTGGAGCGAATGGGGCAATTCATCCGATCCATTGCTGCACTCCATCCAGGACTGTCCCAAACGGAAGGGCGCTTCCCAAGCAGCCGCTTGGTCTGCCTTCGCTGGCATGTCCGAAGCCAATCTATCCTGCTCGGTTTTGAGTCACCTCAGAATGTGTATTTCTGGAACAATTTGCTGCAGCAATCTCTAGCATCGAATCGCGATGAAAAGATCGCTGTTTTCTCTCACGATTCCGATCCTTTCGACCCCCATCTCTTCGCCAGCTTCGGATTCAGCCCTGCTGTCACACAAAGTCGCATCGACATCGTTCGGATGAATGATCGTGAGTTGGCAATGATCTATGCCGCTGAGTCAGTTTACCTGCGGTTCGTCGAAACTCCGGAATCCAATCGTGCGATTCAGTTCATCACTCGCCACCTCGACCCGTTGTGGAGAAGAATCAGCCAACCAATTTCGTAAAGGAGCTACGAGTTCTTTTTCCAAATTCGAGTTGCTGCCAAAAGGAGAAGAAGCAAGCTTCCCGGTATGAGTCGCACCGGCCGAACTCTCATTCTACCAGCGACCCTTTGCCTGGCATCTGCCTGTTTCCTTAGCTGCGAAAAACCCAGCCAGAAAGAACCGGAAAAGGAGATAGTCGAGGAAGTGGTTTCAGAGGCCCCGCCGAAGAGTGAGTTCCCGTTTTTCCATACACTGACCGACTCACAGGGGCGCAGCATCAGGGCAGAAGTTCTTGGCCGCGATGCCTACACCGTGACAATTGTCCGAACGAGAGACAAAAAGAGATTCACTCTGTCTCTCGATGGTTTGGCTCCTGTAGACGAGACCTTCCTGCGCCAACTTCCGATAACCGAGCCTCGACCTGAGGATCCTGTCACGGTCGAAAGCCCCAGTTACCAACGTGAATCGAAGCGCAAAGCGATTGAGGAGAAAAAACCCGCGGGCTATGAAAAATTGCTGTTGGGCAGGCTCGAAGAGAAAAACAAAGAAATTAATGATCTTCGGGAGGAATTGTCCGACATGGATCCGAATACGATTCGCTCAAAATCCCTTTCCAAACGCATTCAGAAATTGACGGCAGAAATGGCAGAGATAAATAGACTGATCGACGAAATCGACTGATCGA
>Ga0055584_100000167_pt1 | contig 62266 bp, 45 predicted proteins | sample OSDHelmetaG_FD_58716 | JGI IMG/M metagenome (GOLD analysis project Ga0055584, IMG submission 58716) | Pelagic marine sediment microbial communities from the LTER site Helgoland, North Sea, for post-phytoplankton bloom and carbon turnover... | ecosystem: Environmental > Aquatic > Marine >... | reverse complement strand
AGCGGACCGTTATTAGATCGAATTGACATTCATATTGAAGTGCCTCCAGTCCCTTTCCGCGAACTTTCTAACCAGTCCTCAGGTACGAATAGTGCAACAATGCGTGAACAGGTACTCGAAGCCCGGGAGGTTCAGGCCCGCCGCTTCGAGAATGAAGCAACGTCACATAACGGACGGATGACGCCTCGTCAATTAAGAAAATATAGTCAACTGGCTGCAGACGCAGAGGCGTTATTGAAATCAGCGATGGAAGAAATGGGGCTTTCGGCGCGAGCACACGACAAAATTTTACGCATCAGTCGGACGATTGCTGACCTGGATCAATGTGACCAGATTACGGCATCCCATGTCAGTGAAGCCATCAATTATCGCACACTTGATCGACAATTCTGGTCGTGAGAAATCTTAGATGGATGCAGAATTGGGAAAGTCTTCAGCAAAGCGAAGAATTGATAAACCGACTTTAGTTTGCAGGTTTCTCGACAGAGAGTGGATTTGGATTCTCAACAACCGGGAATATCCCTGGCGCATTTTCGGAATACCACTGTTTGAGAACCTGTAACCATTGTTCTCTGTTTTTGACAGCGATAAAGGCATCTCGAACTGCTTTTCGTTGTGGATGAAGTTCCGAATAAAAAATTCCGAATTTGCGCATGGTGTTACAGACTTTTTTCTCTCCGTAAAACGTGCTGGCAATTTCAAAATGTTCGGTAATCACATTGCGTTGCTCTTCTACGTCGGGAGGTGAAATCTGCCGACCATTGAGTAAGTCAGCAGTTTGTTGAAAGATCCAGGGATTGCCGATGGCACCGCGGGCTATTGAAAGGCCATCCACTTGAGTCACGCGCAACATATCAATACAGGCTTGCGGCGAAAATAGATCACCACTGCCAATGACCGTTTTTTGGCCAGCATGTTGTTTGACTCGTTTGAGGAATTCCCAGTTGCTGGGTCCCACATACTTTTGATGCACAGTGCGTCCATGGACAGTGATGGCAGCCAGTCCTCGTTCGTAGGCACCATCAAAAATACGAAAGAAGTGGTCTTCCGATTCTGCAGTATCATCTATGCCTCGCCTCATTTTTAATGTCACAGGCAAATGGTCGGGAACAGCGTCTCGGACACGGGAGATAATTTCCAGAGCCCCCTCAGGCTGACCCAGATGATAACCACCGCGACAACGGCTCATGACCTTTTTGACAGGACAACCAAAGTTAATGTCGATCACATGAAAGCCGGCCTCCACCAACCTTTGAGCCGCAGGCCCAAATTCTTCCGGTTCCGAACCCATTAATTGACCGCCAACCGGAAACTCGTCCGGATGACAGTACATCATCGCGTGTTGTTTACCCTGCTTGGATTGAACAATCATCCGGTCAATCATCACTTCACAAAGAGTGTAGGCAGCACCCAGCTTTGCTGCGATGACCCGCATTGGATAATCACTGTAGCCACTCAAAGCCGCTTGATACAGAGGCGATTTTAATTGATAAGAGCCGAGAGACACCGGCTGTAACTGATTGACTAACATAATTATTTCTGACTTAACTCTATGAGTAAACGGATTTCAATCTGGAAATGAATTCAATAACTCTCTGGTGATCTGGCCGGGATGTTCATGACTGCAAATCGCACTGCTGATGGCGATACGTCGCGCGCCCGCCTGTAATACTTTTTCCAGATTATCTGAATCGATACCTCCGATGGCGAACCAGGGGAGTGTGATTTCTGATGCGACCTGATTCACGTAATTCAATCCCGCGTATTCATGTTCTGCGAATGTTTTTGTACTCGTTGGGAAAGTGGGACCGACTCCCAGATAGTCGGCTCCGTCCAGTACTGCTTGACGGGCCTGGTCTATGTTATGTGTGGAGACGCCGATCAATCGCCGTGATCCCACAATTTCTCTCACTTCGCGGACTGGTAACTCTTCCTGACCCACGTGCACACCATCGGCGTCAATGGCAACAGCGAGGTCCGGTCGGTCATTCATGATGAGAATCGCACCGGCGGCTCTTGTCCACTCACGCACACGTTTTCCATGCTCGAGAAGTTGACGGTCGGTCATTTCTTTTTCACGAATTTGCACGATGCCCACCCCCGCTGCCAGTGATTCACGAATAGCGGGTCCGGAGCCATGATGACATAAAGATTCTGAAACGAGTAAATAAAGCTGGCAATTTTTCAATCTGCTCTGGTTGTGCACGCAGGCCAGGACACTTTTTTCCAGAGTGTAAAGGGCGTATCGCATCTGCTTAAAAATAGCAGCCGCCTCCACAGAGATCAGTTTAGAAAACTCTTCCAGAGTGCGCGTCGCTTCCTGCACGCGTTTTAAATTTGCCTGCAACAGATGCTCCATCGTTTGTCGATCAAATTCGGAGGTGTTACTGATGTTCGTTCCGACATCGTTGAGCGTATCTCGGCTGGCAATCAGTGATTCCTGTCCGATGAACTTGAGCGCTTCTGCCAGATGGTGGCGGTTGGTTTTGAGGAGCTCCATCAAATGCGCATCGTCCAATGTAAAACGTAGATAGTCTTCTATCACCCGTAAGCCTTCTCGCAGACGGTTGGCGGCGGCATCGATGGTTCTCAAAGTATTTGTGTGGTCACTGACTGTAGTGGAAACCGTACGGAGCGCGAAATCCACGTCAATAGGGTCCGCAGCTTGACGGTGATCGTTGATGGAATCTACTAGAGATTCTGTCGAAAAAATACCATGTGCCGAGAGCCATTCTGAATGCCTGCCTGAAGTTGCTAGTAGCCCATACAATAGGTGCTCGCTTCCTATTTCAGTCGGACCTTCGAATTGACTGGCCTGTTTTAAAGCGTGATTCAAAATTTCTCCCAGTGAGGAAAAATGGTGCAACGCCTCTGAAAACTCAAGTGACTGATCCGGACCATCTATTTTTGGAGATAAAGTATCATCTGGCAGTTCAAGCTGAAATTCGGTGAGAATCATATTCAATTTGACCTGGTGTGATTGCAGTATTTCGGCTGCCCGTGATTCTTCACAGGCAAGTGCTGCCAGTAGATGTACTGCATCCAGTTCCAACTCTGCCGAAGCGCGCGAGATCAGTTCTGCCTGTTTTAATGCGCGCTGGGCTCCTGCTGTTAGTAAGTGCTGCATGGCAATTTTGGGCGTTTTTCTTTGATTTGTAGATAGGAATGCCACAATTCGTGGCTATTTGTGTAATACCGTGCATCAAACAGGTTAACCGATCAAAGGCTTATCTTGCTAGATTCCGGCATCAGTACTAGAATTGAATTTAGTGGTTTTATGGATTGTACCGAATGGATGGCTTTTCCTGACTGGCGATGACCGCTACTTTCCATTATGAACTAGAGTATTCAGTCTATACGAGGAGTCCCTCCGAAAACAGCAATGTTAAGATGGGCAATATATTTCAGTAAGTTGTTTTTTTCCAGACACTTCCTTTTGTGATTCAGGTGTAGTTTTGGGAAAATCCTCGACGTTTTTTTGTGAGTAACGTATTATTCCAATGGACCTTTCCTTTTCAAAGTTATTTCCGATTCAAATCAATTCATTGTTGATAGAAGTTTGCCTTCTGGAAACAGCGTGTTTGAGATAAAAAGACATAGAAAACACAATTCAATCTTTAATACTAGTTTGGGAGAATAGATTACTGCTTTTGGAATAATCGATTTCAAGGTGTAATCAAAACGTTCATCCAAAAGTGCCCAAAATGAAACAGGGCCACAGGAGAAATTAGTTATGTACGAGCGGTTTACAGATCGAGCTCGAAAGGTGATGCAGTTGGCCAATCAAGAGGCCCAGCGGTTTAATCACGAATATATCGGGACCGAACACATCCTTCTTGGCTTAGTCAAAGAAGGTTCCGGAGTGGCAGCAAACGTTCTGAAAAATCTGGACGTGGATCTGAGAAAGATCCGTCTGGAAGTAGAAAAGATTGTTCAATCGGGACCTGATATGGTCACGATGGGCAAGCTGCCTCAAACACCCCGGGCTAAAAAAGTCATCGAATACGCGATGGAAGAAGCGCGGAATTTGAATCATAATTACGTTGGAACCGAGCACCTGCTTTTGGGTTTGTTGCGAGAGCAGGATGGCGTTGCCGCCCAGGTCTTGATGAATTTAGGTCTCAAGCTGGAAGAAGTACGGGAAGAGGTACTGAATCTTCTGGGACATGGGTTGGAAGGCGCAGAAGCAGGCGAGCGAACACCTGGTACAGGCAGTCAGAAAGCTGGGAAAAGTAAGACACCCGCTCTGGACAGCTTCGGTCGTGATTTAACTGAACTTGCCAAGCAGAAAAAACTTGACCCGGTTATCGGACGCGCCAAGGAAATTGAGCGTGTTATTCAGATTCTCTGTCGCCGCCAAAAAAACAACCCTGTTTTATTAGGCGAAGCAGGCGTTGGTAAAACTGCGATTGTCGAAGGCTTCGCACAGATGGTCATCAATGGGGAAGTCCCTGATTTGCTCCGTGATCGTCGGATCGTTGTGCTGGACTTGGCGATGATGGTGGCGGGCACGAAATATCGTGGTCAGTTTGAAGAACGCATTAAAGCCGTTATGAACGAAGTGCGCCGTGCTAAAAATACAATTCTGTTCATCGACGAATTACACACACTGGTAGGAGCAGGTGGAGCAGAAGGAGCCATTGATGCTTCCAATGTATTGAAGCCCGCTTTGAGCCGTGGCGAATTACAGTGTATTGGTGCCACAACTCTGGACGAATACCGTAAATACATCGAAAAGGATAGTGCTCTGGAAAGACGCTTCCAGAATGTGATGGTAGAACCACCGACAGATAAGCAGACGGTCGAAATTTTACGTGGTCTACGCGAACGTTACGAAGAGCACCATAAAGTACAGATTACCGACGATGCCCTGGAAAAGGCAGTAGAATTATCGTCTCGATATATTACCGGACGTTGTCTGCCAGACAAGGCCATTGACGTAATTGATGAATCTGGTGCGCGCATCCGCTTGAAATCAATGGTGCGTCCTCCCGACTTGAAAGAGCTGGAAGAGGAATCAGAACGTCTGAATCAATCGAAAGAAGAAGCGGTTGCCAACCAGGATTTCGAATTGGCAGCAAATCTTCGTGACCAGGCTGACAAGTTGAAGAAACGAAAAGAGACTTTGACTCAGGAATGGCGTGATAAATCCAAAGAAGTGGATGGCGTTGTTGATGCGGAAGTCGTGGCTGAAGTCGTGGCCAAGATGACGGGCGTGCCTCTGACTCGACTTTCCAGTGAAGACACTGTGCGTCTGCTGAATATGGAAGATGAACTGCATGAGCGGGTTATCAGTCAGGATGAAGCCATCAAGCAGGTCTCGAAGGCGGTTCGCCGTAGTCGAAGTGGTTTGAAAGACCCTAAACGACCCATGGGTGCCTTTTTATTCTCTGGTCCCACCGGGGTCGGAAAGACATTGCTGGCCAAAACTCTGGCGGAATTCATGTTCGGTGATGAATCGGCTTTGATTCAAATTGACATGAGTGAATACATGGAGAAGCACAATGTCAGTCGTCTGATTGGTGCTCCTCCGGGATATGTTGGCTTTGAAGAAGGTGGACAATTAACCGAAAAAATTCGGCGTCGTCCTTATGCTGTTGTGCTTTTGGATGAAATTGAAAAAGCACATCCCGATGTCTTCAATATGCTGTTACAAATTATGGAAGAAGGACACTTGACTGATAGCTTTGGTCGAAAAGTAGACTTCAAGAACGTGGTTCTGATCATGACTACCAACGCAGGTGCTCAGGGTATGGCTCATGGGGATGCCTTCGGTTTCCGCAAAGCCGACGATGATACCAGCTACGATGCCATGAAACGCAATCTGATGCACGACCTTCAGAAAGAATTCAAACCAGAGTTTCTGGGACGTCTGGATGAAGTCGTTGTCTTCCGCAAATTGACACGTGAAGAGTTGAAACTGATTGTCGATATCGAACTTAGCAAAGTACGAACGCGTTTGCAGGAACAGGGTGTGACCCTGGAACTTTCCGATAAGACACGAGAATTCATTATCGATAAAGGTTCCGAAGGCGGCGAACTCGATTACGGTGCCCGTCCGCTGCGTCGTTCTGTGGAACGTTATATTGAAGATCCATTGGCAGAAGAGTTATTACGTGGTTCTTTTGAAGGTAAGAACAGAGTACAAGTGAAAGTCGTTGAAGTTGGCGATGAAAAACGACTCGAATTTGATGGCTCTTACGAAGCCGAAACTGAAGAACTGGCCACGGTAGGGTCGGTTGAAGGTGAGGGCGGTTCTTCCGAGGGAGACGCTTAAGCTTTTTGACTACCTTTCCAGTATAAAATACGATTGAGCCCTCACCGGTATGTGAGGGCTCTTTTTATGGAATGATGTTTTTATATTTCCCGCGTTTGCAGAGAACTGACCATGATTCCGCGCCAGCTTGAGCCCGAAGTGATGGATTCACAAGCAGAAGCAATCGACTACAATTCGATGGATCATAGCGAAGTCAACCAGATGTTCGCCGAGGATTTGCTGGACTTGGTGAATGCCTTTGATGCCACCCTGCATCCAGGGCAGATCAGCCTGCTGGATCTGGGCACGGGTACCGCGTTGATCCCAATGGAAGTCTGTCAGCGCAACACGGATATCAGAGTGATAGCGACAGATTTAGCGAATGAGATGTTGAAACTGGCGGAAGTCAATCTACAGCAGGCTGGCCTGGAACATCTGATTTCTCTGGAACGGGCGGATGCAAAAAACCTTTCTTATGCTGATCAAACCTTTGACGGTGTGATCTCTAACAGTCTGATACATCACATACCTGATCCCAAAATTGTCTTTCATGAGATCATTCGTGTTGTCAAACCAGATGGTTTTATTTTTTTACGCGACCTGCTCAGACCAGATTCCCAGACTGAACTGGAACATCTGGTCGAGTTCTACTCCGGACAGGCCAACTCTCATCAACGACAATTGTTCCATGATTCATTACAGGCGGCTTTGACCTTGAATGAAGTGCAGGAAATTATGCAAGATTGTGACTTGCCGACAAATGCGGTGAAAATCTCATCGGATCGGCACTGGACTGTCTCTCTGATCTTGCCTGATTCGTTCTGACTGACTTCACAAAGTAAATCAGGCGCATGTTGTAACACTCTCATTCGATGCTTGCGTTATTTCTCTGGCGTCCTCGTATTGAGAACCTCTAAGAGATCGCAAGATGATTACAGCCGCGCATGAAAAAGCAGGAGGAGTTAACGTCATGTCAATCTTCCCCCTGCAAAGTTTCAATTAATCTTTAATTGAATGTAGTCATATCCTGTCAGACGAACGTCTTCGTCATGAATGAAGATCACTCGCTGGCATTTTTTGATGGCGACTGAGGCGAAGGACGGTGCTCTCCAGACTCTTTCAGAGCGTTTTCTCTCTGGATCGCATCATATACTTCTTGACGGTGCACTGGAATTTCTGTTGGTGCCTGAATTCCTAACCGTACTTTATCACCTCGGATATCGACAATTGTAATGACAATATTGTCACCGATGATAATGCTCTCGTCGCGTTGTCTCGACAATACAAGCATTGTAGTAACTCCTTCCGTAGATCAATGTTCTGGGTCAATGAGGTGATATCTGAAGAGGCGACAAACCTCTTATTGATTTGATTTAAAAAGTTTTGTCACCCGTTGTTTATTCGTTAGTCTGTAAAACAAATCAGTTCGGATTTAAGAGAACTTGATTATTGGCAGCTCTGTATTTTCAGGCTCTTCTGAAATCAGGTGCGACTTCTAACAAGTTCTCTCTGTCCGATAATGACCCACATCCCTGCATGTTGATGAGTTCCTCGTGGGTATTGATCTACATCGACGTTTTGTAAATAATCATTACCATTAAGATGGGTTGAATAAGAGTATTTTGGGAAGATGTGTTTTGGTTTATCGAATAAGTCGAATTTGCTGATTGTAGTGGTCGCGTTTCTACAAAATCACAGAAAAGGGATCTAATGTATATCTTCTTGCGCTGCCGAAGTGACTTATCGCACGACTTTATTGCCAATTAAGGGGTAGATGTATAATCTGTAGCTGGACTGGTTTAGAAATCGCATCAAAGGTTCAAATAGCCAAGTTGAGAAACCGGTCCTGAAAAGGGTGTCTTATCACAAGAGGACATTCTGATGAATTACTGATATGACAGCCAGAAAAACTGGTTTTGCAAAACATACTGGAGTGAATTACGAATGGCCACACTGCTGATCGCTGCGGGAGCCTTTGTAGGCTATATCATTGCCTACCACACTTATGGTAAGTGGCTTTCAAAAAAAATATTCAATGTAGATGGTGATGCGGAAGTTCCCAGTAAGCAGTTACGGGATGATGTCGATTTTGTTCCCACGAAAAAAGAAGTCATCTTCGGCCATCACTTCACCAGTATCGCTGGTACCGGACCCATTGTCGGGCCGGCAATTGCTGTGTTCTGGGGCTGGTTGCCTGCACTTTTATGGGTGTTGTTCGGCTCGATTTTCATCGGAGCGGTACACGATTTTGGCGCACTCATCGTTTCCCTGCGCAATCGTGGTCAGACCGTCGGGGAAGTCGCCGGCCGTTTAATTGCACCGCGTACGCGTATTTTATTCCTGTTAATTTTGCTCTTAGCACTGACGGTCGTCCTGGCGATCTTTGGCCTGGTGATCGCCATCATCTTTGCCTTGTATCCGGAAACCGTGCTGCCGGTCTGGATCACCATGCCGATCGCAATTGTAATCGGACTCATGGTGTATAAACAAAACGCGTCCTTATTGGGCCCTTCGTTAATAGCCTTGGCGATTGTTTATGCTTCTATCTATATTGGGGCGTATTATTTACCAATTAACATTTCGACGCTTTTCGATATTCCCGTGTTAGGGGCTTTTCCTAATGCCGTGATACTCTGGACGTTCGTGTTATTGGCGTATTGTGCCATCGCGTCCGTGATGCCAGTCTGGTTGTTACTCCAACCTCGGGATTTCATTAACAGTCACCAGTTGGTGTTAGCATTAGGTTTATTGCTGATTGGTGCCATCGTAGCCGGCGCAACCGGTCAGGCAGATCTAGTGGAAAGTGCACCTGCAATTGCCTCGAATATACCAGCCGATGCTCCGCCAATCTGGCCTTTTCTATTCATCACCATCGCCTGCGGTGCCTGCAGTGGATTTCATTGTCTGGTCAGCAGTGGCACCTCCAGCAAGCAGGTCGAATCAGAACTCGACGCGCAATATGTTGGCTACGGTGCGATGCTCCTGGAAGGGGGCCTGGCGGTGATTGTCATTCTAGCTTGCTGTGCCGGCGTGGGAATGGGGGAATTTTCACGTATCGGGGAAGGTGCCGCTTATACCTATCAACCAACAATGGTCGAAGGCACTGATGCGCAGTTGGCGGGAGTTGCCGCCTGGGAAACACGCTATGATGCCAGCAAAGGTTGGGCGGGCTTTAAGCTGAAAGACAAAGTCGGCGCGTTTATTCATGGTGGCGCCAACTTTCTAGGCACCCTCGGCATTCCATTGAAATTGGGAATCAGCATCATCGCTGTTCTGGTCGCCAGTTTTGCAGCAACCACACTGGATACCGCAACACGTTTGCAGCGTTATGTAATTCAGGAACTGGCGGCGACCGTGCATATCAAGCCGTTGACCAATAAATATGCCGCTACCGCATTGGCTGTAGCTTTGGGGGGCATGGTGGCGATGATGCCTGCCAGCGCAGCACAAGGACCGGGCAGTGGGGGTTTAATCCTCTGGCCCCTTTTTGGTGCCACGAACCAGCTCTTGGCTGGCTTGGCATTTATGGTCATCGTGTTTTATCTCCGCCGTCGCAATAAGCCCATCGCTTTTGCACTGATTCCGATGATCATCATGCTAATCATGCCTGCCTGGGCTATGCTCTGGAATATGTTCAACAGCGAAACGGGCTGGTACTACAATCCGGACAAGCAACATCTCTTCTTGTTCGCCGTCGCTGTGATGGCATTACAGGTCTGGATGATCATCGAAGGCGTACTAGTCTGGACAAAATCAAAAGGACTTCTGGAAGAGCAACTACCCGCACTGCCAGTCTCCCAACCAGCGGTCGCCACCAGCCCCGCCGCCGGCGGATCGAATTGAGTATTGAAAGAATTTTCTTAATTTGAAACAACCGTTGGCGTCGCAGACCTGAACTGTCCATTGTCGAATCTTACCGAAAAGACTCTGCAGACCAGAGATGAAAATCGCGAAGTAAAGCAGAATACATTCACCTGTTTCATAAATATTTTATGAGTCGCCCATGATCAGAAATAGCAACGGCCTGCTATCACTCTCAGTCTACTTGATTTTGTCAATTTCGTCGCTTTGCAAAAACAGCCGGGCTGCATGGCGAATGCTGATTACAAAGACAGTTTGCTCTCTCGTTGTAAAAATGATCCGAAAGGGACCATAAAGTGCCTGACGAAGTTCCTGCCGTGAATATTCGTTTTCGGGAGCAAAACTGCATGCTTCGGGAAACTGTTCAAGATTGGAAAGTTTCTGCTTTAACCTGTCTTTCCAGGTTTTCGGATCAGCTGGACCATGTTTACGGATATAAGCGTAGATGCGTTTGATATCCGTTTCTGCCCGCCGTGACAGTTCTACTCGAAATGTCATACGTCTTCGAGTTCTGCAAGCACATCACGGAAGGGGCGCGTACGGCCTGCATCAATATCAGCAAGCCCCTCTTGAATTGCTTTGAGAGAAGCTCCTAGCTCCTCATCGGTCCCCACCCCCATGATGTCACGATAAACTTCCACTGACATGAGAACGTACTTCCGACCCTCCTCGTCTACTTCCACAAGTCCGTGGGATTGATCAAGGGCCTGACGTTGTTCTTCAGTGAGTTGGGGATTTATCATAGTTTTATGATACCAGCATTCTGATGGATTTGTCACGAAAAAAATCAGCAGGAATCGAGTTATCTCTTTAAAGATTCTCGGAGTGGTTTATTGTTTTGGTGGTGGATTGTTTGCTTCAAACCGGTCTTCTCCTGGTTTGTATGTACGTCGTTCGAACGAATTCGTAAAATCAGTGGAGATCGCCTGTAACGACGCCAGAATTTTTCGTTTAATTTTTGGGTTTAATGTTTTGTTCTGCTTGGCCCAGTTGAGATAGGTCTCCAAAGAATCAGTAAGGACATTCTCGACAGACGAGAAAAATGGCATACTGAGATAGGGCTCAATTTCACACTTCTGGCCTCTTCCCAACGACAGGAGATGAATGGTCTCTATATATTCGACGATTTTTTCTTGTCGCTCAAGTTCACGCAGGAGAAACGTTCTTACTTGTGCAATGGGATCGTTCAATAGTGCATGATTGACTGCTTCAATGGACTCACGGTCTCCAATGCCGATGAGTGCTGCATACATCGCGCTGCGATCAAGCCATTCGGGTAGTTGAGCAACATTCTCGAAGATAAACTTTTTATAGCCTGCCAGGTGCGTTGTTTTGTCTGCTTGATATAGCTGCGTAAAAACAGCAAAGCGCTGCATAGTTTCGAGCTGCTTCTCAGCCAGAAGTTGTTTCAGAAACGCCTTGTAATCGTCCTGCCCTGCCTCTGGTGGTATCAGATAACGGAACAACAGCGGATCCTGGTATTGGCGATACGAGTCAGCAACCATCGGTCCGGTTAAGCCTCGGCCTTCGAGTGTCCAGAGCACCAGATTGTCTAATCCCATTTTGGCGTGATACACTTTGAGAAAGTCCTCGGGGTTTTTGATTTCGAGCTTTTCGTAAAGAAATTCCTCCAGTGTAAACTGAATAATCGCAAACAGCAGCGGATCTTTGGTCCGTTGATAGGTTTCCACATCAAGAAAAGAGAGATAGCGTTCATAGCTGAGTGGGGCTTTAGGGATGCCATACTTATTTTTTTCTGATTCAGTCAGGTAAAAGCTTCCATCGACCCAGAACGGGCGAAGCCAGCCATGTACGTCTTCCCGAGTGCCTTTGGAGTAAACCTCGCCCGGATGTCCGTTGTCATTGTAGGGTTTCGTCAGCTTGCTGACCGGAAAGGCCCCCAGTTCATAGAGGATCTCCTCATACGATTCGGAAGGTGTTTTCTGCACGAGGGGAGTTTCAACGGCAGGCTTGTCGACGGTTTCATCGGCCGGTTTACAACTGGTGCAAAACAAAGCCAGGAACAGACAACAGCAGGCACTTTTGGGCATTCGATTTCTAATTCCATTATTAGTGACAAGCAGTGAAATCATTCAATTTGATTCACGGATTATAGCAAATAATAGTGTTATTGTTTACAGCAAAAAATATTCTGGAGCGGGAATATTATTGCAACAGGTAAACATGTGCGTGGTAAAATCGTTGTTTGATCAAGCGAGAGAGGAACTAATCTGTTCCATGCATCAGATGCGGAATCAGAGTGAAACGATTCAAGAACCGCAGCCATCAAGGTAAGTCGAAAATAAACGAAGCCTGGATACGGTGCGCCGCTCCGGTTGCTCCGTTGACATTTTCACGGATCCCATAGAGGTATTCGATACCGACCCGGACGCGCTCCAATGGACTGTATATTAAATTCGCAGCCAGATAGGTTGTTTTCTCTACATCAGTCGGGTCTTGAAAAGTCGTCGAACCCAAACGGTTTTCAGCGTAAGTAAAGTTGGAACTCAGTGATTCGTTCCAGTCATGAGTCACGCCGACCATCCAGCCAAACAGAGGCAGTAATCCGCTACGATCTGCAGCGATCGGGGCAGCGTCCGGCAAGTCGCGGTAGCTGCCGATTCCCTTGCCAAACAAAATCTGTGAGTACGCTTTTGTGTTATCAGAAAGAAGATAAACACCGGTAAAGTTAAGTCCCCAGGCAGATTTTGTAATCACAGCTTCCCCGGTAGGCTGGAAACCGACAATGCGATACAGGCTAGCTACCTGAAAGCGACCCCGCTCGCGCTCCAGACGCAAGTGGCCTACGAAATCGGGTGAGGGACTGCGTGCATCTCCGGTAATGCCGAACGGTGGTTCAATGATGAACTGTGTGTCTTCGACTGCGAGTGCCAGGCTTAAGTCGTCGTGAAAAATGGTGTTAGTCCAACGCGCCTGGGCTTGACGTCGATTGACATTCGACACGGAGCCTTCAAAATCGAGAGTTGCGGGTGCTGCCGCCACATCGGTGAAGGTAGTCCATGTCTGGCCGACTAAAAGTGAGCCCACTTCTCCGTAAGCGTGTCTCAGACGAAAATGGTCGCCTTCACTGAAAAAATCGCCTTCTACAAAAATTTTAATGACATGATCCTGGGACAACCAGCGGGTATCAAAACTCAGTCGCGACTGGCGGGCATGAAAACGCGAATTCGTTCGTGGTGGCGCACCCACGGGTATGCTGGTGGTAATAAAAGAATCGGTTGAATCGATCGGGTTAAAGTCATAGATGAAATCGGCTTTCACAAATCCACCAAACTTCATAGCGACATTAGGACCAAATACAATCAGTCCCCCTTCGAACTCCGGTGCAGAGTATAAGTTCAAGCCGATGTTAAGTTTTGAATCAGATGAAAATTGTCCCGCAAATCTTGCTGCATCACCATTATTTTCAAGCAAAGGATAATCAGGCAGAGGCTGCATGGTTGATGCTGAAATTTGAGACACCCCGGAAGGCAACTCGAGATGGCTTTCTTCGTCATCTGAAAAAATGGCTAAGTTCGAGTCCGTCTCTGTCCGTTCTTCAAGAAAAGGATCGATCCTTTCCCGCGAGTCGCTTAGCCGAACGCGCGCAGCACCATACTTCTGGCCTGGAGACAGATTTTCCTGTGCCCAACCAGTGACAGGTGCCAGTATGAAAATGAGGACTAAAAACGGTCCTGGAATCGACTGCATGTGATTATTCAGAGACGTGGATACGAGTGAGAGAGAGGGGGGGGCGGAGTTTAGCACAACCTTCTAAGTAGCAAAACCTCAGTCCAAATCGCCTGGAAGGAAAGGGTGACGGGGTCTCTGAGAGGGACAAGGGGTTCCGTGGCACGCTCAGCCACGAAGTTCGGCTTCATTTTGAATGTTTTTTGTCTACAAGTTATTTCATATAAAGTGGTTATGTATTGTCAGGAAACCAGGGTTCCTGATAGATGCAGCAATAAAATTCGAGCATCTATGACTGGTAATCAAAGGGCAAAGTATTTAACATGGCTGCTTCCCCTTGGCAATTTCGATGAAAGAGCATTTTTCTCCGACTCGAAATTCGATAAAGCTTGACCTTGTAAGTGATTATCTGCTTTGGGGATACATTAAGGCTTTCCAGGCCCAAGTGGCGGAATTGGCAGACGCGCTAGATTCAGGTTCTAGTGTCCGTAAAGGACGTGGAGGTTCGAATCCTCTCTTGGGTACTCTCATGTGAAAAGACTCAGGGCATTTTGCTCTGGGTCTTTTTTCGTGGGCACTGGTGAAAACCGGACATCTCCGATCAGAAACGATCTTCAGTAAGTGGACAATAAAAAGCAGTGATCAGGACGATTGAGAATTGAGAGAATTTTCCAAATCAACATTTACAAAAATGAGTTTTGCAATACAGCTTCTGGATCCTGGGATTTCCCACATTTCCCCTTCCACATTTACACTGCATAAAATGAACTTGACGACGTCCTCCCCTTCGCGAATATGCGTTATAAGCGTCGCGCGCGAGATGAGCTTTTTGCGCACTGCTTTTCGCGAATACTGAAGATCTCACTACTATAAAAGTCACTGTGTTTTGAAATTCTTCACCTGAAAAATTGCCACCGGTTCCCAATGTCTCGTAACTTATCGACACGCTTCGGTCACGCATCGACGCGTTTGAACCACTGTTCAACCATCGTTCGACAGCTGTCAACCACCCTTCGCGCAACAAAATAATCTTGACACCCCCACGCCTTTCAACAAAATCATTCACAGTCAAAAAAGTCACCATCAGAATCAAAGCAACCAACACAACACCAGCACCCGACAACAAGTATCTGAGCGGCTCGGCGCTAGCCGCCGTTAGAAAGTAACAAACAAAAAACCAATGCAACAAAATCATGCAAGGATGCCTCATATTCAAAGTAGGGAAGGACCCATGTGTCCGCCCGTCACACTGAAATCAATCAGTCCACGAACAGAAATTCTATCCGATGTAATCAAGACCTCAGACATGAAAATTCATCACTGGTGACCAGAGCAAAATCATAAAGAAACTTCTAAAAAGAACGTCTTTGGTTCCGGACACCTTTGTTTGCGCGGATGGGGGTAATCTGACAGCGAGAAGAACTTGAGGGCAAAGCTATTTAGTCCAGCAGAACTCATTGCTCTAAGGAGATTCTCCCAAATTATTCAATGCCTGTTGTGCTTCTTTAAGTCCCTGCCTGGCGGCTTTGCGAAGCCACTTCACCGCCTGAGTATGATCTTTTTGAACACCTTCTCCGTTATAGTACATTGTTCCAAGATTGAATTGTGATTCAGCGTGTTCCTGCTCAGCAGCTTTACGAAACATCAGTACCGCTTGAGTATAATCTTGTGTAACACCCTCTCCGTGATAGTACATGAGTCCTAATTTATTTTGTGCATCGGCATTTTCCTGCTCAGCAGCTTTGTGTGGACTTTGATCATCCTGACATCCGCTAAGAATAATCAAATAAAAATATACAAGAACTCCAGCAGTACCAATCACTTCTTGCCACTTACTTTGTTCTTGTTTTATTCTCATAACTCATTCTTCTACTAAAACATCGAGGCAAAACAGAATTGTATCTACTTCACAGAAAATTCAAGATACAACAGGGCTTCTGATGAAATTCAATATTATTCAAGAAAACCAAAGAACACCAACCCAAATAGAAGAAGGTGTCAGCGGCTTTGTTGAAATTTGTCAAGAGGTGAGATTAGGCCTCTCTGTCTTGTCTTCGGTTGGATTGGTAACACAAAAAAACCCTGGTCGAGAAATCTCGACCAGGGGTGCTTCGTTGTCTGGTGGCAGGTTTACCTTCATTCGCACTTAGCGGCCTGCACGCCAATTGTAGTTGTTACGGTTGTAGTCGAACTGGTTGTTATTGTAGCTGCGACCATAATCATAGTTGCGGCTATAATCGAAACGGTTGTTATTGTAAGGATACGAACGCGTATTGGAACGATAGTTTGAATAGGAAGCGTTGTATGCCGGTCTTGTTGAACACTGATAACCGCTTGAGAGCTCGTTGAAACGGTTTGACAAATAATCATATTGGTTGGTTGTGCGGCGAGGATTCAGATAGCTGCGATGATTATTCGTCTGGTATCTGTATTGGTTGTTCCAGCTACGTTGGTTGATGTTGCTATTGTAGCGGGTATTGTATTGGCTTGAGTTAGAGTACGGTGTGGCAGCGAAGATGGTACTGCTGGTAAAAGTAATGGCTGCCAATGCTGCGAAAGCGATTGTGAAGTTTTTCATCATTATCTCCCTTAATGTGCTGATTGTTTGATTGTGGCTTAATAGCGTTGATGGAATAGTATTAAGCACGTATCGTGCCATTCAGATTGATTAAGTCTGTAAGATGTTAATATATAAAGGTTTGTGGTAATAGTGGTGTCTCTGGTGCAGGTGCGATTGTTGTCATTATTTCAATAAAATGGAATAAGATACAATCAAAATGACACGAATATGCTCCGTTATTGTCATCAAAAAGACTGTTTGTGCGGTGCAGGCAGGTTGCTGTTCTGGAAAATCAGATAGCGGGAGCAAGCCGATAAGCCGGGTTATGTCGAGAGTGGCCATTTATCTGGGACAGCAGTTGCCTGCTGCCTCGCGCGACCGACCCGAGAGTCATAACGGATCGGGCCGATCCGTGTCCTGGCGAACCAGAACTGCTCTCTGCTTGGTCTTGCACCCGGTGGGGTTTACCTAGCCAGACCGGTCACCCGGCCCGCTGGTGCGCTCTTACCGCACCGTTTCACCCTTACCCGTCTGGAAACCAGACAGGCGGTTTACTTTCTGTTGCACTATCCCTATCCTCGCGGACGGTGGGAGTTACCCACCACCGTGCCCTGTGGAGCCCGGACTTTCCTCCACGAATTCCGAAGAATTCGCAGCGACCACTTAGCCGACTCCCGCTACTGAATTATTCAGTATAAGCTATGCAAGTCGTTTGAAGTATCCCCAAAATCAGACTTTTCTCTACATAAGGGCTTTATAATGTCTGGCCAGCAGTATAGATTAATAATATGCGGGCATATCAAGGCGTCTCAGATGTTTTCCACAGACATATCACTAGGAAGTAAGAATGTTAGGCGAATTAAACCCTTGTGGAGGCGGGGACCCAATTCCACTGCTTTCAGAGGTTCTGTTAGTCGGCCGCCGCAGCCGGTGTGACATTACATTGGATTTTCCCAATATCTCTTCACATCATTGTCAGTTAGAATTTCTCGATGGCTATTGGCGCGTACGCGATATGAACAGCCGCAACGGGATTAAAGTCAATGGCGAGCGATGCGATATGAAGTGGTTGCTGCCCGGCGATAAACTCTCGATAGCCAAACACGAATTCGAAGTTAATTATACTCCCCAATCGGATGAGCCTCCGCCGGAAGAAGAGAATCCATTTGAACTCAGTCTGATGGAAAAAGCGGGATTAGTGCGACCAGAAGAGCGTCCGAAACGATCTTTGGCACCGCCTGCTCAGAAGCCAAAAGAGATTGTGCTGCCCGAAGACGAATCAGAAATGACCGAGGAAGAACTGGGTTTGAAATTTCTGATTGACCTTGATGACGAGCAGAGTGATTCATCATAAAAATCGAACAACGGTTATGGAACCAGGATTGTAGTGGGTAAGAAAAAAGGAAAAAAGATTCGGGTCGCGTTTAAAAAAAACCGCCAGAAAAATGTCAGGCAGAATAAGCTTTCCAGTCATAAAGTCGATGAGCAGCTCGATTCACAATACATGGATGCCTCCGAACGTCTGACTGGTAAAGGAGACCTGACGCGACACCGCACCGTGATGGGAGTCGAACAGGAAAGCCCGGATGGTGAATCATCCATTGTGATTGACATAGACGAGAGCAGTTGTCTTAAAGGGCGCGTCATCCGGTCACAGGGATTAAACTCAGTCGTGCAGGCAGCAGATGGCCATCGATATGATTGCACGATACGCCGTCTTGTCAGAACCATGTCCCGGGATGATCGCAATGCCGTGGTTGCCGGCGATCATGTTTTGATTCGACTCGAGGGAGATGGGAATCAGGCGGTCATTGAACGAGTAGAGCCAAGACGTTCTTATTTATCTCGAGGCAGCAAGCGTCGAGAACATATTCTGGTTAGTAATATCGATCAGGCTGTGATTGTCGTCTCTGCTGCAGATCCCCCACTGAAGCCATCACTCATCGACCGTTTCCTGATCAGTTCAGAAAAGGGTCGAATTCATTCCATCATCTGTATTAATAAGATCGACCTTGTAGATCCCGTCGAATTTCAACCTCTGATCGGTGTTTACGCTCAAATGGGTTACGACATCGTATTAACAAGTGCCATCGATGATACCGGAATTCCGCGGCTGCGGTCTTTACTCAAAGGAAAACAGACCGTTTTTTCTGGTCAAAGTGGTGTGGGCAAGTCGTCGTTACTGAATCAGATAGACAGTCAGTTATTGCTGGAGACTGCCGAAATCAGTCAGGAGACCCGCAAAGGAAAGCACACAACGCGCTCTGCCGTTTTATTAGAAATCTCAAGCGGGGGCTGGGTTGCGGATACACCCGGTATTCGACAGTTACAGTTATGGGATGTGAGTCCGGAAGAAGTCGAAGGATTCTTTCGCGACTTTTGTCCCTGCATTCCTCAATGCCGTTTTCCGGATTGTTCACACACACATGAGTCTGATTGCGGTGTGAAACGTGCGGTTGCCAGTGATTTCATCTCCCGGCAGCGCTATCAGAGCTATCTGAAAATTGTAGCCGGCGATGAGCCACGACCCGTTTATCATCAGTAAACGAGGCTGTTTCTGCTGCCGCTCAGTCCTTCTGGTTTTTCGCCTGCACGACAGTTGAACCTCGCTTCTTTGTTGCTTAGACTCATTGATAAGCTTCCTGAACTGTTGGGCTGTTCGCATTGTCGGCGATCTCCTGCCTGAAAACCTCCCGCATGGAAAGTCATTCTTATGAAACTGAGAACCATATCAACACTTTGCTTTGCTGCACTCCTGATTTTCGGCCTGTGCCTGCTTATCCCAGATGATTCAAGCCGACTTTTGAGCCAGGAACAGCCGACGGCCAGTGGCCAGCAGGCTGGTTGTAAAACGGTCTTGGACTATGGTGCGCGAGGAGATGGCAAAACCGATGATACCAATGCGATTCAAAAAATGGTGGATGCCTCTGTCGGTTCGCTCCGGTTTCCACGTGGCCGTTATCGATTCACCAGACCGGTTGTAATTGATTTGAATAAGGTGGGGCCAACTTCAGTTTCCGGCGATGGCACCGCCACGATCCTGATGGAAGGAGCAGGTCCGGCTTTTCATTTTATCGGCACTCATAACGGGACCGCCAGCCCCAAAACGGTCCAGCCGGTGGTCTGGGAAAAAGAACGCACACCTATGGTCGACGGGATTGAGATTGTCGGCAAGCACCCGGAAGCCATTGGCGTCTCTGCGACAAAAACGATGCAGATCACCATTACACGTCTGGTGGTACGCAAGGCCCTGCATGGCATTCATCTCTATGAACGCAACCGGAATGTGGCCATTGATGATTGCCACCTGTATCAAAATGAAGGGGTAGGTATTTATCTGGATAAATTGAACCTGCATCAGGTCAACATTTCCGATTCTCATATCAGCTACAATAAATTGGGTGGGATTGTGGTTCGAGAAAGCGAAATTCGGAATATTCAAATCGGGAACTGTGACATTGAAGGCAACATGGGTGAAGAGACACCCGCCACGGCAAATATTCTGTTTGATATTAGAAAAGGTTCTCTGAGGGAAGGTGCGATCTTTGGTTGCACGATTCAACATACGAATCATGCGATTGATTCTGCTAACGTGCGATTTATTGGCAATGGGCCAGAAGACCCACGTAAGGTTGGCAATTTTGCAATCGCCGACAATTCCATGAGCGACGTCGCCGTCAATATTCATTTAAAGCATGCCCGTGGTATCACGATTACCGGCAATACACTCTGGCAGGCTTACGAACACAATTTGCTCGTAGAGGATTCTTCTTATATCGTTTTAGGAGCCAATTTACTGGATCGTAACCCGGACTACCGGGCGAAGACCAAAAATGCGAATGTATTCAAAGACTGTAGTGATTGCACACTCAACAGCCTGAATATTAAATCGACTCGGGAAGTGGCCGCCGGTTTGATTCTGGAAAACTGTGAGAGAATGAATGTTACGAACTGTTCGATTCGTGAGTGTGAAAATGGCGGCATTCTGCTGAAAAATGTGAAACAGTCTCGCATTTCCGATTGTTTGATTACGGAAGCAGCCACAGACTTTGCAATTCGAGTCGCAGGAGGGCAACAGAATCAGGTGACCGATAATCTGGTTTCCGGTTCTGTGGAAATCGAATCCGGTACGTCTGCAACGAATAATCTTTCGATCGATTAAAGAGTTCGCCAGTCTGCAAAAAGTTTAGATATCTGACATCCAGTCCTGAAGGGCACGAACTTGAGGTGTGGAATCTTCTGCCAGGGCTTCCAGTGCTTTGACAACCGCCAGACACCCGGGAATCGTCGTGACACATGTGACACCATACGAAACCGAGGCAGAGCGGATTTTGCCTTCATCGGTTCTTGAACCTTTTCCACTGGGCGTGTTGAAGATGAATTGCACGTCCTGGTTTGCCATCATGTCTAACAGGTTCGGGCGACCTTCTTTCAGTTTTCGGACGGTCGAAACTTCCAGGCCAGCATCCTGGAGAACACGTGCGGTACCTGAAGTCGATACAATTTTATATCCCAGCTCAATCAGCCGTCGTGCGGGTTCGATAATCATGTCTTTGTAGACATCAGCCATACTGATGAAGACGGTCCCTTCAGATGGCAGATTTGTACTGGCGGCTAACTGGCTTTTGGCGAAGGCCAGCGCGAAACCTTTGGAGATGCCCATCACTTCACCCGTCGAACGCATTTCAGGGCCGAGAATAATATCGACTCCCAGAAATCGTGAAAAGGGAAAGACGCTTTCTTTGACGGAAGTATGTTTCGGCGTGGGTTCTTTTGTGATGCCCTGTTCCATCAATGACACACCCGACATGACTTTGGCAGCGATACGGGGCAAAGAAATCCCTGTGGCTTTGGAAACGAAGGGTGACGTTCGGCTGGCACGGGGATTGACTTCGAGAATATAAACGTCATGTCCATCAGCAGACTGTTTGACTGCAAACTGAAGATTCATCAGGCCTTTGACTTTTAATTCTCGTGCCAGGGCATGCGTCGCGCGTTTGATTTCATCGATCACCGAATCGGGCAATGAGTGTGGCGGTAAAACACAGGCCGAGTCTCCAGAATGAACACCGGCTTCTTCGATATGCTCCATCACTCCACCCACCAGCGTGGTCATTCCATCAGAAATGGCATCGACGTCAACTTCAATTGCATCTTCCAGAAACTGGTCGACAAGTACAGGGTGATCTGGCGAAGCATTGACGGCTTCATTCATATACCGCACGAGAGATTCTTCGTCATAACAAATCTCCATTGCCCGTCCACCCAAAACGTAACTGGGACGAACCAGAATCGGATAACTGATATTGTTGGCAACCGCACGCGCGCTTTCCGTGTCCGTGGCAATTCCGTTTGGTGGTTGACGCAAGTTGAGTTTCTCAAGAATCGCCTGAAAGCGTTCCCGGTCTTCTGCTGCATCGATCATATCCGGACTCGTGCCGATGATATTCACACCGGCGGCTTCCAGTCCGCGGGCCAGATTGAGCGGTGTTTGTCCGCCGAACTGCACGATCACACCATCGGGCTGCATTCGATCGCAAATATTCAGCACGTCTTCCGTTGTAAGCGGTTCAAAGAATAAATGATCTGATGTGTCATAATCGGTGGACACGGTTTCGGGATTCGAATTGACCATGATGCTTTCAATTCCCAGCTCCTGCAAAGCGAAAGAGGCCTGACAGCAGCAGTAATCGAACTCAATTCCCTGGCCAATGCGATTGGGGCCCCCTCCCAAAATCATGATGCGGCGTTTGTGTTCCGGATTGGCAGGCGTCTCATCTTCCTGTTCGTAGGTGGAATAAAAGTAAGGTGTGTATGCTTCGAATTCCGCAGCACAAGTATCGACCTGTTTGAAAGTGGCTTCTATTCCCAGTCCTTTGCGGTATTGGCGGACATCCATTTCAGTTGAGTCCAGCCAGAACGCCAGTTGTTTGTCCGAATAGCCAGCCTGCTTCGCTTTTTTCATGGAAGCAAATTCCATGTCTTCTAAACGAGAGAACTGACGAATTTCGTCTTCGAAATCGACCAGTTGTTTGATGTGATGCAAAAACCAGGGATCAATATCACTCAAATCATGAATCTGCTCAGTCGTCAATCCGAGCTTATAGGCATAGCGGATGTAGAAGACGCGTTCCTCGTTAGGTACAGACAGCTTGGACTGAATTTTATCTTTGGAGGGTTCCTTAGCAGTTCCCCACAGGTCCTTATTACCACCGCCCAGTCCAAAGTGACCAATTTCCAGTCCACGCAGTGCTTTTTGGAGCGATTCCTTAAACGTACGCCCGATGGCCATGGTTTCGCCGACCGACTTCATTTGTACGGTTAAAACAGGATCGGCGTCGGGAAATTTTTCGAATGTCCATCGCGGAATTTTTGTGACGACATAATCGATCGTTGGTTCAAAACAGGCTAATGTCTGGCGTGTGATATCATTGCGTATTTCGTCGAGACGATATCCCACAGCGAGCTTAGCTGCGATTTTGGCAATGGGAAATCCGGTTGCCTTTGAGGCCAGCGCACTGGAACGACTCACGCGAGGATTCATTTCAATAATCGTCATGCGGCCTGTATCGGGGTTGATCGCAAACTGGACATTGGAGCCGCCTGTTTCGACGCCAATTTCCCTCATGCAGGCAATCGTGGCATCCCGCATCATCTGATATTCTTTGTCAGTCAGTGTTTGTGCGGGAGCAACAGTAATGGAGTCACCCGTATGCACACCCATGGGATCAAAGTTTTCGATCGCGCAGATAATGACTACATTGTCTGCCTGATCTCGCATGACCTCCATTTCATATTCTTTCCATCCGAGGATGGATTCTTCCAGCAAAACTTCATTTACCGGAGAAAGGGCGAGTCCACTGCGCACTTTCTCTTCAAATTCCTCGCGATTGTAGGCAACCCCACCACCCGTTCCGCCGAGCGTATAACTGGCCCGAATAATGATCGGCAAGCCAATGTCCTTGAGAGCGGCTCCCGCCTCTTCCATGGTATGGACAACTGCACTACGGGGGCAATCCAGGCCAATTTTTGTCATGGCTTCTTTGAATTGATCGCGACTTTCCGCCTTGGCAATGACATCTTCCTTGGCGCCAATCAGTTCGACCCCCAGTTGGTCGAGTATCCCACGACGTGCGAGATCCATGGCGGCATTCAAACCAGTTTGCCCCCCCAGAGTCGGCAGCAGGGCATCTGGCTTTTCAACTTCGATGACTTTTTGGATATATTGCCAGGTAATCGGTTCTATATATGTGCGATGTGCTGTCTCCGGGTCAGTCATGATGGTGGCCGGATTGGAGTTCACCAACACAACCTCATAACCATCCTCTCGTAGAGCCTTGCAGGCTTGTGTTCCGGAATAGTCAAATTCACAAGCTTGTCCAATGACAATGGGACCGGAGCCTATGATCAAAATCTTTTGGATGTCGTCTCGTCTGGGCACTTTTTTACGTCACCTTAACAGCAAATGTTCATTATTTTCGAGCTGCAAAATGGAATTTTGCGCAAATCTTCTCAACGTTAACAAGCAAACCAAAATAATCAAGGAAAGCAGGCCAGAAAGTAACAGAACAGATTTGATAACGTTAACAGGCTTCTCTTCCGACTGGAAAACGGCATGCAGACCTTCAGCCTGATTGTAGGCAGGGATTGATTTTCTTGTTGCGATATAGGCAGAAAAATGCATTTAGACAGGAACATATTCTAATTCAGGATATGTTTTATCGTTAATCTGGAACCTGAAAATGATGTCTCGTCCATAAAATCTTCGAAACAGATTTCTCCCAGATTGAATGATGAATTTCTAAACAACATATATTCCGAGCCCTCAGTTCCGGCCAGAGAGATAAGAAAGATCTGAGGGAATGTAGCAATTTTAACATCTCGGCTCAAATCAGCATGAGCGTTTTAAGTTCCTGCCAGCAAACCTTTTTTTACATTCTGGTTGATATGGAATCGATTTTTGTTCATCTAAACAAAGTGCGGGTTACTTCAGACCTCAAGTACAGGCATGGCATTCAAATCGCTTCCTTTAATGAACATCAATGCGAATTTGTTAAGTAAAGCCACATGTTTACTAAAAAAAACATAAGCTTTGCGTACCCGGTATTACGAGATTAAAAGGCCTTGGATTCTTGATAGATCAATTCAATCTGAGGGAAAAGCAATTTTGAAAGAAACAAATTGACAACAGTCGGCTTTCACGTTTTTTGAGTAGAAATAACAATGGACCTGCATCAACAAATCGATATTGTCTGGATTCTCATTTGTAGTATTTTTGTACTATTTATGCAGGCAGGATTTTGCTGTCTGGAATCTGGTTTATCCCGATCAAAAAACAGTATACATGTTGCAATTAAGAATGTGGTCGATGTCAGCACCGTCGGCATTCTTTTCTGGATATTTGGTTTCGGACTGATGTTTGGAACGACTACAGGAGGCCTGATTGGAACGTCACATTTTCCCTATATGAATTCGGGAACCGACAATTTCTTATCGGCCTTTTTCATTTTCCAGCTCATGCTCTGTCTGACAGCAGCCACGATTGCATCCGGAGCGTCTGCAGAAAGAATGCGGTTCACTGCATATGTGATACTTTCGATTGTACTGGGAGGATTGATTTACCCCGTCTTCGGGCATTGGGTCTGGACCAGTCACTTTGCAGGTAAAGCTCCCGGATGGCTGGAGGCTCTGGGCTTCAAAGATTTTAGTGGTTCAACTGTTGTGCACTCATTAGGTGCCTGGGCAGCGTTGGCATCCATTGTGATCATTGGCCCGCGCATTGGAAGATTCGACAAAAAACAAAGCGCACGCAAATTCAAAGGTCACAACCTGACTTTGGCAACAATGGGTGTGTTTATTCTTTGGATTGGTTGGTTTGGCTTCAACGGTGGTAGCGAATTTGGGTTCACATCACATGTTCCATCAATCCTGATCAATACATTTCTAGCTTCGGCCTTTGGTGCATCCACCATGTTGGTCTGGCAATTCTATCAACGTAAGAATATTGAGATTGAAAATATTCTGAATGGACTTTTGGCGGGGCTGGTCGCCAGCAGTGCCAGTTGCGATGTGATTTCACACATCTCCGCAGCAATGATTGGCATCATCGCTGCCATTGTGATGGAATGCGGCACCTGGCTATTAGAGCGCTATCAGCTGGACGATACCATAGGCGTAATCCCCGTGCATGGGTTTGCCGGTGTTTGGGGAACGCTTGCCGTTGCACTTTTTGTACCTGCAGAATTTCTCACTCATACACGATTTCAACAATTTTCAATCCAGTTACTAGGGTGTGTCGTCTGTTTCATCTGGTGTTTTTCATTCTGTTGGGTCACATTACGAGTCGCCAGTGAGTTCGTTCGACTCAGGGCGACCCCCGAGGAAGAGGAAATCGGCCTGAATATGGCTGAACACGGGGCAACCACAGAAATGTATGAACTACTCAGTTCAATGGAACACCATATTCATGGCGATTCCAGTCCCATACAGGATCTTGATGAACATAGTGACGTGGGATTAATCGCTAAACAATATAACCGTGTCTCTGAAATTCGAGACCAGGCGCTGAATGAGCTCAAGGACAGGACTGACAGCCTGGAAATAGCTCGTGGAGAACTGGAAGAAAAAGCAGCACGTTTGAAAAAGACCAACAAAGACGCACAGGCAGCATCGCGTGCCAAAAGTGAGTTTCTGGCAAATATGAGCCACGAAATAAGAACTCCGATGACAGCGGTCATGGGGTACACGGATTTACTGATTGAAGAAAGCTGGTGTCGCCCGGCCAGTTTGAAATTACTTGATGTTATCAAGAGAAATGGCAATTATTTACTCGATCTCATCAATGATATTCTTGACCTTTCAAAAATTGAATCTGGAAATCTGACGATCGAAACGATTGAATTTTCCCTGATTGAGAAACTGAAAGAAGTTCAATCATTAATGAGCGTTCGCGCAGAAATTCAGGAACTTCATTTCGATCTCTCATTCAAAGGAAAGATACCTGATCGGATTAAAAGTGATCCCACTCGACTCAAACAGATACTGATCAATCTGGTAGGTAATGCGATCAAATTCACACCTGATGGCGGAAAAGTCTTATTGGAAACTTCGATTCTAAATTCAGAATCTGACAAGCCAATGTTACAGTTCAAAATTCAGGACACGGGGATTGGTATGACGTCAGATCAAACCAAGAACCTGTATCAACCATTTGTGCAGGCAGACTCTTCCACAACGCGTAAATTCGGTGGTACGGGCCTGGGGTTAGCCATCAGTAAAAAACTCTCCACAATGCTGGGTGGTGATCTGGATTGCGAAAGCGTGCCTGATGAAGGAACGACATTCACTCTGACAGTCACAATCGGTGAGCTGGAATCCATCCAGTTTCATGAAGATCCACTGGCTGCGATGAAAGCAATTTCGGTCAGCAACCAGGAGAAAACTTCTACCCCGGGGGCCTCCAGAAATAAAATCAAAGGCAGCTGTCGTGTGCTATTGGCAGAAGATGGTCCCGATAATCAACGATTGATCTCGACATTACTGAAAAAAGAGGGAGCAACAGTATTGCTGGCGGAAAATGGAGAAATTGCTGTCAGACGTGCACTGGATGCACTGGAGAGTGGAAAACCGTTCGATGTTGTTTTGATGGACATGTCCATGCCCGTTTTGGACGGTTATGGCGCCACCAAAAAGTTGCGCGAATCGGGATATGAATTGCCCATTATTGCATTGACGGCCCATGCCATGAGCGGTGATCGTGAAAAATGCGTTTCATCAGGTTGCGATGATTATACAACAAAACCTGTGAATCGGGAGAAACTCAGAGAGATCGTGCATACTTATCAGACTGTGGCTGTGGAAGAAGGTCTGGTTGAAACCGAAGTTTAAACGAGCCACTTTGTTTATCTTAAGAGATCACGGTTTTGTTTTAAAAATTCATCAGCCCAAAAGTATCCGTCCAACAATCCTTCCGTATTATAACCCATTAATTGGTAGGCTATAAAAATCGCTTCGATGGTCGCCAGCCCGATAACCGGATCATCAAACTGCTTGGAAACGCGCGGATAAGCGGTTTTACAGATTGGCAAACTACGCACGGGAAGCTCTTCGTAGGCAGGCTCCATTTTTTCTGCCAATCGCCAGGTCCCATCCAATACCAGCAGTCCTGAACCAGCGTCCGCTTCACTGATCTGTGGACCTTCCATTCCCAATCGGACGTATCCAGTTATTTTGTCAGGCTCTTTTCGCGGATACTTCCAGAAAAGAAAATCGCTTCGTGCGCGCAACGACTGTACCGTACATTTACTTTTTCGTTCCTTGGGATGAACAACAATGATTGTGGGAGGTTGCGAAATAGACACGATGGAGGACTTTATGGTGCGGTACGAACGCTAATCTATGAATGACAAGTTTTCTGATGATCTCTCTCAAACGCTAATAATTGAATGACTCAGGAAGCTTCCTGAATTTTTTTAATGGCCTGTTCCTGATTGGCAATCTCCTGCTCAAGATTTTTTACTTCCTGAGGATCATCCATTTGTTCTTTCGCGCCTGTTAAACGCTGACGCAACTTTAAAATTTTTTGACGCGCCACGTCAATTTGTTTTTTCTGTTTCTTGTTCAAACTCATTGCAGTATGGTTTTCCTCTCATTTAGGACACGGATCATGCTCTCCGGTTGGATATTATACTATATCAGGTCCTCTGATTGTAGACTCACCATGAATCATCACTGGAAAAAAAAGCTCAGACAACTCAGGAACATCACCGCCAGAAACGAAAGTGCGCCAATGGAAAAACGCCACAGTAATAACTGTTCCACTACTATCAATGCTAAAACGGTAAACAGCAGGTTTTCAGAAAAACCGGTATGCGATGTTCGATCAGCAGACAATTCATTCAATACACTTGGAACGCCAGATGGACTGCGAAAATATTCTGGTGGAATGAGTTGTGGCCCGATATGCTTCAAATCACTTTCCCGCGGAGAAACATTGACTGCATAAAGTGTTTTCTCTAAATCGGACTTTTCCCAGTCCAGCTCATAAATTCCCGATTGGAATGTCTGATTGAAAGTAATCGTTCTGGAGTCAGTGTTTCTGTCGAGAGCACTTTGTAGTGGAAACTCTTTTTGGTCAGGGGCAATCATTTTCGGGGAAAAAGCTATTTGATTCTCCAGTGTCATGATTTCCAATGGTTGACCAACCAGAGCATCGCGTCGACCCCATTTCCCAGTGGAAACAGATAGCACCAGTTCGTTCATCAGGGGAGGAAAACTCGGCCAGATCGCCCACGTACCCCACTGGCGGTCTAATGACGTTGTGATCAGAATGACCTTGCCGCGTCCCAATGTGCGCTCGATGATCGCAGGGTCATTCGTGTCATAACTTAAAATCAAACGCGTATTCGGATCGGGAAGAACTTCGGCCTGGAAATATTCATACAGATGTGTCGTTTCCAGACCGGCATCCGGGTTTCCTTTGAAAATTTCGATGACCGGATGTTGATACTTTAAGGGATCAAATTCAAATAGAGTCGTGTGTTTTTGAGCGTCGCCTTGACGGTTTAATAATTTTAAAGGGATTAGTCCCGAGTTTGGCTGGAAAAGAGTTTGATTATAATTGTCCGCATTGACTTGAGCTCCCAGACTGAGAATCAATCCCCCGCCACTCTTGACATAAGATTTTAACAGATCCCGTTCGTTTTCAGTAAACAAAGCCACGTCACAAATTACGACGGCGTCATAAAGGCTTAATTCGGTATTGGAGAGTTCCCCTTCGCTGATCACCTGCGGTTTGATGATCCCCTGCCAGGGCTGTTCTTTCAAGGAGGGGGACAGCGCCAGCTTAAGATAGTCGGTCGCCTTTCCCATCGAGTCGCCCGATTGCCTTCCATTCACAAGCAGTACGTGGATGTCTTTTTTGACAGGCATCACTTTCCAACGACGATTATCCAAAGGCAGCAGATCCTCTGCGAGTCTGACTTCCAGACGATGGTCGCCGATTCTTGTAAATTGATGTGTGAATTCAGTTTGCGTATCGGCATTGGCGGGGAGATTCACCAGTTTTTGATTGATAAGTTGACCATCGACCAACAATTGCACATTCACATTCTCCCGGCTCAACTCACTGAAATTATGCAGTGTGATTCCCAGTCGAACCGGTTGATTCAATGTGGCAAAAACAGACTTGCTGGAGAAGTCAATAATTGCAAAATTGGGTTCTTTTGAGAGGCCAACATCTTTTAAAATGAGAGCCGACTTTTTGGAAATCGCTTCCAGTAAAGATCGAATTCTTGTACTACTCTGATCCGTTTGTCGCGATGACCAGCTTTGTGCCTGAAAATCACTGATCACAATCACTTCCTTCTGTGCCAGCTCTTGTGCCTGTCCTAAAAATTCCAGAGCCGTCTGCAGCGACTGTTCCACGTTTCCAAATTCTTCCGTGGGGCGCATGCGTGAAATTTCATCTATCACATAGGTCTGCTGGCGGGAAGGTCGCGAGATTAATGTATGTGGGGAAGTATTTGATATTTGAATTAACTGAAAGGCATCTCCCGGATTTGACCTCGAAACCTGGGTGGTTGCCAGTTCTTTTGCTTCTTCGAACAACGACCGACCTTCACCCTTCCAGCGCATACTGAAAGAGGCGTCGATTACGAAAATACGATGTACGGGAGCGGCTGATTCTACGAAAGCTCCTTGTACAGACCAATAGGGACGGGAAAATGCAATGGCCAACAACAACAAAATCAGACAGCGAACCAGCAGGACAAGTATTTGTTCAAATCTGACTCGTCGCGAATATTTTTTTGTGGCGATCAGCAAAAACTTCATTGCAGCCCACTCGGTCTCAATAAACTTGCGCTTATGCAGCAAATGGATCAGAACCGGTATGCCAGCCGTCAATAATCCAGCCAATAACCAGGGGCTGGCGAATCCAAATGCAAAGACGGGGTAAATTAATATGTCAGTCATATGCTTGATGTTCAGAAAATTCTAAGATCCAATTCGAGTCTGTCGGTGTGACAAAAAGGCAGATAAAGCAATATCCAGTGATTCGTCGGTGCGGATCAGGGCGTAATCCATTTTTAAGTCACGGCTTCCACGTTGTACGTTTTTTAAAAACTTCTCAAATTCTGCCTGATACGCTTTCTTCAGCGAGCGGGGTTCCGCCATCTGTTCGGGCTGGTTTTCCAGACCGCGGAACAGAACCGGCTCTTGAAATGGAAAATCCTGCTCTGCTGGATCAATGACCTGTAACAGGCTGACATCATGTTTTCGATGCCGAAAATGTTTTAATCCCAGCATGATTGAATCGAGATCATCAAACAGATCGCTGATAATAATAATTAAACTGCGGCGAGAAATTCTTTCAGCCAATTCATGAAACACGTTACCCAAGCCGGACTCTCCTGCAGGCTCTGTGTGTTCCAGAGTGTAATGAATCTGTTTTAGATGAGTGGGCTGACTTGCAGGTCTGAGAAAGTCGACTATTTGGTTGTTGATGGTACACAGCCCGGCTGCATCTTGCTGTTTGATGACCACATATGCCAGAGCGGCTGCCACCAGTCGACCATAATCCCACTTCGAAAGGGCGGCATTTTCTGAACGGTATCGCATGGACTCGCTGCAGTCGAGCAAGAGATAACAGGTGAAATTCGTCTCGGCTTCATACTGTTTCAGATAATAACGATCCGACTTGGCATAAACCTTCCAGTCAACATAACGTAAATCATCACCGGTGGCATATTCTCGATGTTGTGCAAACTCTGCAGAAAAGCCGTGAAAGGGACTCTTGTGTGAGCCCGAGACATAGCCTTCCACTATCTGCCTCGCTGCAAGATCCAGATTCTGAACTTTAGCGAGCGTCTGTGGATCTAAATACTTGCGGTAATCGTTCATCACGTTTTTCCTGAGAGGAATCCACAGAAATGAGTTGTATTAATCGGTCTACAATCTTATCAGGAGTCATTCCCTCAGCTTCTGCGTTGAAATTGGTGATGATGCGGTGTCTTAAAACAGGATGTGCCACTGCTCGCACATCGTCCGTGCTCACATACATCCGTCCGTGTAGAATGGCCCGCGCTTTCGCCCCCAGGATCAAATTCTGACTGGCACGTGGCCCAGCACCCCAACTGACAAACTCGTGTATGAAGTCGGGAATATCATCAGAGTGGGAATCTTCGCCTTGCCGCACGCGTGTCATACGGGCAAATTGCATGGCATAGTGGATAATATGATCCGCCACCGGTACTTTTCGAACCAGAGACTGAAATGATAACAGCTCATCCATCTCCAGCACTTTTTTGACAGAATAGGTATCGTCAGATGTCGTCTGCCGCACGATGGCAAATTCTTCCTCTTCGCTCGGGTAGTCGACTTTTATCTCAAACATGAAGCGATCCAGTTGCGCTTCAGGCAGTGGATACGTTCCCTCCTGTTCAATCGGATTTTGAGTTGCCAGTACAAAAAAGGGAACAGGCAGTTTGTGTTTACGGCCTCCGGCTGTGACCTGGTGTTCCTGCATCGCTTCCAGCAAAGCGGCTTGCGTTTTGGGAGGTGTGCGGTTGATTTCATCGGCGAGCACCACATTCGAAAATACAGGACCCGGCAGAAATTTGAAATCACGATTGCCCGTACTTTTATCTTCCTGAATGACATCGGTTCCGGTGATGTCAGCGGGCATTAAATCGGGTGTAAACTGCACTCGGTTGAAACTCAGATTCAATGTATCCGCCAGAGTATGCACGATTAACGTTTTCGCCAGACCAGGTACTCCCACCAGGAGACTATGGCCGCCGGCTAACAGAGAGATCATTAACTCTTCGACTACCTGATGCTGACCGATAATCACTCGGTTCACTTCCTGCATCAGTTGTTCGTATGCCTGATTTAATTTTTCAACGGCTTCCAGATCGGAAGATTCCATCGTAGGGTCGCTGCTCACGATATTGCCAGTTTCTTGTTCGAAGAAAAGAAAAATGCCCGCTCATTGTGGGTACCACCATTGTGACGGGCCAGTACCCGTCGATGCAAGGCTCATTGGCATTGTTCTTAACTGTCAGCGCCTTTTGCTCCCCAGGGAGAAATTTGCGTAAGGCCTTTGGACGCTTTTAGTTCGGCATAGCAATCTGGCATATCAAAGGCCGTTAATACATTCGGGACCAACGTGGATAAAGGCCAGTCATAGTGTTCTGTCTCTGCAATCTCGCTGAAGGAGGTCAGTGCGTTTTTCAGGGTCACCTGTTTCACCTGTGGCGAAAACAGGGCGGCAAAAGTCGCCGGTAATGCCCCCCAGCCTCGACCAATCAAGTGAATGTCAGAATGTCCATTTGCGGAGAGCCAGTTGAGAACGCGTAGAACATCAAATGTCTTTTGGCCGACGTAGGGATCATCCAACATCACGGAATGCGCTGCGTAAAAATAGTCACTACCGTAAGGTGTAAAGAATGAATTTGGGCTTGTCGTATCGGGCAGCGATTCTCCGATTCCACGCACATCACAGGTATAAAGGACGCGTCCTTTTTCCTGGCTGGCTTTCTTTAATAGTGGCTCCTCTTTCAGTTCCGTATCAGAGGAAACGTGTGAAATATATAACGTCGCCTGTTTGCCGGCATCCTGAGGTGGACGGGAATAAAGCCTCTCATCAGAAACCCGATAGACGATCGCCTGAATACCCAGTTCCGTTTCGATGGCATAAGTAATGGTATTTTTGAGGGGATAGTTTTTGCCTCCCCGGTTTCGCAAGATGCGATAATCTGGAACGCCCTCTACATGTTTCAACCGCAGTGTTTCTGCGACCGCCGACATGAGGGCTGGGCCAGATTTTGGTTTGCGTTGTTTTGCCAGTTCCTGAGATCGTTGAGCGGTGAAATGATGAATTGGCTTGGAGCCAACGTCGGCCACGGATCCTTTGGGAGTACACCAGAGTGTTTCATCTTTCTCTATGGTGAGTTTCGGCTCTTTTGTTTCCTCAGAAATTCCGCTTGCCAGATTAAACCATTCATACATGGCTTCTCGATTTTCCTGCGAGTAGCCATGATAGGTTGGTCCCACAAAATGTGAAACGTTTTCTTCCTTGCCCAGAAGCTTGTAAAGCCGTTTCAGTCGCAGATAGGCCTCGCGAGCACCACGTACATCAAAATAATCCCGTTCCTTACTCAAAATTCGCACAGGGTTCGGAGCCTGCGCTGCCAAAAAATCGGCATGGTCCAGTTCCAGAGCTAATACTTTCGGCGGACATTGTTCGGTGTCCGCAGGAAGTTCGTTTTCCATATTCCGCCGGAATGTTGTGACAAAGCAACTGGGCGCTGCCATCGTCCACCGCGGTTCGACACCACATAACCAGGTGGTCATCGTTCCGCCCCCGGAATTACCGGTGACACCAACTCGTTTAGGATCGACTTCTTTACGGGTTAACAGATAATCCAGTGCTCGAATTCCATCCCAGGCGCGCCACATCGCCAGGTTTTCGCCAACCAGGAATTGTTGATTGCCGCCATGCAGATGCTCGCGAACGCCGACGCCAATTGTTGATTTCAGATCGTCACCACTGTATTGAACTCGCTCACCCTGGCCGATCGGGTCATAAATGAGAACAACATATCCCTTTCTTGCCAGTCCCTGTGAAAACGACTGATAAGCAGTTTCTGCTTTGCCATTGCGCGAGTGGCCACAAGTCCCCACGACAGCCGGCGCCGGTTGTTTGATTTCTTTCGGAAGATAAAGATTCGCGGTCACAAGAAAACCAGGACGGCTTTCAAAGGTAATGTTTTCAATGCTGTATGTGTTTCGGTCTGTCGTTTTCGTAATACGCGCATTTAAAGCAGTGCGTTCGGGGTTGGGACCAAAGGCTTCCCGTATTCGTTTTTGCACGGAATGCACATATTCCTCAGCATCGGCTTTGGTTTTTAAAGAATCCAGTCGCTCGATCGTTTTGGCTTCCTGCTCTCTGACCCTGCGAACAAAGTATTCCTGTACCATGCGCGGGAAACGATTCAATGCTTCCGGTTTGGGATTAGATGCTGCAGGGGCGGCCGACAGTTCCTGAATCACTAAGTTCTCTAACAAACTCAAACCAACCAGACCAAACCCTCCCCTTTGGAGAAAAGAACGACGAGAGAGATCTTCGTGCCGGTCAATCGACTGTTTTAAGCCTGACATAGTGAATCATCCTGATCAAAATAAAAAAATAATGATAAAATAATGATAAAATAATGGAAGAACGGTCTCACTGGAATCTATAGAATTCAACACGCCAAAACAGGGTATAAAAATTCAAATAATGCTGGCTACATGTGTTGATTGTTCTCGAATCTTGGTTTTCTTTATAATTGGCTTCTCTATAATGGAATTCATTCACACAATTGTACAGAATTATTTTGCCTGTTTTTTCATTATTCCATAACAGCCATGAATCTGTTAATTGAAATGAAGGATAGATTCCTGTAATTCTGAACTTTTTTAGTACGATTGTGCTCCCCGCTGCTTCAGTAGACATTCCCTTCAGAAATGGATCATAAATGGAAGTTAGTACCCAGCAAGAGACAGCAAGTCTGGTCAAGTCTCTTCACGACAATATTTCCAGCGTCCTCATAGGCAAGCCGGAAGTGATACAGCTCGCGATCGTCACATTATTAGCGGAAGGCCATATTCTGATCGAAGATGCGCCGGGTGTCGGGAAAACTTCATTAGCTAAAGCCATTGCCAAGAGTCTGGATTGTAATTACACACGGGTTCAGTTCACGCCAGACATGCTGCCATCGGATATCCTGGGATCGAATGTCTTTCTTCCTAATCTGGGCGAATTCGAATTCCGGAAAGGCCCGATCTTTTCCAATATACTGCTCGCTGATGAAATTAATCGCACACCTCCTCGCACACAAAGTGCACTGTTAGAAGCAATGAATGAAGGGCAGGTGAGTGTAGAAGGACAAACTATTACGCTGCAGCCTCCGTTCTTTGTTTTAGCAACACAAAATCCATTTGAATTTGAAGGAACTTACCCTCTACCCGAAAATCAACTTGATCGTTTCATGATGTGTATCGATATTGGATATCCGGAAAGATCGACTGAGCGCGAAGTTCTGATACAGCACCGCTCTGGCGAACCGGTGAATACTCTACAGCCTGTGCTGACGATCAAGCAGTTAAGGGTACTGCAGCAAGCTGTCAGCGATGTACGAATCGATGACGCCTTGACGGATTACATCCTGGAAATTGTGGATATCACTCGTAATCATCCCGAACTCACGCTTGGTGTCAGCACTCGTGGAGCGATTACGTATTCACATGCTGCCCAGAGCAAGGCATTGACCGAAGGGCGAGACTATGTCACACCGGATGATATCAAGGAGTTGGCAGTGCCCGTGTTAGCACATCGTGTCATTACCAAATCCCTGGTACGGGAAAATCAACGAGCGCGTGCCAGTGAAATCATACGGCAGATTCTACAACAGGCTGCGGTTCCGGGATAAAATAGGGGTTCCACTTTCTTCTGGAACGTGTGGTATCACACTGAAATCTTCCTGTTCTTCCATTATTGAATAGTCGTCAGTATCAGTATGAGATAAGATACCCTAACCCGCCGTCGGTAAAGTCGTCGTTCGGCAAGCTGCCAAAAAACCTGAAATGTATTACCGGGCTATGAGCCATCTGCCCGCATCTGGAGGAATAAAAATGGATTTGAACCAAAAATCAAACTGGTGGTTCGCCCTGATTCTTAGCACTTTTTTCATTAGCTCCCACTGGAGCCAGCAAATGTTATCTGCCAATGATGATTCTAAGAAGACGTCGAAAGAAAATTCATCAGAGTCGACAGATACGAAATTAAGTGACTCAAAAAAAGAATCACCCACATTTACGAACAGGCTGGCGAAAGAGACCAGTCCCTATCTCCTGCTGCACAAGCATAACCCGGTAGACTGGTATCCCTGGGGCCCTGCCGCTTTTGAAAAAGCAGAAAAAGAAAACAAAATCATCTTTCTCTCAATTGGGTACAGCAGCTGTTACTGGTGCCATGTGATGGAACGTCTGGTTTTTGAAAATCCCAAAATTGCAGAATATATGAACAAGCATTTCGTGAATATTAAGGTCGATCGAGAAGAGCGTCCGGACATCGATGATATTTATATGACTTCATTGCATGTCTACTTTCAGCTGATTGGCGCGCCCGGGAATGGTGGCTGGCCTTTATCGATGTTTTTAACGCCCGACCGAGAACCGTTTGCTGGAGGTACCTACTTCCCTCCCACGGATGAGGGGGGCCGCATGAGTTTCCCTCGCGTCTTGCAACGCGTTCATGAACTCTGGACAGAAGATAAAAAACAAGTCAGTCAGAGTGCGACCATCATCGCTAAAGAAGTGGCACGCCTGCAAAAAGAAGAAGCGGCAGCGGAACCAATCGCCATCGAAAGTAAACTGGTCAAAGCGGGGGTCAGGTCGGTCAATGCCGGCTATGATGCGGAATTCGGCGGAATTGATTTTTCTAAAGTCAGTCCGAATTCACCTAAATTCCCGACTTCATCCAAGCTGGTGTTGTTGCAGTATGACATCCAGTCTTCTGACAGTGATACTACGTCAGCAGAGTCTGCCAAAGTCCTGTATCACACACTCACTGCTATGGCCAACGGCGGGATCTATGATCATCTGGGAGGTGGCTTTCACCGTTACAGTACAGACCGTTATTGGCACGTGCCTCACTTTGAAAAAATGCTCTATGATAACGGGCAACTGGCTTCACTTTACGCAAATGCGTTTGATCAAACAGGCAATGTTCAATATAAAAACGTCACCGAAGGAATTATTGACTTCGTTCTCCGTGAATTGACGGATTCTCAGGGAGGATTTTATTCCGCCCTCGATGCCGAAACCGATGGTATTGAAGGCGAGCATTATGCCTGGTCTCAGGACGAACTCAAAACCACTCTTGGTGATGATTATACTTTGTTTGCAGAATTCTACGGCTTAAACGAACCTTCCCGCTTCGAACACGGCTATGTGTTACATCGCGTCATTTCGTTAGATGAATTTGCCAAAAAGAAGAAAACAACTCCTGCAGCACTCGAGTCCAAACTCGAGGCGATGCGACAAAAACTGCACACGATTCGTAACAAAAGAAAGTCGCTTTTAAAAGACGATAAAATTCTGACCAGCTGGAATGGTCTGATGATTGAAGGGATGGCGACAGCCGGTCGAGTATTGAAACGCCCCGATTACACCACGGCTGCTGAAAAAGCAGCACAGTTTATCCTCGATAATATGCGCGATGAAAAAGGTCACCTGTATCGCAGCTATCGTGCAGGGCAGGCACGACTGAATGCTTATCTGGATGACTATGCGTTTCTCGTGCGAGGTTTACTGGCCTTGTATCAGACGACAGGCAAACAGCAATGGCTGGATCAAGCCCGTCAACTAACCGATTTGCAGATCGAGCTGTTCTGGGATCAGAAAGAGCATGGCTTCTTTTTTACCACGCATGACCACGAAAAATTAATTGCACGCACAAAAAATGCATACGATTCTGCAATTCCGTCCGGTAACAGTATCAGCACCCGAAATCTGATTCTCTTATCCGAACTGACAAAAGAACCGAAATATCACAAATACGCGAACCAGACCCTGCAATTGTTTGGAAGAATCATCAAACGTTATCCCGGGCGCTGTACCCAACTGGTGCAGGCGGTTGGTGAATCGCTCGCATCTACCAACGACGGAAAACAATCAGCGATTTCCACCCCCGTAGATGATTTCATACCCACTGACGATTTCGTATTAGTGCAAGAATCTCAATTTCTATCGTCTGAAACTGTTGAACAATTAGTGGCTGTAAATCCCGGTGTGGAATTACTTCTCGCGGCTGGTTTGGGTCAGACAAGTCAAAAGAAAAAACTGGTCTCCGCTAAAGCCTACCTCTCCGTCGACAAACTGCCGGCTGGCAAAACCTGTCAGGTGGCGATCGTGTTGAATATAGAAAAAGGCTGGCACATCAATACAAATCCTTCCAGTCCCGATTTTCTGGTTCCTACCACGTTTACCATTAAGTCAATTCAGAACCTTAAATTATCCAAAGTCAAATATCCCGCCGGCCATGCCTTCGAAGTAGAAGGTTTTGAACAGCCACTCCAGGTTTATGAGAAACAGGCCATCGTTCGCGGGGTTTTGGAAATTCCCGCCGAGGCGGGTGGGAAAGAGGAGCAGCTCGAGCTCAATGTAAAATATCAGGCTTGTAATGATAAGACCTGTATTCGCCCTACGACTGTCAGTCTGAAGGGAAAGTTTCGTGTTGCAAAACCCGGTGAACCGATTAAACAGATCAATCAGCAGTGGTTTCAACCCAGTGTAAAAAATTGAATTTGTTTTCTTAATTTCGAAGTGCGGCAGATAAATGATGGTATTCAAAAAAACTTCTAAAGGTTCATGATGAGCGAAATTCAGTATGAAGAACAGCCGCTGGTAAAAACCAAAATCATAGCCACAGTTGGCCCCGCTTCCGATTCACACGAGATGTTGGGCCGCCTCATTAAAGCAGGCGTCGATTTATTTCGATTGAATTTTGCACATGGAGGCCATGACTGGCTGGCAAAAATTGTTCAAAATATCCATGAAATTTCGAAGGACTCAGGAAAACCGATTGGAATCTTAGGCGATTTATCCGGTCCTAAAATTCGACTGGGAGTTTTGCCGGGTGGCGAAATCAAATGTCATCAGAATATGAGTTTCCGCTTCATTCGAGGTATGGAAACGAATAACCCGCAAGAATTAACGTGCACCTATGAGCCTTTGATCGAAGATCTTCGTGTTGGTGATCCGATACTTTTGGCTGATGGTATGGTTGCCATGCGCGTGGTTGGAAAATCTGACGATGGATCGTTTGTCGATTGTGTCGTAGAGCGGGAAGGAATCATTCGCAGTAAACAGGGTGTGAATTTGCCCGGTGTTCAGCTCAGCACGCCAAGTCTGACAGAAAAAGACCTCAGAGACCTCGCCTGGGCAGTAGAACATGGACTTGATTATATCGGCCTGAGCTTTGTCCGTTCTGCCGATGATATTAAACATCTGAATGAAGAAATCGACAAATTAAATCCGGTGGAACGTCCACATATTGTAGCCAAAATTGAAAAAATTGAAGCCGTCAGCGATATCGAACAAATTCTCAAACTGACCGATGCCGTGATGGTCGCGCGCGGCGATCTGGGTGTTGAAGTCGACATCGAACGGGTTCCCATTATCCAAAAACGCATCATTCATCTCTGTAATCAATCACGCGTGCCTGTGATCACTGCTACGCAGATGCTCGATAGCATGCAGTTTAATACGTTTCCCACGCGCGCGGAAGCCAGTGATGTGGCCAACGCAGTTCTGGATGGTAGTGATGCAGTCATGCTCTCTGGAGAAACAGCCGTTGGCGTGAGTCCGATGGCAGCCGTAGAGATGATGAGTCGTATTGTGAGAGAAGCGGCCCGTATTCTTTCTTCAAATCTTCACTCAGAAGAAACGACAAGCAATCGCCGCTTACATGCCCGCGAAGTTACAGAAGCAGTCACACTTGGTGCCGGAATGACAGCGGAAAAATTAGATGCCGATCTCATGGTGACCTGTACGCACGAAGGCAAGACGGCAATGTCGCTTTCCAAACAGCGGCGTACCGTGCCCACAATTGCCTTAACTGACAGGCCGGCGACAGCGCGCCGCATGACCCTCTATTGGGGAGTCACATCTCTCCAGACCGACGTGGTTGATAAATCACCTCAGGAAATACTGAAATACATTTCGAACTACGGTAAAAAAAATGGGTTCCTCTCAACGGGAAGCCAGATTGTTTTGATTTCAGGAACCGACTGGGCATCATTAGGTCACGATATGCTGTTGGTGCATGAAGTGAAATAGTATTTACAATGAGGGATTCACGACCAGGTTAGTCGGCATGGGTGTTGTTTGGCGGTCGTTTTTTTTTCTATAAAATAAATAAACATTCTTAACATATGTATTGAGTGTATGTGATCATTTGGTACTCTAGACAAGGCCAGCACTCCCTTGGATGACTTTTCTATAGATGCAGGCACGTTTTTTAGGAGAACACAACGGTGTCTGAACTGCTTTATCGTGTATCTGCGATCATAGTTGTATTATTACTGTTGTCTTTTTTTGTATCCTCTGATGAACCAGATGAGGGCAACAACAACAGCACTCAAAATGTGTTTAAGACATCTTTAAATCAGCAGGAAGTCTTCTATTCGGACACATTCGAAAACAATAACGGGGCAGTTACTTTTACCACAAAGACCAGTCATGGTATCAGGCATCATTATTACGGTATGCCTGCATCCAATGTCTCAGTATTGATGATCGATACTCCTGCTATAGGAGTGGACCCAATACAACCAGGGGAGTTCCGATTTAAAGTGTCTGTTGGCAAAAGCAAAAGTGGCGAAACAAGATTAACCGTATGGGAAGTCAAGCAATAGACTCAGGCAGTGATTGCTTTATTCCTTCAGTTACGAGGTTGATCTCCTCCTCACCCAATTACCAAAACAGTGAGAATCTCTTAGCTCAGTGAAGGGCACAACCTCATATCAGTCGAACGCCTTCATTAATCCACATGCAGGCCGCTATTTTTTGCACAATGAACAAGGCGATTTGATGATTGCCAATTTTTAGCCATCCTTCAATTGCATTCTCAACAGTGATGGCTTTCCCTTTGGCAATACCATCAATTCAGTCATGCCAAGACTATTGGCCAATATTGGCAGAACTGATACGGTTTTCTCAATCAGCCACAGTGTTGATAGATAGATTGGCCAGGGCTTCTCTCTGCTTGTTGGCGTTGTCCAGATGAGAGAGATTGTTAGCCTCCTGTTGTTAGGAGATGTTGATTACGTTGATGAATCACGTACAATGTCTATCATAACTCTGATTGGAAGCATAAACCTTTTGAATGATCTAGATGGCATGCGCGAGATGCGGTTTGCGCATGAAATGAAATCGCGTTTAATAATTAGCATTTACGACTGAGGAGATCATGCAGCAAAAACTAGTTTTGATGACAGTGGTTCTGTGTTCCAGCCTGATTTCCCAAGTCGGCTTCAGTGATGACTGGCCACAATGGGGCGGACCGCAACAGGATCTCGTCTGGCGGGAAACCGGTATTGTCAAAACCTTACCCACAACCGGTTTGCTTCCTCGCGTCTGGTCTGCACCACTCGGCGAAGGTTACTCCGGACCTGCCGTTGCCCAAGTCAATTCACGCTGGTCTGTTTTTATCACAGATCGCATCTTCAAACAGCGTGTCGGCTATGAACGGGTTCTCTGTCTGGATGCCGAAAACGGAAAACAAATCTGGAATTATGAGTACCCGGTTGAGTATTCAGTCAGTTATCCAGCGGGGCCTCGCTCAACACCAGTCATCGACGAAGGCCGCGTGTATACTCTTGGCGCGCAAGGCCATTTTTTCTGCTTGGATGCCCAAAATGGCAAGGTCATCTGGAGTAAAAACTTTGTCGAGGATTATGGCACAAAACTTCCAGCGTGGGGCGCAGTGGCGGCTCCACTGGTTGATGGAAATCAAATCATCTCTCTGGTAGGTGGAAAACAGAATTCGTTAGTGGTCAGTTTCGATAAAGCCACAGGCAAGGAACTCTGGCGATCACTTAATGACCCTGCCGTCGGGTATGCACCACCGGTCATCTTCAATTTTGGGGGAAAACGAGAACTCATTATCTGGCATCCGACCGCAGTTTCGGCGTTGGAGCCGAAGACCGGGAAAGTGATCTGGGAAGTCCCTTACGGTGTTCGTTATGGTCTCACTATCGCAACGCCTCGTAAAGTTGGTAATCGTCTGTTCGTTGCCAGCTTTTATAATGGCCCGCGAATGATTGAAGTCTCTCAAGATGGCAATCAGGCAAAAATCATCTGGTCAGGAAAAAGCGATAGCGAAATTAAAACCGATGGACTGCACCCGATCATGATGACGCCCACTTTCAATGGAACCCATATCTATGGCGTGTGTAGTTATGGCCAGCTCCGATGTCTGGATGCGAGCAACGGTCGCCGATTGTGGGAAACAGAAAAAGCGACCGGTAAAGGGCGCTGGTGGAATGCTTTCATTATCCCACATGAAGACCGTTACTTTCTGCATAACGAACAAGGAGATCTGATTATCGCTAATTTGACTCCCAAGGGCTATGAAGAGATCAGTCGTGCCAGATTGATCGAACCCACGCGCCGCGTGCAACGTCGTATGACCATCTGGTCACATCCCGCATTTGCCATGAAAAGTGTGTTTGCCCGCAATGATAAAGAAATAGTCCGGGTTGATTTGTCAGCGAAATAGGGATTTCCTCTCTCAAAGAATCTCGGCTGATGTTCCGTTGATTCGATAAAAGTTTGCTTGGCAGCACCTATTCAGAGTCGAAACAGGCTGGAATTGGCGTTAGGCTATTATATGATGAGAGTCTGATTCTTACTCTTCAAATAAATAAAATGCGCAAGCACATAACCCAAAATTGAGAGCCACTATTATGTCGTCGGATCATTTTTCTCCCGCACAGGATCGATCCCAGGAAGTTCTGATTCCACTGGAGCCACTCAAAGAATTGCTGGTCAAACTTTTTGTGCGGATGGGAATGTTTCAAGTTGAGGCAGAAATCGCCGCGGATCGATTGATTGAAGCCGACCTGCGAGGCATCCATTCACACGGGAGTCGTACCGCAGAGCGGTATCTGGAAGCAATGGATATGGGTGACATCGATCCCCGCGCGCAAATTTTGACTATCTCTGAAACTCCGGCGATTGCTGTTCTCGATGGCAGCAGAGGAGTAGGGCACGTGGCCGCGACACGCGCTATGGAACTGGCGATTAAAAAAGCGCGGGAAGTGGGTACAGGTACGGTTACCGTTCGAAACAGTCATCATTTTGGCGCAGCAGCCGTTTATGTATTAATGGCGGTCGAAGCCGGTATGATTGGATATTGTACAACCAACACTGGCAGGGCGACCGTTGCTGCACACGGGAGTACTGAGGGGGGAACGGCAAACAACGCAATTGCCTGGGGAGTCCCCGTACATGAAGGAGCTCCCTTCGTTCTGGATATGGCATGTGCCAAAACATCATGGGGGAAACTGGAGACACAGTCCCTCTACGGATTACCAATTCCCCCGGGTTATGCTTTGGATAGTGAAGGTAAAGCAACCACCGATTCAACAGCAGTCGAAACGCTTCTGCCAGCAGCTGGCCCCCGTGGTTACGGTTTGGCAATGATCAGCTCGATTCTCACTGGTGCACTGGCGGGAGGCAAGCTGCCAATCAATAAAAGGAAAGCGCCTGAAATCGAACGCTCGGAACATTTTTTCTACGTGATTGATCTCAAACAGTTTGTTCCGGAAAACGAATTTCTTGACGAGCTGGCTTCCGCAACAGAGGCCATCCATAAATTGAAACCCGCGAACGTGAATGATCGGGTCCAAATTCCGGGAGAACTGGAATGGGAAATGACGCAGCGCGCGATCGAGGAAGGGCTGTATGTCCATAGCGACCATGCCAGTCAACTGAAAGAACTGGCCAAACGCGTGAATTTTGATGTTCCCTGGTAATCTGAGATCAGCATTTTGTAACTTTATTTTTGCATTGATTTGGGTTTGAAATGATGACTGCATTACGACGGGTGCTATCACTGCTGACAATATTAATCTTTGTTAGCACATGGGATACTAATTTATCTGCTGGCAAGTATAACCCTGTGCTCAATGTGGGAGATCAGGCACCCACGTGGGAAAAATTACCCGCGACGGATGGAAAAATGTTTTCCAGTAAGACGTTTAAGGAGAAACAGGTACTGGTGATCGCGTTTATGTGCAACAGTTGCCCTTACGCCGTGGATTATGAAGAGAGACTGAATCGGCTTGCCCGGAAATATTCCGCAAAAGACTCACCCGTTGCTGTCATTGCAGTCAATGTGAATCTGGTTCCCGCAGACAGTCTGGAAAAAATGAAAGAGCAGGCAAAGAAAAAAAAGTTTGTCTTTCCTTATCTGTTTGATGCATCGCAAAAAATAGGACAGAATTTCGGAGCCACACGGACCCCTGAATTTTTTGTGTTAAATCAAGATCGAAAAGTTGTTTATATGGGAGCCATGGATGATGCCACCGACGCCAGCAAAGTGAAACGTGATTATGTTTCGTTGGCGATTAAAGCAGCATTAAAAGGGAAACAGCCCGAAATCTCAGAGACCATTGCCATCGGTTGTAATGTTCGTTACAAACGCATCCGTCGAAAAAAATAATGTTCCGAAACTCATAACCAAAACAGTCTCAACAAATGACCTATTTGAATCAGATACATATTCAGGACTGTATTGCGGGTATGCAGAATCTTGAAGCGGGATCCATTGATTTGGCATTCGCAGATCCCCCTTTCAATATTGGCTATGAGTACGATGAATACGAAGATCGTCTCGAAAGTGAACAGTATCTCGATTGGTGTTCGCTCTGGATGTCGGAAGTGGTGCGACTCTTAAAACCGGATGGTACGTTCTGGCTGGCCATTGGTGATGAATACGCGGCTGAACTCAAAGTCATGATGCAGCGTGAATTGGGGCTCACCTGCCGCAGTTGGGTGATCTGGTATTATACTTTTGGCGTGAACTGCAAAAATAAATTCAGCCGATCACATGCCCATTTATTTCACATGGTCAAAGATCCAAAGCAATTTACCTTCAATGCCGATGATCCCTCCATTCGAGTTCCCTCCGCCCGTCAACTGGTTTATGGAGATAAGCGGGCCAATCCCAAAGGACGACTTCCCGACGATACCTGGATCTTAAGACCCCAGGATGTTCCGGAAAGTTTTCAGGCAGATGAAGACACCTGGTACTTTCCCCGTATCAATGGCACATTTAAGGAACGTCAGGGTTGGCACGGATGTCAGATGCCCGAACAACTCTTGGGACGAATTATTCGTGCCTGTTCAAATCCAGAAGAAATTGTACTTGATCCGTTTTCGGGTAGTGGAACTACGCTGGCGGTAGCGAAGAAGTTAAACCGTCAGTTTGTGGGATTTGAACTCTCCGAAGAATATGGAGCGCGGGCACAACAACGTCTGACCGAAATTGAAGTCGGACAACCGCTGGACGGCCACGAGAACCCGCTCGTCAGCGCGCCCTCAACAAAAAATGGGAAACGGCTCAGCGATCAAACGACGGGAACTGACACACCCAAAAAATCCTCAAAAACGAAACGAAATCCAAGGCAGAAAAAACTGCTCTGATTTGGTCGTTTCATCGAAGCCTGTAGCGCACGCGCTCCTTTCTCATTCACTCCTGTTGATATTACAGGATGGACAACATAGCGGTTCTCTTTCTCCTTACCCGTCCCTTCTCAATTCTTCTCTCCGGACGGCATGCAATATGCCTTTACAGGAATAAAGCCCCTGAAGTGCCTGGATTCACGTGTTTTTCGCTCAATATGATGTTCAAAAACCACGCCCGGATGTTGAGAATGTTGCCCAAAGGCCACGCGTAACATCTATTTCAGGTTGTTCGCAGGCTTGCTTATAAAAAGGATCGAAACGGCTCTGCCAGTTAGTTAGAATAAACGACTCATTTCAATTATAGCTCTTGTCTGGATTTTAAAGACTCATTGTGACGAACTTCATCAACACTCTGACAAATCGGCTCCGCGGATTTCTCCTGACAGGTGAAACGGAAATTCCTGCGCTCTGGTCGGATCGCATCGATCAGATTCAACGTTCACAGCAGGGTTTGGCTTCCGACACGGACTCCCAATTATTTGATGAATGGAACTCACTACGCTATCGAGTACAAAGTGGTGAATCTCTCACGGAATTACTTCCCGAAGCATTTGCTGTCGTCAGCGAGCAACTAAAGCGTCATCTTGGTATGACGCCTTATCCGGTTCAATACCTGGGGGCGATTGCCATGCATGAAGGAGCGATTGCAGAGATGCAAACCGGAGAAGGCAAGACCCTGACGGCTGCATTAACGCTTTGCCTGAATGCACTTCCCGGTGAAGGGATACACATTGCAACAGCCAACGATTATCTTGCCAAACGTGATGCGGAGTGGTTGAGCCCCGTTTATCATTCGTTGGGAATGACCGTGGGAACGATCACAGCCTCTTCTACTTTAGCAGAACGCCGGGCCGCTTATGAGTGTGATATTACCTACGCTACAGCACGGGAATTTGGATTTGATCATTTACGAGACTTGCTCAGTGCACCAGACTCCAGACCCACTTCACGTCGTCAGCAGTTATTCGGTCAGCAAAACAATCGAGTTGAACAGCCATTGTTGAATCCGCGTAAGCCGTATATGGTCATCCTTGATGAAGCTGACAGTCTTTTAATTGACGAAGCGCGAACTCCTTTAATCATCGGTCAAACTGACTCGAACGAAGAAGCAGAGTTGGTCATCGCCTGTCAGTGGAGTGCTTCCCATGTGTCCAAATTAACGGTGGATGAACATTATATTGATCATGGTCCACAACGTGGTATGGAATTAACAGAAGCCGGTCGTCGAATTGTGCGAGAGATGTTATTGCAGAATGATTCCCCCGCGGCACTCAACACGGGAACGGCATATCTTTCTTCAGAGCGTGCTTTACGGGTGCATAACTATTTCGAGAACGGTCGCGATTATGTCGTCCGTGATGGAAAGGTGGCAATCGTTGATGAATTCACGGGTCGCATTTCAGAAGGCCGCATGTGGCAGAATGGCGTGCATCAGGCCATTGAAGCCAAAGAAGGTCTCGAGATTACTTCACCCACCAAAGTCGGCGCGCAAACCACGGTTCAGGAGCTCTTTTCACGATATCCCAGAATGGCGGGCATGACAGGAACAGCAATTTCCGCGGCCAGTGAACTGAGAAAAATTTATGAGACTCCCGTTATCAAAATTCCCACGAATCGCCCAGAGAAACGTCAGAGGCTTCCCGAACTGGTTTTCTTGACAGCAGAAGAAAAATGGGATGCGATTGTGGAAGAAACGGCCGCCATGTATCAGCAGGGAAGACCAGTGTTGATCGGGACACGTTCCGTAAATTTGTCAGATCAATTATCAGCACGACTTTTAAAGGCAGGTCTGGAACATGAAGTTTTGCACGCTTTGAATCATGAAAATGAAGCCGCCATCATTAAACAGGCCGGGCAACCGGGTCGAATTACCGTCGCTACCAATATGGCGGGACGCGGAACGGATATTCTTCTTGGTGAAGGGGTTGCAGAGCAGGGCGGCTTGCATGTGATTTGCTCTGAGTTGCATGAATCGGCCCGCATCGATCGTCAATTGACGGGACGCTCTGCTCGCCAGGGAGATCCAGGCAGTGCACGAATCTTTCTTTCACTCGAAGATGAAATTCTGACTGTCGGTCTGGGAAAAGAACAAGTCGAAAAATTAAGTGATTCTTATGGGACCAGCCAGGAATTGAGTGCTGCACTCCGTTACTTTTATCAGGCACAAAGGCGTATCGAAAAACGTCACGAACAGCAACGAATTGATTTGGTCAACCGCATCAAGCAACGCCGTGAGATGCTGCAACAGATGGGGCAGCATGCGAATCTGGATGTCCATTGAACAAGTGGCGTTCAAATTATTCTGTGGAAAGAGACGATGGTCTGATACTCAAATTATCAGAAATTCCTTTTTTCGCAAATTGCAGGTGTTTTGCAAAGGGCTGCATCAGCATGGCGGGCAGGAAGAGTAAATCACCAATCAATGCCGTTGTCAGTAATGCCAACATCATCCATGCAAAGCGTTGTGTCGGAATAAAATCACTGAAACCAAATACCAGTAAACCGAGTCCGCAGATAAACGTTGTGTGAATCATGGCTCGTCCACAATGTTTCAATGCAGAGTGAACCGCTTCTTCCGTAGTATGGTTCAACGATTTTTCTCTGCGGAACCATGCCAGAAAATGTAACGTATCATCAATGGCAATCCCGAGTGCAACACTGGCAGTCATCACCGAACCAATATCCAGAGGGATATCCATCCAGCCCATGATTCCAAAGACAATGACAATCGGAAAAATGTTGGGTAGCATACTCAATAATCCGGTCCAGATGCTGCGCTGTACGATAATGATGACCAGAGCGACGAGTACAAACGCAGTCAGAAAGCTCCAGGTAAGGTCCTGTAAAATGAGTTGCTGGACTGTGTGTATTAAAGGCATAATCCCGGTGTAATAAGCAGTTAAATGCACGCCCTGCTCACCATACTTTTCAAGTTCGGGTTGCAGAGTGGTTTTCAGTTTATTTAACGCGGCTCCATAATCTGTCTTTTGCAGCGCAGGAACCCGGGCACTGATTCGCCACGACTCCTGACCATCGGTTTCTGATAAATAGACGGAATCCAGAACTGCTCGCCGATTCTCTTTCAGCTTTTTATTGATCACGACTTTTCTGAAAATCGATTCAAAGCCATTATATTCGACAGGGTTGGGGCCAAAGGTCGCTGCCGACATGGTTCCCGTATAACCGTCGATGTCTTTGATTGTTTTTTCGATATTGTCGATGATTCGCAAGCGTTGCAGAAATGTCTTTTTGCAATCAGGACTAAATTCGATCACTACTTCAACGGGTATCAGTGGCCCCATCCGGTTTTCATTAAATTTATAATCTTCCAATACCTGACTTCCTGGCGGAAACAGTGACGGAACATCTACTGAAGAACGAATAGAAAGCAAACCATAAGCTGAAACGATCATGAGCGAAATGGAAGTCAGGAAGACCGGAACCGAATAGCGCTCCAACCAGTGAGGCATCTTATCCAGCCAGGAGGAAATACGCGTGAAATACTTTGGTGTCGTTGCCGTTTGACCTTCACGATTATATTTCAGAATTTGCCGGGGTGGCCAAAGCTGCATCGCCCCGGGCAGGATCAACAATAATACGCTGAGGGTAATCAATAAGCCCAGAGACGCTAACAGGCCAAACAAGGCAATGGGAGTAATCTGACTCACCATTAAGGAACCCAGCCCAATCGCAGTGGTGACGGCTGCCAGAAGACACGGCTGCCATCCTTTGGAATACCCGTTTCGAACAGCGGTTTCGGCATCAGATTTTGATTGGGCTTTGGTGGCAAACAATTCATCGTAGTAATAATTCACCAGATGTACGCCGGCTGAAATCGTCAATACAAAAACCAGTGAAGGCGTTATAATTAACACGGCATCCAGTGGTGCGCCCGAATAATAAACCATTGAGAGGACAAGTCCCTGTCCGAATAAACCTGCCAGCAAAATGGTGCCTGTCAGCATCCAGGAACGAATGCATATCCAGCATAAGCCAGTCGCCAGTACAGCAGACAACGCTCCAAACAGATTCACGCTGTGAATGCTGGCACTGTCGATAGCGATACCATCCACGGGAGGGCCTGTGATATGAAAATCTTCTCGTGGCAGCTGACAAACCTCTTGCGCGACAGAAAGGACATGGTCTTTTGATTGCCTGCGTAACTCATTTCCACGGTGTGTCAGAATGATGACCGCACAACTGGCATCCAGATCTTTCCCAATGAGAACGCCTTTCAGGCGCGCTATCGCTTCATCCCGAGGCAATTTGAGTGGAGGGGCTGTTAACGACTTAACGGTACCCGCTCCGGTGATAATCCTGTCAAACAGGGACGCATGCGTTTCGCCGAATTCAGTCGCACGAGGCGCATTGATGGCTTCTTCGAATTCAATCAGTCGTGGATCATCTACAGTACACCCGGGCCAACTGATTAAAAATAAATCGTTACTTTCGAATCCCTTGATGAACTTTTGATAGTCCTGCCTTGATTGCATGAATGATGGCGCCCATTTTTCAGGGGCAATACACATGCTTTCGACACTTTGATGTGCTCCGTAGATCAGAAAAGGAGCCAGTAACACCAGTATGATTACGGTAAAAACGTAACGGCGAATATAATGAGGTTTTTCGGAAGTCATCGGAATCTCTGTATGAGGGGACATTTGCAGATTATTGCGTACGTCCGGTGCGGCCCGACCCATGCGTACACAGAAAGTCTAGCTCATGACTTTCCACGCGACCGAAAAATTGACAGGCTTTTTGCAGGTTTTTTAGCCTGCGTAACCATTAAATCCAGCGCAACAGAAATAGCCCTCATCAAAGCATTGAGAGCGAGATTAGAAACCGCCCGTCCGTGCATCATGCATTGCACGAATACTCTTTTACGTCTGCTTATGCGGCTCTTTTGACGGAGGGCTTGTTTGACTTCAAATAAGCAGACTGAAATTCGGGCAGAATTCGTTGAATCTCTTCCAGGATGAGATCGGAAGGTTGCTCGGTAAGGTCGGAAAGTCTTTGGAACGCTTCATGTATAAATTGTTCGCTGAAACTGATTTTGTCCGCGACCATGATTTTGGGATGGCATGTAGGCACATGTTTTTCTCCATCTACATGCAATTCTTCATAAAGCTTTTCTCCGGGACGCAATCCCGAAAATTCAATTTCAATATCCTCGCCAAGTTTCAATCCGGATAATTGAACCAGATCTGCCGCCAGATCCATGATCCGAACCGGTTCACCCATATCGAGTACGAAAATTTCGCCACCACGTCCCATTGCACCCGCCTGAATCACCAGTTGCGACGCTTCAGGAATCGTCATGAAGTATCGTTGCATCCGCGCGTCGGTTACAGAAATCGGACCACCATTCTGAATTTGTTGCGTAAATATCGGGACGACACTACCGGCTGAACCTAAAACATTCCCAAAGCGAACCGTCACAAAATGGCATTTTGAGCGTGCCGCCAGAGATTGTACATAAAGCTCAGCAATACGTTTGTTGGCCCCCATGACATTCGTGGGATTGACGGCCTTGTCGGATGAAATCATCACGAAAGTACCAACTTCAAATTCTTCTGCCAGATCTGCCAGATGTTTGGTAGCCAACGCAATATTTTTAACCGCTTCTCCCGGATTACTTTCCATCAGTGGAACATGCTTATAAGCGGCTGCATGGAACAGAATGTCAGGTTGATATTCTCGCATCACAGCACGCATTCGTCTGGAGTCATTGATGTCTGCTATGACAACATCAAACCGCCCCTGGTATCCCAGCTTGACCAATTCTCGTTCCAGAAAGAACTGGCTGTTTTCTGTGCGGTCCACCAGAATTAGTTTTTTCGGAGAAAACTGTAAAAGCTGGCGGCAGATTTCTGAGCCAATACTACCCGCGCTTCCGGTTACCATTAAAACACGGTCGTCCATCCAGTCCCGAATGTTCTGCATGTCGAGTTGAACGGGTTCTCTCCCCAACAGGTCTTCGATACAAACCGGACGTGGTTTCATCTCGACCTTTCCTGATAGTAATTGTTGATAACTGGGAAGAACCTGAACCTGAATCTGAGCGGAATTTCCCGCTTCAACAAGTTGACGGACTGTTTTTCCGGGAACCTCATCGGCAGGTAACAGGATATCGGAGACGCCATGTTTTTGTGCCAGCGAACACATTTCCTGTAAAGTACCCAGAACAGGAATGCCGTTAATCCGCGTTCCAATTCGACTGGTATGATCATCCAGAAAGCCGACGACCCTCAGACACGATTCCTTATTTCGTTCAATGATTCGCAGTAGCGAAGCACCGGATTGGTTGGCTCCAATGATGAATGTGGACCTGCAATCGCCCTGGTGATGAAAAAAGCGACCGCTGTCCTGAACCATGCGAATACCGGCACAAAATCCACAGACGGCCAATATTGTAGAACCCCAGTCTATGAGAAATACCGAACGGGGAATCATAATATTGGGGAAAACGAGATAATCAACCATTGCCAGGGCAGCGGAACTCAAAGTGGCGGCTTTAGCAAGGTTAACCAGATCGAGTATCGTGATATAGCGGCTTCTGATTTTATAGACGCCACTACTCCAGAAAGTGAATGTCTTCAATCCAATTGCCCAGAGGACAGTGGAACGAAACATCCGAAAGCCATTTTCTCCCAGCACGCCATCAACGTTAAGAGAGCCTTCAAAGCGCAGCCAGAACGACAAATAGTATATCGCACAAAAGATAGGCAAAAATACCACCATCCAGAACAGCTGGCGCTGCGTGATTCTATATTTCTGTAACCAATCAGATTTCGTTCGGGAGCCCAACCTCAACTCCTAATGTTTCAAGTTCCCAATCCAAAAGGGACAGCGAATTGTAACCATATACAAAAAAGCATACCGTCCCCCCGGGAGCTTAGATAAGGACAGGGTTAATACCAATTTTCACTGTTTTTCGTCAATATCAATATTCTTAAGAACAATACAGCTAATACCTTGTCCTCTTTATTAAGCAATCATCCGATTGTAAGATCGCAGGATTGAGCTTTTCGGAGTTCGACTCAATTCAGTTGTCTGAAGGCGAGTCTGTTTGACTCATAAACTAATTGATTGGGGCAAGTCGCTTTTCTGATTTTTGTTGATTATGATATGAGTTCACAAAACTCTGAAAACGACTCAACTTGATAATCTGTAGGGTGTAACGTGATATTCGTTCTCGATAACTATGATTCGTTTACCTATAATCTGGTGCAACGATTCGGGGAAATTGATCCCTCATTGGACATTCAGGTCGTCCGCAACAACCAAACGTCCATTGAAGCAATTGAACAGTCAAACCCGGAGAAAATTATTATTTCGCCTGGTCCCTGTACTCCTCAGGAAGCGGGGCTCTCCAAAGAGGTTGTGGAATCGTTTGCGGGAAAAGTTCCGATTTTGGGTGTTTGCCTCGGGCATCAATGTATTGCGGAAGTCTTTGGAGCAAAAGTCATTCGTGCCAATCGGCTGATGCATGGAAAAGTTTCTCTGGTACATCATGATTCCCGTGGCGTATTTCAAAATCTGCCCAGCCCGTTTCAGGCAACCCGCTACCACAGCCTGATTGTTCCCGAAGAGTCCATTCCTGACGAACTCGAAATCTGTGCCTGGGTGGAAGAGGAGGGGCATCCCAAAGAAATTATGGGAATTCGGCATCAAACGAAAGCCGTCCATGGCGTACAGTTTCACCCGGAAAGTTTTCTAACATTGGAGGGCATAACACTGCTGAAAAATTTCCTCCAACTTCCCGCAGAACAACTCACCGGCGTCTGATCGGCAGAGGAAAGATTTTACTATGCTGAGTGTTCAAGAGGCATTTCGCCTGATTTTAGAGACCGTCATTCCCATAGCCCCTCATCAATGTTCATTGTTTGAAGCGGATCACAAAGTACTCGCTGCAGGAACTGTGAGTGACGTAAATGTTCCCCCGTTTGATAAAGCCTTAATGGACGGATTTGCGGTCAGAAGTACAGATCTCATCGACGGGAATGCGACACTGCAAATCCTGGAAACGATCTATGCTGGAAGTGTTCCCACATTGCCTCTTCAAGCTGGTCAAACATCGCAAATTATGACCGGGGCCCCCCTTCCTGAGGGAGCAGATGCCGTCGTCCAGATTGAGCATTGTAAAATTAATGAAGAACAACAGAGCGTGCAGATTGAGACTTCGCCCGTCTCTCCAGGAAAAAATATGCTCTATCACGCTTCAATTCTCGAAAGGGGAGCCCCCGTACTTGAGGCTGGTACATTGCTCAGAGCTCAGGAAATCGGAGCATTGGCAGAAACCGGGAGCCCCTTCGTTTCTGTTCGCCGTCCTCCCAGTCTCTCCATTCTGGCGACCGGTGATGAACTTGTTGCTCCCGAAGATGCCCCGCAAGTGGGACAAATCAGAAATTCCAATGAGGTCATGCTCTATACACAGGTTTTACAGTCGCATGCGCATCCTGTCCCTCTGGGAATTGCCCGTGACGAGCGAAATCATTTAAGGGAAAAGATTAATGAAGGATTAAAGTGCGATTTTCTTTTGCTTTCGGGTGGAGTTTCCGCAGGGACGTTAGATCTGGTCCCTTCTGAGTTACAGGCGGCTGGCGTGAGACAAGTCTTTCACAAAGTCGATTTGAAACCAGGAAAACCGCTCTGGTTTGGACTCCTGGAACAGGAAAACCGAGCCCCCTGCTATATCTTCGGATTGCCTGGAAACCCTGTCAGCAGCATGGTTTGCTTCGAATTATTTGTTCGCTCTGCCATCCGTCAATTCATGGGTTTTCCCTCTCCAAAGCCTGCTCCGCTTGAAGCGAGACTGAAGTCTGATTTCCAGACACGCGGAAACCGCCCGACTTATCAGCCTGCAATGGTAGAGTGGGAGAGTGGTGAAGCCGTCGTCACCCCTTTAATGACAATGGGTTCAGCCGATTTGCGTTCAACCGTGGCTGCGAATGCCGTTGCTTTGTTCCCCAGCGGCAATCAGCTTTTTCAAGAAGGTCTCAAAGTTGAGACTTTTTTATGGTAGCACCACCACTTTCTCCTATGATTGATCTACTCTCAAATGGTCAATTTCAGTAAAAATCACGTCGATCAGACACAAAATGAGGTCGTTTTCAGTGAACTGGCCCATTCAGAATCGTTGAATTGGCGTAAAATAAATTACAGATTTCGATGAAACAGGACGTTTCACTCACAGCAGGATTGAGATCAACCTTCCTGTCGAGATTAAATTCCAAGGATGGAAATTATGGCCGTTACCGTAAAGACGTTTGAAAATTCTCCCGCCCATCAACCCTCGCTGGAAACATCTTCTGTGTCTGATGACATGTCTTCGAAAAAAGATTTACAGAATGAACAGCCGCTGGGTGAGGACGTTCAAAAAATCATCAACACCGCGCGCACTTCACCAGCTCCGGCATTAGGTGCCTGGCTGATGTCGGGGTTAACCGCCTGCCTGATGTGGGCCAGTTTTACTCCTCTCGATTATGGTCCTTTGGGATGGGTTTGTCTGATTCCACTTTTGCTTTTGGTCAGAGTTCCCCGTAAAACTCGATTGATGTATACGGCCATCTATTGTTCGGGTTTATTATTTACCACTCTGTCATTCCAATGGATGCGACTGGGAGACCCTTCCATGTATGTCGCCTGGATTGCGTTGGCAGTTTATGTCGCTTGCTATTTTCCACTGTTCGTGTTGCTCACAAGAATGGCAGTCCATCGTTTTCATCTTCCTTTACCTTTAGCGGCTCCAGTCATGTGGGTTGGTCTGGAATATGTGCGTGCCTACTTACTGACTGGATTTTCGTGGTACTACATAGGACATACTCAGTATCGCTGGATCGAATTGATTCAGATTAGTGACATTACAGGTGCCTACGGAGTGAGTTTTCTGGTAGTGATGTTAGCGGCCTGTTTTGCTGATCTGTTGCCCGCATCATTGATGAGAAGGTTCAAACTGTTTCCGCCGAAACAGAGCCCAGAAGAACAAAGTATGGATCAGATCAGTCTTAAACAGATCGTACAGACGGCAGTATGTTTGGGCCTGTTTTTTGCGGTGCTCGGATATGGTTATGTGCGTCGCTCACAGGCTGAGTTTCAAGCGGGAGCTCGAATTGCTTTGATTCAGGGGAATTTTCCGACTTCGGTGAAGCATGACCCCAATGCATGGAGATCCATTTACTTAAAGCATCAGATTTTAATGGGAGCTGCGGTCCGCTATCAGCCTGATTTAATTATCTGGCCTGAAACCATGTTTCGCTGGCCTTTGATCGAACGCAATGGAAAAACAAATCAGGAATTACAGACGATTGCTCCCGAAGTACCACTGGAAAAATGGAGCGAACCTTCCGTTCGCAAAGCACTGATTAATATGAGTCAGGAAGCCAACGCAGCTCTCGTGATCGGGCTGGACACCATTTCGGCCGGCGACTCGAAAGTAGATCACTTTAACTCAGCTGCCTTCATACGACCCGACTACGGCCTTGTATCGCGATATGATAAAATTCATCGAGTTCCCTTTGGTGAGTATCTGCCTTTGCGAGACACATTGCCATTTTTAAGTATGTTTTCACCGTACGGTGCAACTTTCGGAATTGAACCAGGCAAGCACGCGGCCAACTTCGAATATAAAAACTGGAATTTTGCTCCGATCATCTGCTTTGAGGACACGGTGCCCCATTTGGTACGTTCGATGGTCAATCAGTCTTCTGATTCAGATGCCAATGAAAAATCGATTGACTGTCTCGTCAACTTGACGAATGATGGCTGGTTTCACGGTTCGAGTGAGTTGGACCAGCATCTGATTACCGCATCCTTTCGTTGTGTTGAAAATCGAACTCCGATGGTACGCGCCGTCAATACTGGTGTGTCCGCAGTCATAGACGGCGATGGGATGATTGTCGAACCGGATGTCTTTATTGATGGGGACAATCAGGGACGCACTTCATTCGTGAATTCCAAGACAGGTCGTTGGAATAAGTCGTTGAACGCCGTGCTAGTCGATACGATTCCACTTGATAACCGCACAAGTCTCTACACCAGATATGGTGACTGGTTTGCGGGAACCTGCTGTTTTTGTGCCATGTTCATCTTTTTTATGGCACTACTGACACCTAAGCGAAAGCCAGTACCAGCAAAGTCGTAATTCCCAACGGTTTTGAGCCTCGTTCATCAAATGCGTCCATTTCCTTAGGGAGAGAAACGGACGCATTTTCATGAACTTGACTGCTGCTTTGTCCCACTTTATCCACGGTTGAACGAGTTATCGACAGGATCGATGATTTTTGTCGGTTTAATAAAATTCAGTTGAGACAATAGATTTGCGTGCGCCCTACCTCTCAGACTAAAATAGCGGCCAGGAGCATGGAATCCCTGCGTTCCAGAACTCAAAATCAAATCTCACTCAAAATTTAAGATGACGAAGATTGTTTCAAAAAAATGTCACGGGACAACTGGTACTATAAGCAATTAGATGAAGAGTGTGGCCCTATCTCATTTGAAGAACTATTTGCGATGGCTCATCAAGGCAAATTAACTCCTCAAATGGATATCAAAAACGGAGAATCGGGAAACTGGTTTCCTGCCCGGGACATTGACGGTTTATTCCAAACAGAGTCTGACCAGCATGCTCCTGCATCCGATGAGCTGCCTTCACTGGATGAGTTTTCCATTGTTGATTCCTCTTATGGTGTCGAACCAAAGGAAAATCTACCTTCCCTGGATGGGTTTTCCATAGTAGAAGATGAAGACAAACTCTCTTCAGATCTGGAATCACAGGCACCCCGTTTTGCCACGCTCGAGGCGGTTCGAAGTAAACATCAGAATATTCAATGGTTCTGCCGTGTTCTGAATCAGGAACTGGGACCGATGTCGGCGGAAGATCTCATGCAACTGTTGTTCGATGGTGAACTAGCTCCGAATGACAAAGTCAAATCATCCGCAGAACCGGATTGGGTTGCCGCGCGCACTGTGGCTTTTCTCAGTTCGATTGGTGGTGACCTGGATGAAGATGAAGATGAAGATGAAGAGTCCGAGCAAGTCGATTCGGCTTCTGAAAATGCTGAGGTTGAATCCCAAACCAAACAGAAAATTCCGGAACCTGCGAAACCGCCAATTTTAAAGGCTCGTTCTAAACAAAAATGGTACTGCAAGCTGGGTGGTATGGGATATGGTCCGATTGAACCTTATAAAATTAAATTGTGGGCAGAACAGGATCGCGTTGAACCCACAGATTTATTAAAACTGGGCCGAAAAGGTGAGTGGTTCGAAGCGTGGCAGATTGAAGCACTGCAACTAAAAAAACCTGTAGAACAGCAGCCATCCCAGGAAGAAACTCCCACAGCAGAAACGAAAGAAACAGAAACAAAACTTGAAACAGAACCGTTGAAAAAAATGGAGACAGCAACGCCCGCTCAAGCGATTCCTCCTCCAATGCCTGTTACTCCCCCTCCCCCTCGTCCGAAACCAAAAATGAAAGTCCAACGGACAAATCCACTGGAAGCATTAGAGCCTCTCATGAAGCCTCAAATTCTAGGTGGCGTTGCTGCTGTTGTTGTTTTAGCTGCCGTCTTTTATTTTGTTCCACTGGGAGGCTTATTTTCCCCAGGCGGGCATGAGGAACTGGCAAAACTTCAGGCGGTTCATAAAGAGTTTCTGGCGTTACAGCAAAAGCAGGCAAGTGAAAGCGAATGGAGCAGCTTTAATAACAAAGTCATGTCCGAAATGACCCCCATGATCAAAGAACTGGAAGCAAACGCGTCCTCTAGCAACCCACACATGCAACATCTGATGTGGGCCGCGAGAGACCATCTTAAGAAGATGCTGGACAATGCACAGCAAAAGAACAATCCGGATCAAACAAAATTTGAAAACCAACTCAAAGAGGCAGAACGACTTATTGCCAAGTGATTTTTTTCAAGAGGAATGGAATTAGTCGACACGATAAGTTACACAGGTTAAAAACAACGGCATGAGCTTAGGCAGTGACATTCGAAAAGTCCGGCGTATCCCCTATTTCAAAATCATTTTTGGTTTAACAATAATTGCTTTTTATGTCACAGTGGCAACACTGGGACGTCATATGGAATTGAAAAAAATCCAGGCGACTTATCAAGGGTTTCTTGCACTGCAGAAACAACAAGTCGGGGATGCTGAATGGGACAGTTTCAAGGAAAAGGTCCACACAGAAATCGATCCCATTATAAAAAAACTGGAAGCCACATCCTCTTCGAGCACCCCTCACCTGCAACATTTATTGTGGGCCAGCAGAGATCATCTTTATCCCATGCTGGATAATGCACGAATTGAAAAAAACCGTGATCAGGTTCAGTTTGAAAAGCATCTCAAAGAAGCAGAACGCATTATTAATGCGAACTCTATTTGGAATATCTATAGAAGGTAGCGTTGGTTCTCTGAATCAGTCGAAAGAAACAGGGAGAGCGCACCCCATTTAACCATTAGTGTCTTTCATTTTATGATACTCGTTCCAAAGAGCCTTGGAGACGCTGCAGTAAACCTGGAAACAGGCGAGCCTTGAAATGAAGAAATGTCAATCCTTGAAACGAAATGGGGAAAGTACGTCAGTAACAGAGAACGCTCAAACATCCGGTAGAGGAACCGGTGGTTTCACTTTCCACCAGGTGATTAAACGAGTTGGGATTTTATCCCCCTTCAAAATTCCCTCAACCTGGATAAATCGATTGTCTTTTATGCGATACACGAAGGTTACCGGAGTTTTCTGTTTTCGTCCTTTGTTAGGCCCCTCCAGGACTTCCAGATCAAAATAAGTGAAGAGCGAAACTTCACGCATTCTCTGCAAACGGAATTTCGCCTGATGTGAATGCAGCAGTTTTCCATTTCGGTCATACATGCTCACTTTCGAGATTTTGTTCGAGATTTCCTGCTCAACTCTGAGAGGAGATCCTTTTGAGTCCTGATCGCTGCGAGTCCATTTTCCTTGCAAAATTTGATAATCTTCTTCGGGGGCAGGTTCTGCAGAAAGTAGGGGCGTTCCAGGAATCAGTATCGCAATCAGGAGCATGAGCCGTTTCATGGAAACTCTTATTCTCACAATCTTGGTTAGAAAAAATGCTGATATAATTTAAATCAGTAAGTTAATCCTGGCGTTCGAAATGCAACGGGTGATCTGATTCCAGATCAGCCACGCGCATCGAAATTTTTCCATCAAGCACATCCGTCAATAAATCGCCGCACACATCAGCACGCCAGCCAACCATTAAACGCGGTTTCTTCTCGCTCTGTTCTCGATAGACGTGATAGCGTACCAGATGTCTTAAGTCGGCTGTTGTGCCGACCAGACTTTGAGCGACATTCATTTCTGCACAACGATTTGCCAGCGCGATACCAAGTAATTTTCCGATGACCTGTTCATCCTGGTTCTGATGGTTATTTGGATTTTCGATATGCTGAGGAAGCTGATCTTTGGGAATCTGTTGCGCTTTCGCAATACGCGCTATCACATCAGGGGCCAGCTTGAACATGTTCTTACGATTTAAATCACGTGTCGCTATAAGATCTTGTGTTGTGGTTGGCTTCCGACGGGCAAGTTCGATTAGCAAATCATCGCGCAGAACTCTGCGTGCCGGTTGGTCTTTTTTCTGAGCTACTTCGTCCCGCCAGTCGAACAGTTCACGGATGATGGCCAGTTCACGGGGCTTTAATTTATGTAATCCGGAAATGCGGCGCCAGTTTTCTCGATGAAATTCAGAGTCGACTTCGTCAATCATACGCTGGAATTCCGCTTCTGCCCATGTAATTCGACCTAGATCGGATAACTCTTTTTCCTGCGCTTTCCAAATGTTGAGCACGTATTTTACATCATCCAGTGCGTATTTGATCTGCTGCTCAGTGAGTGGTCTGCGGCGCCAGTCTGTACGGGTTTCTTTACTTCCCGCGTTCTCATTCAACACACGAGCAACCAGAGCTGTATAAGAAATGGGAAAACTGCGTGACCGTAAACCTTCTGCAATCTGTAAATCAACAAGATTATGGGGTTTCTTACCAGAAAAATGCCGACAAAATCGCACCTCTTCGCGACCTCCATGCACTATGACCGTCGTGGAATCATTGGTCATGATATCCCACCAGGGGGATAAATCTTTTACTTCGTAAGGGTCGACGGCCACTGACTGACCGTTTAATGCAAACTGCAGCAGTGAAAGCTCCGGACGGTAAGTAAACTCCGAAACAAATTCTGTATCGAATGCAACAATGCCCGCGTCTAGGATTTGATCGCACAATGCGATAAAATCAGACTGCTGAACAATGAGAGGGCTCGACATCGCTCGATTACTTCCTACTTCTTTTACCAGGATAAACGGATTGATTTTCGGATCGTCACCCGCTGCTCTGCTTGGATTTTATCTTACCTAAATCCAATGTTGTAGATATTTATCGCATTCGTCAATGAACTGAGGGTCTTTTTGTGGCTCTTGTTTGCTTTGTCCAGTTATCAAATATTCGTTGATTCGGCCAAAAATTGCTCTTGAACTCAACAGGATTGAGAAAATCGCGTAACCTGAAATGGCTCCTGTGACGATTCTGTTTATAGATGTAACATGTATTTTCTACTGATCGGCAAAAATTGCCGATCAATAATCTGGCTTACTGAACCCTCCAGGAGTGCATTGTCATGGAAGACGATGGCCCACCAGGAGTCCCGGAATGGGTAGTGACCTATGGCGACATGATGTCATTACTTCTCACATTTTTCATTATGTTGGTTTCCTTGAGTGAAATCGTGAATGATGAAAAATACCGGGCCATCCTGGAATCCATTCAAAAGTATACAGGATACCGTACTGGTCCTGTGTCACCTCCGGGAAAGCATTTCCCGATGAATTCACTGGTGAAACAGATGAGTATGCTGGGGTCCTATACAAATACTGCTGAGAGAGGAAGAGGCGGAGTTAAGACGCGCGGTATTGTGGGTAGTAATATTCGCATTTTTCGATCGCGAGAAGGGGTTCCCGTGAAGGTGGGAAAATCTCTCCATTATGATCAAACGGAGATAGATCTGAATCCACAGCGAAAGCAAGAGCTGGATCAAATCATCCCAGAGCTGGCGGGAAAACCAAACAAAATTGAATTAAGATCGCATACATCCATCGATCCGCTTCCCGCAGATTCACCGATTCAAGATAAGCTGGTTCTGACCTATGATCGGGGGCGCCAAGCGATGCTCTATTTGATCCAAAAAGGAATCGCACCAAAACGGATTAGAATAACGGCAGCAGCCGATTATGAGCCACCCCATCAGACTGGTGATGAAAAATCCGAACAAATGGATCGTCTTGAAGTATTATTGCTCGACGCCTTTGCAGACGGTTCTGTCGGTCGCAACAAATAGGTAACCAAGCGAGTTTTGTTACTCACCAACCATTTCGTCAGCAATTTTTTGAAGGTGTCGTGAGGCCTCTTGCATTTTCAGGATATGAGGCGTTGAAGTTTCGAGGTGTGCTTCATCGATTCGATTTTTGACACCAGGAGCCAGTGGCACATACATGGATGAAACACGAGCCTTCATACTATTGTCTTCTGTCTCGAGCATTTCTTGATCCTTCATTCTCATTTCATCTAGT
>Ga0055584_100000166_pt1 | contig 62321 bp, 56 predicted proteins | sample OSDHelmetaG_FD_58716 | JGI IMG/M metagenome (GOLD analysis project Ga0055584, IMG submission 58716) | Pelagic marine sediment microbial communities from the LTER site Helgoland, North Sea, for post-phytoplankton bloom and carbon turnover... | ecosystem: Environmental > Aquatic > Marine >... | reverse complement strand
GGGCGACATGGGCGACATGGGCGACCGAACCTACCAAGTCTTTACAAGCATAAAGGGGCGGATCGCTTTGCGATCCGCCCCTTTATTATTTCAATCTCTCTGCGCTAAAGTGTCCCCTCGGACTACTTCATTAGCACCAGCGTTTTTGTTGCCTGGAAGGACTCAGTTTCCATGCGATAAATGTACAAGCCACTAGACACGCTAGCGCCACTCTGATCGGTCGCATCCCATGAAACGCGATGAATTCCAGGTGGCAACGTACCATTGACCAACGTCTTTACGACTTGACCAAGCACATTGTAGACCCTGACGCTAACTCCTGCAGCGAGAGGCATGCTGAACTCGATGGTCAGACCAGTATCCGCAACGCGCATCGCGTCGGTGACACCGAGGCCGCCGTCAGTCTGAGCAAATACGGGAGTAGCAGCTATAAAAATGAACAGCAGCAGGAAGCCGGCAAGTGCCGAAGTAAATTCGTAACGAACTTTCATAGTGTTCTGAGCGAGCGTCAAACCCGGTAAAACCGTCATTTTTGATCCAATACGACGCTTTTGCGTCGGACAGGTCACCACAACGAGGTTCTGTGATATTGTATTACATGGTTGGATAACGCTAAAAACCACAGTATTTGCGATACATGATAGAAAAATGTCTTCTTTTTAATTGATCTCTCAATAGGATATTTCATCTCGCCTTTCCAATTCGCAAACCTATCTTCAGTGGCACTATCCTCTGTTCACCGTCGCGCCCTGTCATCAAAGGACGTTGAATTGTTGGACCTTTAGACGTACCACTCACTTACTAGTACCTGAATCAACGTGATTCTGATCCTCGAACCTAACGTAGATCGTAGTTCCGAAAGCTACGCGCACCTAATCAAGTACCTTGATTCTTCCGACAGAGTGGAGTATTCGATGCATGATGTGCAGGGTGCTGGCCAGGTCCTGACAGAGATCTATCTCATCGGAAACACTGCAGCGCTTTCGATACATCAGATGAAAAGCCTCCCATGTGTTAGGCGAGTCGTCAGAGTTCAAGACTCTTATCGCATTCTCGGACGACATGGTGAGGACGACCTCCAGACAGGTTTCACGTACAATGGCGTTGAGTTCAGCCAAGACACGCTGCACGTATTTGCGGGTCTGTGTGCGGTAGACACTCCTCAGCATGTGGAAATCATGATGTCCGCCCTTCGGGACCTTGGACAGGAATGTACTCGGATGGGCGCCTATAAGCCTCGTACCAATCCATATTCCTTTCAAGGACACGGTGCTGAGTGTCTTCCATGGGTGTTTGATCTCGCCGGGAAATATGGCATCAAAGTTATCGCCATGGAAGTGACTCATGAGTCGCATGTGGAGGAGATTAACCGTGCACTCGAGCAGACCGGAAACCCGACTGGGGTCATGCTTCAGATCGGCACGAGGAATACGCAGAATTTTGAGCTTCTCAAGAGTGTAGGAAGGCAGAAAGTGCATCCAGTATTATTCAAACGAGGGTTTGGAATTACGCTCGATGAATCGCTGAACGCTGCTGAGTATCTGGCAAGTGAAGGGAATCCAAATGTGATTTTTGCCTTGAGAGGAATGAAGAACCAAGGGGGCGATCCACACAGAAACATGGTTGATTTCACGCATGTCCCTGTTGTAAAACGCCTTACCAGGATGCCAGTCTGTGTTGACCCTTCTCATTCCGTTGGCTCCAGAGATCATTCGCCTGACAGTATCATGGATGTTTTTCATGCGACAGCTCAAGGGGTGATTGCTGGCGCAAACATGGTCCTGGTAGACTTTCATCCAGCACCTGCAGGGGCGCTCGTTGATGGCCCACAAGCACTTAGAATGAATGAGCTAGAATGGTTTCTGCAGGACGTCGCAGTATCACGTGATGCCTATCTTAAGCGGCGTGCTCTTGCTCAAAAAGCTCATACTAGTTGATCGAATCCATCAAAATCATGAACGTACTTGGCATCGATATCGGCGGGACGGGCATCAAAGGCGCTCCTGTAAACGTGAAAACGGGTGAATTGATTGGCGAGCGGTTTCGGATTCCCACGCCAAACCCTGCCACGCCTGACGCTGTAGCAGATGTTGTCCGGCAAATAGCAGAGCATTTCAAGTGGAAAGGACCCATCGGGTGCACTATTCCAGCGCGCGTCGAACACGGCTTGGTCCGAACAGCGGCGAACATTCATGAGGATTGGATCGATACCCCAGTTGATGACTTGATGCAGAAAGCGACTGGCTGCCCCGTCACAACCCTCAACGACGCTGACGCTGCTGGGTTGGCGTCGATGCGCTACGGAACTGGCAAAGGTCGCGACGGCCTGGTGCTCTTCATTACCGTGGGCACGGGCATAGGATCGGCTATGTTCTACGATCAAGTGTTAATACCAGGCATCGAACTTGGACACCTTCGTTTGAAGGGCGCGGCCGCTGAGCTTTATGCGTCAGATCGTACGCGCAAACAGAAAGAATTGTCTTGGAAACGATGGGCAAAACGCTTCCAGAAGTACTTGGATCGGGTCGAATTCCTATTTGCTCCGGATACCATCATCATCGGTGGAGGTATTTCGCGGCCATCAAAGGCGGAACAATACCTTCCACGGCTTTCTACGAAATGCGAACTCATCGTAGCTGAACTAGAGAACGAAGCGGGAATCATTGGAGCCGCTGCGGCAACTACCTGATAACAGTTACACGGTCAGGTACTACTAGGGCGCCCGGAAAAGACCGGTTCATGGCCTCAGCCAACCGAACAGCGCGGTCTCGTCGTTCAAAGTCACCCACCCGCACCCGGTAATAAGGTGAGCGGTATAGAGTGTACACCTGAACAGGACCACTCAAACCCCACGCGTTTTGTTGGCCTTCAGACAGGCCTGAGAGCCAGCGGCGAACGGCATCTTCGCTGTCGGCCGTTTCCTCGCGTTCGGCAGAAGAAAATATCTGGACGCGATATCCATCAACTTCGACGATCGTTCCGTCATCTGCTGTGCTGTTCATCAAGGGCGCCGGAACGTCATGTTCGACTCGCGCATCCACGACTGGTAGCGTTTCTGGAAACTCACCGAGATCTACCGATTCCACGTCAGACCATGATGTCGGACCCACCACTACTTCCTCGGGCGATTCAATAACGAGAGGAGCAGGTGCTGCGCAAGCTGACAGGAATACAATGGAGACCAGCGCAAAGGCAAGCTTGGCCGTTGCAGAATGACGACTACTCGAAGTGCGAAAGACGACTGGAAGTTGGATCATGCCCTGACTTAATAATCTGACGTGGTTTTGGCGCCCTTCAGGATAGCCACCGAGGCACTGGCTCCGATACGAGTCGCGCCGTGGGCAATCATCAATTCAGCATCTTCTTTGGTTCGGACACCACCGGATGCTTTCACGCCCATGCCTGATCCAACCACCCTGCGCATGAGGGCAATGTCAGCAGCCGTTGCACCGCCGCTCGAGAAACCGGTCGATGTTTTTACGAAATCAGCACCGGCATTCTGAGCCAGAACGGACGCAATTACTTTTTCTTCGTCCGTCAAAAGGGCTGTCTCTAAAATCACCTTAACCACGATGTGGCCCCGATTCGAACGCTGAGATTCTGCCGCTCTAGCTGCATCCACGACGGCATGTATATCCAATTCCACCGTGTCGTATTGCCCACTTTTCATCAAGCCAACATTCATGACCATGTCCACCTCCGTTGCACCATCTCGAATGGCGCACGTAGCTTCAAGGGCTTTGACTTCGGTCGCAGAGGCGCCAAATGGAAATCCAATCACGGTGCAAACAGCGACGGGCGACCCTGCAAGCATCTCTGAGGCGAGGGCAACATGGCATGGATTGACACATACGGAGGCGAAACAATACGTGCGCGCCTCTTTACACAACTCACGAATCTGATCCTGCGTGACGTCAGGTTTGAGTGCCGTATGGTCAATCATTCGCGCTAGCGGTGGTGCTAAGTCACAAGATGCGAAGCTGTATCGCTCAGGTTGATCGGCACAAACGCCAAATCGGGATGCTCCGATGTCGACGAGGGTCGATAACCGACCATGTGCGCCGCTGGTGTCTTTGCCAGCGCCAGAAGAAGCACCTGAAGCGCCGCTGCCCATCGATTGATGCACCCCGCCATCAAGCCGGGCCTTCAATCGATCTACAATTTGTTGTTTTTCGTGTTCGGTCATGTCCAAAGATACGCATCGTACGGAAGCGGGTGCCGCCTGATCAGAACTTTTGTATAAATCATTCTCCCACTGATACGTTCAATGAGCCTGGTGTATCAAGACAAGATCGATTAGAGAAGGTCAGGAGCTGCGGCCGGCACAATCACGTTCAGCGACCCAGGCTGAACATCTACTTGAATGGTGCGCGCCTGCAAGGATAGGATTTCACCATCTGCATGAATCGGGAGACCCCGGTCTGTTTCAATGTTGAGCGATTCTAGACGTACGTACGTTACCCCTTTTAAGCCAATATGCCCCCCATTCCGAGCCTTCGGCAGCAACATGAGTGCCCGGGGTATAGACATGTTTTCGACAATACACGGATCTAGCTTGCCGTCTGTTATGAGCGCGCCAGGATTGACCGTGTATCCACCTCCTGAATCCTGTGCGTTTCCAATCGTTACGAACATCAGCCGGCCGTTAAAAACAACGTCTCCGTTGCGGGTGCCGCTTCTAAGAGTCGCTCCCCCAGAAACCCATGTTTTGAGACCTGCAAGTATGGCCACCGTGTACCCAATGCCAAACGGCATGCCTTTGTACGCGGGTGCCAATGACGCGGTGTGAGCATCGAACCCTACGCCAAGGGCATTGATAAAAAATCCTTCGTGTTCTTCGGCTTCTTCCATCCACGATACCCGTCCGGTATCCGAAGCAATCATGCGACCATTCGAGATGGCTTGAAGCGCTGCCTTGATGGCCAGCGGCATATGAAGCGCCCGGGCATAATCATTCCCAGATCCCAGAGGAAGAACCCCCATGGGCACATTCGTACTTGATTGCACAAGCCCTTTTGCTACTTCATGCACCGTCCCGTCGCCTCCACACGCAATAACTAGATCAGCCTTCTTGCCCTCTGACAAAGCAATTTCTGTTGCATGTCCTTTCTGCGTGGTCAACCGAAGCGTCACCTCGCCGAATATCGATTCTGCGGCCTCGCGAATGGACGGGACCAACTGAGCCGTTCTTCCTGTTCTGGAAAATGGGTTCAGGATCAGAAGTACGTGCTTAAAATGCATCATGACGCAATCTACACGTTGCGTTGGAAATTTATCCGCCCTACCCCTCTCTTCGCCCTATCTTTCGACTTCTACCCCTTACGTCCGACATACCCAAAGCGATCATACGACTGATGTCTAATCTACGACGAGTGGTGGCGCACCTTGCCTCATTCCTGCAATTTTTTCTGCTGTTCGGCCTCCTCACAGGCTGCCAGTCCGGTTCAGAACCTGGCAGCGAAGATCTCAACGGACACTCGTTAACTGATCGCGTAATCGTGATTGATGGTCTGGGAAGAGAACTCTCTTTCACCTCTCCCCCTTCTCGAATTGTCTCCATTGCTCCGAGTGCAACGGAAATTCTGGTTGCTGCGGGTGGGCTGGACCGGTTGGTAGGGGTCACGAATGTTGATGACTATCCTCCAGAAATTGCTGGATTACCTGTTTTTTCCGCCTTACCCCTGGACATTGAATCCGTTGCTGCGATGGATCCCGATTTAGTCATGGCCTCTGATCAAGTAAATGATCCAAACCATGTAGAGCTCTTCACGGCACTCGGTATCCCGATCTTCTATCAGGAAGCTGGATCGTGGGCTGGTATCCGCTCGGCCCTATTGGATGTGTCAATGATCTTGGGCACTGAAGATGTAGCTCGCAAAACTGTTGACTCTCTCGACGCTCGCATCAGTGCGCTCAAGCAAATGACGTCTAGCGCAGAGCCTGTAACAGGTATTTTTCTTGTTTCTGATGTCACTTCCTATTCCTTCGGACAGGGTAGCTACGCCTTGGATCTGATGGAATGGGCTGGAATTACACCGTTGACCCGAGAATTCGATACGCCAGCCCCAGTTTTGTCGGATGAATGGGTACTCATGGCCAATCCCGATGTTATTATTGGAACGTTTGGGGACGGGTTCACTATTGAAGATCTTTTAGAGCACCATCCAGCATGGAGTTCGCTGGACGCCGTTCGTTTGGGCAGGGTGTATGCTGTAGATGGCGATAGTATTCTTCGGCCTGGTCCACGTAACGTACTTGCTGTTGAGCAGATGGCTAGGCTTGTTTTTCCAGAGTATTTTACCACGGAGCGGACGGACAGGTGAAGAAGGAATTGGCCATACTACTGGGTTTACTTACCCTCGTTTTGCCGGTGCTAGCAACGGGTGTAGCTCTTGGCCCCGTGTCACTGCCGTTTGCTTTTTCTATGCAAACCATAGTGGATGCGCTGATGGGGCAAGCGGCAGATCCCACGGATCGCATGGCGCAGATCATTTTGCAGATTCGATTGCCGCGTGTTCTGACTTCGTTCACAGTGGGGGCCGGTTTATCCGTGGTGGGTGTAGCCATGCAAGCACTGGTTCGCAATCCATTAGCTGAACCCTACGTGCTAGGAATATCAAGCGGAGCCTCTGCAGGCGCCTCTCTGTTCTATCTCGGGTTCCTACCGGCATTCATCGCTGCCCGCATCGACATTACGTTGGCAGCCTTTCTTGGCGCCCTCGTTTCCATTTCCATCGTGTACGTTGTTGCCCGGGGCGGCGGTAGCCTCTCCGTATCTCGTCTATTGCTTGCCGGTGTTGCGTTGGCCTCGTTCATGGCGGCCGTTTCTTCGTTTGTCACGTTTGCCTCCCCCGACCTAAACCGCATGCGCGCCGTACTTTTTTGGTTAATGGGGTCCTTTAGCGGCATCACATGGAGCGACCTGCCAACGGCTGTCATCGTTACCGTAGTCGGCACGCTCGTTCTGATTTCTCAATCACGCTCTCTAGATGCTCTCCTGACGGGCGAAGAGCCGGCACGTAGCCTAGGTGTCAGGGTTGAGGGGCTAAAGAAAGTCTTAATTGTTCTAGCTGCTCTCGTCACCGGCGTGCTTGTTTCGATTTCAGGGGCTATCGGGTTTATCGGACTAATCATACCGCACTCCATCCGCAGCCTAGTCGGAGTAAACCACCGGTTTGTTCTGCCCGGATCATTCCTGGCTGGGGGGCTTTTCTTGGTCCTCGCTGACACAATTTCACAAGTTATACTCCCTGGACAGCAGATCCCTGTAGGTATCGTTACCGCCTTGGCAGGCGTTCCATTTTTTCTCTACCTGCTGCGCAGATCCGACTATCAATTCAAATAATGTACACAACCTGAACGGTGTGAGGCCGTTAGAGCGCCTCAAGCATCCAGACCGAACCCCTTCCTCAGTACCCTACTAATGCCCGAATCATCCGACGTAGTACTCAGCCGACCGACGAGCTCGCTGAACGACATTCGTCGGCCAGTCGAGAGTGAGCTGTCAGAGTTCAAATCCTACTTTCGGGATGCGATGAAGTCGCGGGTGTTCCTTCTGGATCAGGTCGTGCAGTACCTATTGAGACAGAAGGGGAAGCAGTTGCGGCCCATTCTGGTTCTTTTGACTGCCAGAGCATGCGGAGGCGTCACTGAATCTACCTACCGAGCTGCAGCGCTCGTCGAGCTCTTGCACACGGCCACGTTGGTGCACGATGATGTGGTTGATGAAGCAGACCGCCGGCGCGGAATGTTTTCGATCAATGCGCTATGGAAAAACAAAGTTGCCGTATTACTCGGCGACTTTTTGCTGAGTAGAGGCCTGTTGTTAGCGCTTGATCATCGAGAGTATGAATTGCTTCATATAGTCTCGGACGCCGTACGGCGCATGAGTGAGGGCGAACTACTTCAGATTGAGAAGGCTCGCAAGTTGGATATCGACGAGGCGACCTACTTCACGATCATTTCCGACAAGACAGCGTCTCTCCTTTCCGCTTGCACGGGGTGTGGAGCCGCAAGTGCCGACGCAGATGATGATGTCCAGCAACGCATGCGGGACTTCGGTCAGGCTCTTGGAATGGCATTCCAAATCAAGGATGACCTATTTGATTTTGGCGTCGATGACATCGGAAAACCGCTTGGGATTGATCTGCAAGAGAAAAAGATGACACTTCCGCTCATCCACTCCCTTAAGGAGGCTGATCGAACTACTCGAAAGAACATCATGCGGATTGTTCGTCAGAAGTCGAAGTCTCAAAAAGACATAGCGTTTGTATCACGCTTTGTAGAGGAGCAAGGGGGCATCGCCTATGCTCATCAAGTCATGATGGAACAAGCTCAAAAAGCCATTGGATTACTGGAAGAACTGCCTGAAAGCGACGCGAAAGAAGCGCTAGCTGATCTTATCCGCTTTACGGTTACTCGGAAAAAGTAGTCTTGCTAGGAGAGGCTCCATCCAAGAACGCGATTGCGAGCTGATTGAACACGCCAGGGCGCTCGATATTACAAACGTGCCCCACTCCGTCGATCACCTGAAGGAACGACGAGTCCGAACGAGAAGCCATCCGTCTCGCAGGAGGCAGAAAAAGGTGGTCCTTGCCTCCCATCAGATATAAGCTACGACAGTCCGGAATCCGCGATGACCACTCTTTTAGCCGACGTCGAACTTCCGGGATAAGCTGAATCCAGCGGTGGAATTCCTCGGGGGCCACCTGCCTTGCTTCCTGCTTAAAAATGCGTCGGGATTCTTGCGCTTTCGGGCCTGGCATGATAATCCAGGCGAACGTAGCGTACAGCGTATGAAAAGGGATCAGATAGCGAAGTGCCTGTCCAACACTGATTAGAGAACGGGCTGACACCGTGAATCCGGCCACTGCTCCCGCATAAATGACCGATTTGACACGACTAGGAGCGATATCCACGATCATTCGAATTAGGATTGTCCCAAGAGATACACCCACAAAATGGGCCGATTCAATCCCTTCTCGTTCGAGCACATCAACCACATCTTGAGATATAGATTTCAAGGTGTACCGCTTTTCATTCCCGTGATAGTCCGAGGACCTTCCATGACCACGAAGGTCAACCAAAAGAATGTTGAACCGCTGCCGAAAATCTCGTAACTGCTTGAACCACACGGCGGAACTGCCGCCTGCTCCGTGTATAAACACGACCCAGTCGCTCGAAGCATCATGTACGAAAGTCTTGTAAGAAAGCATGTTCAGGGTGGAAATCGGAGTCGTCTATACGTCGAACTGCGCCCCGAGTTGTTTCTCTATTCGTTTTCTTTCACGCACTGTTCGAAATTTCATTCTATCATGTGAGGTGCCAGTTCGTTGGCACCCCTCCCGTTCGGAACCGAAAGTACGTCCATGCAACATCCTCCTACGCCCGACGCACCGGGCTTATTTAAATCTCATTTCGACTATCCTGCTGCACACGTTGCTTCTGCTCCTGGTCGGGTTGAAGTGTTGGGCAACCATACCGACTATAATGGCGGTACGGTGGTAGGAGCAGGCATTAACCTCCGCCTGGAGGTCGCTGCGCATGTCAGATCAGATGATGTCATCCGTCTCGTTTCCAGTGGGGATGGCCTCAATACGACTGTAGTAACAACCAGTATAGATACGTATTCAACGGACACCCTCCCTGACTGGACGCGGTATTTGTTGGGTGTGCTTGACGAATTTCGGCTACAAGGACTTTGGTCAGATCAAGGAGTCGACCTTGCCGTCGATTCCGCCCTCCCGATTGGTATGGGTCTATCCAGTAGCGCCGCAATTGAGCTCTCCACAGCAGGAGTTCTCACTTCTATCAGGCAGACGCTCGAGCCAAAACCCGGGACTGACTCCAAACAAGACGGTGCGGTGGCGGCACCACAGGCCCATTTCGGTATAGACGTCCTTGTGGGAATCGCTCATTGGGCTGAAAACCGATACGTTGGCGTTCCATGTGGCTTGCTTGATCAGACAGTAGTTGGACACGCGCAGAAGGGCTCGCTGATAGTGCTCGATGCATCAACAAACCGCCACTTGGCCATCGCGCTCCCGCCGGGTGTGTCCTTTGTCTTATTCCGCACCCACATATCCCATCGGCTGATAGACTCGCCCTATGAAAGCAGGCATCGAGAATGCCGCACTGCGCTCATGGGATTACAGCGAATGATTCCTGGCGTCCGCCACCTAGCTCGCCTCCACCCAGTAGATATCGACGCCTACGAGGTCGTAATTGACCCTGTGTCGGTTCGTCGATCACGTCACGTCGTGGAAGAACAGCGTCGTGTTGGCCGGTTTCTTCGTGCCTTAGTCGAAGGTGATGTGACAACAGCTGGACAATTGATGCGTGCATCTCACGACAGCTCACGTGTACTGTTTGAAAACTCGACACCCGAGTTGGACATTCTTGTCGAGCGACTAATGGAAAAGCCCGGCGTGAAGGGAGCCCGACTCTCTGGCGCTGGATGGGGCGGAGCCGTCATGGCAATGGTCGATGAATCGTTTGATGATGAAGCAGCTGAGTCTGTTTGCGATGCGTACGAAGAGCTGTTCGAAGCTCGTCCATATTGGTGGCGTACCGATGCAGAAGAAGGCCTGCGCATGGAAGCCTTGGCAACCGACTGACACCTTATGCACGACGCGTAACCGTTTCCAATCGGAATCTACCTATCCCCATGAGCAAACAAGCAAAGAAAACTCGTCGCCCCCGGATTCGGACAATCGTTGAATGGAGTGTTTTCATCTTGTTTTTTCTGTTCCTCCGTTACACGGATCAAGGAACGACTGTGCAGGGATGGATGCAGCAAGCTGTTCTTGCCACCGGACTTTTTCAGGCCAACACCGTTTATGTCGCTGAGGAAGCCGAGCCGGCCAGCTACCAGTTAGCTCTTGAAACGCTCGATGGCCGCCCTGATCACCTTTCTGCCTATGAGGGCAAAACGATATTTCTGAACCTTTGGGCTACCTGGTGTGCTCCTTGTTTAGCCGAAATGCCTTACATCCAGGATCTCTACGAAGAGACGAAGGACGAGGGTGTGGTCTTCATCACAATTGCAACGGATGATGATTTAGACCTTTCGCGCCGGTACATGGAGTCCAAGGAGTACACGTTTCCAGCATACAGAGTCGTTGGGCCCATGCCGCCAGTGTATCAGTCCCCCACGTTGCCTACCACATGGGTGATATCTCCAGAAGGTAAAATCGCAACCGTTCACGCTGGAATGGCCAATTACGCCACCCGCGGGTTCAGACAATTCCTACGCGACTTATCAAATGTTCAGGCGCCATGACGGTCCGGAGCTAGCTTTGTGCGCCGTCAAACTTTGGTCATTTTTAGGCGCTTGAGGATAGTTATCGACGAAGATAGTCGTCAGTCTTGTCCAACCAATCCTGGCGAGGAGGACTAAAAATATCTACATCCAACGTGTCTTCAAGAGCCTGTGCTTTGTGCCACACATTTGAAGGAATGTGTAGGACTTCACCTTCATGTACATCCACAACCTCTGATTCATCTTCGCCAATCCAGAACCGTAATGTTCCTTTCAGGATGTAGGTGATCTGTTCGTTGTCATGTTGATGTAGCGGTACGATGCAATCCTTGTCGAGATACACATGCGCTAACATTACGCGATCGCCACTAATGAGCTTGCGCCCGAGGCTAGGAGAAAGCTGTTCCATAGGAAGTTCATCCCAGGAAATCTTTGTGACGGAGGAAGAATTGGTAGTAGACATAACTGATTTCAAAATGTGCGGTTGAACGGGATGTAAGAATGATAATCAATTCGTACCCAATCTCCCGAATCACTCAGGCATTGAAAGCGTTGCACGGCACAGGTTAACCCATCTTCCTGCCAAGATACATGGCTGCTGACCCTTCCTTATCGTTGAATCGCTCCCCTTCCCAAGGAGACTTCCCATGCTTTGCTGCGGGGCTTCCCACGGCCTTACCCGGAGAGGGTGAATATGAGCTTCGTTTTGCCTGCTCACTGCAAGAGTTGACAGCCATCCAACGCCTTCGATATCGCGTGTTTAACATTGAGATGAATGAAGGGCTGGCCAACTCGCACACCCGTCAGTTGGATGCCGATGAGTTTGACAAACAGTGCCACCATGTGTATGTCAGGCATCGAGAATCGGGAGACATTGTTGGGACGTACCGAATGCAAACCCAAAATATGGCTCAGGCCGGGAAGGGCTTCTATTCATCCACTGAGTATGACCTCGCAGCAATGAGTACTGCATTGCTCGAAAATATCATTGAAATTGGGCGAGCCTGCATTTCGCGAGAACACCGGGGCTTACATGTGCTTTATCTGCTATGGAAAGGCCTCGGCCAATATGCTGCCCATAATCAGATGCGTTATCTGTTTGGTTGCTGCTCCGTAACGACCCAGGATCAGGCAGAGGGATTGGCCTTACTCGCAAAGTTGAAGCTAGAAGGGCATATGCATCCTGATCTTCTGGTTCATGCCCTTCCATCTCATCGCTGTCAGGTTCAAGAACAGAAATCCATTTCGAACGAGTTATCCAATAACATTCGCCCACCTCGATTGATGAGGACCTACCTGAGTCTCGGTGCTACCATCTGCAGTGAACCCGCTATCGATCGGAAATTTGGAACGATCGACTTTCTCGCCCTATTTGACTTCGAGAATCTCAATCATTCCGATTTGGCATTCTTCAAATTTAGATGATTCGACACGCACGGGCCCTGACCCGCATCACTCTGATCATGCTCTCCCTGCTGGTATTGCTTCCTTTCTGGCTGCTGACACGCTTGATTACTGCTGGTTCGCCCAGGCTGCAGCGTACATCAAGAGATGCATGGACGCGAGGTTGGAGCCGTCTAGCCGCTCGATTGATTGGCTTGAGAATTACTATCTCCGGTACGCCGCCAGATCCACCTTTCTGCTTAGTGTCCAACCATCTATCCTATCTGGATGCGATAGTAATTTCTGCGCACGCCCCTGGCCTGATGATTGCTAAATCGGAAGTAGCTTCTTGGCCTCTGATTGGCTGGTTGAGTACGCAAATAGGGACCATTTTTATTGATCGAAAGACCTCAAAAGATGTGATGAGGGTCAACGATATCATTAAAAAAACGCTTCTTGATGGAAATGGTGTTACGTTTTTCCCTGAAGGAACGACATCGGATGGCCAGGCTGTCGGGCGCTTCCACTCCTCCTTACTTAACTATCCGGCAAGTGTCTCGTACCCGGTCCATTATGCAACACTGAGATATGAATCGGACCATGGGAACGTGGTCAATGATGTATGCTGGTGGGGTGACATGACCTTTGGAGCCCACTTTTATCGTATGTCTCAGTTGCCTAGAATCAAGGCAAAAATCCATTTTTGCACGGATCCAGTAACCAACCCAGACCGCAAGGAACTGACCGGTATGCTGCGTAGTGGTGTTGCCCAACATTTTCTTCCAATCAACTAGTAATCCAACAAATGACTGACACGGAAACACTCGTTGATTCAAATCGCGACTTTCTTCGCCAAGCTCAACGCCTGATCCTTTCGATTACCGATGAGTCATATGTGCATTCGGATGGGACAATTCATCAAAGTGGTGTTGGCGCTCACTTGCGGCACGTAATTGAGCATTATCAGCGGTTTCTTATTGGGACGCGCGATGGCGAGGTCAATTATGATGCACGGCAACGAGATATGCGAATTGCAACAGATCGCAATTTTGCCTGCAGCGTAATGGAGCAGGTGGTCGAGGGTCTTGTGGACCTTGGTAGTGAAGACGCCGAAGTGAGCGTTCGCATGGCTTCGTCCGGTGATTCCATGCGTACCTCAGACGCGACCCAATCGTCCATCAACAGGGAATTGCAGTACTTGGTGGCACACACTGTTCATCACTACGCACTGATCGGGTTCATCCTACGTTTACAGGGTATCGTTCCTCCAGAGGATTTTGGTATTGCGCCCTCTACGTTACAGCACTTCCAGGCACGATAGCACGTCTTCCACATGACGGCTTTAGCCAACTCCATTTCCCCACGTGGACAGACCGGACGGTGGCTTTTCTGGTTCTGGCTGATACTGTTGCTCGCCTCCTCCATCGTGCGTTGGTTGCAGCCTGACGTTCGACCTCGCTCCTACCAACGTTCGGTTTCGCTCCCTGCAATGAATGGTGCGGGCGTAGTGAAAGGGAAACCGGTAGTGATGTCGTGGACAGACTCGAGTATTGGTGCCGTTAAATCAGACGTAAACGCGGAGACAGATTTAGATGCAGCCTCATCGCATCTTCCCGCCGTCATATTGCTTCACGGAAGCCCTGCAGCGTCTAGTTCGCTGATGCGCCTCCACCAGGAAATGGCTGATAACGGTGATTGGCGGGTCATTACACCGGACCTTCCAGGTTTTGAGGGTTCATCTAAAAATATCCCTGACTATTCCGTCGCTGCCCACTCCCGGTATTTAGATGCTTTCTTGGACTCTTTAGATGTATCACAGGTACATCTGGTTGGCTACAGTATGTCTGGCGGTGTGGTCATTGAAGCGATGGACCATTGGCCAGAGCGCATATCCAGCATTACGCTACTCTCGGGAATAGGCGTTCAGGAGATGGAATTACTCGGTGATTACCATCTGAACCACGGAATCCATGGTCTTCAGTTAGCCGTGCTGTGGGGCCTCAGGAATCTCGTACCCCATTTTGGATGGATGGACTCGGCCATGTTGGGCGTTCCGTATGCTCGGAATTTTTACGATACAGATCAGCGGCCATTGAGGGGCATTCTTGGTCGATGGTCAAAACCAATGCTGATCCTGCATGCCGAAAATGACCCGCTGGTCCCTTTCTCGGCGGCGAAAGAGCACCATCGCATCGTTCCACAAAGTGAATGGGTAATCTATCCTGATGGCGGCCATGGAGTTGCGATGATGGCGGCGGCACGGGTGAGCGCAGATATCTCCACTTTCCTTCGCCGGGTAGATAGCGGAAACGGCGTCACCCGTGCCGCCGCCGAACCGGACAGATTGGCCGATGCCGCTCGTCCGTTTGATGCCTCACAACTACCCCCAGCCGTAGGCTTTTCTCTATTCATACTCATGTTTCTGCTCGCTATATCGACCCTCGTGAACGAGGACTTGGCAAGCATTGCAGCAGGGCTAATGGCTGCGCGCGGCACGATCGGAATTGAACACGCGATGATGGCGGCATTCGCGGGTATTCTGATCGGAGACATCGCATTGTATGCTGCGGGCAGATTCCTTGGACGTCGCATACTTCATTTGCCACCATTTTCGTGGTTTATCGACGCTGCACAGCTTGATCGAGGCCAAAACTGGTTCAAGTCAAAAGGTGGTCGTGTGGTCATCGCCAGCCGGTTTATACCAGGGACTCGCTTTCCCACGTATGTAGCTGCTGGTGTTCTAAAAGCGCCTTTTTGGACGTTTTTAGGATATTTCCTGATTGCTACTGTCTTCTGGACCCCATTTATCGTTGGTCTTTCTGCATTCGCAGGGGAGCAAATCCTGGAGGTATGGACGGTATACGAAGACGTTGCTCTGTGGGTATTAGGTGGTCTGATTCTACTTCTCTATGGAATTATTCAACTGGGAATCCCACTCTTTCGACATAACGGGCGTCGCCTATTCGTATCTCGCTGGCGCCGACTCACACGATGGGAATTCTGGCCACCTTGGGCCTTTTACCCCCCATTACTTCTTCACATAGCCAGGCTCGCCATAAAGCATCGCTCCTTGATGGTGTTTACGGCGGCTAATCCAGGAATTGATACTGGAGGATTCCTTGGTGAGTCCAAAGCTGCTGCGCTCGATTTACTGGAAGAAACACCAGAGGTTGTAGCTCGATGGAGTCTCATTGCCCACGACCCCAAGGAAACAGAGGCCGATCTTTATGACCGCGTTTGCCGAGCCATGAAAGCGCATGGACTGGCCTTTCCTGTCGTCTTGAAGCCAGACGTCGGTGACCGTGGTCATCGAGTTATGATCGTTCGCTCCTCCGATGAATTACGCAGTGCAGCAGTCTCGTTTCCTTCCGACTTCCTGATCCAAGAGTTCGTGGCCGGTGAAGAGTTTGGCCTTTTCTACATCCGACGCCCCTCCCAGTCGGAAGGCACCATCTTCTCTATCACCGAAAAACGACTTGTTTCGGTTACCGGAAATGGTGTAGATACGCTCGAGCGCCTGATTTTAGACGATGATCGTGCTGTATGCATGGCTTCGCTTTTCTTGAAGCGACATACAGGGTCCCTCGACCTGACATTGGACGATGGCATTGAATTCGAATTGGTATCTGTAGGCACCCATTCCCGGGGTGCGCTCTTTCTCGACGGGAGCTCATTGATGACCCCTGAGCTTGTCGAGGCGGTCGATGCCTTCGCTTCCAGGATGCCCGGCTTCTTTTTCGGTCGATTTGATGTTCGCGTCCCTTCAATCGAGGACTTGCGTCGTGGCATACACATCAAAGTGCTGGAAGCAAACGGGGTTTCGTCCGAGGCGACGCACATCTATGATCCTGCCATTTCACTTGCGCAAGCCTACCGAGTCTTGAGATCGCAATGGGATCTTGCATTCAGCATCGGAGCAGAAAACGCACTACGTGGAGCCCAAGTAAGTTTACTTTCCGTCATCTTGAAGCGCATTGTCAGCCTGAAAATGAAACCCATTGACCGACCCGACAAGGCAGCCCACACGACTATCATTAACTAGTCATGGCTGGGCACGATTTGCCACCCTCTGCCAAGGAAGGGAGATGCTCCCCCACACCGAGTAATGTTGTGTCCGTCCGTACGCCGTATCTTCGACGGGTTGTTCACATTTCATGAGCCCCGATCAATGATTACAGCCCGAATAGGCCGCTCGCTTCACAGCATAGGAGAGTACTCCTTGTTCATGGTGCGGGCGTTTTCTTCGACGCGGGAATCCGTCCGTCACGGATCCATCATTTTCATGGAAATGGTGAGGCTGGGAGTCAATTCCATCCCTGTCGTTCTGATGGCTTCCATTTTTGCTGGCGTGGTCCTAACCCTTCAGACGGCCTATCAGCTCGAAAACACCATCCTAACGGCTGAAGCCATTGGAACCATTGTCGTTCCGACGCTAATTCTCGAGATGGCCGCCCTGACGCCAGGTCTTGTCCTCGCTTCGAGGGTAGGAGCCAGCATCGCAGCTGAACTTGGCACCATGAAGGTCACGGAACAGGTTGATGCCTTAGAGGCCATGGGGCTCAACTCGGTTGCTTACTTGGTGCTCCCTCGCGTGATTGCTGGAATTCTGATGTTTCCTTGCCTCTATGTTGCCTCTGCCCTGATGTCAATCTTGGCCGGTGCATTGGCAGGAGAGTACATGGGATTTCTCTCTGTCCAATCCTATATCATAGGCGCCAAAGCCTGGTTCGTGCCGTTTGATGCTTATTTCGGTGTGACCAAATCTATGGTCTTCGGATTTCTCATAACATCCATCGCTTGCTGGAAAGGATTTCACGCTAGCGGTGGTGCTGACGGCGTCGGACGTGCTACAACAGAAGCCGTAGTTATTAGCTGTGTGAACATATTGATTGCTGACTATATCATGGCCGAAGTCATACTCTGATCTAACCATCCGATTCTTTCCATGTCGAAGAGTATACCTCACGACGTGATGTCTCCTGACCTAGGAGACCAAGGGTCCGCCACCGGCCTGTCCACTTTCGGTGGTGTCTTTACTCCCTCGATCCTTACGATCCTGGGCGTAATCATGTATCTGCGATTTGGATGGGTCGTAGGGAATGTTGGCGTCACAGGCACTTTTTTGATTGTGACCTTGTCCACCGGTATTACGTTTCTTACCGGGCTTTCGATCGCGTCGATCGCTACCGATCAGCGAATTCGTACCGGTGGGGCCTACTACATGATTTCTAGGTCGCTCGGCATTGAAGCAGGTGGCGCGGTGGGGATTCCGCTCTATTTGGCCCAAGCATTGTCCGTTGCGCTCTACACCATTGGGTTCGCGGAAAGTGTGGTTAACGTATTCCCTGTTTTGGATGCGAAGATGGTTGCGCTCGTGACGACCGCAGCAGTTACTGTTCTCGCCCTGAAATCAGCACGAGCGGCGATTAAGGCTCAGTACATCATCATGGGAGCTATCGCGATTTCGCTCCTGTCTCTTTTCTTCGGTTCTCCCCTTGAATCAACTTCCGTACCCACAGCTGCCGAAGCAGCGCAGGGTGTTGAAAAGGCAGGTTTTTGGGTAGTTTTTGCCGTCTTCTTCCCGGCTGTTACAGGGATTATGGCCGGAGTAAATATGTCGGGCGATCTCAAGAACCCCGGCCGATCCATTCCAATTGGAACGCTGGCAGCCATTGGTGTAGGGTACCTAATCTATATGTCGATCCCCTTGCTATTGGCTAGTAGGGCATCGGATGCGCAGCTTATCTCTGACCCCATGATCATGCGGAAAATCGCATTCTGGGGTGATGCGATCATTATGGGTGTCTGGGGAGCGACCCTTTCAAGCGCAGTAGGATCCATTCTTGGAGCGCCTCGAGTACTGCAAGCACTAGCACGAGATGGCGTCCTTCCGCCCTTCCTTCGCTTTCTGGGCCAAGGGTCTGGAGAGGAAGATGAACCCCGGGTAGGAACGGCTTTTACGTTCGCACTCGCCGCTATCACGGTTTTGCTTGCTGATCTGAACCTCGTTGCACCCATCCTGACCATGTTCTTCCTCACCACCTACGGGGTGCTCAACATCACTGCAGGACTAGAACAGTTTCTGGGAAATCCATCCTTTAGGCCCAAGTTCAGGGTCCATTGGCTCTTCTCCTTGGCAGGTGCGGTGGGTTGTACGATAGTAATGTTCTTGATCAACTCGCTTGCCACAGGTGCGGCCATAGCCATCGTACTCACCATCTATTTCTGGCTGGAGCGGCAAGAATTGCGCTCAGCTTGGGGCGATGTTCGAAATGGTATTTGGTTCAATCTCACTCGAACCGGCCTATTGCGGCTTCGCAACACGATAGATGCCAAAAACTGGCGTCCTCATCTGTTGGTGCTGTCTGGCGCGCCCACTCGCCGGTGGTACTTGATAGAATTTGCTTCCTCCCTTTCTCACAACCGCGGCCTCGTTACGGTCTCATCCATTCTGACAGGGGATAACGTATCTGCACGGCGTCTTGAAAGCATGTCCTCAAGTATCTACGAATACCTGGATAAGCAGGGAATCCAAGCCCTCGTTCGCATCATCAGCGCCGATGATCCATTCAAAGGTGCTCAACAGCTGGTTACGACGTATGGCTTGGGCACGTTGGTCCCGAACACCGTCGTTTTGGGAGCGACTGAACAGCCTGAACATCATGCGCCATACTGTGAAATGATTCGTCAATTCCGTGGTGCCCAACGCAATACTCTGATTGTGCGCCAAAACGAACAACGAGGCTTCGGATCCCGTCGTCACATCGATGTTTGGTGGGGCGGACGAAAGGGAAACGGTGCCCTTATGGTGATCTTGTCATGGCTGCTGAGTACAAGCTTAGAGTGGCGTGGTTGTACCGTGACTATCAAAATGGTCGTACCCTCTGAATCCGCCGCTCAAGGTGCAAGAGCAAATCTGGAGACGATTCTGCAAGCCTCCCGTACTGGCTCCCAAGCAGATATCATTGTCTCCAATGGACGTCCTTTTTGGGAATTGCTTCGAGAGTCATCTAATTCAGCTGATCTGGTCTTCTTGGGAATGGCCGAACCAGATGACAATTTCCTAAGCTACTATTCGAAACTACAGGAACAGACGCGCGATCTGCCAACTACCGTTTTCGTCTTGGCGGCGGAAGATCTGGAATTCGGCGAAGTTATCATGTAGAGTGTTTTTCTCGTCAGATTTGGCCCATTTTCTAATAGTTTGTTTTGCCTTTATGCGTAGTACTGAGGATGATCACTCGTCCTCGGTTTCGTGTCCACTACTTCTTGTTAACATAATTTCTCCCCACTACAGTGCTCGACCGGGACCAACTTCTTACGATCGCGGATCAATATGGAACGCCTACCTATGTTTACTCGGAATCCGTCATTCTGGAACGAATCGATCGATTAAGATTCCATCTTGAAGGGCTTCCGCTGCAGCTTCTATATGCCATGAAGGCTAATCACGCTGTTCCGGTAATGGAGACCATGCGGGACAAGGGGCTCGGTATCGATGCTGTATCGCCAGCGGAGCTTCTTCTTGCACTGCGACTTGGATTCAAACCAGAGCGTATCCTTTTCTCCGCCAACAACATGACGGACGAAGAAATGCGGATGGCACATGAAGCAGGCGTCATACTTAATGTTGGAGAACTCTCTCGTCTTGAAAAACTGGGAAAGGAATTCCCTGGCTCCAGCGTTTGCGTCCGCTTGAATCCCCAGATTGGAGCTGGCCATCATGAGCACGTGATTACTGCCGGGGAGAAGAGCAAATTTGGGATTCCGGTTGAACACATTGACCGCATCGTGGATGTAGCACAGAGGTACGATCTACGAATTCGTGGTCTTCATCAACATATCGGCAGTGGTATTCTGGATACAGAAACTCTTTGGAAAGCCATCAGCGTCATTCTGGATGCATCGCGATCCTTTGACACACTGGACTTTATCAATGTTGGTGGAGGCCTTGGCATTCCCTACCGCCCCGAGGAAACCGGCCTCGACATGGAGCTATTCGAATCCCTCATCGTCTCGCCACTGAAGAGTTTCATAGCATCCCACCCATCGAAGAACCTGTCCATCTGGTTCGAACCAGGACGTTATTTCGTGGCAGAAAGCGGCGTACTGCTAACGCAGGTCAATACCATCAAACACTCGACACAGAGAATATTCGCCGGTACGGATTCTGGGATGAACCATCTAATCCGACCTGCGATGTACGGTGCGTACCACGAAGTTAGAAACCTCACTCATCCCGATGGACCGGTCGCCACCTATGATATCGTAGGTAATATCTGCGAATCAGCCGATTATTTCGCTCGGGACAGAGAGGTAGCTCACCTGACTGAAGGCGACATAGTTGGGGTCATGAATGCTGGAGCGTACGGCATCTCCATGGCCTCGACCTATAATATGCGAAGTCTGCCAGCTGAGGTTTGGGTCGATGTCAACAACAAGGCTACCGAAGTGCGAAAGCGAAAAACAGCCAAAGACATCGTTGACGAAGCTTTATCGTCAGGCAATTGAAATCTGTTTGCTAACGCGCACTTCCAGTGAGGGTAAGTCGGTAATTCTAGCCTGAAGTGAATCTCCCGGTGTAACGGCAGAGACACCTTCCGGAGTACCTGTGAACAATAAATCTCCAGGCATCAGGGTGAAAATAGTACTGCAATAGGCAATCAGGCGTGCAACTGGAAATATCATGTCCGATGTGTGACCGTGCTGCCGAACTTCGCCATTGACTTCAAGAGTGACCTCTAACGCTTGTGGGTCAGCGACGCTGGCTGATGGCACAAAAGCTCCCAATGGGGCAAATGTATCATAGCCCTTTGCGACCGACCAAGGATGGCCTTTTTCTTTCGCTTTCTGCTGAATATCTCGAGCTGTCATGTCCAGACCTACAGCAAAGCCGGCAACATGCGACATGGCATCTTCTTCTGAGATGTTTTTGCCTCTTTTCCCGATTAAGCAGACCAATTCTACTTCATGATGGACATCCTCTGACGCAATTGGGATTATTACCGTTGCACCTGAAGGAATGAGAGCAGATGCGGGTTTCAAGAAAACCATGGGTGACGTAGGCACCGCATTACCCAATTCTGCTGCGTGAGCGGCATAATTACGCCCAATACACATCAACTTGCCCGGCGTAAAGACCCGATCAGGCCGCTTATCTCCGTAAGAAATTCTACATTCCTCCATCATGTTCGGAATTGATATCCGCCTCCAGTTGCCTTAAATTTGTGGGCTATGCGATTCTGTGCATTTACTGCAGTGAATGTCAGAAAACTTTCCTCTCGCGTCGGTATCCAGTCCGGCGCCCCAAAGAAGAGCCCATAATGTACGCTATTGTAGAGATTGCCGGAAAGCAGTACAAAGTGTCGAAAGATGACACGTTGTACATCCCCCGGCACAAAGCCGAAACAAACGAGAAGCTGAGCTTCGACAAAGTACTCCTTGTCAATGATGGCAAAAGCATTTCCGTCGGCACCCCAGCAGTTGATGGCATGACCGTCAGCGCTACCGTTATCGATCATGTCAAGGGCGACAAAGTCCTCGTCTTCAAGAAAAAGCGTCGCAAGCGCTACAAAGTGAAGAACGGTCACCGCCAGCCTTACACGCAGATCAAGATCGATGCGATTGGAGCAGCCAAGAAAAAGGCCGCCCCAAAAAAGAAAGCCGCCCCCAAGAAAGAAGCAGTGCCAGCCGCTGATTCTGAATAAACAAGCACCCGAGGTCCTGAATGGCACATAAGAAAGGAATGGGCTCGACCAAGAATGGTCGGGACTCCAACCCCAAGATGCTCGGCATCAAAGCATTTGGCGGTGAATTCGTACAGTCCGGAGCCATCGTAGTTCGTCAGCGTGGAACTAAGTTTCATCCTGGAGACAACGTAGGCCGGGGCGGTGATGACACCCTATTCGCCACAACGAACGGAACGGTTCGTTTTGCGCAAGGCCGGAACAAGCGTCGCTTCGTCCACATCGATCCAGTATCGAACTGACGGCACGTCCTGTTCCACGGAACTGAAGGTTTACCCTTCCAGAGAAGGCTCTCTCCATTGTGGAGAGAGCCTTTTTTGTTGACCATGGTAATGCCAGATCCGGCAACTTTGTCGGCACAAAGGCAAAATGTGCCGTGTGCCCCCCTCCATAATCGCCTCCTGAAGGGCCGGTTCCGGACAAACATATCACGCTCCGGACACTTTTGGTAGAGGGAGGATTTCAGGGCGCGCGGCCAATAGGCCGCGCGCCCTGTTCCATTTTTAACCCTTTTTACGACCTATTCCCTCCTCTCTGGTCAATTCAACAAACACCCTATTTCCTCTCTAGCTCACCATGAGCGGTCGCCTCCCGGAAAAGCTCATTTTAAACTTCAGAGAAAGAGCGAACTATTTGCCTGAATCTGCTGTATATTGCTGGGCTTAGAGAAATCCGTGTTCGCACGTGATTTACCGTCATTTTCAGCCGTCTTCGGACTTTGGGGCAGGTCGTCTGACCCTCGTCCGCACCCGAAGGCACCTGTCGCCATCACGATTGAGGTTCGTCCATGGGCGTAATGAATAATCTCCGGGAGAATACCGGAGTCATTCTCTGGATTCTTGTTTTTGCATTCGGCGTTATCTGGGTCCTACAGGATTCAGGAGGCCTGAACGCTGTAGGTAACCTGAGCAATAACATCGGCACGGTGAACGGAGATCCGATCACCATCGATGAATACAATCAGGCTATCGACCAACAGGTCCAGAGCTACCAGAACCAGTCCGGAGACAATATGCCTCCGCAAATGCTGGATCAGACCCGTGACCGGGTATTTAACCAACTTGTTGAAGCCCGTCTTCGCGAGCAAGAAATGGCTCGTCTTGGACTAGGGGTTTCTGAAGAAGAGCTGGTAGACATGATTCAGGGGGCAGACCCTCACCCAATCATTGTAGCCTACTTCAGCGACGGCAATGGTGGTGTTGATCGAGCTCTCCTGCAGAACTTCATTGCTAACCCAGATGCAACAGCAGACTGGATTAACATCGAAGAGTACCTACGCAGCGAGCGTCGTCGCCAAAAGTTGGAAAACCTGATCTCTGCCTCGGTCCGTATTACGGAACGTGATGTTGAAGAGGAATGGGCTCGTCAAAACAAGTCGGTCGATGTTCGCTATGTAGCATCTCGCTTCACGGCACTTTCCGACGACGACATCTCCTACAACGATGGCGATCTCAGATCCTTCTATAACGACAACCGCGACGAATTTGCACGTGAGAAGTCCTTTGACCTGGCCTACGTGACTAGTTCCAAGGCTCCGACAGCAGCCGATACTGCTGTTGTCTTCAGCGATATGGAAGCACTAAGAGAGAGCTTTGCAGCTGCAGAGAACGACTCGCTCTTTTTGGCGCGCAATGGCTCGGAGCTTCCTTGGTCGGATGCCTATTTCCGTCGCGATGAATTAGCTGAAGATCTAGCTGATGTCATTTTCGACAACCTCGAGGCAGGAACAGTATATGGCCCAGTTCTATCTGGTGGTCAGGTTCATCTCGTGAAGGTTATCGACGTTCGTGCCCCAGAAGAGACAGCCGTCAAAGCTCGTCACATTCTCTTCCAGGCGGAAGAAGGGGACGATGAAGCTCGTGCAGAAGCACGCACCACGGCTAATGATGTACGTCGTCAGTTGCGCAACGGTGGAGACTTCGCCGAATTGGCGGCAGAATATTCAGATGATGGTTCAGCTAATCGCGGCGGCGATTTAGGCTGGTTTGGCCCAGGTCGAATGGTTGCGGAATTTGAAGAGGCGGCATTCGGTGCTAGGATCGGGCAAATTGTTGGCCCAATCTCGACACAGTTTGGCTTCCACCTTATTGAAGTCACGGACCGTGCCACCGAGGAAGCCAAAATTGCTGACTACGCATTGACACTTCGCGCATCAGTTCAGACACTAAATCGTGTACAGTCCAACCTAGATGACCTTCAGTATTTCGCCACAGAAGAAGGCGATTTCGAAGGCGAGTCTGGACGTCGCAACCTGAGTGTCCGCACGGTCGCAATTGAAGCCGATCAGCAGTTTATTCCAGGCCTCGGTAACAGCCGTGCTCTACTCAACTTCTTGGAAACAGCGTCTGCGGGCGATGTTAGCCCAGTTATCGAGTTAAACGATGTGTTTTTTGTGGCTACAGTCCGTTCAGTAACGGATGCTGGTTTCCAGCCGTTCGACGAAGTCCGCGCTCAGATTGAACCTCGAGTTCGCAATATGATGAAAGCGGAAGTTTTGGCTGACCGCATGAATGACGCTCTTGCCACTTCCGGATTTGATGGTCTTGCTGCTGCAATGGACATCGCTGAACGGGAAGCTGAAGGGTTGTCCTTTTCCAATCAGTCGGTACCTGGCATCGGACGGGACGCCAAGTTTGTTGGCGCTGCGTTGTCGATGGGCGAAGGAGAGACATCAGGAGCAATTGCTGGGAGTAACTCGGTATACGTGATTCACGTTACCGCGGTGTCTGATCCGGTTGCAATTCAGCCTTCTGACTTTTCCCGCCTCCAGGAACAGCTTCGTAATCAGCAGCAAAACCTAGTTCGCTCTCAGTGGATTACGGCACTGCGCGAAACAGCTGATATCGTAGACAACCGTAGGGCCTTTCTACAGTAGGCTGATACCTGAATGAGGGTCCATCGGCGAGAAAATCCCCTACGGACAGTAACCTCCGTTCAATGTTAGAAAAGGCGCGCCCGCATTAGCGGGCGCGCCTTTCTGCTTTTACTCCAACTCGGAGAAAGCCTTTTAGCCGGCTGCACGTTTATAGCTCTACAGAGCCTCGATAGACGACCTCTGCAGGCCCTTCTAAATACAGACTTTCAGGTTGATCAGCGCTCCCCTCAAACCCAACATACAGCGTCCCTCCTGCCATTTGGACTGTATATCGATTGACAGATTGCTCGCGCGTAAGTGCCGTCACAAGGCTCGACGCGATTGATCCAGTGCCACAAGCGAGTGTTTCAGCTTCTACTCCTTTCTCAAACGTCCGTACGCGAAGAACGCCATCGTCTATAACCTGAACAAAATTGATATTGGCCCCATTGGTGCCCAATAATGTATCTCGCCTGAGTGCTGACCCGAAGCCTACTACATTGACGTTTTCGACATCATCAACATATACCACGGCATGCTCTGTGCCCGTCCATAGGTAGTGAGCGTCAGTAGAACCAGGCGGAACCGCTGAAGAAAACTTGATATCACGACGGAATCCCTTTGGAGGGGGGACAAATAATCGAACGCTCTGCTCCACACCTGGTACCGAAGCACTATATATCCCCGCATCTGAATCAAAGATTAGCGGTTCGTTTGTCAATCCTGCTTGTCGGGCGAATCGAGCAAGACATCGCGCTCCATTGCCACACATCGTCCCCAAAGATCCATCGGCGTTGTAATATGCCATACGATAGACAGCTTCATTGGACGTCGCAGGATTCAAGGCAAGAAGTCCGTCCGCACCAATTCCAGTTCTTCGCGCGCAGAAACGCACGGCAAAGGAAGACAACTCTTCCCCTAAAAACCGATAAAATCGATTATCGAGTACGATAAAATCATTTCCTGCGCCGCTCATTTTCGTAAATTCAAGTACGAATCGTCGAGCCGGCGGCGTAATGCCCGTTTGGGTCGTCATGATGATTGTAATTACCTGGAAAGACTTGAAGACTCCCCAAAATACTCGGACCAGAGGTAAAAGAGCCCGATTTGAAAGAAAAACGACTTGAAATCGACAAAGCCGAACCACTCTTACTTTTCGGCTTCAATGACATTTATCTGAAACGGATTGAATCCGCCTTTTCTCAAACGCAGATTACCGCGCGCGGAAATCAGGTTCTCCTGAAGGGCGAGGACGCCGATTTGGATTCCATTACGCGTATTCTTGAGGAGCTGACCATCCTGCTCAATCGCAATGGCAACCTTACTGAAAACGACGTTGAGACGGTACTAGCTCTTTTTTCTTCTGGGGATAGTGGGCCTAGGAATCAGCCACAAGGCTCTAATCACACTATTCTTTTTACGCCACACGGTGGCAGCGTAAAGGCAAAAACGCCTAATCAGGCAAAGCTGGTTGAATCAGCGCGCCGTAACGATATCGCTTTCGCCATCGGTCCCGCGGGGACGGGTAAAACATACACCGCAGTTGCCCTTGCCGTTGCAGCATTAAAGTCTAAACAGGTAAAACGCATCGTTCTTTGTCGACCTGCGGTAGAAGCGGGTGAACGGTTAGGATTCCTGCCCGGTGACCTCAAGGAAAAGGTGGATCCATACCTGAGGCCTCTCTACGATGCATTGGAAGACATGCTTCCAAAGGAGAAGCTCAAGACATTCATGGAGAACAACGTCGTAGAAATCGTTCCATTAGCCTTCATGCGTGGACGGACGCTCAATTCAGCGTTTGTCATCCTGGATGAAGCCCAGAATGCGACGGCCCTTCAAATGAAGATGTTTCTTACCAGGCTCGGTGCTAATAGCCGTGCAATTATCACGGGGGATCTAACCCAAACAGATCTTCCCGTAAGAGACATTAGTGGCTTGGCACAAGCCCGAAACATTCTTGGTGATGTGGCCGGCATCGACTTTGTTTATTTCGATGAGGGCGACGTAGTGCGGCACAAATTGGTAAGGGATATCATCAATGCCTATTCCAATTTTTACGACGAGGACACGGAACCAGGAATGTCTAAAAGGGGCTGATCAGCGGCTTCTGAGACGGGTAGATGTAAGACATCTTTCGGACTATTGTGTTCGTCAACAAGCACGACGGTGGCAACGTGATCCAACGCTTCATCGTGTGTCATTTGAGCGTAAGATATCAAGATAACCTCATCCCCCATGGACGCCATGCGGGCTGCAGGGCCATTGAGGCAAATCGTTCCAGAGCCTGCTTTCGCGGGAATCGTGTACGTTTCAAGACGTGCTCCATTGTTTACGTTCACAACATGGACCCGCTCATAGGGTAGAATACCGGCAAGATCGAGCAGCGCACGATCTACGGTAACCGAGCCTTCGTAGTACAATTCGGCCTGCGTAACGCGAGCGCGGTGGATCTTAGCCTTAAAAAGGGAAATGGTCATAAACGTTGTCAGGAGACGGTGATGCAGGGCGCTCATATAGAGATGAGCGGCACAGGTTTCGCATATAGGAAACCTTCATGATGACAACGCTGAACTCGTTCAACTTTAGAGTCTAAGCGCCTTGCTAGGGTACGTCCACAATTGTGTTATCGATAAGACGGGCAGTACCGAAATAGGCGGCGACGGCTATCAAAACTTGAGATCCCGATTCAAGTGACTCAAGCGGCTGCAGCTCCTCGGTGTCTACAACGGATACATAATCCGGTCGGCACGTAGGCTCAGCAAGTAGCTGTGCCTCTATATCCAAAATGATTTTGTCAACATCCCGCATTCCCCCTTTCGAAATACTATGGTGTGCCGTCTGAAGACTTCGATTCACTATTGGTGCGGCTGCTCTTTCTGAGGCATTGAGGTATCTGTTCCTTGATGACATCGCAAGGCCATCGGCCTCACGCACCGTTGGAATACCAGCGAGCCGGGTAGGAAATCCCATCTCGTGCGCCATGCGCTTAAGAATGAAAAACTGCTGCGCATCCTTCAGGCCAAACACAGCAACATCAGGCGTGAGAATAGTAAAAAAGCGAGCTACTACGGTCGTTACGCCTTTAAAATGACCTGGACGGGTCGCTCCACATAAGTGGTCCCCAAGACGGTCAACAGTTACCCACGTCTTATTTGAGCCGAAGGGATACATTTCGATGGGATCTGGAGCAAAGACGGCATCACAACACCCATTGCTCTTAAGCTTCGCCACGTCCAGCTCTAAAGTGCGTGGATACGCTTCGAAGTCTTCGTTTGGCCCAAATTGGGTCGGATTAACAAAAATAGAAACAATTACTTGGTCGCCTTCTTCCCGGGCGCGTCGGACAAGCTCTAGATGCCCATCGTGAAGAGCTCCCATCGTCGGCACGAGTACAACCGTTTCACCACGGGAATGTGCTGCCGCCCGCCACGATCGGGCGTCATCGATGGTAGTAAGTGTGAGAGGGTGGTCGGACATGCGCATGATTATTTCAGGTGCGTCAAAGATACGGTTGCATTTGCACCGATTTCAGCAAAGCTCAACAACCTATAATTTCAATCCCAGATATATTGGACCTACTATTGTTATCCACTTTACGTCCATTCCTTTCGGAGGCGAATCGTCCATCATGAGTGACTACCGCATCGAAAAAGATTCCCTTGGCGAGGTTCGAGTACCCGCTGAGGCTTGGTACGCAGCACAGACGCAGCGTGCCCATGACAACTTCCCTATTTCCGGAATTCGGTTTCCACGTCGGTTCATCCAAGCGCTGGGTACTGTAAAGCTAGCCGCCGCCAAGGCCAACCGTGATCTCGGTATTCTAGAGTCGAATACGGCCGATTTGATCGTTGCTGCCTCTGAAAGAGTACGAGCTGGAGAAGTAGATAGTGAATTCGTTTTGGACATTTTCCAGACCGGATCGGGTACGTCCTCAAACATGAATGCAAACGAGGTGATTTCCAACCTTGCGACCGTTGCAGCAGGGGGGAAACGCGGAGATAAGACGGTTCACCCGAATGATCACGTGAACATGTCTCAGTCGTCGAATGATGTCATTCCAACGGCGATGCATGTCTCTACTGTTGTAACCATTGAAGAGGAGCTGATTCCGGCCCTAAAGGCTTTCCAGAAGGGACTAGAAGACAAAGCGACTGAGTTCGACGATGTGCTGAAGTCAGGCAGAACTCACCTCATGGATGCAACACCAGTGCGATTGGGCCAGGAGTTTTCGGGCTATGCTGCCCAAATATCTCAGGCGACCGAACGAATTCAGCGCTCTGTGAAAGAGCTGCGGGAGTTAGCCCTAGGTGGCACAGCCACGGGAACGGGTATCAATTGTCCAGATGGATTTGCGCAAAAAGCTATCGAATACATTAGCGAGGCAACGGGGTACCATTTCCGCGAAGCTGACAATCACTTTGCGGCACAGGCTGCGAAAGATGCCTTCGTGCAGGCCTCTGGATCCCTAAACACACTTTCTGTAGCGCTCCTCAAGATCGCTAACGACATCCGCCACTTATCCTCCGGCCCAACATCAGGGCTCTCAGAAATCCTATTGCCGGCCATTCAGCCAGGTTCTTCCATCATGCCGGGAAAAGTTAATCCGGTGCTCAGCGAAGCAATGATGATGGCATGTGCACGAGTCATGGGAAACAACATGACCATTACCATCGGCGGGCAGCACGGTAACTTTGAGCTAAACGTCATGATGCCCGTCATGGCCCAAGCTATGCTTGAAAGCATCTCAATCCTTGCCGGCGCTATGAATGCTTTCCGGACCGGTTGCTTAGTAGGCATTAAGGCGGATCGGGATCGCTGTCGCGAATTGCTCGAGTTAAATCCGTCCATTGCAACGGCACTGAACCGGACGATTGGTTATGACATGGCCTCAAAAGTAGCCAAGAGGTCAGCCGCGGAGAAAAAATCTGTTCGCCAAGTGGTCCTCGAAATGGAATTGTTGGATCAGGCAACCTTGGATGATGTTCTGGACGTGCGTCACATGACGGAGCCGGGCATTCCCGGGCAATGAGTCGTAGCGCCACATCGCCCCAAACGCCCTCCTGGACGGACGGATTATGCGAGGGACTAACCGTTTTGGAATTGGCTAGCGTGTTAGCTGGCCCAAGCGTCGGCCAGTTTTTCGCGGAGCTGGGTGCTCGAGTTATTAAGGTGGAAAACCCTTCCACTCAAGGAGATGTTACCCGGACTTGGAAGACAGCTACAGAGCCTGATTCAGACCGATCTGCCTATTTCCACGCCTGCAACTGGGGGAAAGAGTCGGTTGCCATCGATCTGCGCAGTAACGCGGGCATTCGTCTACTGCATGAACTAGTGGCTGCTTCGGACATTGTGATCAGTAACTATTTACCGAGAGCAGCAAAAAAGTTTGAGGCAGATTTTGACCAGCTCAAGAAAGTCAAATCTGATATCATCCTAGGAACGATTGTTGGTTACGCGCCAGATTCAGACAGGCCGGGGTATGATGCCATTATTCAGGCTGAAGCCGGATACTATCATATCAACGCGAGCCCCACGTCTGAAGGATGGAAGCCGGCCAAAATGCCCGTAGCCCTAATGGACGTTCTTGCTGGCCATCAGTTGAAGCAAGCACTGTTGATGGCCCTCCTAAGACGGGAACGAACCGGACAGGGAGCAGAGGTCGTGGTCAGCCTGTATGAGGCAGCGGTTAGCGGATTAGTAAATCAGGCAACCAACTGGCTTGTTGGGGGCAAAGTCCCTGCACCATTAGGGTCCGCCCATCCAAATATCGCTCCATATGGATCTGTCTATACGACGCTGGACGCTCATCCTATCATTCTGGGAGTCGGTACAGATAAGCAATTCGTTTCGCTTTGTGACATCCTTGGCAAGCCTGAGTGGGCCGATGATCCTCAGTTCAAAACGAACCAACTCCGAGTGATAAATCGGACTGCACTGAATGACTGCTTACAGTCAGCCATCGGAAGCGTGCGAAGGGAAATCATGCTCTCTGCCTGCGAAGAAAAAGGTATTCCTGCAGGAGCAGTGCGTCAAATGGACGAGGTTATTGGCAAAACTGCTGGACACCTCCTCCTTCTCGATGACGCCAACAAAGCCAGCGGAGTACGCGAAACAGCTATTTGGCCTCCCGCTGCGCCGCAAGAATCACTGTCCCTGTCTGCGCCCCCCTCCTATGCAGCCAATACCTCGCAGGTACTGCGGGAAGTGCTCTCTATGGACCAGAAGCACATCGACAGCTTGATCGCTGAAGGCACTATTGTTCAATCGTAGCAGCACTGGCTTCGGTTGCCTCTTCCGCCTCAGGAATGCCAATTCTGAACCGCAGACGAGATGACTGAAACAAATCTCTTTCACCTTCAGCTGCTCTAACACGCGTAACCTCGTCTGCCAAAACGGCGTCGGCGTCATTCCCGAAATTGGATCGAACATAGGTTAGTACACTAGCTACCTGTTCATCCGTCAAAAAACCATGCGGGGTCATCACATTGTTATAGGAGACCCCCTTTACCTCAATGGGCCCCTGCATACCGTAAAGGACTAAACGGATGATTCTTCCTTTATCCCCTAAAACCCACTCAGTCTGCCGCAACGGAGGAAATGCCCCCTCCACTCCATTTGCATCTGGTTGATGGCACGTTGCGCAATATCGCTGAAACAATTCTTGCCCTGAACCGGAAACGGGCTCAGATGAGCAAGCACTCCATAATCCTGTCAATCCGGCAAAACCTACCACGGCTATCATTAGCCGCACGCTAATTGGGGTTTGGTTAGTCATCAGTTCGAGAGACTTAAATGGAAGTTCAATCAGTGAGTAGAACGATCCGATTCCAAGGCGACTTCGCGTGGCATGACTTGTATGGGATCCCCTTTTTGGATGGTCCCACCCTGCTCAACATGAAATAGGGCACCCCTAAGCTGAAGCGCTAGAACTGCTTCCTTGGCTTCTTGCGAGATTCTACGCGCGAATAAATCGCACGGGCGGTGGATTTTATCTGCTCTGCGCAGAATGACGTTCCCAATTCGGACCAGTTGCCCTACCTGTAGACTTTTAAGGTCGACTCCTTTGGTTACGATATTGTCACCCGGCACTTCAGGACCTGCCCCCAACGCATCAAGCACTTCTCGCGTTATAGCCGTCACCTCTCTGCCAGGAACTCGCTCTCCTTTCCACCAATCCTTCTTAGTGTGGTCACCATCGAAGCCTTTACCTGCGACGACGTGAGCAACATCAACAAGGGCGTGCATCCCAACAGCCGGCTTCTGCACCAACGAGTCTACCTTGGCTGAACCGTTCCATTTGAGCGCGGATAAACGAGATATGAGATTGGATAGGTCCATTCGAGAGAATGTGATGGGATGGATACTCCGACAAAAAAGCTTCCTAGGCTAACCTAGCCTAGCCAGAATCTAACACTCCAAAATATACATTTGGAGTCAATTCAAGCCTGAGACCGGTCCAAACGGATCAGGCTTACAAATCCCATGGGAGATTTGACTTCATTGTACGCTTGAGCGCCCTATCCATGAACAACTGGTGTATACCATAAATAGATGTTTGTCCGGGCACTGATCGAAGCCGATAAATCCCTTCGGAATCCAACTCCCACGCGGAAGAACGATCCTCCAGAGAGAAATCAAGAATTCGTTTTAAGCGATTTTTGAGCCTTTTTTTCTCGATTTCAACAATGACCTCGACGCGGTCTTCCAAATTCCTGCGCTGCCAATCAGCGCTACCAATGAAATACCTAGGGTTGTCGTTTCCGCCAAAATAGTAAATGCGGCTATGCTCAAGGAATCGCCCTATGATGCTCACAATGCGAATATTTTCACTGAATCCCGGAAGTCCAGGTCGTAAACGGCAGTGTCCTCGAACAATGAGATCGATCTGTACGCCTGCCATCGAGGCCTTGTACAGCTCCTTGATAATCACGAGATCATCGAGGGCATTCATTTTGGCGATAATACGGCCATTTCCGGTTTCTTTCTGGATGGCGACCTCCTCCCTTATTCGATCTACGAAAAAGGAGCGCATGTCACGCGGAGCTACAAGGAGCTTTTGATAGTGCTGCTCTGGAGCATATCCGGTTAGATAATGAAACAGGTTGACCATGTCATCCCCCACTTCACGAGAGCAGGTAAGCAGACCAAAGTCGGTATACAGTTTGGCGTTACCAGGATGATAGTTACCCGTGCCGATGTGACAATAGGTTTTTAACCCACTTTTTTCGCGACGAACAACGAGCGTAGTCTTTGAATGCGTCTTGAGACCTACGAGTCCGTACGTCACGTGGACACCGTGCTGTTCCAGCATCTGGCCCCATTCAATGTTATTCTGCTCATCAAAACGGGCTTTCACTTCGACCAAGACTGCGACCTGTTTGCCAGCATTGGCTGCTTTAAGCAATGCTTTGACCACAGGCGACTCATCAGAAGTGCGATAAAGCGTCTGCTTAATAGCTAAGACATCTGGATCAGAGGCCGCCTCTTCGATAAAACGAAGTACGCTAGAAGCGAACGATTCGTAAGGATGATGCAGGAAAAGATCACCATTCTTGATGACCTCAAAGATATTCAGTCGATCCTTCGCCTCTCCCTCATGCAGAAGGCGTTGAGGTGTAACCGGATCCCAAGGCTCATATTGCAGAGCGGGGAAATCCATGTTGGCAAACTGCGTAATGGATGTAAGGTCGAGATCACCCGATATTTCATACACATCATCAGCACGCAGAGATAGCTCCCGCATAAGCAGATCTGTGACTTCGCGAGGCATGTCCTCGGTCACTTCAAGGCGAACAATGGGAGCAAATCGACGCTCCTGAAGCTCATCTGAAATCATCTCAATGAGGTCGTCGGCAATCTCCTCATCGCGTTTTAGGTCGGCGTTTCTAGTAATCCTGAATGGATGAACGCTGACTACTTTCATTCCCCGAAAAAGCTCGCCAGCATTGGCTGCAATCACCTGTTCGATGGGGACCCATCCCGATTGATCTCGCAGCTGAATCCAACGACCAGTCGTCGTGGGTACTTTGATTCGCGCAAAATGCTCTGTCTTTCGGCCAGGATGCTTGAGTGAAACAGCTAGCGAAAGAGAAAGGTTAGAAATGAACGGAAAAGGATGCCCTGGATCGACGGCCAGTGGTGTCAGGACTGGGAAAACATGCGCCATGAAATAATCCCGGAGTCCATTTTTCTGACTCGCAGTCAACTCATCATACTGCCGAATCTGTATGCTTGTTAACGAAGAAAGCTCATTTTTAAGGTCCACTTCCCATGTATGCATGAGAACCCGGGTCATTTCCAGTACAGCTTCCCGCGCCATTCGTAGCTGTTCCGCAGGCAGTTTTCCGTCTGGAGACGGATGATTCACGCCGGCCGCCACCTGTCGTTTTAGGCCCCCTACGCGTTTTCGGAAAAACTCATCCAGATTGCTGGCTGCGATGGCAACGAATCGAACGCGTTCGAGCATTGGAACACGTTTATCCTGGGCTTGATATAGAACCCGCCAATTGAAATCCAGCCAGCTCAATTCTCGGTTGAACAACAGTCTGGGGCTTTCCAAACCGCCAGCGGGAAGTACCGACGCAGGTTGAGTGGCTCTAGGTACCAATTCTAATAGAGCATAGCCTTTACCACGCTTCGTCTCACCAGTCATCGAAGGCAATAGTCCCGCTGCTACCTTTTCATGCTCCACGTTCTCCATTTCTTCGCTTCGTTCCATAGTCCATTCCGGTTCCTTCTTGCATCAGGCTGATGCAATGAATTTGCGCTCCCTCACTGCTTTCTCGAATCTCTTGAGATCTACTAACTGCTGATTGAGTTCCCTCGTATTCTCCCCCGCCGATTCAAGTCGATAGATTTCTGCTCGCAACACGTCCTCTCTTTCCTGCACCCTGTGCAATTTAAGAAGTACCATCGCGCTTGCAGCTGCCTCGGTACTGTTTTCATCTAATCCAGGTACCCGGATGTTTTTACGCCGGGTCCAATTCTCGGATGGCTCCACCTGTAGGGTCATCACATCAGCTGCTAATGATCTAACATCCTCATTTTGCACGTTGGTAAAGAATGTTTGGCGATCAAATGAATCGTCCTCGTACTGATGTACGAGCTCAGACGCCATAATCCTCGAGGGCCCGTCTGTAAAATCAGCCAATGGCATAGTGCCCATTATCCACTCAATCATGGGAATCCCACCCTCGAGCATAAGGCGCAGAAGCTTTTTCTCCATGGGAAGCGGGCCTTCCTGGCTCGATCGGCGTCGGATAGCGGGTTGTTCTTCCGTCGAGGTCCGTGCTTGCTGCCTGCGCTCCTGCCGAACCACAGCTCGGCGCTCTCCTCTCATTGCTGCGTCCAACACGGGGCGAAGCTGCAAATCAGGAATATCCAACCGGCTCGAAGCGGTCCTCAGATAGGATTCTCGGACCAGGTCGTCTGGAATTAGGGCAACAGATTGAACAATAGTACGCTGGACACTGGCCCGGCCTTCGGGCGTGTCCATACTGCCTGCTGCACGGGCATTTTCGTACACAAAGTCTATAAAGTTCTGGCGGTGGTCCCGAAGATACGCCTCGAAGGCCGGGCCTCCGTTATCACGAACATAGGAGTCGGGGTCGTCTCCATCCGGAAGTCGAACCGCATAGGGAATCAATCCCTTCTTGAGCACCAAGTCGATGCCCCTCAGGGCTGCTCGCAGGCCAGCCTTGTCAGCGTCGTAAAGAAGCACAATGGTACGAGCGTAACGTGACAGGGCCGATACTTGATCGTCGGTGAGGGCCGTCCCCGACGATGCTACGACATGCTGAACACCAGCCTGATACAAGGCAACAACATCCGTGTATCCTTCCACCAGAATAACTTCTTCTCTCGAGCGAATCGCATTTTTTGCATGATAGAGTCCGTACAGGACCCGACTCTTATTGTAGACCGCCGTTTCTGGGGAGTTGATATACTTAGGTTCGTCATCCTCGCGTAGAATACGGCCACCAAATCCTAGCACCTTGCCCACATGCGAGAAAATGGGGAAAATCAAACGGTACCGATATCGGTCATAGTGGCCTGAGCCATCCTTTCGAGGAACAACAAGCCCAGCCTTTTCGAGAATTTCCACATTGATCGGCGCTGCTTCAGCCGCTTTTATCAGATGGTCCCAGCCATCAGGTGCAAATCCGATTCCAAATGTTTTGACCGCCTCTGGAGTGACACCGCGCTTTTTCAGATAGCTCCTAGCAACTTCCGCCTCATCCGTCGAACCGAGCGAATCATGAAAAAATCGAGCGGCAAAACGGAGTGCGTGATAGATCGACTCATTCTCGGAAGCTTCCTCTCCTGGCACGTCGGCCTCAGGTAAAACGATGCCTACTCGTTCGGCCAATAAGCGGACCGATTCGGGAAAAGTCAGTCCTTCAACCCTACTGACAAAACTGAAGACATCGCCACCCTCACCGCACCCAAAACACTTAAAGATGCCTAGACCCGGATTAACATTGAAAGAGGGCGTCTTTTCTGTGTGAAATGGGCATAATCCGACAAAATTGGAGCCTCTCTTTTTCAATCGCACATAATCCCCCACTACGTCCACGATGTCCGCCGAGGATCGGACTTCTTCAATGGATGTGTCTGAAATTATACTCATGGGAGGAAGTGTGCTGCAGGGGGGCGGAGATTAGCCCGAATACAACTAAAAACCAATGAAACCCCCGTGGGTTCGATCCGTAGCGCAATAGACGCAAAGAACCTCCTCATTCAGGAAGGTCACCAAGCCGTTAAACTGGAGCACGTTCCATGAAAATCGAAGGATTCATCGTCCATAAGGACATTGAGGGTGGTTTCTGGGGAATCCAGGCAAATGACGGTCGCCGGTTTGTACCGGTCAATCCTCTAGCCGAGGAATTCCGAAAAGACGGACTGCCCGTCATCGTGGAGCTGTCCCCTGTTCAGGTATTGAGCGCGCTTCAATGGGGAGAGCATGTACAGATTCAATCCATTGATAAGCTCCAGCGAGTTTAGGGCTAATCCCTGAACTCCATCCTACAAATGGTCATGATGATTCCAGGTTTTATAATCGTTTCTGCCTTCCTTTTGGTTGGTCTGGGAGCCACCAGAACATCAAAAGGAGCCCTTTACATGACGGCTGGAAGTCTTCTGTTTGTTATTGGGGCGGCCATGCATGTGACGATGTACGAGGGCTTCGTCTCGTTGATGGGTACCATGTCTGCCGAACTTGGTATCGGTTGCATACTCGTGGCTGGAATGCTCACAAAGCACGGTAAGCAGGGTCGGCCTTTCTTCGTGATTGGTGCAACGTCCCTTCTGATGACCGTCCTGATTTTTGCTTCGGTACAATTGTTTACAGCATCAGATGCCGAACCTCAAGAACAAGCCTCACACGCTAAGCGCCATGGCGAGATTGCCAGTTGGCTGGTTGAACTAGGCGAAGATGATGACATCTCTGAAATTGAGCAGTTGCTCAACGTAGCAGGCGCTTCATGGGAAGAGGCCTTCCCGTCCGTTTCTATGGAGCAAGATGCAGACCTGGCTCAGGTTTATATAATCCGGGTCGAAGAATCGGCCTCGATTCTCCTGGCTAATGCGCTGCGCGCTGATAAGGAAAACGTGGACCATGTTGAGCTCAACTTTATGGTTCAACTAGAAGAGCCTGTTGTAGCCGATGAGGCTGGCATTGCCGACAACGACCTACTCGAAAACGACCCTCTCGCATCCCAACAATGGGCACTCGACGCGATAAACGGACATGCGGTCCATCGCATGCTTGAAAATACCCAGCCTATCCGCAAGGCAATCGTGGCTATTCTGGACACGGGCGTGGATGCTCGACATGAAGATGTGTCAGGAACGTTCACTGACAGTCCGGCAACAGTAGATATTCATGGGCACGGGAGCCATTGTGCAGGTATTGCTGGAGCTATTACTAACAACGGAACAGGGATTGCCTCGTTGAACTGGGAAGGTCGTTTCCTTGATATTGCAGGCTACCAAGCCTTGAATGAGCAAGGATTCGGTAGCATTGAAATGATCTCGCAGGCTATTATCGATGCAGCTCAGGACAAAGTAGATGTGATATCGATGAGCTTGGGGGCAAAGGCTCAAACGCCAAAAGTGATTTCAGACGCTATCGCTTTTGCTCGGCGCAGCAAGGTGATTGTTTTGGCCTCCGCAGGCAACTCCAATGAAGACGCCATCGACCACATGCCTTCCAGCGTAGAAGGAGTGATTGTTGTTTCGGCAGTCGATGAGAATTTGGACAAAGCGAAATTCTCCAACACGAACACGTCCCTTGCCCGTCCGATCACGGCACCCGGAGTCAATATTTTATCGCTCAAAACCGGCGGTGGGTATGTAACCATGAGCGGCACCTCTATGTCGACACCGGTGGTCTCCGGTATTGTGGGCATGATGCGCGCCATGAACCCTGACATTACCGACGATCAAGTATGGGACATCCTGCAATCGACGGGCAGAGATGTGAAAGACACGCAGAGAATCGGGAGATTGATTGATGCAGAAGCAGCCATTAAGAAAGCCATGGATCTGCGCTAACATTCTATTCAGATTGCTCCGGCCCGAATGGCGAAATGGGATACCTCGCCTTAAAGCGCGTTGATTCTTCCTTCTAACGATGTAGATTTGCTCTATGGAAGAGCCTACACAGAGCATAGAGGTCCGAAAAGCGCGTCAAGAAGACACTGACGCCATAGCCGCGATTTACACGGAGTCCATTCTTGCCAGGGATTCTACGATGGTAACCGACCCAGTGAGCGGAGCTGAGATGCTAGAAAGACTTTCTGGATTGGATCCCCGGGAAACCCTACTCGTCGCTCAAGAAGGCGAAAGCGTCATTGGGTGGGGTATCGTTAAGCTCTATTCAGAACGCCCTGGATATCGGCTTGCATGCGAAACGTCCGTTTTCCTTAAAAGGGACCACCTTGGACAGGGAATAGGCAGTCTCGTCCAGAAAGAATTGATGGCCAGCGCTCGAAATGGTGGATTCCACCACGTGCTGGTTCGAATCTGGGCTCAAAACGACTCCAGTATCGCCATGCACCGCAAATTCGGATTTACGATTGTAGGCACCCAGCAGGAAATCGGGGAAATGGACGGTCAATGGATTGACGTGACCATCATGCAGTGTCTGCTCTAAACAGACTCGTCAAGCGGGGCGACCTTAAAACTGTTCGTGAGCCAGAGCTGGACCGTCGCAAAAGATATAGTCAATATTGAATAGGACTTGGATCAAGTCGCCATCTTCGTTGACAGCGTAATGGGCACGAGTACCGAGCTCGCCGGTCGATGGGTCCCAGTTCACGCTTTGGAATTGATCGAGAAGGTCTTCCACTCTGTCGCGGGATGGTCCTTCAACCCAAATTACATCCACACCGCAGATGTCATCCTGATCCACAACAGGATCTTCCAGCCTCACAGCAAACACCGTGGACGGGAATTTATTTTGAAGCATTTCGCTTACCATTTCCAGCGTTTCTTCCGCTGTTACGACTACTGTAGTCATGCTGTCACGCACCCTCTTGAGCAATTGATACCTTCAATATCCCGGTGTCGTTTAACCCGTGGATCTTCTGTCTTATGAGTACGGGAAAGATCACATTTTTTGCGTAGCTCTGAAAAAGGATCTGATCCACTTGCCACTCGTTCATCGCTCTTTCCGATCCGTTCCTTCATCTTGAAAATGATCATGGCTCGTGCACCTGAAAACTTGTCACTAGGAGGCTCGTCTCCTGAAGAAATAGCCCGGGATATAGCCTACCGAGACGTTCTCACTCGTATAGAGACGCTACTCTCTGAACCGTGTGACTGGGTCGCTGCTATGGCCACGGTAGCCTGCGAACTCCATCATGCATTTGATCATTACCACTGGACAGGGTTCTATCGCACCGTCCGCCCAGGTCACTTGCAAGTCGGTCCATACCAGGGAGGGCATGGATGTCTGGATATTTCCTTTGAACGAGGCGTCTGCGGAGCAGCTGCCCGGCTTAAGGACACGCAACTTGTGCCCGATGTTGAAGCGTTTCCCGGGCATATCGCCTGCTCATCGTCAACACGATCAGAAATTGTTGTACCAATCCTCACGTCGGATGGCCAGGTCGTAGCGGTCCTAGATGTTGATTCGAATGACCCTGACGCGTTTGGCGAAACTGATCGTCTTCATCTGGAAGTTTTGGCTGCTGATCTGGGTGAACGTTGGGGCAAAGAGGCCCTTCAGGCAATGACGAAGTAGCGATGACGAAGTAGCAGTGTCAAAGCAGCTTGCTCTAATAGACGTTCCAGGCCATGGAAAATCGCATGATCATGTCGGGAAGGCGTCACCTGCAAATAAATTCAAATCTATTGGCAGTGGCGAAAGGAACCCCTCTTTACTGGCTGACACCGACCAAGCATCCTGATTCAATTCGAGACTCCAAAGTCCATTACCATCAGTAACCGTCTCGAGGACAACATCAGGAGAAGCTGCCTCAATCCTGGCCTGGGGCACAGGAATCCCGTCTTGATTAACGACCCGCCCGGACAAAAACACTTCGTCATCCACGACAACTAGGGGATCAGGAAGCGTTAGTGTCTGGTTCTCCGCTACGGAAACTGTAATAACCGGAGCAGGTCGATACCCTTGTTTGGTAGCTAAAATTGAATAAGTACCTGGTAGCAAGTCTCTAGAGAAAACCCCACTACCATCGGTATTCGTTTCGTACGAATAACCCATGCCTAGGTGGGTCATCGAGACGTTGACGTTCGTGACAGGGGCATCATTCGCGTCTACCACCTGGCCCGTTATTCTCGATGGCAAAGGATCCATAAAGATGGGCACCAACGAAACCTCGTCCTGTTCTATCACAACGGAGACTGTTGTGTCGTCATACCCATCTTTCGATGCGATAAAGCGATACGAACCGACTGAAAGACTGTCCGATAAACTGACACTGGATGTATTGACAAAAGGATTAGATGGCGTGTACCCACCATCTGTAGACGCCACCCTGACGGTTACGCCTAGCAGTTCTTCCCCATCCAAGGACGACCTGGTCTCGAATGTGAACCCACCCATGGGCGTATTGAACAGAAACGACTCAAATTCACTCACACTAGCTGCGCCTTCTCGGTCGTTGGCGATCACAAACCATCGATAGGACCCGCGACGAAATACCTCACGAGCTGGTATCGAAAGCGACGTATTGGGCGAGTTTGCAGCATAAATCTGCTGATCTGATTTGAACCCATCCCCCTGCAGCCGCTCAAACACCGATATGTCGTAGGAGAGGGCCCCTGGCACCGGATCCCATCTCAATTGGACATCTTCTGGATCATTCAATAACACGTTTCCAAGAGGAGCCGTAAGAATGGGCGTGGCCAGCGAATTGCGGTTTTCTAGAGTGAAAGAAATGAGAGGACCAAGTACAACGCTGATGAATCCTGGATCTGTCGTGCTGTACGCGTTGAGGATGCTGTAATAGTAGGTCCTCCCGGGGACGAGCGATCCCGCAGGAAACTGAATGAGTGGATTTGTATCGGTGCGTTCTCCGAAAATCGCACTGGTTTCGGTGGTCAGATAGATCCAAACGGGGTTTAGCCCTTCGAAGTCCGAGATACTCGAACCAGAGGCTGCGACGGTAAACGGTGAACTTGAAACGACAAGAGCGTAGGCTGTCGCTCCTGGCACCGATTCCCACTCAAAGGTCGGTACCCGTTCAGAGATACTATTTCGAGGCGTGATGGCCCGAGGAGTTACCGTGTTTTCTACTGCGAAACGAAATTCTCTAGAGTACCTAATATCCGGATCCGCCGAAGCATCAATCTGGATGCTGGTATAGGATTCTTCGTCCGAAGTAGTCAAGACACCGTAGTAAACACCCACTGGGAGGCCGACTACCTCCGGCGAAAACGATGAGGCTTGGGTTCCTCGCATTTGGACGGTCTTCAACCCGTAGTATCCGGGGACTTCGCCAACCTTGAGCTCCAATCCTGGTACAGATTCTTCCCATCGTAGCGTAACGATGTCACTTGGACGAAAAAGAACCGTCGAGAGGTTCTCTCCGCCGCGCTCTACCACCGCGGGGCGCAACGTAATGTTTTGCGACCACGCTGGAAGCGCGACTAGAAATGAGACAATGACTAGCAGAATGAACTGATAGTATTGCCGGATGCTATGTCCCCTTGGCCTTTGCCGCATATGGCACGCTCGGAATCGCCGTTTTAGGGCAATCCGAACAGATTTCATGGTTGGATTCACTCCTAACAAGTCAAATCCTGTGCCAAGCAGCTTTTTGTCTCAATTCGGGAACGAGTCAAGACCACGTTCAGGCCAAGACGACGCTAGCTCGAGGGTCTTTTTCGGCCAGAAATGCCCTAAGAAGAGCGGCCCTTCACGTCTGAACAGGCCCTAGTTCCCAGCTTCTGGCAGCACATTTACCAATCGGCTAACACGAGCCATGCTTCCAAATATGCCCGCTCCGCCTTCAATCGGATCGAGGACATTCGGGATCTCTCCCGGCGAAAGAAGGCCACCATTCTGCTGCACTTGCTGATAGCGCTGGAAGTCATAAAGATTGTCGTCCAGCACACTCATCGTGATCTCATTCTCCCCATAAAATGCAACGGCGAACCAGGGAAGGCGCACTCTCAACGTTCCATCGGCAAGAATCTCATAGTTGCCTTCGTTGATAGGTGGAGAGGTAAAACGAGCCAATTCTTCCCGGTCTCCCGGTTCAAATTCAAGCGGTTCACCACTGTCGATGTCCTCGCGGTCAAAGACAAAATCTAAATATGGAGCTACCAAGTTCTCTGGCACCGGATTGCCACTGGCAATGGTGAATACGAATATCGACTGACGGTCCGCAAAACTACTTCTTGTAACTAAGTAGGAGAATTGTTCTGGATCGAGGTACTCAATTTCAGTATGGCTGACGTCTAACACCTCGAAAGATTCAGGAACGAGGGTTTCGGCCGACACGGGATCAAGTCCAGTTGTAGCCGCCTCTAACCTATACCTCGCCCCCGATTTCACAACGTGCTGAGTGGCTGGTACATACTTACCAGGAGCGGAGAATGTGCGTTCATAAACGAACGTTTCTGCCGTTGTGCCATTTTCTTCTACCATCATGACAACGACTGACGCGTCATTGACTGCCGCAGATGATTCCGTCCAGACTCCATCCACGTCTAAGCTTCGCGTGAGCCAGATTGGAGGCAACTCCTCTCCTGCCACCAGATAACTCTCGACAACCAATTCCTCATCGTGGACGGATGGACTAGTTGTATCACATCCAGCAAAGAGGATCAGAAGGGCCAATACGGCCGGGTATTTTAATGCGTTCATGATCATCAGAAGCGAAGTGTATAAGAAATGTTTGGTACTGGAACTGGAATCTGAGGTACCACATTTTGCGTGATGGATCCGTCATCTTCGAACTCATAGAAGTAAAACCAGATATTGCGCCGACTGTACGCATTGATCAACTGGATTTGCAACTCGGAATCTCCTCCGAAGAGTGTCCCTTTGCGCATGAAGCCCACATCTAGCCGGTGATACGCTGGCAGCCTGGCACCGTTGAAAGGCGAAATGAGTACGTCCGTTTGCTGAAGCTCAAAAGGCGAATTGGTCAACCGATACTGAGATTCTGGACGGGTATAGGCCTGTCCAGTAGCATAGGAGAAGACGCTTGTAAAACTCCATTTTCTGGTCAGTCTTGCCGTGGTCGTGAGATTCAGATCATGGGTACGATCATACTTGGGAGCGTAGTAGGAATTCTCATTGATCGTTGGAAAACGCCTTTTCGTCACACCATACGTGTATCCGGCAAACCCTGAGAACCGTCCAACGCCACCCTGAATAAAGATCTCACTTCCAGTGGCATACCCTTCGCCAAAGTGAAACAGCTCTTCGTATTCAAGACCTGCCACATCCGGTAAAAACGGATTGAGCGAAAACAAGTCTTTCATCGTGCGATAATACACTTCCCACTCGATGCGGAATCCAGCGTCAGATGCATACTTAAGCCCCCCCACGATCTGGTCTCCATAGGCTGGATTCACGTTTTCAGCCGCCGAAAGCCATGTGTCAAGGCCCGAAAAGGCTTCGTTTGTCACTAGCGTAAGGAACTGGTGATACCGTCCCATGCCAATCTGAGCAAACAATTTTTCATCCAAGCGCCGTTCAACAGACAGTCTAGGTTCGAAACGGACATAATCTCCATCGCTGAAGTAGGCCGCACGCATCCCGGTAGTAATCGTCCAGTCTGCGGTGGGCCGGAAAACGTATTCCCCAAACAGGTTTGTATAAAAGGCACGTGTCTCTAAGGACAATCCTTCAAGACCGTCGAAGACACTCCGGAAGTCAAACCGGTAATTACCAGCCCAAAACCCTGCTTTCACCTGATGTCTTGAATCTGGCAGGTATTCAAAGTCCCCTTTGGCTGAGAAGTCCCACACGTCATTGTTTTGGAATATCTCCGTCGTAGCAAACGTGAATTCTGGCTGACTGAAATACTGCGATCCTGTGAGCGTGAAATTGGAATAGAGCGTTTCGGAGAACAGATGCGTCCAGTTTGCACTCAGCGTTCTGTTTCCGTAGCGCAAGCGCGCACTTACTGACTCTGCAATCGGAACATCAACGACATCCTGCCCGGCATAGAACGACACAGATACACGATTGTCCTGGTTCAGATCAAGATTCAGTTTCCCATTCGCATCAACGAAATAAAACGTATTGGGAATTCCTTCAACGTCCTGACCTCGCGCAATAGCAAGGAGCGGCTCCACCGTAGAGCGTCTCACAGCGAGCATCCACGACCCCTTGGAATGCGGCCCTTCAACCAGAAACCGGGACGCAAGTAGACCGATCGAGACGGATCCAGCATTCTCTCGTCTGTTTCCATCTTTATTGTAGATATCCACTACAGAGCCAATGCGCCCTCCATACTCGGCGCCATATGCGCCCTTGTACAGTCGCACATCCTTGATGGCGTCCGGGTTGAACGTGGAAAACACCCCAAAAAAGTGGGTCGGGTTGTAGACCGTAGTGCGATCAAGTAAAATCAGTGTCTGGTCAGGACTGCCACCGCGAATGTAGAGACCACTGGAAAAGTCTGAAGCCGCCTTCACGCCAGGAAGAAGCTGTAGCGATCTGAAAACATCCGGCTCCAGCACGGTTGGTAACTGCCGAATAGTTGCTGTTGGCATTTTGATGACACCCAACCGCCTCTGCTCCTCTTCGTCGTCCGCCTCTGCAGTTACTACCACCTCATCTACTTCATACTTTCGTGGCTCGAGGTCGATGTCCTTGCGGAGGGCCTCTCCTTCTGCCAACTCGACAAGCAGCTCAAACGTCTCAAATCCAACGTACGAGAACTGAAGAGTGATCTCACCAGCCTCCAAACCGGTCAGCGTGTAATACCCGCTCGTATTTGTGGCTGTACCAGTGAGGGTGTCTTTGACCCTTACGTTAGCAAGGATCAACGTTTCGCCCGTTTCTGCATCTCGGACATACCCACTAATTGATGAATCCTGGGCGCTAACCGCTTCCGCTTTGAACAGCAGAATCACTAGAAAGAAGAGGATCGGAATCTGTTTTAGAAACACGGAAATCGCACAAATTGAGGGAAAGGAAAAAGCTCCATGGTCGTTGAGTACGCAAGCCCCCCATCCAGTTTCACTTGAATGGTCAGACTTGCCAGAATGAGAGCATCATTCACCGTCTTTTCTTAGAACTCAAGACACCAATCTTGCAGAAAAGGACGAGGTAAATAGCACCAAAAAGAGCTCTGTTGCACTCGGATTTTTATGATGGATGAAAAGCGACCTCGATAATACCCGTATGCCCTTGTTGCACAATGCTTTATAGAGCATGGATTACGCAGCTATTGGGGTAGGTTTTCACTCCTCTTTTCTGTATATTTAAGGATCCCGAACAGCTGATTTTTAATCATCTTTTCGACCGCAGGACAGGACCTTTTGGACCAGCCCCCAAAGTCGGGGTAATGTCCACTTTCCTCGTGCAATTTCTATCTCAAACAGACAGAATTCTGCATGACGAAGTTGGAGTCCAGTCCGGCAGATTATCACATCCCAGAGCAGTAAAGAGAAGCGCCAAAGCGCATGGAACCAGAAAACAACCCCCGGATCATCCCGATCAACATCGAAGAGGAAATGAAGTCCTCATACATCGACTATTCTATGTCGGTGATTGTTAGTAGGGCACTTCCTGATGTTAGGGACGGACTCAAGCCTGTTCACCGCAGGGTTCTGTACGCCATGAACGAACAAGGCATGGGTGCAGGATCGGCCTATAAGAAAAGTGCTCGTGTGGTGGGTGAAGTACTGGGTAAGTACCATCCCCATGGTGATTCGGCCATCTACGACACGATGGTCCGAATGGCGCAGGAGTTTTCCTTGCGCTATCCGATGGTCGACGGCCAAGGCAATTTTGGATCAGTAGACGGTGACGGCGCTGCCGCCATGCGTTATACCGAAGCCCGCATGACCCGCCTAGCAGAGGAATTGCTGCGGGACCTCAATAAAGAGACGGTAGATTTCCAGGACAACTTTGACGGCTCTTTACAAGAGCCCCAGGTCCTGCCTTCTGCCATCCCAAGCCTGCTGATTAACGGCTCCGACGGTATTGCCGTCGGAATGGCAACGAAGATCCCGCCACACAATATTACAGAGTCGATTAATGCTACCGTAGCCTATATCGACAACCCTGATATTACGATCGACGAGTTAGTCGAGATCATGCCAGCCCCTGATTTTCCGACAGGTGGCATCATCTATGGTCATACGGAAGTGCGCCAGGCGTATCACACAGGTCGAGGGCGAGTCGTGATGCGTGCACGCATCCACGAAGAAGAGATTCGGCCTGGACGATATGCACTCATTGCGACTGAAATCCCCTACCAGGTCAACAAGAGCTCGTTGATCGAAAAGATTGCGATGCTTGCGCGCGACAAGCGAATCGAAGGTATCTCCGATTTGCGGGATGAATCAGACCGTGACGGAATGCGGATCGTGATTGAACTGAAGCGGGACGCTGTTCCGATGGTTGTTCAGAATCAGCTCTTCAAGTACACCCAGTTTCAGCAGACATTCGGGATGAACGTGGTTGCCCTCGTTCACGGACGGCCCCGTACGCTGAATCTGAAACAGATGATCAAGTACTACGTCGAGCATAGGCACGAAGTAGTTCAGCGACGCACTCAATTCGAATTACGCAAAGCTCAAGAACGCGCCCACGTACTCGAGGGTCTAAAGATTGCACTGGATCATCTTGATGCTGTGATCTCCATCATCAGGCATTCGGCCGATGTTGATGAGGCTCGGGCTAACCTCATGAACGGGGTGTTCCCTCAAAAGCTTACTACGGCCCAACTTGAGCGCCTAGGCCTCCCCACTCATGGGGATTCCATGTTTACGCTTTCTGAAATCCAGGCCAAGGCCATTTTGGACCTGCGCCTAAACCGCCTGACTGGTCTTGAGCGTCAGAAAATTGAAGATGAGTTTGAAGCCATCCTCAAAGAGATTGAACGCTTGAATGCCATCCTCGCTGAGGAAGGGATTCGAATGAGCATCATCAAATCAGAATTGATTGAGATGCGCGATAAGTACGGGGATGATCGCCGCACCGAAATTGATTATACCGGTGGTGGAGACATCTTCATAGAGGACTTGATCGACGATGAGCAGGTAATCGTGACCATTTCGCATCAGGGACTCATCAAAAGGACCTCAGCGTCTGAGTATGAAGCCCAGGGTCGCGGTGGTGTTGGTCGTCGCGGAACGTCTATGCGGGATGAGGACTTCGTGGAGCATCTCTTTGTGGGTAATAACCACGATTATCTGCTGTTTTTCACGGATCAAGGCCGATGTTATTGGCTGCGCATCTATGAAATCCCCGAAGGTACGCGGATTGGAAAAGGCCGCTCTATTCGGAACTGCATCCAGATAGGACCAGAGGATCGCATCCGCGCCATCGTGCCGGTTGCAAAAGAAGACTTCCGTAACCAGGACTTCCTGAACTCCCATTACGTCCTCATGGCTACAAAAAGTGGTCAGGTCAAAAAGACTCAACTCGAATCTTTCTCCCGACCGCGTGTCGATGGTATCATCGCGATTTCCATTGATGAAGGCGACGAACTGTTGGAAGCCCACCTGACGGATGGTAGTGCAAACGTAATTATCGCCTCGTCCAGTGGTGTCTGTATTCGTTTCCAAGAGAAGGATGCTCGTCCGATGGGTCGTAACACACGTGGAGTTCGAGGCATCCGTCTTACCAAGGGATCGGAAGTCATCGGAATGATCGTGATGGATGACGAAGCGCGGGATATTCTCACGATTAGTGCCAACGGTTACGGCAAGCGGACTGCGCTGGAAGAGTATCGACTCCAGTCACGAGGCGGAAAAGGAATTATCGCCCAGAAAACGACCGCCAAGACAGGCCCAATTGTGGCTATCAAGGGGGTTTTGGAGAAAAATGACTTGATGATCTCGACGGTTCAAGGGATCATGATCCGTATGGATATTGGGGCCATTTCTCGCTTGGGACGTAATACCCAGGGTGTCCGGGTCATCAAGCTAAGAGGCGGTGACTCAATCGCTGATGTGACGAAAGTCATTGTTGAAGACGAAGACATCGAATCCGCAGTTATGGGTGAACCATTGGATGGCGAGACGTCACATGCTCAACCTGATTCAAGCGCAGAACAGCCAGAATCAAACGATATGGACAGCGACGTCGATAAAGACGGCTAAACCATTTCTGAGCCCCGGCTATCCAAATAATGCACCGTCTGGAATCATCCGGGCGGTGCATCTGTTTGTTGTGACGACCGTATACCTAGCCTGAAACTATCACGGAAGACATACTATACCTCTCATGTTGAAACGATTATCCTTTTTAGCCTTGGTTCTCTCCATGGCAATTTCTCTACCTGCTTCCACTACAGCGCAAGATCTTTCCACGGCTGAGGGCATCCTTCGTGCTCATGTCGAAGCAACAGGCGGTGAAAAGGCTTGGGCTGCTGTCGAGGACATGTACGCAGAAATCCAGATTGAAGCCGGTACACCAATGGGGCCTCTTACCCTTGAAATGAAGACTTGGTCTATTTTTCCTGGATATGGCTACACTGAAATGAACCTGTTAAATGGCCCAGATGGCATTCCAGCTGAAGCTGTCAACATGAAGGCCTACTACACGCCGCTAGAAGGCTGGATGGAGCAAGGTGGACAGCGGCAGGACATGGCCAATGTTAATCCGCAAATGACGCAACAGTTCATGCGTACCTCTCCAAAACAGGAATTGGAGCTTCTTTCCAACGAGGAAGTTACGCTCGCCTTGAAGGGAGATTCGACATTTGACGACCGTGCTGTTTACGTCATTGGTGTCACCATGGCCGGAACGGAATCCGACATGATGATTGACAAGGAGACTCTAATGATTCTAGGGCAGTCAACATCTACACCGATGGGTGACGTTGTTACTCGCATGAGCGGTTACGAGGAAGTTGATGGGCTGATGTTCTCCATGGGCCAGTCCGCAGAATCTGCCCAAGGAACTCAGAAGGTGACTATCAAGAAGGTTGAGTTGAATTCAGGCCTGACGCCCGGAGCTGTTGCTACGAAAGCAGGTACAAACAAGCGGGTCATGCCAGAGTGATTTGAGGATAACGTAGTCGTTAGGCGTTTCTTCGGGATTGCCTAAACGTAAAGCGGGGCGGCGCCAAATGGCGCCGCCCCGCTTTTTTTCTAGTCGTTTCGCAAACAAACTAAACCGTTTGATGCCAGCGGATTAACCATCCATGAGTGCATCCGTGAGCCCTGCTTTTTTGCGGTACGGCTTATACTCGGCCTCTACCGTGAGGATAATATTCCGAATGAGATCTAGACCCTTGTCGATCTCCTCCTTGGTAATCGTAAGAGGCGAGCGGAACCGGACGGATTTAGCACCACATCCAAGAATGATGATTCCATCATCGTAGCAGCGCTGCAAAACACGATCGCGGAATTCGTTGGTCGGCATGTCCACAGCACACATGAGACCAAGCCCGCGCACATTGGATACCGAAGCCGATTCAGCTGCCAGCGAATGGAGACGAGCCATCAGATGAGCGCCAACCGTGCGAGCGTTGCCAATTAAGTCATCCTCTTCAATAATCTCAAGGATGCGGTCAAAGCGTACCATGTCAACCAAATTTCCACCCCAAGTGGAGTTGATACGGCTACCCATCTTGAACACGTGATCCTCAACCTCGTCGAGCCTGCGGCCGGCTAGAATTCCACAAACCTGAGTCTTTTTCCCAAAAGAGATAATATCCGGCTCTACTCCGATAGCCTGATGGGCCCAGAATTCACCGGTCATGCCTACACCTGTCTGTACCTCATCAAAAATCAACAAGGCATCGTTTTCCAGACAAATGTCCTTCAGTGCCTGTAGATATTCCTTTCGGAAGTGATTATCTCCGCCTTCACCCTGAATAGGTTCGATGATGACACAAGCAATCTCATCCTTATATGCTTCGAAATAATGTTTGACCTGGTTGAGGGATACTTCCTCACGTTTTAGAAGGTCATCCATATGGTCTTCCATCGGGAAAACAATCTTGGGGTTCGAAACGCGTGGCCAATCAAACTTTGGGAAGTGCATGGTCTTGCGCGGATCAGCCGTATTGGTCAGCGTCATTGTGTACCCGCTTCGACCATGAAAAGCCTGATCAAAATGCAGAACCTTTTGGCCAACTTCACGACGATATCCTTTCTGATAGTTCTTGCGAACCTTCCAGTCAAACGCAGCTTTTAGCGCATTTTCGACTGCTAGAGCGCCACCGGAAACGAAGAAGGCGTAAGGAAGGTAATCTGGCTTTGCAACCCGACCGAACGTGTCTAGGAAACGCGCCATATGCACGGTTCGGACATCGGAGTTAGTGACTTTATTCATCGCAGAATCAAGCAACCGTTCCTTGAAGTCCTCATCCCCCGTCATCTTCGGATGATTCATTCCCACGGAACTTGAGGCATAAAACCCGAAGAAATCCATATAGGCCCGATCGGATTGTTCATCCACCAGGTCGATACCGTGGCTGGAGTGCGTCCCAAGAACCATAGGCATCATGCCTTCAGCGTTGGTATGCTCCATAAAAATGCTTTCGACCTGATCTGGCGTGATATGCCTTCTGTTACCCATACTCCGTTCCGCTTCTGTCGTTATTAAAACCTATTATGTCGCCCCCAGAGCACACTTTACTGCCTTCTGGAAGCGCTATTAAGATAGCGAATTGGACCGAAACTTCATTCCCGTTCCGTCGATTTCAGGGATCATTCAAGAGAACGACAGGTTGGTCCCATGCGCTCGAAAAACCCACACTCCGCTCAATCAGAAAGCCCTTCGCACGATGGAAGCACGCAAACCGCTTCGCCCCGGAGACATCAAACTAAAGTCAACGTCCGTTCCTGTTCAGGAACAGGAGGATGGCATGCTAGGGCTGCCCGTGATCGAAGCGCCGGCTGTGGACAATGAGCGAGGAAAACGACCAGAGTGGCTTCGGGTCAAGCTTCCATATGGTGAGACCTACAAAAAGCTCGTTGATACGATCGACTCAAATGGGTTGCACACTGTTTGCCAAAGCGCACGGTGTCCAAATATGGGCGAATGTTGGACCGCTGGAACCGCAACATTCATGATCTTAGGAAACGTCTGTACGCGAAGCTGCGGGTTCTGCGCCGTCCTGACAGGCCGGCCAGATGAAGGACTGGATTGGGATGAGCCGAACCGAGTTGCTCACGCTGCGAAGACAATGGGTATCAAGCACGCCGTGATTACAAGTGTGAACCGGGATGAACGTGAAGATGGTGGCGCCCCCATTTTTGCAAAAACTATTGAAAAGCTTAGAGCAGAGATTGAAGGAGTCACTATTGAAGTCCTTATTCCTGATTTTCGCGGTCTATGGGACGCTCTTCAGCTTGTGATAGATGCCCATCCGGAAGTCATGAACCATAATATGGAAACCGTTCCTAGGCTCTACAAGCGGGTTCGTCCTCAGGCGGTGTACCAGCGTTCGTTGGATGTTCTACATCGTTCAAAACAACAGGGCCTTAGAACCAAAAGCGGCATAATGGTGGGTCTCGGAGAAAGAGACGATGAAGTGCTTCAGTTGATGGATGACTTTGTGGAGATTGGTCTCAACGTAATGACGATCGGCCAGTACCTACAGCCAACTCGCATGCACCTTCCTGTTGAGGAGTTTGTCCACCCTGACAAATTTCAATGGTTCAAAGAAGTCGGAGAAGCCAAGGGAATTGAACACGTTGAGAGCGGCCCATTGGTTCGTTCCTCGTATCATGCAGAGCGTCACATTTGACAAGTCCTACCCATCAAGCCTGATTGACCTGATATGTCCTTTTCCCTGCAACGTGAATCCGACCGCCTGCGCGGAGCGATTCGGCAGGTGGACTGGCAAACGGCAACCGTACTGCTGTTCGCCGCCCTAGCCGTAATCCTCCAGATGAATTACGGAGACCGCGGATTCTTTCGTAGGGACATTGCATCACTCTTTACCGATGAGCCAACCGGACTTCATGGCTGGATTTGGTGGTTCGGTATGCAAGGGGTACTTGGTTTTTTACTGCCCATAGCTATTCTTCGTCTCGGCTTCCGTAACTCGTTCTCTGCCATGGGCCTAGGAGCAGGCGACTGGCGTTTTTCAGTCCGTATCAGTCTTCTCTACTTGCCACTAGTCATTGTTGGCACATGGTTTCTTTCCGATTCATCGGCTTTTAAGGACAACTACCCTCATTACGCTCCTGCAGCCGAGGATTGGAGCATTTTCTTCCTATATGAGGCGTTTTTTCTCTTCTATTGGATTGGGTGGGAGTACTTGTGGCGAGGATTCGTCTTATTTGGAACCGCTCGAACCTTCGGTGTCATGGCAATCTTTGTACAGACAGTTCCATTTGCCCTGATGCATTACGAAAAGCCAATGCCCGAAGCCCTGCTTTCAATTGTCGGCGGCGTTGTACTCGGCGCACTGGTATGGCGTAGTCGCAGCTTCTGGATTGCTGTGCCCATCCATGCCGCCCAAATGATGATACTGGACTTCTGGTGCTCCCTCCGGATCAGAAGTGGTGCAAGCGGATGGGGCCTAGATGCACTCTCAAATGTATTCAGGTCGCTGTTTCAGAATCCGTAGGTCAGGGTAAGAATATGGGCTGGGCCGCCAAACCCATCATCGAAGGGAAGTAAGGCGTAGTCAAATACTAGGTCGACGACTTCAACCCCCACTCCCGCCGAGAAATCTCGCAAGTAGTCATTTGAGAGATATCCAACTCGTGCTGTAACTGTCTCGAGTACTTCCCCTGAAAGACCGACATGCATGCGCGTTGATTCCGTAACGAAATTTCTGGAAACCTCGAGCAACAAAGAGGTCGAGAGGAAGGCGGCTCCATCAAGCGCCGTTATCATTCTGAAAGGAAATACCTCAATACCAACTCGAGCAGTCTTTGGTAATTCGGTAGCCTCCACGTTCAACTCCTGCATCTTTCCAAGATTGGAATAAGTAGCCCCGAAGTGCACACTTTCTCCAGCCAGCGCGCCCTGCACCCCGAAGTCAAACCCGTATCCGTTGGCCGCATTTGTATAGATCCGTTCGGAAAGAAATTTTACGGTCATGCCCGTACGCAACGGCCCGAAGCGGTGAGCAATCGAAGCGCCGGCACTAACGAACTGTGCATCAAAGGCTCCATCTGACTCCCCAGGTTGTTGCCTCGCTTCGAGATCACCTGCGCCTGTCGCTATCATAAATAGGCCCACTCCTGACTTTTCACCCAATGCAAAGCCTGCATTCAACGCGTAGGTGCGAACATCAGCAATCCAGACGTGATGAGATAGAGCGAGCTCATGGCCACTACCACCCGCTAGACCTGCCGGATTCCAGTAGGTTGCAAAGGCTCCAGTTGTTGTTGCTACACCTGCATCTCCACGAGCTAATGCTTCAGCATTTGTCCCCAACGTGAGAAAAGAGAGACCAGAATCTTGCGCAAAAGCTCGTGTTGGCGCACCCAAGACGAAAGCACCAACGATCAGTATTGTCCATAGGACCTGCTGAAGAATATGCGTTACTTCAGTTCTGCCTGTTGAGGAAAAAATGTTGGCCATTGCACTTCAATTGAGGTAAAAGGACGAGGACTGCCGCAAGCGGCATGTTGATCTTCAATAATCTTAGAGGAATAACTGCAATCCGAGTATATGCACTCGGCCCGAGGCCTGCCACTCCATGGCAAATGCATAGTCGAAGCGTAATCTCAGTTGACCAATAAGTTGTTCGGCACTGAATCCAGCCGAGGGCCGTACGGAGTCTAGGACATCCGAACCTAGTTGCTCAATGCCAGCCCGAATGGCAAAACCTGTAGCAGGAAGATACTCACCCCCCAAACGGAGACGCGTTTCTCGCAGCGTCAACTCAGATTCTTCTCTGACACGCGCCGGAGAATCTCCGAGGATCCGAGGCTCATAGGTGTATACGTTACGCGAAATCATCCGATTCTCCACTTCAAGCGAGAGTAGGAGTCGATCATTCAAACGTTGATTTGCTAGCCCTAAACGTAGGCGACGAGGGAAATTTTCTTGGATGTTGCTCCCGCTTCCGCCAATATCTCCGGAATCCCAGGAATAGCGAGCTAGCATATCATCCAAGACGAGAGCGACAGCCCAGCCTGGACGCAGTCGAACTGCCACACCAAGGTCAGCTCCGATAGTTTGAGCGGGTGTTAGGCCTTCAAATAGATCGGTCCTAAACATCTGCAGGTTGATACCAGCACTGACCCGATCACTCAATCGTAAGCCAAATGCCAAGAACCCCGCATACTCATCTACAGATAGTTTGCCAGTGTGGAAACCGCTGTTATCGCGGCCATCAATGTCCGACACTGACGCATGAATGATGCCTAGAGCAAAACCAGCTCGTTGCTGCAAGGGAGCGCCAAGCTGAAGAACTTGCTGGGAGCGGTCGAAACTCATCGATGAGACTGACATCCTGATGGACTGCCCGGCCTGGTGTGGAGCATGCGCAGGATTGTAGTATGGAGAGGTACCTGAAAAAATATCTGCAGCCAGGGCATTACCCATCGAAATACCTCGCGCTCCGAAACCTGTGCGGGAAAATGCTCCTGCGTGCTGTGCTTGCACGGCTGGCACACCAATGGTCAGGCATAAAAACAGAGACGCAGCCATTTTACAGAGTGATCTCCTCGACATGTTGGCCTCGACTCTCATTTTGGCTTTACTCAGCATGTTGGAACGAATCCGTGTGATTTTGAGGTTTCGATTCATTCTATTACCAAGATCTTGCCCCTAAACCGATCAGAACCGGCTCGGATTTCATAAAAGTAGGCACCGTTTGCCACCTGCATGCCGCGACTATCCGTTCCGTCCCAAAGACTTTCTGCGACTCCATCAACTCCCGATTCACGCAGCGTTCTGACCGTATTCATTCCAAAGTCGAAGATGCGGATCTCAATGTTTTGCATTGAACCCGTCTCGTACTTGATGCGCACATACCGATCTTCGCCCGGCGAAAACGGATTTGGATACGCGAAGGCGTCAACGTCTGGAGCAAGTGAAGACGGCTCATCTGGGTGCAGAGGGACATCTACTCTGAATAAAGTCCAAGACGCCGCCTCATCGTCGGAGCGAAGTAATCCATCCGATGTCCCTACCCACAAGATGCCATCATCTACTTCAACAGAAAACACTTCTGAGCCTTGCCGAACAAGTCTGGATGGTTGAGTCCGGTCCCTAAACTGGTTGACTGAATTCCAGGTTCGTCCACCATCATCCGTCATAAACAGTCCCCCATCTCCGGCAGCATACACCCGATTACCGTCGAAGGCGAAGTCATAAATTCGTTCGCCTAATAACGTTTGCTCGAAGCTCTGGCCCCCGTTTGAGGTGAAGGAGACACCAAACTGACCGGTACCTCCTCCTGACTCTCCCGTATTCCAAGTGGCTGTCCAAATCACGCTGCCACTACCCATCTCTTGTTCTTCGATGGAAATGATCCAGTCCCCAGTTAGCGAAGAAGAAGTCCCGTCAGCTTTAAACTTCTGCCAGCCGACTCCTCCATCCGTGGATTTGTTGAGACCTCCTGCCGTTCCCGCCCAGACCGTTCCGTCAGACGCCACCAGTACAGAAAAGCCCATGTGATTTAATGACCCGTTACTTCCCCTTTGTGGCTCAAGGGAAAACGAATAGGGCTGATCCGGGGAAATCGCGTCGAGATTGTCTGGCGGAAGCACTACCCGCTCCCAATTCCGACCATAATCAAGCGAGCGACGAAGCCCACTGGCCCATCCTGCAACGTACAAGACTTCTGTAGCTGCGTCATAGTCCACATCAAAAGGTGGACTCTGTTGGGGAACGATGACTGGAAGTGCAGGCAGAATAGACACACCATACTCCTGCGTATCAGCTTCCGGCCCGTCTAATTGCGGAAATCGATACTGGAAAGATTGTCCTCCGTCTATAGAAACAAGGAAGCCTGAGGCCGTTTGAATACTTTCGCCTCCGCTTCGGTCTGCTCTTCCAAGCCCAGCGACAATCACGTCTCCCTCAACATCAATCGAAAATAGCCGGTTTACGGTTCCAAATAGAGAATCCGAATCGGGGACATACCATGATGCGCCTCCATCCGCGGAGTTACTCAAAAAAGGACCTGCCCAAATCACTCCGCCCGAAGCGTGAAGGTTGGCTACGCTATTGTTCAGAATTCCGTACGGGCTAAGATCAGGTCCCCCTACTGACTGGCGAGCTGATGCACTGGTAGCCGCAACGGCTAGTAGCCCAAATAGGGCCAATACACCTGCTGAGATTCGTTTTTGCTTCATTTTGGATCGATGCCCTTTCATGGTGCTATTCATGTTTTATTGCACCACAATCGTTCTGGAAACTGTTCCGCTGCGTAATCCCGTGCGGTCTACAGCCGTGAATTCGAAGGAGTTCGTTCCTGCGCTATTGGAGGCGTCTAGCTGAATGGTAAGCGTGTACACACCATCACCGGCATCGAGGTCCCCACTGCTTCCAAATCCATTGTTGCAGGTTCCGCTACCGCCGTCATCACACAAACGAAGCGTGGCGGCACCATTTACAATGACCTCTACGAAGGCAACATTGTCCAATCCATCTGGATCGCTGACTGTTGCCTGAATGGAAATACTAATTGGGGGTAGCCCTGCTGCGGGTCGAGTAACCTGATCAGGCATGTCGATGGACATGATTTCCGGTGGCGCGCTTTCGCCGCTCACTTGAATCGATCCATAGGCAGTGTTACTGATATTCCCTGCTGCGTCGGCCGCAAAAACGGAAACAACGAATTGCCCTCCAGATGCACGAGGAACCGTCAAATCAAGGCGTGAAGTGAATGTCCCGGCATTGCCTAACTGAACTTCCTCCTGCGCAAGCGGCGCTTGGCCTGGAGATGAAGAGCGAATCAACACGAAGGCTGCGGTCAAATCGTTATCAGCATCCGTCACGTCAGCCGTAACGGTGATTTGAGCCGAAACGGTTTCTCCTTCTCCTCCCAATTGATCCAAAGCAAGTACCTCTGGCGACACCTGAATGCCAGATACTACCGGAGAGGATGCTGTTGGGTCTGTAACACCGGGAACGGAGTCACACGACGTAAAAACCAGCAGAAAAAAGGCAAAAAGCCACGTTGGGACGTTGCCGTGGAAGAATGGTCGATTTCCGTTGGAAACCTCAGTTAGTCCGAGATGAAGCGTCATCAAACCCCGTATCGTAGAAATCCCGTGCAAAGTGGAAAGGTCGGTAGCAAACGGGATCGATAGGCGAACGTTTCGTTGGGAATGAGGGAATTACAACTGACTCGTTAAGGGTACCCCGCTTGAGTCTGTTCTACCCAAGGTACAGCGGCCGGAAACTGAAACACAGGGCAAAAATAAAGAGCCCAAGCCATGCTAGCTTTCTGCGGCCCGGAGTCAGTGGCTCCATGAACACAACAGGTGGATGATCGACCTTAATAAGTACGACGATGAGCAGACACCAAACCAGCCAACCACTATACCCGAAAGAATTGACTACGGTTAGCAAACCTGACCCTATGGCCGAGAATACTACTAGCCCCAAAACGCCCGGTACAATCCATCGGTAGTCTCCGCTAAAGATCCTGACAAGGAAAACCAGGAAGATGGTCGATAAGATGACCCAAACAAGTTGTCCCAGCCCAGGACCCATGGATGCTAACCAAGGAGTCATTTCATCGATAAATCCAATACCCCCAGAAAGAAGCAATAACATGACGAAACTTCGCGCCATTATGCGATGCCACTTGGGGCCCACCAAGGCATATAACATGTGGCCACCGTCCAATTGTCCGACTGGCAGCAAGTTTAGCGCCGTGAAAAATAGTCCTAACCAACCTGCAAAGAGTACCGGATAGTGGTACATCTCCCACATCGGAGGCACGTCGCTGAACAATTGGGACAGCATCCAATACAGAGGCGTCATGCCAATGGTCAATGTGGTCAGGCCTTCTGCAGCTGGAATCGGCGACGGATCATCCGGAAAAGAACCATTCTGGGCTATGTACTCCTTTAGAGCCTCATGACCATAGAAGCCATCGACATACCCGAGATCTGGAAGTGTTATAAAGCCGACGATTAAGACACCTAGCGCGATAACGAAGCCGGCAAGCGGACCTGCCGCTCCAATATCGAACAACTTGGTCATCGACGGGACCTGTTCTCGGATGCGAATAACAGCTCCAAACGTTCCTATCCCGTTGAAGGGAAAAGGTATATAGTATGGTAGCGAAACAGCTACGCGATGGAAGCGGGCAGCGAAGTAATGACCGAATTCGTGTACGGAAAGAAATAGAAGCAGCGATCCGCCAAATCGTAGTCCATCCAGCAAAAAGGGCGTTGATATACCCATCTGCCCTATCGAAAACCATGGAGCGGCGGCATCGTAGATCAAGATCCGAGCGGCCATTTGTGCCCCAGAAAACACTGTCGTCGCTAGTGTTAGCAAAAAGAGCACAACATGAAGCCAGTAGCGGTCCTTGAACCCTGCCTGATCAGTCATATTCAGGGACGCTCCAGTCGTGCAAAGGCTGCGTCCAGTCGGTCACAAGCTTGTTTTAGCTCAGCCTCTGAGGCCGCGTAGGACATTCTAAGACCAGTCGGTGCTCCGAACGCCTGTCCCGGTACCAACGCAACGTCATGTTCTTCCAGGATAAACATGCATAAATCTTGGGAATCCTTGATGTGCCCACCTGCAGGAGTTCGGCTTCCGAGCCATTGGCCAATATCAGGAAAAAGGTAAAAGGCCCCTTGAGGAGTCGGGCACTTGACACCCGGTAATCTCGCTAGTCTCTCCAGCATCAAGTCACGACGTATCCGAAATGCAGATACCATGTTTGCAACAATGGAGGGATCCATTTCTAATGCAGCGATTCCCGCTTTCTGGGTTATGGTCGATGGTGCCGATGTGAATTGGCTCTGGAGTTTGGAAGCGGCCTTGACGATGGGCAGAGCAGCAGCCATGTATCCAAGCCGCCATCCCGTCATCGCATAAGCCTTGGAGAATCCATTAACCGTAATGGTTCTTTCCTTCATCCCATCAAAACTGGCGATACTTTTGTGAGGCACTTCATATACAATGTGTTCGTAGATCTCGTCTGAAATCACATACATATCAGGGTGACGCAATAACACGTCAACAATATCAGCCAACTGCTCCGGGGAATAGACGCCTCCCGTTGGATTCGAAGGCGAGCAGAGAATCAGCATCCGAGTTTTATCGGTGATAGCTGACTCAAGTTGAGATGCCGTGAGGAGATATCCAGAATCTACCGTCGTCGAGACAGTTATCGGAGTGCCTCCAGCAAAACGAACCATTTCAGGATAGCTGACCCAGTATGGGGCAGGAATAATGACCTCATCACCAGCACGAACCAAAACGGAAACTGCTTGTGCAACCGATTGCTTGGCTCCATTGGAACAGATTATCTCATCTGGACCATACATCAAACCGTTGTCCTGCTCCAGCTTACGGGATATTGCCTCTCTCAGTTCAGGGAGGCCTAAATTATTTGTGTACTGGGTAAATCCATCACGAATCGCTTTAATGCCCGCCTCAGCAATCACTGATGGCGTGGCAAAATCAGGCTCTCCAGCACTTAGGGAGATGACGGGGTGACCCTGCCTGATGCGCTCCTTTGCCGCTGCCGTCATGGCAAGCGTGGCGGAGGGCTTCATAGAGGCGACACGTTCGTTAAACGTTAGTGGGTTGGATGAAGGCAATGTTCACTACCGCTGGGCGGCTAATCAAGTTGAGGACAGGGCTTGGAGAACAGGCTTAGGAACGAATGAAGAAATATCTCCTCCATGCCCATGGATTTCCCGGACAATTGAGGCACTAATCAAGGCGTGACGTTCGCTTGTCATGAAAAATACGGTTTCCACTTCTGGTGCCAAGCGTCGGTTGGCGAAAGCCATGCGAAACTCATAGTCGAAGTCGGATACTTGCCTAAGCCCACGAACTAAAGCTACGGCCTCCATTGACCGGGCATAATCAGCAAGTAGTCCGTCGAATACTTCAACGGACATGTTATCGAGATGCTGAGTGCACTCCAGTATCAGTTCGCGTCTACGTGCATTGGGGAAAAAACCAGATTTTTCGGAATTACGCGCGATAGTTACCTGCACATGATCAAAAATCCGGCACGCTCTCTCAAGGATATCGAGATGACCGAAAGTGAAGGGATCAAAGGACCCTGGATAAAGGGCAATGCCAGCTTTCTTCATCTGTTCGTCTACCTGATTAATGATCTTCTGATCGCATTTCGGAGCAGCCAAGCATCGGAGCCTGCCAATCCCACTTATTCCTGATCCAATTCCGGCCCAAAAACAGAAAGAGCTGTTTTCCCGTACTTCCTAGTGAAAAGTAATTCGGGCCTTTCTTCGATTTGGACAGATCGATCATGTTCCAGAATAAAAAGGCCAGTCGGTTTCACCACACGCAGTGTTCGTTCTATCAATCCAGTCAGATCTTGGGCATCATAAGGTGGATCCGCTAAAATAAGGTCATAGGCTTCTTCTGGCTGTGTACTCAACCAGTTGGCGGCTCTATCCTTTACAAAACGACAAGGAGCATGTTCTTCCAACGCATACGCGTTTTTCCTTGCTAGAGACAATGCGTCAGGATCACGATCAACAAAATGCACCATAGCAGCCCCTCTGCTCCATGCTTCAAGGCCGAGGGATCCACTTCCACAATATAGATCAGCAACATGGGCACCATCTAGGTCCATCCTGGACGAAATGATGTTGAACATAGATTCACGTGTGCGATCCGTGGTAGGCCTGATGCCGTTGCCGTCAGGCGAGGAAAGAACGCGGCGTCTGAACCGTCCAGAAATGATACGCATGATTATTGAATTGCTGCTCCAATGGCCGGGACGAAGGCTTCTATGGGATAATCTGTTTCAAAACGGTCCGGTTCCAGATTTACAATGATCCCAGGATTCAACAGTTGGACTCGATCTCCAAATGCATCCCGCAAGCCTGCCATACCCGCCTCCCGATCAGCATTTCCATACACGTAAACCGTCTGGATATCGTGACATGTCTTGCCAAATCGGCTGCATGTGAGCAAGGCATGATAGGCAGTATCCTCTGGATATGGTGTAACCATCGTCGAATGTGTCAGAGATTCCGCATTGTGCATCAGAATGAAATCACTTAGGCCGTCTATCATACCAACGAGTAGATACGAACCAGTGGATAGGCTTTCTCGATGGGCTACATGCCTGAAAGACAGAGCGGCTGCGTTCATCGATGGAACCATCTGCACCTCAACGTCCGGAAATACTGACCCGACGGCACGTATATGGTTAGCCACACGCTCGTCCACGTGAGCTACAGCAAACCCTTGAACTTGTGATCTGTTTTCAGATCGGAGGTGGACCGGAAATACGTCTCCCCCTTCCCTATTCGATGTAAACAAGCGGGTTTCGAATCCGATCAGACCACTTCGCTCTTGAACATCAGCATCGATTGG